>WNFF01004305.1_pt1 | contig 14718 bp, 8 predicted proteins | sample 5400441 | NCBI WGS metagenome assembly WNFF01 (sample SAMN13153345, study PRJNA577476) | soil metagenome | isolation source: 120 cm saprolite under Douglas fir tree site 2 hole 3 replicate 1 | place: USA:California | collected 2015-04-18 | reverse complement strand
CTTCTCGCGCTCGTGGCAGAGGATGCAATAGTCCACCTCGCCCATCACCCGGCGGGGTTCGTAGCGGCGGTCGGTGAGCGCGAAGCCGTCGCGCCGCCGGGAATGCTCATCGAGGCCTTCGATTGCCTCGGCGAGGTTCGGATCGGGCCTTTTCACCTCGACGAGCGCGTCGTAGACGAGTGGCTTGGGCAGAAGATGGGTGCTCCAATTCTGAACGACCTTCTTCTCGATCGGATGGAGCGCGCGGGCGTAAGTCCAGCGGTCGGCGAGCGCGAGCAACCGCCGCACCGCCTCGAGCTCGTCGGCATCCATTCCCGAAGAGGCGAGAGCCTTTCCGAATGCCTGCGTTCCTTCCGGGGTTGAGAGCAGTGCCTGTCGCAGGGACTGCCAGCAGATCTTAAGGCATTCCGCCTTCGCCTCCGAGGCGGGCGTCTTCGGCAGTTGGCCGGCGAAGAGCCTTTCGATGTCCAGAAGGGTGAGGACCGATTCGGCCAGGGCTCGCTCGGCGTCCCCCTCCTCGAGCCGCCCGAATCCCAGTCGCAGCAGTAGGCGCATCCGCGCCGTCAGCTCGGGAAGCTCATCGACGGTGGGTCGATCCGGCGCTCCCTTCTTGAAGACGCGACGGCTGATGAACTCACGCTTGAAATCGAAGAGCGGCACCTCGCCGAGCAATCGCTGTGAAAGCTTCGCCCGCGACGCCTGAATGCCGAACAGCCTCGCGATGAATTCCGAAACCTGCGCGGCAACCCGGATCAAAAGCTCGGATTCAGCGGGCGGAAGGAGTGATTTTCCGCCGCTTTCGCGGTACGCGTCGAACGCCTCGCCGAGCGCCGGATCGACCTGGCGCAGGTCCGAAAAGAAGCGCTCGGTCAGACGCCCAAGGCCGGAAGGCTCGTAGAGATTCTCGAGGCAGAACCCATCGATCCCGAGCCGTAGCTGCTCGGAGGGGAGATCTTCCGTGTTGTCCAAGAACGCTCGCATTCTATCGTTGCCGAATCGCGGGCGATTCGATGCTTCAGGATGCCGGCACCATCAAGTCGCGGCTCACCCGGGCATACGACTCACCAACGGCACCCATAATCTAGCGTAAACAGGGGTGCGGTGGCACCATCATCCGCGTTTTTCACTCGGTTCGCGTGACCTCTCTCCCTGAAGACTCCCCGTTCTCTGCCTTCGCGCTGGCGGCGGCCGCGACCGCGCTCGGCCAGGCTCTGCAGATCAGCAATGGAAATCTGCACCCACAGGCGATCGCCTGGCTGACCGTCGCGCTGGTCGGTTGCGCGAGCGCGGTGGTGATGTCGCGCAGCAATCGCTGGGCTGCGCTCGGCGCCGCGCCCGCGCTGGCGGGCGTGGGAATAGCGGTTCAGATGATCCAGCTGCTCTACGAGCGGCCGGGGATGTACGTGCGCGTGACAACCCCGGGAGCATTCCTCCCGTTCATCGCGGGCATCGTCCTCGCCAGCCTGCTCGCTGGGGCGGGTTTCGCCAGGCGTTCGTGGTTGGGCCCGCTCCGGATCCCGATGCTGCTCATCGTCCACTTTCTGCTCGGGGTCTGGATGATCCGGATGACGCCGAACCCGTACATCGACGTCTACTTCTTCCAGCGGGACGGGCTCCAGGCCTTCCTGCACGGAGTCAACCCGTACGCGATCACCTTCCCGGACATCTACGGCAACGTTTTTCCATTCTACGGACCTGGCGTGTCGGTCAACGGTCGGTTGACGTTTGGCTTTCCCTACCCGCCGCTGAGCCTCTTGATGGCCTTGCCGGGCCACCTGCTCGCCGGCGACTACCGCTACTCGCAGCTTGCCGCGATGACGCTCTCCGGCGCCCTGATGGCCTACTCGAGGCCTGGGCCCCTGGGCGCATTCGCCGCGACCCTCTTTCTGTTCACCCCCCGAATCTTCTTTGTCCTCGAGCAGGGGTGGACCGACCCCCTGGTCCTTCTCCTGCTGGCCGCGACGGTATTCGTCGCCAGCCGGGCGCCCAAGCACGTGGCGCTGCTCTTCGGGCTATTTCTCGCTTCCAAGCAGTACGCCTTCCTCGCCGCTCCTGCGCTGGCGCTCCTGCTGCCGCAGCCGTTTCAATGGAAGGAGTATGCCCGGACGTTGGGCAAGTCGTTGTTGATCGCGGTGGCGATCACCCTGCCGTTTTTCCTCTGGAACGTAGAGGCCTTCGTGCGCAGCGCAATCACCTTGCAGCTCCATCAGCCGTTTCGCGCGGACGCCCTGAGTTACCTCTCCTGGTTCGCGCAGGGTGACCAGCATTGGCCGACCTGGCTCGCCTTCGTCGCCGCGGCGGTAGGTGCCGCGCTGGCCGTCTGGCGCTGCTCGCATTCCCCCGCTGGCTTCGCGGCGGGAGTGGCGCTGATCCTTGCCTTGTTCTTCGCCTTCAACAAACAGGCTTTCTGCAACTACTACTTTCTGGTGATTGGGGCGTGCTCGCTGGGATTCGCGGCAAGCCGCGGCGACTTGCGGCGCGCGCCGGAGTGAGCGAAGCAGTAGAAGTACCAACGCAGATAGTAGGGTAACCACTTCATCAATTTGAAATTGCTCTTTCCGTGGACTCGATCCGTCCAGGTGGTGGGCAGCTCGGCAATCGCGTATCCCGCCGCGTGGGCCTTCACGGTGAGCTCCAGCGCGAGCTCGAAACCCCCGCGCGATTCAATTTGCACTTCGCGCAAAAGCTCGGTGCTGTAGAGCTTGAAGTTGTTCGTTGCGTCGGAAGTGGTAAGGCCGGTGAGGAGTCTTAAGCTCACGCCCGCGGCCCTGGAGAGGAGCCTTTTCAACAAGGGCCCGCCTTGCTGCCGGCCTCCCTTCGCGTATCGGCTCGCGCTGACCACGGCGAATCCCTGTTTGTACAGGCGATACATCGAATCGATGCAAACATGGTCGTCGGAGCCATCGGCCATGGTCACCACCACGGCGCCCGCCTTGGGGTAAGCCAATCCAGTTCGGAGCGCTCCGATGACTCCTCGGGTGGGGTTCTTGATCAGAAAAAGGCCGGGATCGCCCTGGGCCAGCCGCCGCACGACGGGGACGGTCGTATCCTCTTCGAAGTCGTAGACGACGACGATCTGATAACGGGTCCGAACGTTCGCCTTGAGGCTCTGATAGAACGCCGGAAAATTCTCCGCCTCATTGTAGACGGGGACGACGATGTGCAGATCGGCCTCGGCCGCGGGACTGGTGCGATTTTCTGCCTGCGGCATCTAGATCGTTCCCAACTCTACTTGGTGCTTCACCCAGGGGATCACTTCGTCCAGCATCTGGTCGAGCGTCGTGGTGCACTCGATGCCCAGGAGGCGCTTGGCTTTGCCGACGTCGGGCACCCGCCGCTGAACGTCGTACGGAAACGGGTCATCCGATACGGCGCGGAACGGCTCGCCCGGTTTCAGCTTCCGCCAGATCGATTGCGCGAGTTGGTTGACCGTCGTCGATTCCGCGGTGGAGATGTTGAAATCTTCGTTCAAGGCCGCCGGGTGCTCGAGACAGGCCCGGATCCCCTTCGCCAGATCTCCCCCATAGGTGTAGTGGCGCACCTGGTCCCCGGTGCCGAAAATGTGCAGCGGATCTTGCCCTTTGACGATCTTTTGCACCAGGTCGGGCACCACGTGGCTCATCGCGAGCTTCACATTCCCGCTCATGATCTCGCGGTCGCTCTTGGCGCGCCGTTCCCCGATGCCGACGCAGTTGAAGGGCCGAACGATGGTGTACGGAAGCTGATACTGCTCATGCGCTCCCTTGGCGAAGTATTCGCAGGACAGTTTCTGGAAGCCGTAGGTGGACGAGGGGGGAGGGCACCGGAATTGCTCATTCTCGGGAGTGGGAAACACCGTCGCATTCTCGTAGACCATCGAGCTGGAAAGAACGGTGATCTTGCGAAGGGGCCTCTTCTGCCGATAGGCCCAGATCGCCGCATCGAAGGTCGAGGCGATGATCCGCTCATTCTCCGCCAGGAGCTCGTAGGCGAACTCATGGAAGTAGCTGATCCCGCCGATCATCGCGGCGCCGGCGATCAGATGGTCGCAATCGGCCACCAGCTCCTTGAGCAGATTTACATCCTTGGCATCGCCCTCGCGCAAAACGAAGCGGGGATGCTTCGAATAGCTCTTCTCCAACCTGCCGTACTTGGAGAAATTATCGAGCCCCACGACTTCGTATCCGCGCTCGAGGAGCTCTTCGACCACGTACCCCGCGATGAATCCCGCCGCTCCAGTCACCAGAACTTTCAAATCTGCGATCCCTTTCCGAGGTGATTCCAGATGTCCACCACGCCCTTGTTGCGATAGTCGAGCGCCTTGTACCGCGCGTGTGGCGCTCCGATCACGAACAAGTCAGACCGCCGAAGCACCTCGGCTTCAGGAAGCAGCAGCGGGTCCTTGACGTAAGGGTCGCAGGTCAGCACCGACCCCGCATGAAGCGAGAGCAGCTTCTTCATCTTGTAGGAAAGCGACTCGCGCATGTCGTCGCTCTCTGCCTTGAATGCCATTCCCAGAAGCCCAACCGTCTTCGTGGCCAGGTCCGGCCATCGCTGCTTCATTCGACTGACGACGAACTGCGGCAACCCCTCGTTCACCAGCATCGCCGCGTGGCCGAGGAAGAAGCGATTGTTGTTGAAAGACGACATCTGCATCGTGTCTTTGAACAGGCAGGGACCGGCGGTCAGGCCCGGGCTGGGCATCGCTGCCGCGCGCGGATAGTTGTGCTTCATCGCCTGCAGAATTCGAAAAAAGTCTGCATTTGCCTCGGAAGCCAGCATGAAGAACTGATTGGCGACCGAAAAGTTGATGTAGCGATACACGTTGGTGAAAAGCTTGGCCAATTCCGCCTCGAGCGGGCTGACCTCGACCATTTCCACTCCCAGCGGCTCGAACAATGCGCGAGCCGCAGCCACCGCCTGGGGCGAGAAACCGGAGATGATCTGGGGCAGGGTTCGGATTTCCCGGAGCGCCTGCCCTTCCGCGACGCGTTCCGGACAAAAGGCGACTTCCAGCGCAACGCCTTTTTTCTGGAAGTAGTTGTGCACCCGTTCGCTGGTGCCCGGGTACAAGGTCGAACGGAGAATCACGGTCTGGCCCTCTCGAAGGACCTCAGCGAGCTGACCCAATACCTGATCGATTCCGGTGAAGCTTGGGTTCAAGTGCTCGTCGACCGGGGTTCCCACCACGACCACGATGTAGTCGCAGTCTGGGAGATCCTCGGGGGATGCCTTGACTTGGAGCCCCTGCGCCAGAGCCCTGGCAAGATCCTCGTCGAGGCCTTCGTCCCGAAACAGCGCCCTGCCCTTGCGCACTTGCTCCACCGCCGCGCGATCCACGTCGTAAATGAACACGCGGTGATGGGCCGCAAGAGCCACCGCCAAAGGAAGTCCGACGTGGCCGCATCCGCCGACGATGCCGACTTTTTTCATTCCATTTCCCTCAAATCAAGCACACCGTAAGCGAGCCGAGCATCCCTTTTCGTCACTCCTCCTCGGGCAGACGCTTTCGCTGCCTGGCTTATCCATCGGAGCGCACGGCGGCCGCGCCAGCGTCGTAGGAGTCCGCTGCGCTCGCGCCGTTGCTGGTGGCGCTGCGCTTGGGCACCCGGGTGGCGCTCTTTTGCTGCGTGTCCCGGAGCAGAAAGTCGACGTCGGGCGTGCTCTCGGCCCGCACGTAGATTTGATAGGAGAACAGCGTCTTGCTCAATCGGATCAGCGCGAGGTTGAGGGAGATCGCCGCTCTGCCCAGAACCCCATTCCCCAGTATCTTCGGAAAGGGCGCCGGCACGCCTCGAACCTCCTGAATCCGAAATCCGCTGTCGCGAAGGAGGTGCCGCACAGTTCGGAAGGTGAACAGCCGGGTGTGCGTCCGGTCGAGAATGCCTGCCTTGCCATAATTGAATTGACCCAGTTGCAACATCAAGCGCGGCACGATGAAAGCGACGTTCGGCGTGGTCAGGATCAGCGTCTTTTTGCGGTGGTCGAATCCGCTCCTCAACTGTTCGAAGAAGCGCTCGGGGTCCTTGAGGTGCTCGACGATGTCCAGCATCAGCAGATGGTCGTAGCCGCTCGAGTCGAACTCGGGCGGCTGATCGAGATCCTGGATGTGCACCCGAATCTTCGGGTCGACGTGCTGCGGGGGCAGGCGATCGACAATGGCCACCTGGCACCCCTTCTGGTTCAGCTTGAGGGCCAGGCCTCCTGGGCCCGATCCAATGTCCAGGACGCGGGCACCGGGCGGAACAGCGTCGAGCGCGTAGGTGTGGCTGCTCGCATAGCCGAGCTTGAGCTGGTAGTGCGTGTTTTCCTCGGGCGACGGGTCGAAGCGGCGCTGATAGAGCAATCCTGTCCGGTGGGTCGCGTTTCGCAGCGTGGCCATCATCACGTCGCGGGCGTATTTCAGACCGTTCACCCGGCAGATTTCGTTCCCGTAATAGGTCGGGATAGGCAGCTCGAGAATTCGCGACCTGGCGTTGAACAATTGAATGATGATCTCGGTGTCGAAGTGAAAATCGTTGGTGTTCAGCTTGAACGGAATCCGTTTGAGGCTCGCGACGCAGTACACCCGATAGCCGCTGTGAAATTCCGACAGATTCGTTCCGAGCATCGCGTTCTGAAGCCGCGTCAGAATCTTGTTGCCGACGTACTTGTAGAGCGGCATTCCGCCTTTCAGCGCGCCGAATTGCTCCATCATCCGACTGCCAAAGACTGCATCGGCGCGGCCGTCGCGCAGGGGGGCCACCAGATTGGGCAGCTGCTCGGGCGCATACTGCCCGTCGCCGTGGAGGAGCGCGACGAAATCGAAGCCGCGGGCGATCGCGTAGGCGTAGCCGATCTTCTGGTTGCCGCCGTACCCCTGGTTGTAGTCGTTGCGAAGGACGGTGATCTTGATCTCCGGGCGGCTCTGCTTGTACTCGTGGCCGATCTCGAAGGTCCGATCCTCGGAGCCGTCATCGACGACCAGAACCTCGCAGTCGTATTCGTCGAACAGGTTTTCGGGAATTCGTTCCAGCACGCGGCGCAACGTGGATTCGGCGTAGTACGCCACGATGAAGATGAGCAGCTTCGCCTTTCGCGCAGGCTCTACCAATTTCGGCGCCTCCAGGACCGTCCGTGCCTCAAGGCCGGGACCCGACCGCCCTACACTATCACTCGTTGCGCACGTATTCAGCGTGGAAGCGGGCGAGAGGAGCCGGTGTGGGGAGTGGTTTGGATTTCGGAGCTGCGCTTCGCACCGCGGGCATCGACTTGGCCGGGTTTCGTCCCCTCGTTAGGTCGCGGACCGGGCATCTTGACTTGCGATCGCGGACTCCCTATGAGAACCGGGTCCCAGGGCGCGGCGACTTGCGAGGGGCCGCGGTTCCGCGCTACGGCGAGGAGTACACGGTTGAGCAAGAGTCCACCGCAATCCGGAAAGCTCGTTCAATTCAAAGCGAAGCCAAGTGCGGGAGGTCCCGAAGTAGCCTCGGCCGAGCAGCCCGAGTGCCCTCAATGCGCGTCCCTTCGGGCAGCGTGCAACGAGCTTCGGGGTCGAACCGATGATGCACTGAGGGCGCTGGCGGAGGAGCGGGAAATCTCGAACGCACTGCGGCTGGGTTACTCCACGCCGTATCACTACGTCGGCTCGCACGTCCGGCATCGGCGGGGCGAATCCCCCCTCCGGTATGAGGTGGCCGACGCGGCAAATCAGATCTTGAAAACGTACTTTGGCCTTCTGCATACCGCGGCGCGCGACGCCGCGAGCAGGGTAGTGCAGCTGGCCAGGCGACTCGGGCGAAATATTGAACCGTAAGGCAGACATCGTGATTCCGGTGTTTGCGGATGTATCGGCCACGCGCGCGTGCATCGAATCGGTCTTCCGCTGCTCCGGAGAAGCGCTGGGGCAGCTCATTGTCGTCAACGATTGCTCGCCCGATGCGGAGATGATGCCGATGCTGCATCGGTTGCAAGCACAGCATCCCGAGATGGTTCTGATCCGCAACGAGACGAATCTCGGTTTCGTTCGGAGCGCCAACCGCGGGATGGGTTTGCGATTGCGGGACGTCGTTCTGTTGAACAGCGATACGCTGGTCACCCCGGGTTGGCTCTCGGAAATGCTGGAAGTCGCCTACGCGCACGATTGCGTGGCCGCGGTGGCGCCGCTGTCCAACAATGCCGCGATTTGCTCGGTGCCATACTATTGCCAGGCAACCGAGATGCGCGAGCTAATCAATCGGGACATCGAGTTGGACTGCCTTCCGCGATTCACCACGGTGCCAACCGGTGTCGGCTTCTGCCTGCTGCTCAAGAACATCGTCCTCAACATGGTCGGCGGGTTCGATCCTGCGTATGGCCGGGGGTACAACGAGGAGAATGACTGGGCGATGCGGGCGCAGACACTCGGTTTTGTCGTCCTCCGCGCCAATCGAGCCCTCGTGTACCACCTGGGCGCGGTCTCGTTTGGCGCGGAACGCGAGAAGCTGGACCGCACCAACTCAAACCTACTCTTGGACCGCTATCCCTATTTCCTCGAGGAGGTGAAGGCCTTCTCCGATCGCGCCGAGGCTCGCATCGCATCGAACCAGGTCCGTCAGAGACTCGGATCTACCTCAATCGGAGTCAGTGTTCGCCATCTGGATGAGTCGAACGGAGACGGCACCGACGTATACGCATTGGAGTTGCTCCGCGCGCTGAAGCGCCACACTCGGCTGGAGGTTCTTGGACTGGCGAAAACCCCGGAGCAGGAGCGCCTCCTCGCCGACCTGGGGGTGGCGAGTGCGGGAAACGGTCCCCGGGAGCGGGAACAGATTTTTCATCAGCCGGCGCCGATTTTCAAATCTGACGACCTGCGCATTTTTCTTTCCGCGCCCGGACACGCGGTGATCACCTTTCCGGATCTGCACGCCTGGCGGACGCCTTCCGCGCATCCGTCGATCGAGCAGTTCGAGCAATACCAAGCGATGTCCTTCGCCGCGCTGCACTCGGCACAGGCGGTGATCGCCGTTTCAAACTACAATCGGGACGAGATCATCCGAGAGTTTCATCTGCCATCCGAGCGGGTGCGCGTCATTCAGGTCGGGATCGATGCCGCCCCCTTCCAGCAGCGCAGCGAGGCTGATCGCCTGCCGCGTCTGGAGGCCCTCGGCGTTCGCAAGCCGTATTTCCTTTACGTGGGAACGGACGAAGCGCACAAGAATCTCAAGCTCCTCTTGACCGGTTATGCGGTCTTCCGGAGTCGATTCGCGAGTGAGGCGGAGGCACCGCGCTTGATTCTGGCCGGAGCGCCCTCTCGTTCGTTGGGGTCGATTTACGATCGCGACGAGGCCTGGCCAACCGGGGTGAGCTATCTGGGAGCTCTCGATGCCCCCGAGGTGCACGCCTTGCAGCAAGAGGCGATCGCCTTTCTCTTTCCTTCCGCGTACGAGGGCTTCGGCCTCCCCGTCCTGGAGGCGATGGCGGTGGGAGCTCCGCTCATCTGCTCAAGTCGGGCTTCGATACCCGAAGTAGCCGGCGACGCTGCCCTGTACATCAAGGATTTTTCGCCGGAGGAGATCGCTCAACTGATGGCCAAGGTGGCCGGCTCGCCGAACGTTCGCCGATCGCTCATTCGAGCCGGGAACAAACAAGTGAAGCGGCTCACCTGGAAGGAGACGGCGCGCAAGACCGCGGAACTCTATCAAGAGATCATCGCACAGCCAGCGACGGTTTCGCTGTTTCAGCGCAGCATGTTCTGGAATTTTGTCAAAACAGGTATTGCTCCGGTCAAGCCCGGGCTGAGGGGTGAGGCGAAACCCAGCCCTTCCCGGTTATTGAGCTTGTTCGATAGGTTGAAGCAAGCGGTTTGATTGGGGATCACGTTTCACTGGCGACCCTGAGGCGGCGCGTCAGTGAAATCGCTTTTCGAGGCGAAGCAGCGCTTTGCGACCCAGTGCCCGGATTGCCTTCGGAACAAAGGGCTTGAACCGGAGGAATGCTGGATACCACGCGCTGGACTGATATTCGGGCGCCGCGTCTGGGGTCGGCGCGGCGGGTTCGCGGGTCGGCGATTGATCGCTGAGCGAGTACAGCTCGCGCAACGTCGCCGGCAGCGGACGCGAGGAACTCGAGAGCGCTCCAAGGCTCTCGTATATTTGTCGATGCGCCGCCGCGCTGTCTGAAACGGAGCGATGTTTGAGCTGGCGAACCCTGGCGGCGAGCAGGCCGAGGTTTGTTTTGTCGTTACAAGCCTTGGCGATCCACCTTGCCGCCTCGGCGACATCTTCCACGCAGACGCCAACTCCCTGCTCAAGAAGCCGTTCCGGCAGCGATCCCTTATTCAGAGAGAGAACTGGAACGCCGGCGATCAGCGCCTCTGACAAAACGAATGAAAAGGTCTCATCTACCTTGGAAAGGATGACGCACAGATCAATTCCGGTGCGGGCAAGGTGGTTGACGATCTCTATCCGGTCGTACCGGCCATGGAACTCCACGCGAGAAGAGGTAGTGACCCGCACCCGTTCCTCGAACCCAAAGATCCCGGTCATTCCGAAGAAGTGCCACTCCAGCGGAAGCCCGGAAGTCCTGCGAACAATCTCCACGTAATTGTCAGCGCCCTTGATCCAGTTCGCGACGTCGCCGACGACCGCCAGCCGCAGGTTGAACCCAGGTGCTCGCCGATCGACTGTGCAAACCAGATCGGATCCGTGCTCGATGATCCGGGTATGCGATCGATCTATCGGAAGATGCCTTGCTACGACTTCGCGCGCGGCATTCGAGGGAAAAATCCACAGGTCGTTCATCTTCAAAAGCTCCAGCCAGGTTGCGCGGTGCCGCTCGCGGAGGACGCCCGGGTCGATGTCCGCGACCATGCTCATCTCGGACAGCAGAGCGGGTAGACAACCCGCGCTGGCCGGATCGGTTCGAAGACACTGGCAGGAAGACCGCGTCTCGAAATCAAAGAGGTTCCAGCTGGGGCAAACGCAGTAATAGTCGTGGGAGGTGTAGATGATCTTCAGCCCCGCGCGCTTGAAGGCCTTGAGGATCGTCAGCGGCCAGCGGAGCAGGTGGTGCACATGGACCGCGGTGATGCCTAAGAGGGTGAGCGCGCGCTCCATCACTTCGATGATCTGGCTCTCCTCTATGGAGAACAGTTGGACCGGCTGGTCGAGCGGGAAGCGATAGAGGATGGGGTGTTCGACATCACCCTCTAGCACTTCGGCGAAGACCAGCTCCCGGCCGCTGGGGAAAGCCACGACAGCGCGAGGAAGCGCGAGCGCCCGGAGCAAGTCTCTGACATGCAGCTCGACGCCCGCAGCCTGGTCGGCGAACGGCGACGCGTGAAGCACGTAGAGGAAGGCCGTTCCTCGCCCTTTGCCCAGTCGGTTGGTGGATTCGAGCAGATTTCCTTCATCTCCGAACGACGCCTTGCCCTGATGAAGGACAAAGACGTCGTCGCACAGCCGAATCTTGAAGCCCGCCTTCTTGGCGCGCTCGCAGAAGTCGTTCTCCTCGCCAAATCCCCGTCCGAAGCTTTCATCGAAATACCCAATTCGCTCGAAGAGCTCTGCTTTGACGTACATGCAGAATCCAACCGCGGTGACGAGCTCCGGACGGCGCCGCTGAGAGGCGGCGGCCACCAATTCCGCGAATGACTCGGGAGTAAATCCTTCTGGAATGGGATTGGCCTTTCCCATCTCGGGCACGCTACAAATCGTCGCATTGTTGGAAAGCGGCGAGACTACGCCGGTGGTCGGGTCCGCGTGTGCGCAGGCATGAAGTCGATCACGAAAGCCGGAGAACACCTCGGTGTCGCTGTTCAGGAGGAGGAGATCGCCACGCCTTTCTTGCATTCCCCGATTGGCCGTCTTGACGAATCCCAGGTTGCTGGTGTTCCTGAGCACCCGGACCCGCTGGTCCCTGACGGCGAACCGATCGAGGTCCTGCAGGACGCCCGGATCCGTACTTGCATCGTCGACCAGGATCAAGCGCCAGTCGCCGGTGACGTGTTTCAAGACAGACTCGATGCACCGCCTGGTCAGCTCGCGCGCGTTGTAGATCGGGATGACGATGTCAACGGCGAACTGCATCCACCACACCTTTCGAGTCGTTCAGCAACAGACTGGGTCCCCTCATATCAGAACCGGAGGAGGAAATTGCCCAAGGTCAGCGGCTTGACTTCGAATCTGGCGCGCTCGTTCACCGGTTCGAAACACAGCCTCGCGATCTCCGTTCCGCGTTCCCAACTGGCTTTCAAGTCGTCCTCGATGTCCACCAGATAACGATGCCACTTCCCGTCGTTTTTCAGCTCGATCATCACCGATTTTTTCACGGAAAACGGCTCGTCGAAAGAGTGCACCCAGAGCAGCCTGGCAATCGAATGGGAGCTCGACCTCAGCCGCAGCTCAAACTGCATCCGTCGCACTGCCTCTGGTCGGAAAGGCTTGACCTCGAAAACCACTCTCGGATTTGCGCTCGTAGATTCGAAAGCGACCGTTCGACGACGACGGCGAAGGACTCTTAGGTCTTGCAGTCGATGCTGAAAGTTGATGACCGTTTGTTTTCGATTGCGCCTGATCCGTTCACCGATGAGAAGAACCTTCCTGACCACTTGTCGAGCCGGGGAGGGGATGTACCGCTTGATAGCAAGGAAGTTTGGATACCAGCCGCTGCTTTGATATTCGGGCGCCGCTTCATGGGCGGGGAGGCCGGGATCGACTGCAACCTTTCGCGCTACCAGCTCCAGAAGCTCTCCTTCCTTCAAAGGCTCCCGCTTCGTCTCGGCTCCTAGAGCATCGGTGGTTCGATACAGCCGCAAATAGACTTCCGCGTTCTGGGCATTCGAGGGCTGGCTGACCGCGCGCGCTTTCTCGGCGAGGGCTTGGATATCCGCGCGGTCGCTGCAGAACCTCTGCAGCCACTGAAATGCCTGGTCAATGCTGTTGACGACCACACCTGCCCCAACATTGTTCACTCTTTCCGATAAGGCCCCTTTCCCGTTGACGAGCACTGGAATGCCCGCCGCCCAGGCTTCGGACAGAACGTAGGAAAACGTTTCGTCCGAGCTCGGCAGGATGACGCAAAGATCAATCCCTTGCCCCGCGAGTAAGTCAGCGATCTGATCGCGTCGATATCGCTCATGAAATCGAACCTTTCGGGGATCAAAGCGCTTTTCCTCCAGCCCCGGCAGCTTGTCCGCGCCAAAGAAATGCCACTCCACGGGAAGGTCGCGCGTCCTGAGCACCAGTTCGCGGTAATTGCGGTTTCCCTTCAGCGGGCCTGCGACACCGCCCACCGCGGCAACCCGTAAGTTCGTCCCCGGCGGTAAGCGTTCCGCACGCAGGCGGATGTCGGTCCCATGCTCCACCACTTGGGTTCTGCCCTGCTCCACGGGTATCGCTTCCAGCACCCTGCGACGTGCCGCTTCCGAGGGAAACACCACCGCGGCTGCGGATGAAATGAATTCCCGGAAGGCCTGCCGATGTGCGTACCTCAACGCTGTCAAATCCATTGAAGAAAGTGGTCCTACCCGATGGGTAAAGGCCGGTAGACATCCAGCGTTCAACTTCTCTTCCCATCTGCATTCACAGCCACGATCGAGGTCGTAATCGAACAGATTCCAGTTTGGGCACACTGCGTAGTAGTCGTGGCTGCTGTAGAGGTATGGAATGTTAGCCTGAGACAGCACGCGCCCCAGTGAAATGGGCAAAGACTTCAGATGATGAATATGGCAACCGGAAATACCAAATAGCTCGATCCAGTGCTGGACCAGCCTGGTGATTTCTGGATTATCGATGCAGACGAGGTCGGGCGACCTACTCAAGGCGAAACTGTAGAAGACGGGCGCCTTCACGTCCCCGCGAAAGACTTCTGCAGCGACCAACTCCCGACCGGCAGGATAGGCGACGACTACTCGGTCCAGGGCGAGTGCTTCGACCAGATCGCGCACGTGGAACTCGGCGCCACCGTGCGGGGAGAAGGGAGAGGTATGCAGCACGAACAGGAGTGTACGCCCCCGACTTTCGCCGATCCGGCCGAGGTCGGGGTGAACCGATTCACTGGACGCGGCGCCCACACTCCCCGCCTCCCTGTCTTTTTTCAAAGGGTGAAGCATGCGTCTGGGAGGAGCATCATCCCGCAACTGCCTGGACGCCACGCATTTCGAGCGGATGAACGGCCGGGTGAGCCGGATCGGCGGCAACATGCGTCCAAAGCCCCCCCATCCGTATTCAAACACGCGGAGCTTGAACATGACCGGAGCAGCCCCATCGCAGCCGAGTGCCGCAGTGATCATGAATCCTTAACACTTATCAGCGTTGTGCGCGCTAGACGCCGCTTCACGGCCCATTGCACCACCGAGGCGACGAAGAGGCTGAAGAGCACCGCGTAGAACGGGGAGACCTTGAACCGGTAGCGGCTATGGTCCGCGACCGAGAATAGGATCGTCACCGCCGCGACATAGGCAATGTTGTAGAGCATGAAAAGGATGACGGCGGAAGTCGCGTTTTCCGAGCGATCCGGATTGCCTTTGCGACGCAGCACCCAGAGGCAAACCCAGCCACACCCGAATAGGAAACACATTGGGAATGCGATGTAATTGAGCCACGGTACTCCCCCCGGGGAGCCCGCGAGCAGCGGCTGCCCAGCGAATAAAAGGTCCCGAGCGCGCAGGAGTTTGCGCACTTTCGTGGCATTTGCGTCCGAGGTGAAGGGTTTTTCGCCGGCATAGAACGGCCACGTCTGGTCCGCCGGCAAGAAATATTTCCGCAGATTATCGACCAC
>WNFF01002617.1_pt1 | contig 14720 bp, 11 predicted proteins | sample 5400441 | NCBI WGS metagenome assembly WNFF01 (sample SAMN13153345, study PRJNA577476) | soil metagenome | isolation source: 120 cm saprolite under Douglas fir tree site 2 hole 3 replicate 1 | place: USA:California | collected 2015-04-18 | reverse complement strand
GCTGCGCGCCGTGCGGGCACTGCAGTCAGCAGACATCATCCTGGTCGACGACCTGGTCGCGCCGGACATTCTCGATTTCGCCCGCCGCGAAGCCAAGAAGATGCTGGTCGGCAAGACCGGCCATGGCCCCTCCTGCCGGCAGGACGAGATCAACGCCCTGATGGTGACGCTGGCCAGGGCCGGCAAGCGTGTGGTGCGCCTTAAGGGCGGCGACCCGATGATCTTTGGCCGGGCGACGGAAGAGATCGCCGCCTGCCGCGCCGCCGGCATTGCGGTCGAGGTGGTGCCGGGCATCAGCGCCGCCCAGGGCGCCGCGAGCCGGCTCGGCGTCTCGCTCACCCACCGGGAGCGCGCGCGGCGCCTCCAATACGTCACCGGCCACGGCTCCGACGGACGTCTGCCAGCCGACATCGACTGGAAGAGCATCGCCGACCCGAGCGCCACCACCATCGTCTACATGCCGGTCAAGACGCACGCAGCCTTTGCGGCCGCCGCGATCGCGGCCGGCCTCGATGCCGCAACACCCGCGGTGGCGGTGATCAACGCCACCCGGCCGGATGAAACCGTCATCGCGGCCACCATCGCGGACCTGCCGCAACATCTGGCTGCCGCGGCCATCGCCGGCCCGGCGGTGGTGATGATCGGCCGCGTGTTCGCCCGTGCCGCAAGGGCTGACGAGACGAGCGCGCCATCGGCGAGCCAGGCGGCCGGGTGATCGGCATCCGGTTCAGTTCGTGTGAGGCGATGGCGCCGCCGGCGCACGGCGGCTTTGCAGAATCTTAATCGCACCGCCACACGTACTCGCCGTAAACATCCGACCATACCCAGCACGGGCCAACGCCGTAATACCACCAACGGCCGTGCCAGAAATGGCGGCGGTGTCCGCCCGTGACGTGCACGCGGGCGCGATTTCCAACCGCGACGTGTACACCGGGTCCATGCCCGACCACGACGTGTCCGGTCGCGACATGTCCGGTCGCAATGTGTCCACCGCCGACGTGTCCACTACCGACACCACCGCTGTGTCCACCACCGACACCACCGCTGTGTCCACCACCGACACCACCGCTGTGTCCGCCGCCGCTACCGCCGTGCCCGCCACCGCCACCCCCGCCATGTCCGCCTCCCTTGGCGGAAGCATCGGTGGCAAGCGATAGGCTTCCGAGGGCGAGAACTGCGGCCAATGCCATGGCCGGTTTGCTCGCGAAGACTGATTTGAACATCATGTTCTGCTTCCTTCCGTGTATGCTTTTCTTGTGCGAACTTATCTGTGTTGCGTGTGCGTAAATTTAAGGCAGTTGCGATGAACCGCGCGTGAACCGATCAATCACGCAGCGTGTGATTTGTCACAGCAACTCCAGAAGATTGACAGATTGTAACGGCAATAACGGCGCAGCGGATTCGGCGGTCAACAATGGTGCGGTCGAGAGGACGCCGCCTATCATCGCCCAACTCGCTGTATTTGCTTGAGAAACTCAGACGCGCTTTTCGGCTTTTGCATTGATCTTTTGTTGTGGCGTCAAGGCAGACCAGGGCCGTTGCAGGTCCGTTGCTTTGCGCGAGCGCAGACTATCCATTCCTTCACCCGCGGGTCTGCGTCTTGGCTCAGCCGCTGGCAAAATTTCGAGTACCTTTGCAGCAGTACGGCGATATTCGTGCAGTTTCCGCGCATCGATTTCATCATTGTTTCGGTTTCCAGCTGAGCCATTGCTGCATACGCCTCATCTGAGACGCCGATAGCTCGACCGCTCTTGATGGCTAGGTCAGCCACTTTATCCGACATTTCCCGATAGGTGCGGGCGAGAGACGGCTCCTGTGCACTGAGGCAGGAAGAGCCGACCAAGAAATAGTCGGAGCAAATTTGCAACTCGCCCGCGACTTCGCCGATCGCCCGTTTGATCTCGACATCCGAGGCCGATTGAGCTGCGGCGGCCCCTGCAAAGATGATTGACGCACCCATGGTTGCCAAAGCTCTTGCGGTCGCCATTCCTTACCTCGCAGTCATGTCCGATCACGCCCCAGCCGACGTAAGAGCTGCATCGACGTCAGATCGACAGCCGGCAATTCACGTCGTTCGACGAAGGGATCGCCCGTTGTGGCCTGAAGATGATCGTGCCATTTGCGTCCCATATCGTTGACGAAGTCTGATAACTCAGTGTCAGTCATCGTCCCGATAGCTCGGCTCCCAAATGATCCACGCAACATCAGAACCGGGAATGCGATGAAAAACGTTAGGAGTGAAGTAGACCACCGCATCAATGTGGCCGTCGTCGAGACGAGCTACGGCATCGCTTATTACGTCCGACATTGTCTCTGGTCCAAAACCGTAATTGTTGTCGTTCGCGACGAGTAGCACTCCTTTGCCCTTTTCTTCACGGAGAACTTGCTTTGACATTCGGATTTGCCGATTGCCAGTTTTGACGACGCTCCTAATTGCCTCCCGCAACCAATGGAAAAGTTTTGCTTTAACCGCGTTGGGCATGGGCTCGCCACGGATGAGACACCCCTCAATGTCATTGAAAGAATGCCCGGTTGCTCTGAACGCACTGGCCAAACGAGGACGCCAATCGGAAGCCTCCATGGGGTTCTTTTCAAGACACTTCAACTCGGCAATGACGCCGTCGACAGCAAATAAGTTGTCGGCATTCCGCGGCATACGGCTTGGTTTAGTCATCACGTCACGGATTAGCTGGCCATTCCGAAACGTCGGAACGAATTCATTGAATACAATCTCAATATTAATATGTCCGGGGGACCGCGGCCGAGCATCCATAGCTATTCCAGTACGAGGTTATCCTTCTGACCTTGCTTCATGCGCTATGCGCTTCTCAGCACTTCCGTTGTCGCTTGGTTAGGGCTGGAGACTTCTATCACCAAAACCCTTTACCAACTCCATCGCCGCCATCGATGCTATCGCACACCCAAACATTACACCGCAGAGGATCAGCCATCCGTACGCTTTGATCCGTCCGCGTCTTGTCCGCTCCCAAAGTGAGGGGATCGGCACCGTTTCCAGGAACCTGTTGAACGCCTCTGTTTCTTCACGCCCGAAACGGTACTCATCGCACTTGGCAGAGCGCGATGTCACTAAACCTGACCCATGCAGAAATAACCGCTTATGCTTAAAGCTCTCCCGCGGATGATAGAGCCAGATAGCGCCCGACGGCTCTCCTCCAAAGTCAGGCCGGTAGCCTCGTTGCACAAGCAGGTGTAGCCGATCAAGCGTGACAGCCCCAGCTTGTTCGATCTTCTCTTCCATTTCCATCCGGTCAATCCAGTCATCAGCGTTCATGCGCTTGAAGCCTCACATCCCTCTAACCCGCGTGGCGCGCTCCTTTGATTGCCCCTCGGTGCAGCGGGTCCCATCTGTGCCCAGGCCCTCGGTGGGCGATCTCGGCAAGGCGATTTCAAAAAGGGGGCCTAAAGCCCTGCTGCTATTCCGGCCACCATCGCGAACCTGCCGAACCACCTTGCCGCCGCGGCTGTCGCGGGCCCGGCGGTTGTGATCATTGGCCGTGTCTTCGCCCGTGCCGCGAGGGCTGACGAGACGACGGCGCCATCGGCGGGCGTGAGCACCCCGCCCCTACCTGCGACGAAGCAATGGCGCGGTCGAGAGGACACCGCCGTTGGCACCCCAACATACTGTATTTGCTTGAGAAATTCAGGTTAGCCTTTCGGCTTTTGTATTGGCGTTTTGTACGAGGTCAAGCCAGTTCTCAGGCGCCATGGCACGTAGGACAAGACGAAATCTGCCGGGTGACGATTCCGGCTTATCCGGGCACTCAGTAATAATACTGGCCGTAGTACGCAGAGCATATGTTGACGCGGCGGAGCGTCCAGCCGAACGGCGTAGCGTCGCGACGCCAACGATAGCAGCCGTCGTACGAATAGACCCGGAAACCGCGATGGACGAAGCGATGGCGGACGAAGTGGCGGTGAAACGCGACCCCGTGGTGGACGTTCACTGGGGCGTTCACTGGGGCGTTCACTTGGCCGTTCATTTGGCCGCTGCGAACCGCGGTGTCGGGATGGGCCGTCGACGCGCCGCTGTGGACCGGCGCGCCGGAGCGAAATGCGCCCCCGCCGCTGCCAAGTCCGCCGCCGTGGTAACCACCTCCACCGCCGTGAGGTCCGCCCCCGCTTTGTCCGCCCCCGCCGCCTCCACCACCGCCGCGCGCGGCGAAAGTATCGGCGGCAACCGCGAGGACGACAATTGCGCCCAATGTCAGGACCGGGTTACTCTCAAAGAGAGATTTGGACGCCATGTTTGGTTTTCCTCGCGTGCGCTTTTCTTGTGCGAACTTATGTGCGTCACTTGAGCGTAAATTTTATGGGAGCCACTTGCGCGTAAATTTACGGTGAACTGCGGCTGAATCGGCAATCAGGAAGCCTGGGAGGACCTTGATGAATAGGCGCCAGTTCGTCTGCGCATCTGCCGCGACGTTCGCCTGCGTTCGTGACGTGTCTGCCGCCACCTATGATCTCGTCATCAAAGGCGGGCGTGTGATCGATCCATCGGTCGGGCTTGATGCCGTCCGCGACGTAGCGATCGTCGCGGGCAAGATCGCCGCGGTCGATGACAACATCAGGGTCGATGCCGCGGATACCATCGATGCACACGGCAAGATCGTCGCCCCCGGCTTGATCGACATCCACACCCATGCGGCACGTGTCGCGGAAGGCGCGCGAATTTGCCTGCAGGACGGCGTGACCGGCTGGGTCGATTGCGGATCGGCGGGAGCGGACAACATCGATCAGATCGCTGACGTGGCTAGGGCAGCGCCGCAAATCGGTCGCGTCCTCGTCAACATCTCGCGTACCGGCAATGCTCCCGATGGCGAGTTGATGGACATCAATCGTACCGCTGTCGGTTTGGCGCGCGGAGCCATCGCACGCCATCGCGATGTTGTGATCGGCGTCAAGGCGCGATTGTCGAACAACATTGCTGGGACCAACGATCTCGAGGGGCTGCGGCGCGCGCAAGAAGCGGCCGCGCCCTTCAATCTGCCGGTGATGATCCACATGGGCCAATCGTTCTCGCCGATGCGCGCCATCCTCCCTCTGCTCAAGCGCGGCGACATCGTCACCCACGTGTATGCGCCCGCGCCAAATGGCATTCTGGACGAGGAGGGCCGCCTGTTCCCGGACGTGGCGGCGGCGCGCCGGCGCGGCGTCATCTTCGACTTGGGCAACGGGGGCAACGGTCATTTGAAATGGGACGTGGTAGAGCGCGCGACGAAGCAGGGCTTTTGGCCCGATACCCTCTCCACCGATTGGACCGCCAATTCACGCGAGAATCCTAGCGTCATTGAATTCCCGAACGTCATGTCGAAATTCATCATGCTCGGCATGCCCCTCAGCCATGTGATCGCGTCTGCGACCGTCAATGCAGCGCGTGTGTTCCCGGCCTTCGATGATCGCGGCACGCTCAACATTGGCGCGCCGGCCGACGTGGCGATCATGGAGCTGCGGGAAGGTACGTTCGAATTCCTCGACAACTATAAGGGCACGCGCACCGGCCACCAGCGGCTCTTTCCCATTGCGACCGTGCTTGCTGGTAAGCGGACTCCAGCACGCGCCTAGCCTGAGCCACCACGCGATCTCCCAGACCAGACGGCTACAGATCGAAGATCTGGTTAAGCTTGGGCATTTCAACCTGCGTGTTGGTAAGTCGCGACGTGAACTTCTGCATGGCAGCTTCCTCCCCGTGGGTGAGGAAAGTGCGCCCGGCGCCGGTATGCCCATGCCATTTTAATAGCTCGGCCTGATCGGCGTGGGCCGAGAACCCCCGTCGTCGCATCTACGATCCTCGCGTGATTTTCCGGGAGCCTATCCCTCCATGGGCAGGACGGGAATTGGTCTGCGACTTCGCACGACGGCTGCGGCCGACGACGGAGACGCCGGATGACTGCCCGCCCGCATGGACGGAGCGGGTACTCTGCTGCTAGAATCCGGCGTCCCGTCGACCTCACCGGCGCGTTTCGTTGCGGGCGGCGAGACGTGTGACGTGGCCCACCAAGACCGCGTCGTGGGGAAATGTCCAATGAAGCGCATTCTGCTGGGCGCGCTGCTCATTGTCCTCATCGGCTGCGCATATTTCGGCCGGAGCTATCTTTTCGATGCCGCTCCGGAACCCCGCGCCCGCACGCCCGCAGCGGCTCAGCCGGTGGTCGCCGATGTCGCGGTCGAAACGCCGATGCCGATTCAGATCACGGCGATCGGCAGCGTCCAGTCGATCGCGACCGTGATGATCAAGTCGCGCATCGACGGGCAGATCAAGGAGGTCCATTTCAAGGAAGGCCATGAGGTCAACGAGGGAGACGTTCTCTTCACGCTCGATGACCGTGCGTTGCGGGCGCAGCTCGCCCAGAGCGAGGCGATCCTTGAGCGCGATCGGGCCTCGCTCCAGCGCGCGAAGCTCGAGGTCGCGCGGCAGAGCGGGCTTGCGACGCGCGGCGTCGCGTCGGCGCAAAAGTTCGAGGACGTGGAGACCACGCTGGCGGTGTTTGAAGCCACCGTCCGCGCGGGCGAAGCGGCCGTCGAAAACGCCCGCGTCAACCTGGCCTACGCGACGATCGCGGCGCCGATCAGCGGCAGGACCGGCTCGGTCGCCTTCAAGAAGGGAAATCTCGTCAAGGCGACCGAGCTGTCCACCACGGCGCCGCTGGTCACCATCACGCAGCTGCGGCCGATCTACGTGACATTCACGGTGCCGGAGGGGCATTTGGCGGCCCTGCGCGCGGCCGGCGCCAGCCTGCCGGTGGTCGCCACCATCCCGAGCGAGCCGCAGACGCCGATCACCGGCGCGCTCGTCTTCATCGACAACCAGGTCGATGTCGCGACCGGCACCATCATGCTCAAGGCGGAGTTCGCTAATGACGATACCCGGCTGTGGCCCGGGCAATTCGTCAACGTCACCTTGACCCTCGGCATGCAGGCGGACGCCGTCGTGGTGCCGGGCGCCGCCGTCCAGATCGGGCAGAACGGCCCCTACGTGTTCCTGCTCCGGCCGGACTCGACCGTCGAAGTGCGGCCGGTACGCGTCGACCGCACGCTTGACGGCAGGACCGTCGTCGCCGAAGGGCTCGCGGCGGGCGACCGCGTCGTGGTGGACGGCCAGCTCCGCCTCGCCAACGGCACGCGGGTTGCCGTGCAGCGCGGCGAGGCGGCGCCGCCGCCGAAGCCGCCCGCGGTGCCGGTGGCGGAGCGCTAGCCATGAACCTGTCCGCGCTATGCATCCATCGCCCGGTCATGACCACGTCGGTGACCGTGGCGATCGTGCTGGTCGGCCTCATCGGATACCTGTTCCTGCCGGTAGCGGCGCTGCCGAAGGTGGACTACCCGACCATCTCGGTGTCCGTCGCCATGCCGGGCGCGAGCCCGACCACCATGGCGGCCTCGATTGCCACGCCGCTGGAGCGCGAGTTCGCGGCGATTGCGGGCGTCGATTCGATCACCTCGGTGAGCGGCCTCGGCGTCGGCCGCATCACCGTGCAGTTCAACCTCAACCGCAACATCGATGCCGCCGCGCAAGACATCCAGGCCGCAATCGCCAACGCTTCACGCAAGCTGCCGGCCGAAATGACGACGCCGCCCAACTACCGCAAGGTGAATCCGACCGATACGCCAGTGATGTCGCTGACCTTGAAATCCGCGACCGTGCCGATGTCCACCATCAACGAATATGTGGAGATCAATATCGGCCAGCGCGTGTCGACGCTGCCCGGCGTCGCGCAAGTCTTCACCTACGGCTCGCAGAAATATGCGGTCCGGGTCCAGGTCGATCCGAACCTGCTCGCGATTCGCGACATCGGGCTCGACGAGGTACAGAAGGCGCTCGCCGCCGCGAGCTCCAACACGCCGGTCGGATCGCTCAACGGCCTGCAGAAGGCCGCAACCTTGCAAGCGGATACCGAGCTCACCAGGGCGTCCGCCTTCATGCCGCTGATCATCGCTTATCGCAACGGGGCGCCCGTTCGCCTCGGCGACGTGGCGCGCGTCGTCGACAGCGTCCTCGGCGACAAGGGGGCGAACTGGTTCAACGGCGAACGCGCGATGTCGGTGCCGGTGCTCCGGCAATCCGACGCCAACACCGTGGAGGTCGCGGATCGCATCAAGGCGACGTTCGCGGCCCTGCGCGCCGAGATTCCTGGCGCGATCGATCTTGCCGTGCGCAACGACATGTCGGTGCCGATCAGGGCCGCGGTCAACGACATGCAGCACACGCTGCTCCTGACCGTGGTCCTGGTCGTCGTCGTGATCTTCGTTTTCGTGCGGCGTCTGTCGGCCACCGTCATTCCGGCGCTCGCCTTGCCGGTTTCCATCGTCGGCACGTTTGCCGCGATGTACCTTGCCGGCTACAGCCTCGACAATGTTTCGCTCATGGCCCTGACGCTTGCGGTCGGCTTCGTGGTCGATGACGCCGTCGTCATGCTCGAGAACATCGTCCGCCACAGCGAGGCCGGGCTTTCCCCCATGGAGGCGGCGCTCAAGGGCTCGCGCGAGATCACCTTCACCATCATATCGATGACCATCTCGCTGGTGGCGGTGTTCATCCCGGTGTTCTTCATGGGGGGCGTCATCGGCCGCGTCTTCAATGAATTTGCCGTCGTGCTCGGGCTCGCCGTCCTGGTGTCCGGCTTCGTTTCATTGACCCTGACGCCGATGCTGGCGAGCCGCTTCCTGCGCGCCGACCATCATGTGACCGAGACCGGCGTCGTGCTGCGCATGCTGGAGCGCGGCTACCTGGCCATGCTGCGGAACTACGAATGGTCGCTGGAAGCGGTCCTGCGCCATCCGCGCTCGACCCTCGCGGTGACGGTCGCGACGATCGCGCTCACCGGCTATCTGTTCTATGTCGTTCCGAAGGGCCTCTTCCCGGTCGAAGACACCGGTTTCCTCACCGTCGCCACAGAGGCGGCCGAGGACATCTCGTTTACCGCAATGGTGGAGAAGCAGTCCAGGATCGATGCCATCATCCGGGCGAGCCCCCACGTCCTGAACTACAACAATGAGGTCGGGCAGGTGGGGGCCCGCATGGGCGTGAATGGCGGTGCGTTCTACGTCCAGCTCAAGCCGCGCAGCGAGCGGCCGTCCGTAACCCAGGTGATCCAGGAGCTGCGCCGTCAGGTGAGCGCGGTGCCGGGAATCAACGTGTTCTTCCAGCCGGTGCAGAACCTCAACATCGGCGTCCGGTCGAACCGCAGCGCCTACCAGTACACGCTCGCGTCCACCAACCTCGACGAGCTCTACCGCTTTGCGCCGCTGATCGAGGCGCAAATGCGCCGGCTTCCGTCGCTCCAGGACGTGGGCTCGGACCTGCAGATCAAGAATCCCCAGGCGGTCATCAATGTCGACCGCCAGAAGGCGGCGGCGCTCGGTCTCACGGCGGAGCAGATTCGCACCACGCTCTACAACGCGTTCGGATCGCGACAGGTGGCGACCATCCTCACTGCCAGCAACGATTATGCGGTCATCCTCGAGTTCGGCTCCTCGTTCCAGGAGAGCACCGAGGCGCTGTCGAAAGTGTTCGTGCGCTCGAGCGCCGGACGACTGGTCCCACTCGGCACCGTCGCGACGGTGAGCCAGGTGGCCGGCCCGTTGACCGTCACCCATCAGGGCCAGCTGCCGGCGGTCACGATCTCGTTCAACCTCGCGCCGGGCGTCGCGCTTGGCGAGGCGATCGATCAGATCCAGAACATGGAACGGCAGCTCGCGCTGCCGGCCACGATCACGCCGGGCTTCTCCGGCACAGCGCAGGTCTTCCAGCAGTCGCTGCGCGGCCAGGGCTGGCTGTTGCTCGCGACCGTCGTGGTGATTTACCTGGTGCTGAGCATCCTCTACGAGAGCTTCATCCACCCGATCACGATCCTGTCGGGGCTGCCGGCCGCCGGCGTTGGCGCTCTTCTGACGCTGATGCTGTTCAAGATGGACCTCAGCGTGATTGCGATGATCGGGGTGATCATGCTGATCGGCATCGTGAAGAAGAACGCCATCATGATGATCGACTTCGCGCTCGATGCGCAAAGGAACCAGGGGGAGACGCCGCAACGGGCGATCCACCAGGCCTGCGTGCTGCGCTTCCGCCCCATCATGATGACCACGGTCGCGGCCATCATGGGCGGGCTGCCGATCGCGCTCGGTCTCGGCGCCGGCGCCGAGCTGCGCCAACCCTTGGGCGTTGCGGTCGTGGGCGGGCTTCTGACCTCGCAGCTCCTCACGCTCTACATCACGCCCGTGATCTATTTGTCCCTGGAGGATGCGAGGCGCGCCGTGTTGGGCTGGTTCGGCCGCGCGCCGCCCATGGTGCCGGCGCAGCCCGCGGAATGAATACGTGGCCGGCGCTCGTCAGAGGCCCGAGATCAACACGTCCGGCGAGCGCGGGGACCCGACGTCCGGAAGTGGCCCGACTCGGCCGACTTGGGCGATGCAGCAAGTCGGCAGCTATTTGGGGTACACCGGCCGTGACGGCAGCGTCATCGCAACGGCAGACCGTGACCCTTTGTGGCCCCGATTGTGCATCGCAGCCGGAGCGAATGTGTAGTCCTGAGGGCGCTACCGTTGGAGGCGAGCGGTCAGGTAAACCGACATGCCCGCCAACCTATTCAATCATCTCGTCGCCGATAGCAAGGAGTCCCGGCGGCATGTCGCCTCCTCATGTGGAAACGAAACGACGCGGGCCCGCGCCCGCGTCGTTCGGTGTCAGATCCGCCTGCGAGCGGACGCCTCGCGGCTTCAGATCGGCAGCTTCGAGCGGTCGACAGCCGCGCCGCGCAGGATCACCTGGGAGATCTTGCGCGTGTTGGTGATGTCGTCGACCGGGTTCGCATCGAGCACGATAAAGTCGGCGTTCTTGCCGACTTCGAGCGTGCCGGTGTCGGACATCTTGAGGAACTCGGCCGCGTTCTTCGTCGCGGCCATGATGACCTGCATCGGCGTCATGCCGGCGGCCACCATATCGGCAGCCTCCTCATGGGGACCCCAGGCGCGGTTGCCGTCGGTCCCGAGCACGATTTTCACGCCGGCCGCATTGATCTTTGCCAGGTTGCGGGCCTGAATCCCGTAAGCGGCCTGCTGCTGCGGCCGGTCGGTGTTGCCCTCTTCGAGCTTGGCGTAGTCGGCGGGCGCGAGGCTTGCCTTCAACCAGCTCAGATCCTGCTTGATGCCGCGGTCAGGCAGGTTCGGGTTGACGACGAGGTTCGGTTTCGACTTGTACAGCGACAACATTTCATCGTCGATGTCCTTGTCGCGCACGCTGTGCGCGAACGCGTCGAGCCCGGCGCGAATGAGCCGCTTCCCGTCAATCTCGTTGAAGATGTGCGCGGTGACGCGCAGGCCATTCTTGTGAGCCTCGTCAATGACGGCTTCATACTGAGAGGGAAGGACCTTGTCGACCTTGCCGTCGCGGTCGTCGACCCAGACCTTGATGATGTCGACCTTGTTCGCCGCGTTTGTCTGGACCGCCTTGCGGGCCTCCTCCACGCTGTTGATCTCCAAGGTCGGGCGTCCTTCGGTCCTGCTGATGCCTTTACCGGCGCTGAGGAAGCGCGCCATGCCGGGGTTGTCCTTGTTACGAAGGTCGAGCAATTCATAGTTATCGGTGCCGAGGCTCAGCGCGGCTCCGACCCCGAAATAGGCGCGCTGCCTCAAATCGAGCACCAGCTTATCGCGGGTCGTGCTCAGATGCGTGTGCGTGTCGATGAGCATCGGCATGACGGTCTTGCCGGCAAGGTTGACGCGCGTGGCGCCGGCGGGCACGGTCCCGCCGACCTGCGCAATCTTGGCGCCGCTTACGACCAGCGTCGTGTTGTCGAGGACGCGGCCGTCGCCCACGATGATGCGGGCGCCTTCGTAGGCGATGACGCCCTGTGCGCTCGCCTGACCGGCGACGCCGGTAAGGACACTGAGAGCAATGGTTGCCGTCAGAGCGGCTATGTTCATTCGATGCATCGGTACCTCCCTGGTGAACTGGACGAGCGGACCTTAGCTCTTCTCGGGGACGCGCGGGAGAGCCTGGCGCCGTAGATGGCTGGGCGCGGCGAAACCGATCGCCGGGCGTTTCGAACTTTACGAAGCCCGGGTGCAACGCTATTGCAACGGATCCTGCTGAACTGACAGGACGGCGCCGACGCTGTCGTTGGTTCTCGGATCGGGGCCGCGTCCCTCCGCGAAGGCGCGCTCTTGCACGCGCCGTCCATGCAGCAGTCCAGGCAGGCCGTAGTTTCCCTCGATGCAGCGCGGCTCGTAATAAATCCTGTTCTCCTCGTCTCTCTGCCGGGTGAACTCCTGCTTGATGGTCCAGGCCCTAGTCCACACGGTCGGATCTTCGATCAGGACCTCGTACGCCAGGGTCTTTGGCCCGGTGCGCGTCCAGCGCTCGACCAGGTGCAGGTTCTCGCGCGAGCCGAACACGTCGGTCTTGGGACTGAAGTTGGTCACGTCGACCACAAGCGTGTCGCCTTCCCAATGGCCGCGCGAGTCGCCGAACCACTGACGGATGTTGGCCGGCAGGTGAGGACTTCCGTTCATGACGATGTTGCGCTGCCAGCCCTGGCCCTGGTTCACGTCGTAGAAGATCGAGATGCCGCCCGGCGTCTGCACGATCCGGCGAAAGCTGCCGCCGAATAGGCTGCCGAATTCGGGCAGCCCGCTGCGCAGGCAGCGGTCCGACAACCCGTCGTCTTCCGGCCCGTCGCTGCGGTTGAGGCGCGCGACGTTGCCGGCGTGGTAGCGCGGCGGCGGCTCCGAAAATCGCGGCGAGGGCGTCGGGTCGTACTTGCCTCCGGCGCACACCGGCTCCTTGTTCTTGCACGCGTTGGTCGATTGCAGCAGCACGAGGAAAAATTCCCGGTCGGCCGCGGCGGCGCGCTGAGCTTGCGGAGTCTGCGGCGGCAGACGGCCATTGGGCGGATCGACGATCATCGACGTGCGCGCGCCGGCGTGCTTGATGGTCAGGAACGTCGTGTTGTAGGCGCCGCCGACGTCAACCGCGCTCCCACGTTGTTGACGTGGGTCGTCGCCGTAGTGGGTTGCGCGCCGTTTGTCCAATTCTTGCCGCTGCGTTTCGGTGAAGAATTCCTGGTTTGCGTACTGGGCGGGGCGCTGTAAGGGCGTGTCGAATTCTTCCGTCCAGATCCCCTGAAGATCAGGCTCGCCCCACGGAGTGTTCAGCGCCGTATTGGAAAATGCCGGAGCTTGAGCCGAGGTCCGGGTGGCGGGCACCGAAATGGCAGTGCTGACAGCGGCTGCAGCAATGGCGACAGTGATCATCGAGGTTGAAAAACGGTCGCCCATCATGACCTCCCTGTGTCTTGCGGTGAGTTACGGCGATGAACTCTTCTTTGAGCAGCAAATACGACCGTTTCTCGCGCGCGCTAAATCAGTCAGGCCTTCCCGGATCAGTCAGGCCTTCCCGGTTCTTGAGACCAGAGCGTACTTGCGACCACGATCATTCGCCAAGCCCATAGCGACGAAATTCTTCGGCGACTCCGGGGTCGAGGGCTTTCGCCGCCGCGAGATCGGCGCGGCCTCCTTCGGGGTCATTTTGACCCAGGCGGGCGAGACCGCGGCCGTAAAGCGAGCCCGGCTCTCGCGGATTGCGGGCCAGCGCCGCTTTGTAATCGACAATCGCCTGCTCGAACCGGCCAAGCTTGAGATATGTGAAGCCGCGGCTGTCGAGGGTGCCAGGGTCATCGGGCGCGAGCCGCAAGGCTTCGTTGCAGTCTGCAAGCGCTTCCTCAAGGCGGCCCAATACCGCGCGATCCCAGCAGCGATTGTTCCAGGCCTTGGCGTTCCTTGGCTCGACGACGATGAGACGGCTGTAATCCTCGGCGGCGCGATCATAAAGGCCGGCCCGCTCATGCGCATCGCCGCGCTCCGCCAAAGCCTCAACGTCGCCTGGGGCGAGGCGGAGCGCCGCGTCATAATCCGCGATTGCAGCGGCATAGTCCTTCTTCTGGTAATGGGCGCGGCCGCGGCCCACATGGGCGTCCGCATCCATCGGATCGAGTTCGATGGCGCGGTCGTAGTCCGCGAGGGCGCGGTCGATTTCGCCGCTCGCAGCCAACGCGCCAGCGCGGTTGAAGAAGGCGACGGCGCGGTTCGGGTCGAGCATGATCGCGCGGTCATAGTCTCCAATCGCACGCTCGACATCGCCCCGAGCCGCATGGAGATTGCCGCGGGCCACATGGACCGTTGCGCCCTCCGGGACGCTGATTTCGCCCCGCGCCAGGGCTTCGAGGAGACGCGTGCAGGCGGCGATCGCCGGCTCGGGCGTTGCGGCATTGTTGGAATTGATACAAGAATCGCGATCGACCAATATTTGGGCCGTTTGCGCGAGCGCTGTTGCCGAAATACCAGTTGAGACCGCAAGGAGAAGTGTGACGGCACAGCTCTGGAGCGTGTTCATGGTCTGTCGTTTCTTTCAGGCGGGCTTCCGCTGCGCTAAGCCTATCTGGTGGCCGCCGCTCGGCCAAGCCTGGGCATCGCCCCTAGAGCCCACCATCTGCGGCAGGGAAGCGGAGAGATTGCTGTTTTCAAACGGGAGGAACTCATGAGAACAAAGACGGCTGGTGCATTGGCTATTTTTGCTTCGTGTGCGTTCATCGGTGCCGCGGGCGCTCAAGATCTCGGTCCGCAGGTCAAGAAGCTGGCCGATGGCGTCTACGTTCACACTGGAAGGGGTTTCGAGTCGAACAGCGGGATCATCCTCACCCAGGACG
>WNFF01018540.1_pt1 | contig 14725 bp, 15 predicted proteins | sample 5400441 | NCBI WGS metagenome assembly WNFF01 (sample SAMN13153345, study PRJNA577476) | soil metagenome | isolation source: 120 cm saprolite under Douglas fir tree site 2 hole 3 replicate 1 | place: USA:California | collected 2015-04-18 | reverse complement strand
TGGAATCATGTTAGCCTTTGCCAGCGGCTCCCTGGTACGGTCCAACACCGCGAACAGCAATGGGGTTAACGGCATAGGATTGGGCAACCTGCTTGGCTTCACCTCGGGCAACAATAACACGATAAAGTCCAACCGGGCGCTCGGCAACGCGACCGATCTCTTCTGGGATGGGGTCGGAACCGGCAACAGCTTTCCAGGCAATATCTGTGACACAGAAAGTGGTATTTTTGGATTTCCTTGTCATTAGGAGGAAACGCAGGTAGAGGCTCTGGTTTGGCTTTAGCCAAACGCAGCCAGCCGATTGCAATACGTTATTTCCTTTATTGACGGCCCCACAGGACTATCGTAAAGTCATGTCTCCGCCGCCTCGTCCAGAAAATAAAATCAGGAGGTAAGTCATGTCTCACAAGATCGCAAAGTTGGCTTTTTGGTTAATCCCCATTCTTTGCTTGAGCCTTTGCCCGATCGCCCTGGCTCAGGGTACAGCAGCACCGGAAAAACAAGAGAAGAAAGCGGAGAAGTCTACGCACACTGTGACCGGTTGTCTGCAAAAGGGTGATGAACCCGGTGAGTTTTCCATCACGGGCGAAGACGGGAAGACTTGGGGACTTCGCAGCACCAGCGTCAAGTTGGATGAGCACCTGGGCCACAAAGTGACCGTCACTGGTTCCACAAAGCCAGCAAAGCGGAATACGCTGACCTGACTGTCACCAGTCTGAAGATGGTCAGCGAGAGTTGTAGCAAGTAACGGCTATCCGTCCCCTAAGCAGATCGAGTCCGCCGCCGTTTGCCCGAGTCCGAAAGTGAACAAGGGGCGCAGCCTTTTTGCGCCCTGTGTGTTTCATTGCCTCTGGGCGGGCGGCTTCCTCGTCAGCTTCGCGTGGGAAGCACACCCGGAAATCAGCCGTAGCCGTTGGCTCCCCGAAATTGATGACGACTCGATGGGTCCTCTCCAGGCGGGCCCACCAGAAACCCCACACGCTTATAGAACGTCAGGGAACCTAGGTTGGTAGGGCTCCCTACAGTATTTCCTGTATCGACCCCAAGTTGCGAACCTCGCTAGCATTCTTTTTCGGACCGCGCCCTTGTCGCCACATCGCTTTCAAGATCGGATCAATGCCTTGGTCACCAGGGCTGTCGCGACTCACGATCCAGCCGAACTGCAAGGAGTGATCAGGGAGCTACGGGAAGCCCTCCATGAGCATGCTAAGAGCCTGCGGAGATTGGCCGCCGAAAAGCTCACCTCGCGCCAGAACGCGGAGTAGGTCCCCCCTCGGAGAGCACCTCCCCACTGTCAAAATTCGAGCGCCTTCGCCCACAGCCTGAGGGACAGGTTTCTCCGCCGCCCACAGGGAATTTCGAGGCCCAGCTTCTACCCCGCCGGCAAACTGAAATAAAAAACCGAGCCATGCCCTAACTGGCTGGTCACTCCGATGCGGCCGCCGTGGGCCTCGACGATCGCTTTGCAAATCGCCAGTCCCATTCCCGTTCCGTGGACCTGCACGCGCTGGTTGCGTCCCCGATAGAACTTCTCGAAGACGAGTGACTGCTCGAAATCGTCGATGCCCGGGCCGCGATCGGCTACGCTGGTTGTCAGCGCGCCGTTCTTGGCTTCGGCGGTGATGCGAATCGGAGTGTCGGGACCCGAGTATTTGGCGGCATTCTCGAGCAAATGCACCAGCACTTCCTTGATACGAGCCGAGTCCATGCGCGCCCGAGTCAGGTCGGCGGGAATTCTGACTTCCACCGGATGCGGCGTGAGGACTTGCTTCAATTCTTCCAGGGCCTCGTCAACCACCTCGCGGATGCGCACCGGCTCGAGCTGTAATTCGACCTTGCCCGCGTCCAGTTGCGCCATCTCCGCGGCTTCTCCGACCAGACGGTTTAGCCGATCGCTTTCCTCATTGATGACCGTCAACAGGTCTTCTTTCTCCGCGGCAGAAAGACTCGGGCTGCCCAGAAGGGACGTGACCGACGCTTTGATGGCCGTCAGCGGAGTACGAAATTCGTGCGTCACCGAATCCAGCAGGAGCGAGCGCAACTGCTCGCTTTCGCGCGCGGCCTCTGCATGAGTCAGCTTTTCGATTGCCCCCGCCCGTTCTATTGCGATGGAAATCAGACCGCCGATAGCATCCAGGGTCTGGCGCGGCAGCAGCGATCCGGAAACTCCCAAACTTCCCACCACGCGGTTGCCCATGGTCAATGGCATGAAGGCGAGATGATTCGTGCCGTCGATCCGCGGCTCACCGCGCAGGCAACATAACTGGAGATCGTGCGACTCCAGTCCGTCGATGCTCGGACCGGAACGAGAGATATCCGCCCGGCTCGACAGGAAAATAGCCGCTGATCGAACGCCGAATGAGTCCACAATATACCGTGGAATCGAGTTCAAGAGTTCAGCCGCATTGTCGCTCGAAAGCAGTTGTTGGCTGAATCCATAAAGCCGTTCCAGTTCCCGCCGCCGTTCGTTGGCGTTACGAGCCTCGCGACCGGCGCGCTCCGACAACTCGCTGGCGGTCACGGCCGTGATGAGGAACGCAAACAACGCGATCCAGTTTTGCGGATCGGTGATCGCGAAGGTGCCTACCGGTGGAAGAAAGAAGTAATTGAACGCGAGCGCGGCGCTGATCGCCATGAAAACCGCCTGCCGCAATCCCCAGAACGTTGAGATCCCAAGCACGCCGAGCAGAAACGTCAATGCGATCGTCGTCGGGTTGACGTGGACAATACCGCGGCCCAGCAGAGTGATTCCTAAGACAACCAGCGCGGCCACTGCATAGCCCAGCGCTGATCTTGGTGCAGGTTTCACGAGCCGATTGTATCCGACATCGACAAAGCCGAATCTCTCAACGACAATAAGCGCGAATCGCCAAGACTCCGGAACGGGGCTGGAGGAAATCCCCCCGGCAAGAATAGTGACTCAGGAGCCCGGCTGACGCCCGCCATGTCCGAACACATGCGCATCCTGGTCGTGGACGACGAACCGCAGATCACGCGGGTTCTGCGCACATCTCTCTCCAGTCACGGATACGACATTCGCATCGCCAACGATGGCGAGACCGCGCTCGAGATCATGAAGGACTGGTCGCCCGACCTCGTTATCACCGATCTAGCCATGCCGAACATGGACGGACGGGAACTGTGCCGGCGCCTTCGAACCAAAACGCAGATTCCCATCCTCGTGCTCTCGGTGCGCGGAGAAGAAAGAACCAAGGTGAAGGCGCTTGACGCGGGCGCGGACGACTACATAACCAAGCCCTTCGGCATCGAAGAGTTGCTAGCGCGCGTCCGCGCTAACCTCCGGCGGGCCCGGCCCGGAGAATCGGAACAGGCGCCGATCGAACTGGGAGATTTCCGCATTGATCCAGGGGCGCGTACCGTCGAGGTCCGAAAGCGGGCTGTGCACCTGACTCCAAAAGAATTTGATTTGCTGGTTTACCTCGCTCGCCGCGCTGGCAAGGTCGTAACCCACCGCGCGCTCCTGGGAGCGGTCTGGGGTGGAGACAGCACCGAGCAGGTGGAATATCTGCGCGTCTTCGTCGGCCAGTTGCGAAAGAAACTCGAACCCACCGCATCCTCCCCGCGCTACATTGTGACTGAACCGCGGATCGGGTATCGCTTCCAGCCGGGCGAGTAGTTGTATCTTCGCCGTCCCGGCGGGCGTCCTTGCTAAAGGATGCTCATCCACTCGGACTTATCACTTTGAGAGCATTGCGGCGCACGCCAATTTCCACGGGAGTCTGGCATACGTATTCCCCGTCGGCATAGATGTCCAGGGGTTGCTCAGTTTCCACGCGAACGCGCTCCGCCTGCGAGTATTCCACCCCCTCAATCGCAAGATGCCGCCCGAAATAAACAGATGGAAACAGGCTCAGAAGTTTCAGACGATTCAACGGGTTGATCAGACAAAGATCCAGCTTGCCATCGTCCATCTTCGCCAGCGGAGCTACTCGCATTCCATCCCCATAGAACGGCGTATTGGCAAAGGCCGCTAGCAGCACTGGTTTCGCCACCTTTCCGGCCATGGGCCCATCCCGGATGTCGAGCCGGAGGTTCACCGGCGAGAAACTGAGGATCGTGGGAATCAATGCCAATGCATATCCGCCATGGCGACGAAGCCAGCGCGGCATGCGGTTCGCCTTGCGCGCGACGGCGGAGTCGAGACCGCACCCCGCCACACAGGAGAAATAGTGACACGTTCCCCCGTCTCGATCTTCGGTGATTGTGCCAAGGTCAATGGCTCGCGTATTCCCGGCTCCCGACTCAAAGGTCTGCCACGCTTCCAATGACTCGGCAACGCCACCGAGATTCAGCGAGCGCGCAAAATCGTTCCCACTGCCTGCTGGGACGACCAGAACAGGAAGCTTCAGCCGTACCAGCGCGGGCAGATGCCGATGGATCGTGCCGTCTCCGCCGAAGATGAGAATGGCATCGGCATCACTCGAAGACCTAATATAACGGCGGCGCGCATGCATTCAGCTTTACTGGTCCGTCAATTACGGTCGCCGAACCCATGCTTCTGCCCACAGAGCTTGCACAAGGTGGGCGGTTCGGTGTTGTCCACCAGGTGGTGGACGGGTTTGCGTGTGCGTAGATACGCGAAGACAGCCTTCAAGTCATCATCGTTCATGTTCTTGTAAACCGGCCAAGGCATGGGAAGCTTGATCGGGCGAGCCTTAACGCTTCCAGTCCGCATGACTTCGATAAAGAGCGCCTCATCGTAATAGGAAATTCCCGATGGATCCGGCGTGATGTTCGCGCTCGCAACCTCGCCGAACACGGTACCACCCCCAAATGCAAGACCTGGCACTGGGCGCGGTGGCATGCCTTTTTCGGGCGTGTGACAGTCCTCGCAACCGGCAATTCTGACGAGATACTCTCCGCGCTTGACGGGATTAGACAGATCCGGTTCCGGCACCGGTGCCGTGATGGGCTGAGGCTCACCGAGCACCGCCCGCTGCAGCCAAAAAGGAAGCACGCTCTTCGGCAGCGAGTTGTGGACCGGCTCCAGGGAACGCAGATTGACCACTACCGAGGCCAAATCCTCATCGGAAAGATTTCGAAAGTGTGGGTAGCCCATGATCGGGAACAAAGCACTGCCGTCCTGGGTAATACCCTCACGGATCGCGCGTGCCAACGCATCGTCGCTCCAGTTCCCGACTCCGGCAGTTGGGTCCGGTGTGATGTTGGGAGCGACAATACGGAATTTCCCTTTTTCCAGGAAGACACTTCCGATGCCCTTCTTTGATGTGATGGCCGGCGGATTAGATTTTTCATCGAACTCCGAATGACATGCAAAGCAGGCAAGAACCGCATCAGCGAGATACTGGCCGCGTGCCAGCCGCTCGTGCGTGGGCTCGAACTTCCGCGAAGTGAGAGGGCGGGATTTTGGTCCGATGAACGGCCGCCAGCCGATCGTAAATGTGATCGCGACAGCCAGAAGTACTAGCAGACCAAGAAAAACATAACCCAGGATTCTCCCAAGCCGTTTCATCCAGGGTTTGGCCATTGCGCTACCTCCGGAGTGAGCACACCCGAACCGATTGCCTCCAAGCCACCATCAGGCACAGGCTCTGCAGGTTTTCTGTTAGGGATTCTCTTCTAGCCCCAAAGCGCGTGCGAGTGTATACCGATGCACGTCCGTCAGGCAACGCCGGCAATAGTCGCCAGAAACGCGTGCGTTCGCCGCAACGCCGCCGCGCCGGCACTACACCGCGATTTGGAGATTCATTTCGGCAGGCACTTCTCCATGAAGTCCACTAGATCCTTCTTCATCTTGGTGTGTTCGGCGCGGTCGATGTAGACCATGTGCCCTGCTTCGTAGGTCGCGTAGGACACGCTCTGGCGATACTTCGCGTCGAGATTCAAGTGGTCCATCGTCCAATCGGCAGCAGCGAATGGTGTGGCCAGATCGTAGTGTCCCTCCATCACGAGAATTTTCAGATAGGGATTCTTGATCATGGCCGAGCGCAATCCACCGGCAGTACTCGGAAATCCTTCGACTGCGTTGCCCCACTCCCCGGGTCCGGACTGCTGAAGCGTCCGTCCAGCCGGCCCACCACCAGCTTCTGGTCAAGCAGCAGTTCATGCGTGAACGTGGGAACGTCGATACGAAGGTTGTTGTTCTCGACGACCTCCGGGCGCAGCCCGGTGTAGCTCGCCAGCTGCTCCACGATTTTCCGGCGTTGTTCCGGCGTCATGGCGTCGCCCTTGCTGAGCGCGAGCAAGTAATCGCTCATTGCCCATCGGACCACGTCCTGTCGCGTCTTTGTCATGTCCTGCAAGAGATCCGCTGGCAGCTTATGGTGGTAGCCGGCGATCATATTGAAGGTTGGAAGCAGCAGTGCGTACGGAAGGTCGTTAGACTTGTTCCATTCGAGCGTCTGGAAATCGACGGCCATCGAGAGCAGAGTGACACCGTTAAATGAAATCCCGTGATCGGCGAGATAGCCAGCGATACCCGCAGCTCGCGTCGTGCCGTAGCTTTCACCCAACAAGAAAAGAGGCGAAGTCCAACGGTCATAGCGCGACATATAGAGCCGGATAAATTCTCCGAACCCCTGCACGTCGCCTTTCACCCCCAGAAATTTCTTGGTGAGTTCGGCGGTCGCGGCTCGGGAGTAGCCGGTGGCCATGGCGTCCACCATGACGATGTCGCTGCGGTCGAGCAAGGTGGCGGGATTGTCCTCCATGCGATAGGGCGCAGCCGGCATGAAGCCATTCGACTGGAGCACCACTCGCTTCGGCCCGAGCGCGCCCATGTGCAGCCAGACCGACGCCGATCCCGGTCCGCCGTTGAACGCGAACGTCAGCGGACGCCTGCCCGCATCCTGCCCGTCGAGTGTGTAGGCGACGAAGAACATCTCAGCTTCGATCTTGCCGTCGCCGCGCTTAATCGGAAGCCGTCCCGCCGTCGCGGTGTAACTGAGTGTCTTTCCGTTGACTGCGATCTGGTGATGTGTGACCACCGGCGGGATCTCGGTGACGTCATAGTGCTCGTCTTTGTCTTTATCGGTGGCCTCGGCCGAGTCAGGCTTAGTCGGCTCCCCAGGTTTGTTAGCGCTCTCCGAGGCTTTGGTCTCGGGCATGGCTGGAGCCGGAGTCGGTTGCTCCTTCTTAGGTTTCTTTTCTTTAGAAGCAGCCTGCTTGGGATTTTCAGTCGCCTTGTCCTGTGAGGATTGTTCTTGCTGCGCGAGACTTGCGGCGGCCATGAACACGCTGACCATCAGCGACAAAACAATTCGCATACCACTCTCCGGGAAAGATAGATTGCGTTACGACTGGACCGAGCATTATATCCGGCGGGTGAAAGGTTTGGCTTACTCGTAGCGCAAGCTCTCAATCGGGTCCAGTCGCGCAGCCCGGACCGCCGGCACCATGCCGCTGATGATGCCGACCAGACAGAGGATGACCGTGGCCACCATCAGGCTGCCGACGTTGATATGAAGGTGGATGTCGCCGGCCTGCAGGTTCTCGCCGAAAGCGCTCATCAGCGGCAGAGCGCCCACGCCCCACGAGATAAGGTAGGCAATCGCAATCCCCGCCAAGCCGCCCGCGAAAGTAATCGCCATCGCTTCCGCCAGAAATTGAACGAGGATATGCGCCTTGTGTGCGCCCAGCGCTTTCTCCACGCCAATCTCGCGCGTACGCTGCTGTACCGAGACCAGCATGATGTTCATCAGCCCGATACCGCCGATTCCCAGCGTCAGGGCGCCGATAAACGCCAGCAGTACTTTCAACGCGACCGTCACAATCCGGAACTCGTCGAAGTCCTGCTTGAAGTCCGCGATGAACACGGCGCGATGATCGTCGGGACGGAAGTTGTGATGCGCGGCCAGCACTGAGCGTACGACGCGCGCCAGTTGCTGATGGTCTTGCCCCTCGTAATCCATGAAGATTCCAGTGATGTACTGGGTATCGAACAGATCGCCCATCGTGCTGAACGGGATGACGACCATGCTGTTGTCGTTGTTGTCTCCGCCCTGCACCTTGTGCTGGTACACGCCCACCACCTCGAAGCTCACGCCGTTGATGCGAATGCTTTGTCCCAGTGCTTGTTCGCCGGAGAAAAGTCTACGTTTCGCTTCGTCGCCAATCACCGCTATCCGGGAGCGTTGAAATTGGTCCTCTTCGCTCAGGCCGCGGCCGGTGGCCACGTCGAACCCTCGAATGCGCTCGTATACCGGAAACACTCCGGTAAGAAAGAGATTAGTGTAGGTGCGCGTGTCGTGCTGAATGGTCGCGCCATTTTGGCGGTCGAAGATTGGGGTCACGCCCTTCACCATCGGCACTTCGTTGCGAATGTATTCCACATCGGCAAGTTTGAGCCGGACTTCGCTTCCTGCCTTCGATCCGCCTGACTGCAATGACGTCCGTCCCGGGAACGCCCCGATCACATCAACGCCCCACGAGCTGAAAATCAAACCGATGGCGCGCTCAAATCCCGAACCGAACGCCAGCAGGATGACGACCGTAGCGATGCCCCACGCCATACCGAGCATGGTGAGGGTCGTGCGGCGGCGGTTGTGCTGCATCGCGCCGTAAGCTTCTTTCAACAGATCACGGGTCATGACTCACTCCTGACGTAAGGCTTCGACCGGTTCCAACATTGCCGCTTTGCGCGCCGGATACAGCCCGGCAATGATCCCCGCCAGCGCCAGCGAGAGCACAGCGCCCACCGCGGAGACTGGGATAATTCTGGGCGTATCGAATCCCTGCGGCAATTGCACGCCCGAGAGCAGTCGAATCACGAGCATCGCGCCCCCTACCCCAATCGCTCCGCTCAACAAAGTTAGAAACGCGCCCTCCAGGAAGAACTGGAACAAAATGTTGCGATTGGTTGCGCCCAACGCTTTGCGCAGACCGATTTCGCGCGTGCGCTCGGTCACCGCCACCAGCATGATGTTCACGATCCCGATCGCGCCCAGCGCCAAGGTTACTAAACCCACACCGCCCAGAAACCAGTCCATCGCGGTGAAAATCTTGCCCATGGTTTTCTGGTTCTTGATGGTGTCCCACTCTTCCCAAATGTCCTTACCCTTGGGATCGAAGCCGCCGTGGTTGCGGGCTACAATCCGGTGGAGCTCGTCCTTGGCTTCTTCGTTCTCCTCGAAGGTGCGCGGCTGATAATTGATGAACGAAATTGCGTTCCCCTCCTGCGAGTTGTCTCCCTTGAGCGGAAAAAGCTCGCGCATGGTATTGAAGGGTATAAAAATGCGGATGTTGGTGGCGTTATGCTCCTCGTGTCCGATCATTGAAAGCATCCCGATCACCTCGAAGCGCACGCCGTTCAGCAGGATCGTGTTCCCCACCGCCGGACGCCCGGGGAACATGTTGCGAGTCATCTCGCGCCCTAGCACGCAGACGCGCCGGCGCTGCTCGTTGTCCTCGTCGTTGATCCATCGCCCGACTTGTAGCGGAATCGTCCGCACTTGGCTGTAGATTGGGGGCACGCCCGAGACTTGGCCATTCGTGCTCGTGTATTCACTGACGGCGCGGATGTCGTCACGCGCAATCAGCGGCGAGATGCTTACCGCCAGCTTCGATTCGTCCTTGATGGCGAGGTAATCGTCATACGTCAGGTTGAACCACTTCATGGAACTGAAGCTGCCTTCCACGGCCGGCTGACGTCCGCCAAAGAAAAAGATGATGTTCTTGCCGAAAGTTTCCAGCTGTTTGCGGTTGCCGTTACGGAAGCCCTCGCCCACCCCCACCAGAAGCAAGAGTGATCCCACGCCCCAGGCGATCCCGAACATAGTGAGGAATGAGCGCAGTTTGTGCGCCCACAGAGTACGCATTGTCTGGACGAAGGTGTCGAGCAGCGTCCGCATAGCGATACCTCGCGGCAAACCATTCAGTTGGACTGCCGTGAGCGGAAAGGGTTATCGCGATATCGAAGCTGCGCAGGCGGCGGAACAGGAAAGCGCGGCACAGCAGTGCCGGATAGGCATCTCGTCAGTGACGGACTGCGTTAATCGCCCCACAATTGTTGATTGTCAATGTCAAGGGAGCTGGAGGCATCCCAACGCAGTCAATGCTGCTGACCTGCACGGCCGTGCCATTTACATCTGGGGGGAACATCGCCCTGAACTAGAGCAAGACCGTGAAAGTATCCTATCGCCGCTTCTAGACGTAAAAGAGGGGCTGGAGTCGGGCAACTCCAGTCCCTTACAGCTTCCACACCGCGTGCGGGGGTTCCTAGCTACTTTTCGCAGCCGATACCTGCTTGGAAAAGACCGTTTCATGTTTTACAATTCGCCTCACTCGGGAACAATTCAAATGACCCTGTTACCCGGGATTTGTGTGTTCACGCGAAGCGTCTCCAAGGAGCGTCCCAACATGAAGAAGCTGCTCACACTGCTGTTCGCCATTGCCCTCTGCCTCTCGCTGTCCTCGTTTGCATTTGCCCAGAATTCCAATAGCGATACGAAAGCAGACAAGAAGGAAGAGAAAGTAGAGAAGAAGGTAGTGAAGAAAGAAAGGCGCCATCACAAGACAGTAAAAAAAATGGTGAAGAAAGAGGAGAAGACGGAAGAGAAGAAGTAAGTTTTTTCCGATGCCTCCCGTGTTCCACCCCGGCCCTCGCTGCCGGGGTTTTTTGTTTCCGCGCACTTCCGGCGTCTCCGGCCTGGGTTCGATACGTGTTAAAATCTGGTGCGCAGAACGAATTCCCCGCGCGCTGGCGCGAAATCTCTCCATCCCGCAAAAACGGACTGAAAAGTGGCTCAGACTCCAAACGCCCAGAATGGTCCTATTACCTACGCCGATGCCGGCGTCGACATCAATCGCGCCCACAAGACCAAGCAGCGCATCAAGTACCTTGCCCATAAGACGTTTACCCGTGGCGTATTGAGCGAGATCGGGGGCTTCGGCGGGCTTTTTTCGGTCGACAAGAAGTACCTGGATCCGGTGCTGGTCTCGAGTGTCGACGGCGTCGGGACCAAGCTGAAAGTCGCGTTTGAGATGAAGATGCACCACACCATCGGTGCGGATCTGGTGAACCACTGCGTAAATGACATCGCCGTGCAAGGCGCCGCGCCGCTGTTCTTTATGGACTATCTCGCCACCGGCAGACTGGAGCCCGAAGTAGCTGAAAAGGTCGTCGAGGGCCTGGCCGAAGCCTGCAAACACAACGGCTGCGCCCTGATTGGCGGCGAGACCGCCGAAATGCCGGGCTTTTATCCCGAGGGCGAGTACGACTTGGCGGGGTTTATTGTGGGGGTCGTGGAGCGCGAAAAGATCATCAACGGAAAGACCGTGGAGGTCGGCGACATCGTCCTCGGCCTACCCTCGAACGGCCTGCATACCAACGGCTACTCGCTGGCCCGCAAACTCCTGTTTGAAATTGCCGGCTATTCCCCCGACACCTTCGTCAGCGAGATCAAGAACAAAGTTGGCAACGAGTTGATGCGCACCCACAAGAGTTACTGGCCGATCATCAAGAAGATGATCGCGGGCGAGTGCGTCGCCGCTCTGGCGCACATCACCGGCGGCGGCATCACCGAAAACCTGCCACGCGTACTGCCCCGTGGAACCGCCGCAGTCATCGAACGCGGAACCTGGCCGGTTCTGCCCATCTTCGATCACCTGCAACGACTTGGTAACGTCCCGCCGGACGAAATGCTCCGAACCTTCAACATGGGAATCGGGATGCTGCTGGTTGTCCCCGCCAAAAAATTCAAAAAAGCGGAGACGCTGCTCGACCGCGCCGGAGAAAAGTTCTACAGCGTGGGCCGAAAGTGATGTACAGCTAGAACAGTTACCAGTTCTCGGTTCTCAGATCTGAGCGGTGGCCGCGTTGCTTTACGAGTTCGCACGGCGTAACCGAATCGCGGGGCGTCAGAGAATTCCTCTGTGCCTTCCTCCGTGTCCTCTGTGACCCCCGTGGTTAAGGGTTTTTTGCCGCGGCATGCTGCAATCCTCTTCCAACATGGTGAATAATGTCGTTGAATGAAAAACCTCGGCATCCTCCTGTCCGGGCGCGGCTCGAACTTCGTCGCCATCGCCGACAGCATCGACGCTGGCCGCATTCCTGACGTCCGGATCGCAATCGTTATCTCGAATCGCGCGGATGCTCCCGGGATTGAGACCGCCCGAAAACGCGGGTTGAAGGCGCTGGTGATTCCGTCAAAAGGAAAAGACCGTGAAACGCACGACCGCGAAGTGGTGTCCGCGCTCAAGGAACACAAAGTCGACCTGATCTGCCTAGCAGGCTACATGCGGCTGCTCTCGCCCTGGTTCGTGCAGCAGTTTCCGCAGCGGATTCTCAACATCCACCCATCGCTTCTGCCCGCGTTTCCGGGCCTGGAGGCCCAGCAACAAGCTTTTGCCTATGGTGTGAAAGTCTCCGGATGCACTGTGCATTTTGTGGACGAAGAACTCGACCACGGGGCGATCATCGTGCAGAAAACCGTGTCGGTGCTCGACTCCGACGACGAGCACACCTTGGCGGAACGAATCCTGGCGCAGGAGCACATCGCTTACACGGAAGCGATCAACGCTGTGTTGGAAGGGAAATTCGAAGTGGCGGGAAGAAGGCTCAAGAAAGTGCAGAGGTCAGAGGTCAGGTTGCAGAGGTAAGGACCCATTGCGGGGATTACAATCCTGCGGTGTTCACCTCTGCAATCTGACCTCTATAATCTCTACATCAACAATTCGCTGCTCTTCCTAAAAATCGGATGCTGCATCTCCTGCAACTCATCCTTCACCCGATTCAACCCAAACACGCACTCCTCAAATTTCGACGAGAGCTGCGCGAACAGCGGCGCGACTTTCGCATATTCGAAATATTCGAACTTGGAAACGATGTAGTAGCTCTCTTTGCCGGCCTTCATCCACTCGACAAAACTCTCCAGCCGCTGCCGGCGCAGCCGATAGTGGTTGATGCTCTCCGGGAACATGCCGGCGAAGAAAAGGGTATAGTCCCCGATGTGCTTGCGCACCTGGCGCTCGCGATCGAACGACGGCGCCGGGCCATAAACCGGATCGGATTCCAGCAGCATCTCGCCGACGTCATTCAGCGGCTTCCCCGCCACGTTGCGGACTTTGTACAGCTGTTCGACATCGCAGAACTCCGACAGCAGGTGGGCAACGTAGCTGATCACCTGGGGATCGCGGATCCCAATCTCCTCGGCATAGTGCCGCCCTACCATTTCAACGAACAACTGCTGCAACGGATGCGATTCGGAAGTCATGCTTGGTCCCTCCGGTTCCGGCTCCCTTTCCTCGCGCCTTCCTCAAACAACTCATCGGCAGGCGCCCTTTGAATCGATTAGATATCGCACATCAAAAAGGAACGCAAGTAACTTTCGATTTGCGAACCTTCTCATACAATTAGAAGCCTTCGAGAAGCAGTAAGTTATCTTCGTGTATTATTGGCAACCTCGCCGAGCGGCTGCTAATGCTCCTCGAGTTGATTTCATCCGATGTCTCATGTAGTCCCTGAATGAGGGGATGGTAGTGAGGTGAGACTCTCGCCAGTACTATCTAGAATTGCGGTCAATCTCTCTCGGGCACGAGGAAGCAACATGGAACGCATCAACATTTCGAGTGGAACGCCTTGGGAGCCGGTCGTCGGCTACTCTCGCGCAGTGCGGGTGGGCGCTTATATACATGTCTCAGGCACCACCGCCACCGATGCTGAGGGGAAAATTGTCGGCGTGGGCGACGCCTATGTCCAGGCCGTGCAAACGATCAGGAACATCGGGCACGCTCTCGAGCGTGCCGGGGCGTCGCTCAAGGACGTAGTGCGCACTCGCATGTTTGTCGTCAACTTCGCTGATTGGGAAAAAGTCGGCAAAGCACACGGCGAGTTCTTTCGCGACATTCGCCCGGCGACCAGCATGCTGGTGATCAGCGGCCTGGTCTCCCCGGAGATGCTGGTAGAAATCGAAGCCGAGGCGATCCTGCCAGAAGGAAAATGAGTAAGCGGAAGCCGGCGAGAGCCGGCTTCCACGCTGAACTATTTGCCGCTAGCGACGTCCCTTCTTGCGGGCCGGCTTCTTCTTCGCGGTCTTTCTGGCCGGTTTCCGTGCCGCCTTCTTTTTGGCGGGTTTCTTCTTGGCCGCTTTCTTAGCCTTCTTTTTCTTCGGGGCTTTCCGGGCCGGCTTCTTGCGCGCCGGCTTCTTCTTGGCCTTTTTCACTGCCTTCTTCTTGGCAGGTGCCTTCTTGGGTGCGGGCGGCCTTCCACCGCCAGCGCCGACCGGCGCCGCAGGCGGCGGCTCCAAGATAGGCTCAGAGACCGAGTCCGGACGATCCTCCACCACGCCCGATTCTTCTTCCTCTTCTTCTTCCTCTTCAAAATTCTCTTCCAGCGATTCGCCGTAGGCGCCGCTGTCACCGTACTCGTCCATTTCGTCATCCCGGCCCCAGAGGGTCCGATCATCGAAGCGCATGTTTCCTCCTGCGTATTTGGCGGCCACCGGGGCTTTCCGCGCCGGAGCCCAGGAAATTAAGACAACTCTCGCGAATCCGAACTACTTCGCGCAATGGCGCGCGATTATAGCACGGCAGATTCTTCCGGCAGTATCGTGCATCTACCGCGATTTGGCGAGAAGAATTCTAGGCCCTTGAATTCTGCGGCAAAAGAGGGCGAAACGAAGGCGAATACGCGGGAATCGTGCGGTTCTATTCGTAGGCCAAGGCGTCGATCGGGTCTTTCTGTGCCGCTTTGAACGCGGGATAGAGCGCTCCCACGATTGCGCCCGCGACCGCAATCCCCGTGGCT
>WNFF01002615.1_pt1 | contig 14728 bp, 10 predicted proteins | sample 5400441 | NCBI WGS metagenome assembly WNFF01 (sample SAMN13153345, study PRJNA577476) | soil metagenome | isolation source: 120 cm saprolite under Douglas fir tree site 2 hole 3 replicate 1 | place: USA:California | collected 2015-04-18 | reverse complement strand
TGGGACCGGGCGAGGATTTCGCCGGCCAGTTCGGCCAGGTCCCGCAGGTCCATGCCGGCCTTGGCCGCGGCGATGAGGATCGCGTCGGCGGCCTCGCGGCAGTCTTCGGGGAGCTTGTCGGTCCACTGGCACAGGGTCCGGGCGATGGACTCGGACATCTCCCCGGCGGCGAGCGCTGCGGCGATCTTGGGGTGGGCGGAGGCCCGGCGGACCCAGGCTGTATAGGCGACGGCGGCGCCTTTGGTGATCCGGGTCTTGTTGATCAGCCAGGCCCGCGGGCTGTAGTCCGCGTCGGCGCAGTAGCCTTGCCCGGCGGTGAACGCGGCCAGGATCGAGGCTCGCGCGGCCGTGCCTATCGCTTCGGCCTGCTCCAAGGCTTGCAGGCACTGCGCCTGCTCCTCGATCACCATCTGCGTCGCGTCGGCGGCGGCCAGGAACCCCAGCCCTGCCCGCACCATCGCCACCGCCTCACGTGCGTTGGCGAACGTCGGAACGGTACTCACCTGGACGTCACCTCCCCTCAGGGTTTCTCGCAGGCCGACAGATGGTCATCGTTACTGCTCCTACTCGTTCTCCTCTCTCTCGGTCGATCACATTACTCCGACTGGATAGTTATTGACTTTCTAGTTCGATTCTAGCGGATAGCTGGGACATTTTCCGGGAAAACGCGCCGAATACGGGGTCATACCCTTAACTGGTAGCCGTGGTTTTAAAGTTGTTCACGTTCTGATTGCTTAGCTTGCTGGCGGAAGACTCAAGTGTTAATAGCGGGGCAAAAGCGCGAAACTAGTGAGTGTCGCGGACAGCGGCCCGGCGTGATTGATATATTTAGCAAGTGCTTACTATATGCACCGGCCGTTCCGAGGTGAGCCGGACCCGGTACGCCCGCAGCGGCGCGTTGCAGATCGCCTACGAGCTGCGCGGAACCGTGCACCGGCGGCGGCCGTGGCTGGTGCTGATCCAGGGGATGGGCCTGGACCGTCTTGGCTGGGAGCCGGTACTGCGGCAGCTGCGGCGGCACTTCCGGCTTGTGCTGGTGGACAACCGGGGCTTCGGGCGCAGCGACCGGCCGGACGGGTCGTTCGCCGTGGCCGACATGGTGGGCGACATCGTGGCTGTGCTCGATGCCGCCGGTATCGAAAGGGCCCATGTGCTAGGGGCGAGCCTGGGCGGCCTGGTGGCCCAGGAGCTAGCGATTACCCACCCGGAACGAGTGGACGGTCTGGTGCTGGCGTGCACGACGCCGGGCTGGCCCTTCGCCTACCCCATGCCGGCCGCCTCCGTGCGGCTGATCGCGGCGACGCGCCGCATGACGCGTGAAGCGGCGCGGCGCCGCAACACGGAAAACGCCCTGTCGGCGCGCAGCGTCCAGCACCATCCAGAACTCGTGAACCGCCTGCTCGAGCTCCAGGGCTCCCGGCCAGCGGACCCCGGAGTCCTGTCGGCCCAAGCCGCTGCGGGAGCACGGTACGCCGGCCGCCTGAGGCAAAGGCGCATCCAGGCACGCACGCTGGTGCTGCACGGCAGCGCAGACACCGTGGTCGACCCGCGCAACGGCAAGCTGCTCGCGGACCGCATCCCGGATGCCCGGCTCGTGACCTTCCCTGAACTGGGCCATCTGCTCTTCTGGGAGGACCCGGACGGCTTCGCCGAGGCGGCGGCATCATTCCTGCTGGCCGCCGATCTGCCCGAGGCCTCACCGCGCCGTCTCAGTGTCCCTTCGCTATCACGTAACGGACGTAGCCGCCATAGATGGCCAGGCCGGCCAGGACGACCGTCACGACCTGCACCGCCAGCCTGATGTTGCGGGTCCGGTCCGGCACGGGCAGGCGGTTGTGCATGATCCATGCGGCACGTTCCCGGATCACCGGCGGCCATGGCCAGCGGGGCAGGTGCCGGCCGGGATTCTCCTCGCCGGCGGCGATCGCGTCCCTGGTCCTGTCCACAGACCGGCCGATGAAGTAAAGCTGGACGGTGTTACCGGCCGGGGCATACACGCGGTGCACCACCAGTCCGGCCAGGATGCCGATCACCACCGCCTGCCAGGGAAAGCCCGCAAGGTAGGTGCCTAGCCAGGCCAGCGAATGCGGCATGTGTACCGGGTTGTGCAGTGCGTGATGCCTGACCCATGCATGCCACAGATACGGCAGGGCGTAGTTGATCAGCCAGATGCCCGCGGCCACGATCGGGAACGCGACGATCACGATCAGGAAGGGGGAGATCACCACGTACCAGGCCGGGGCGCGCCGGTCGTTCTTCCGCCAGTTCGCCAGCAGGGACCTGACGAACAAGGTGGCCAGCAGCGCCTCGTAGACGTTGCGGATGTCGTGCCGGTCGGCTGTCCAGCCGCGAAAGCTGAACAGGTGGTCCCAATTCGGCTTGAGATACAGGATGGTGTGGCCGCCGACGTGCCATCTCAGCTGGACGAACAGGTAGTACAGGGCGGAGATGATCAGCGCACCGATGTTCGCGGCCAGGAACGACCAGATGATCTGCTGCAGCCAGCGCAACCTGATCGGCCTGCCGTTGACCAGAATGCGCCTCGGTGGCGCCAGTTCCCCGGTGGCGGCTGTCATTTCTCTCCCTCGATGCAGGCCAGCGTCGTCGCGCACGACTCGATCATCCTCTCGGCTCCCCTTGTCCGTAAATAGGCCTATATACCGGGCGGGCCTCGGGTTGATCAGCTGAGTCCGGCTGGAGGTGCGGGATCCCGGCCGTGTCCGGGCGAGAAGGACCACACCGTCCCGTGGGCGATCACCAATGCCTCCTACAAGCACCAGCAGCGCAACAAGGGCGTGACCGAGATCACCGAGATCCCGGCCGCGGGCACGCGCTCACCATCGACAGCGGCTGGCGCGACGTGGCCGGCACCGCGCTGGCGTTCGTCCAGCGTTTCACGCAGGGTTCGGCGGGCTGATACCTGGTTCGTTCGGGATAAATCTGTTACTGGGTGCGGCCGGGAGCCGGGCCTACTGTGCCCGGCCGGCCCTGCGTTGCTGCCGCTGCCGGGGTCCCGCCGCTTACTGGCCGGACGCGAGGGCCCGGGCGGTCGTGACCAGGTCTGACTCGGCTCTGGCGATGCGGTCCCTGCGGTCGGAGTTCCACCGGCGCGCCGCCACCACCCGCCGGCGGACTCTTTGCGCGTGCTGGCGCACCCGCCGAGGGCTCGCGCCGCCCAGTCCGTCCCTGGCCAGCACGGCCGACATGGGGTCCGTCGCGGCGCTCAGCAGGTCCTGCGTTACCAGGACCGGCGCTCCGGTGATCTGTTCGGCGGCAGCGCGGACGCCGTCTGCTGTCAGCTCGGTGCCGCCGCGGCTCAGGGCGTCGGCGACGGCCCGGCCGACCACGCGGTAGGCCGTGCGGTAGTCGAGCCGGAAGCGCAACGACAGCTCCTCCGCGAGGTCGGCCGCCGCGGTGAAGTGGGTCACCGCCTGCTCCGCCAGCACGCCAACGTCCAGGCTCAGCCCGGCCGCCACGGCGCGCCCCAGCCGGACGAGCCGGCCCGCCAGGTCAAGTGCCCCGGCTACCTCGCCATAGGCGTACAACCAGTTGTCGGTCCGCGCGGACGGGGTGAGGCCGGTCGCAAGAACCCCGGTCAGCCGGCCGATCAGCGTACCAGCCCCGCCGCGCAGCACCGGGAGGGCATACGGGTTGCGCTTCTGCGGCATGAGCACGCTGGCCCGGCACAGCGAGGCGTCCAGGGTCACGTAGCCGAAGGCGGGACTGGCGAAGATCTCCAGGTCGCCGGCCAGCTGACCGATGGTCGCCACGGCCTGGGCCGCCGCGGTGACCGCATCGGCCAGGACGTCGGCCGACCACATCGCGTCGCGGGTGTGCGCGCCGACGGAGCCGAAGCCCAGCAGCCCAGCCAGGCGTGTCCTGTCCATTGGCAGCCGGGTGCCGCCCGCCCCGCCGGCGCCCGCGGGCGAGACGTCCACGCGGCCGTATGCCGCCTCGATCCTGTCCAGGTGCCGCAGGGCCTGTTCGGCGAAACCACCCAGGTAATGACCGAATGTGGACGGCTGGGCCGGCTGCAGGTAGGTATGGTCGGCCCACAGCGTGGCCGCGTGATCGCCGGCTCTGCGGCCGACCTCATCGGCGAACGCAGCGACATCGGCGTGCAGGCTGAGCAGCTTGTCCCGGGTAGCGAGGCGGAACGCGATACGGCCCGCCTCCCTTCGGGTGCGGCCGAGGTGAAGCCGGCCGGCGGCCGGGCCGAGGGTCCGCTCCAGCTCCCGCTCCCTGCTGTTGTACGCGTCGCCGTACACCGGATCGTACGGAAAGGCGGCGGCGGGCTGATCGAGCAACTCAAGCAGCACGGTACACAGCGGTGCCGCCTCGGCACGCGTCAGGGCGCCGCACTCGACCAGCTCGACCAGGTGAGCCAGGTCAGCCAGGGTCAGACCGCGGTGCAGCAGGGGCGCGTCAGCGATCTCCAGCGCGTAGCCGGCCTCCACCAGCTCGGGGGCGGGCCCGCTGGTGATCCGCGCCGTCGTGCCCAGGTAGCCCTCGGGCGGGCTTGGCTGCTGCGTGGCGGTCACGGCGCCACCTCCGGGGATCCGGTCACGGCGCCACCTCCGGGGATCCGGTCACGGCGCCACCTCCGGGGATCCGGTCATGGCGCGACCTCCGGGGATCCGGCGAACAGAGTGGGCGCGCCGCCGCTGACCAGGAATACCTGGGTGCCGCGGGGCCGGCCCGAGCGGCATTCCGCGATCAGCGCGGCCATCGCCTTCGCCCCGAACACCGGGTCGAGGAACACGCCCTCGGCCGCCGCGACCAGGCGCGCCGCCGCCTGCCCCGCCGCGGAGGGTAGGCCGTATCCCGGCCCGATCCAGCCGCCGAGCACGGTCGGCGTCGCGAGTAGGGCGTCGATGCCGGCCAGGCCGGCCGCGCCGACCGCAAGCTCGCGCACCCGCGCGCGGCTCTCGGCCACGGGCCTGCTCACCGTGACCCCGACGACCTGGTAGGGCGCGACGGTCATGGCCGCGCCGGCCACCAGGCCGGCCTGAGTGCCGCACGAACCGGTCGGCAGCCACAGGGCCGACGGCCGCTCGCCCAGCGCGTCCAGCTGGGCGGCCAGCTCAACGCTGGCCCGCACGTAACCGAGTGCGCCGAGCGGCGTCGCACCGCCGCGCGGGACCGCATACGGGCGTCCGCCCGCGATGCGCAGTTCGGCCGCGACCGCCTCGATGCCGGCGTCCACCGAGGACCGGTCCCGGTCGCCGGTGAACCGCACGTCGACCCCGAGCCACCGGAGCAGCCGCATGTTCCCCTCGCTAGCGGTGGCCGCGCCGTAACAGACGACGTGCGGCTCGATCCGGTAGCGCAAGCACGCCAGCGCGGCCAGCATCGTCCAGTTCGATTGCGGGCCCGCGCCGGTCACCAGGCTGTCGCAGCCCTGCTCGCGCAGGTCGGCCAGGATGTACTCCAGGCCGCGCAGCTTGTTGCCGCCGAGGCCGACGCCGGCCAGGTCATCCCGCTTGAGCAGGACCGGGACGCCCAGCTCGCTGGACAGCCGGAGCGCCGGGTGTAGCGGGGTCGGCCCGAGGACGAGCGGGACCCGGGGGAAGCTGGCGAGGCGTCCCGGGTCGGCGCCGACGGGGCCGGCGTCCGCGGAGTACTCGGCGGCCGCGGGGGAAGCGGCGGCCCCAGGGGACTCCGCGGCCGCGGGGGAAGCGGCGCTCACTCCCGCGCTCCGGCGCAGGCCCGGCACACCCGGTCCGCGAAGGCGGCGCACGAGCCGAGCGACGCCCGCACCTCGAGGAGTTCGTCCAGCTCGGCGTCGGAGATCGCATCAAGGCGGGCATCGGCCCGCAGGGCGGCGCGGAAGTCCTGGTCTGCGTCGAGGCCGTTCATGGCGGCGGCGTAGACCGCCTCGTGCGCGGTGTGCTTGCCGAGCCGGTCGGCCAGAGCCCGCATCACCGGCTCGGACATCAGGTAGCCACGATGCTGGCCGATGTTGAGGAGCATCCGGTCGGCGTCGACACGCAGGCCGTCGAGCATCCGGGCCCCCGCGGCCACGCAGGCCGCGAAGTACATCCCGGTTTCCGGCAGGACGAGCCATTCGGTCTTCCAGGCCCGCCCGTCGCGCTCGTGTTCGCACACCATCGCCTCCAGGGCCAGCCCGGCCTGGGCCCGGATCACCCGGGACAGGGTGACCAGGTGCTCGGAGATCTCCGGATTGCGCTTGTGCGGCATCGTGATCGAGCCGACTGTGCCTTCGGTGAAGGACTCTCGCAGCTCACCGATCTCAGGCCGCTGCAGCTGGTACACCTCGTTGCCGATCTTGCCGGCCGTCGCCGTGATCGCCGCCAGCAGCCAGATGAACTCGGCGACCCCGTCCCGCGAGGTGAGCCAGGGGATTTCGGGGGCACCCAGCCCGAGCTGGCCGGCGAAGCTGTCGAGCAGGTCGAGTGCGCGCCCGCCCCAGAATTCCATGGTGCCGAGCGCCCCGCCGAGCTGGACCAGCTCCCAGCGGCCCCGGCCGTGTCGCAGACGATCCAGGTGCCGGTCGAGCTCCGCGGCCCATACCGCCGCCTTGAACCCGAACGTGATGGGCAGGCCGGGCTGCCCGTGGGTTCGTCCGCACATCGGCGTGTCGCGGTGCCCGGCGGCGAGATCGAGCGCACGGTCCCGCATCCTGGCCACGTCCCGTTCGGCGATGTCGCCCAGGGCCCGGAAGACCAGGGCGAACCAGGTGTCGGACAGATCCTGCACGGTGGCGCCGTAGTAGACCCACTCGCGCGCGTGCTCAGGCAGGACGTCGCGCAGCGCCCGGATCATGCCCATCGTCGAGTGGCCGGTCGCCCGGGTCTGTTCCGCGATCAGGTCCAGGTCCAGCCGTGACACGTCGGCGTGCGCCCGGATCGCCGCCGCGGCGGCGGGCGGCACCAGGCCGACGTCGGCCTGGGCCTGGGCCAGCGCCGCCAGGATCCGCAGCCAGGCCTGGATCCGGCCCTCGTCCGAGAACAACGCGGACGCCTCGGGCGTGGTCCACAGGTGGCCGAAAATGGCCGAGTCGGCCGGGTGCGCGCCGCTCATGGCCCTGGGGCCACGGCCGGGGGCACGCCGCAGAGCACGCGGAGCGCGGCGCGCACCTCGTCGAGATTCGCCCCCCATGGCACCACCGCCGTCGTACCGCTGATCTCGATACCGCGTTCCAGCAGGCAGCACTTGGTGAGCACGCGAGTTCCGGCCGGCGCGGCGGCCCGGGCCCTCGGGCACAGGTCCACGCGCCGGGGTTGGCTGCCGTAGAAGTGCTCGTGGAACTGCCGGGACCGCTCGCAGCCGATTAGCAGCCAGTCCGCGTGATACGACGGGTGGCAGTCGAGGAAGCTGACATCCGGGCCGGCCGGCAGGCCGCCGCCCCGGCACGGCAGCAGGTAGTGCGCGGCCGGGTTGGCCGCCACCAGCTCGCGCACGTCCACCGCGTCCAGGGCCAGGCTCACCGGCGGCAGGTCCTCGTCGTAGCCGACCACCTGCTCGGCCATGGCCAGGAGCTTCGGCGGATGCGGCGGGATGACTTCGGTGACCAGGATCGGCAGCGGCGCGGGCCGCCAGATGAAGTTCACGTGCTCGAACCGCCCCCGGACCACGTAGGCGAGCAGGCCGTCCCGGTGGTGCGCGAGCGCGGCCGCCGCGAGCGAGGTGGCGTTGCCGACGTCCGTCTCGGGCTCGTCGATCCAGGCCGTGGTCGCCGGGCCGGACAGGACGCGCAGCTCCGCCACCGGCGAGAACAGCCGGTCGGGGTCTTCCGGCTGGACGGCCACCAGTGCCGTCTGCCCGTGGCCGCGCAGCACCATGTACGCGGTCCGCCGGTAGATCTCGCGGCGGCTCAGCAGGTCCCCGATCTCCGCAGGAGTGAGCGGTATATCGACCTCTTGGACGGACAGCCCCCGGTACGGCCGGGTGATCGCGTTGGGTTCCGGCTCCGTGATCCGGGGCACCTCGATCCGCGGCGCCTCGATCCCGGGTTCGGGGATCATGTCAGCGCGCCGGCCGAGACGGTGTCCGCACGCAGCCCGAGACGCAGGGTTTCCAGCGACAGCACGCTGGCGGGGGCCACGTTGCCGAGGTTGACGTCCGCGCCGAGCTGCCGCACGAACCACGCCTGCTGGCTCTTGCGCGGAGCCTCGAAGATGACCTTGTCCTGCGGGACCCAGGCGAGGATGGCCGAGACCAGATCCTCGCGTACGCCCTGATCGGCGTGGTAGAGCCCGACGGTGCCGCTCTCCCGGCCCTCGGCGATCACCCAGGCGGCACCGGCGTCGAGGTCACGGGCCATCTCCTCTCCCCACTCCGCCGGGGTCGGCGGGTAGTTTCCCTCCTTGGCGCCGGTCTCGGCGAGCACTACGAAATCGGCGGTCAGCTCCCGGATCAGGGCCTGCTTCCTGCTGGCCGGCAGCGCGCGTAGCCCGTCCGACACCTCGATATGGGTGATGCCGGCCCCGAGGGCCCAGTCATGAAGCTCGCCGACGCGGTCCTGCATCGCGGCCACTTCCAGCAGGGTCCCGCCGAGTGACACCGGGCAGCCGTGTTCCGCGCAGATGCCGACCTTGGTACCCAGGGCCGGGTCGACGTAGCCGATGCCCCAGCCGACCTTCACGATGTCCACTAGGTGCCCGGTCTGGCCGAGGAAGGCGCGGGTCCCGTCCGGGGTGAGCCCGCTGTCCAGGACGTGCGTGATCCCGCGGGAGCGCGGCTTGGTCGCCCGGACTGGCAGCTTGAGGAAGGTGGGACACTCGGGCACGCTGCGCCTCCCGCTCTATGGTGTGGTCGCACCATAGGCACGTCGGGGCCCGAGTTTCGCTGTCCTGGCGGGACGAGGTTGCCGGTGTTCGTTGACCTCAGGTATCCAGGCGCTGTTGGGCCCGCGTGGACCCGCCGGGGCCCACGCGGGCTGCGTGTGCTACGCCTGCTGGTTAGCGTGGGCTGCGCTAGCCGGCCGGGGTGCGCTATGCCTGGATCTCGGCGCGGACTATCGCGGCCCCGTCCGCCAGCGCGCGCAGTTTGCCAGCGGAGATCATCCGGGGCAGGTTGATGAGCCCGCAGTCCGTGGACAGCCCAAGCCGCTCAGCCGGGACGTACTCCAGCACCTGCCTGATCCGGTCGGCGACCTGGTCCGCCGACTCGGTGACCGTGGATTTCACGTCGATGACACCGGCCACGAACGGCTTGGTCCAGTTGTTCTCGGCCAGCGGCTTGAGGTCGTCCGGCCCGGTCCGGCCGACCTCGTAGTTCAGCGCGTCGATGTTGGCGCCCAGTACGTGCGGGAAGAGCGCGTAGGCGCGTTCCGGCGCCGGCGCGTCGGAGGCGCGCTTGTCGAGCACGAACGCGCCGAATTCGGTTTCCGTCTGGTCCGGGAAGTAGGCGGGCGTGCCCGAGTAGTTGCCCCAGCAGGTGTGGACCCAGAACTGGCAGTTCACGCCCTCGACCGCGGCGTTGAGCGCCTCGATCTCCCAGTCGCCCATGCCGTAAGGCCAGACGAACTCATCGAGCTGGATGATGTCGCATCCGTTGTCCGCGAGCTCCTTGAAGTCCTCGTTGAACGCCTTGGCGAGCGCTAGGGCGACCTCCCTGGTGTCCTTGTAGTACAGGTTGGTGGTGGCCGCGGCGATCACCCCGAGGCCGGTGTAGGACACCTTGACCGGCTTCTTGGTCGCCTTCCGCACCGCGCGCAGGTTGACCAGATGGAACGGGTATTCGCGGCGGATCTCGCCCACCAAAGTGGGTGAGTACAGGGTGGAGTAGATCGGCAAGCCAATCGGCGGCCCGGTCAGCTTGTAGCCGGACATGCGCTCCAAGTAGTAGTAAAGGATCGTGCCGTACGGGGAGTCGCCCCCGTAGACCTTGCCGTCGCTGATCACGTCCAGGCCCGCCGCCTCCTGGTCGCGCACGATCGCGCCGACCACGTCCTCGAATGCCTCCTTGCTAATGGAGTCATGGATGAACTCACCCTTGGGCAGCGTGGCGAACGCGTGCCCGTCATACCACCGTGGATTGGGGTAGTTGCCGACCATCGTGGTGGGCAGCAAGATGTCCTGACCGCCGATGCGCATCGTCGTTGATCCTTCCTGGTCACACTGCCTGCGAGTGCCAGGAGCGTAGGCCGCGCCGGGGGAAAGATTCTTCCCCACCACGGGACCGATCTCAGCCAGCCGGTACCCACCACGGGGCGGATTCAGCCGGTCCGGCGGTCACCGCTCGTCGTGCAGCGCCTGCAGCGTGCCCCAGGCCCGGGTGGCGAGCTGCAGGTTGAAATGGACGTCGGGGTCGTTCAGCTCCAGGCCGGTGAGCTCGCGGATCCGCTGCAGCCGGTATTTCAGCGTGCTCTTGTGCACCGACAACTCGGCGGCGGTGGCGTCGTAATTGCCGCCGTGCTCAAGGTACTGGGTCAGCGTGTGCACCAGCTCGGCCTTCCGGCGGGCGTCATAGTCGAGCAGGCTGCCCAGCCACTCCCGGACAAAGCTGTCTACATCGGTAAGATCCGAGATGCCCGCCAGCATCCGGAAGATACCGAGCTTGGGATACTCGCACGCGCCGCCCCCGTGCAGCAGCGTCTTCTGCAGCCGCAACGCCAGGCCCGCCTCGCGCAGCGACCGAGGCAGCTCGGCGGGGCGGGCGCAGGCACCTCCCACCCCGATGTGGCACCGGATGCCAAATTCGGACATGATCACGCGGCACACCTGGTCCCAGTCGGCCTGACCGGCGGTGACGACGGCCACGTCGCCGGACCATGTCTCGCACAGTCCGGTCTGCCGGGCCAGGCGCATGGCCCGGCGTACCGCGGTCAGCAGGGCGTCTTGAGCCCGGGCGCGCCCCGTGCCTTCTACGACCACGACCCGGTGCGGGCGCCGCAGATCGTAGTCAAGGGCCTCGGCCCGGGTCAGCGCGCTCTCATCGTCCGTCCCGGCCAGCAGGTCGTGGACGAGGTCGCGACGCAGCCGCAGTTCCGTGTCGGCGATACCACGCAACCTGGCCAGCTCCATCGACAGCACCGTCCCACCATGCTCGAGGGCCACCAGGTCGGCGCTGTCCGCCCTGCCCTCCGGGTCGATGAGCGCCAGCACACCGATCACGTCGGATCGCGGGGAGGCGAGGAGGCTGAGCCGTTCCCCGTCGCGGATTGGCTTGCCAGCCCGAATCAGCCGGCGGAGCAGGTGCTCGCGCTTGGCGAAGGATTCCTTCGGGTAAGGGTCGGGCTGGCCTGGTCCGGCCCAGGCGGACAGGTTGCCGTACCGGTCCTCTATCGCCACCGGCATGCGGGTGAGATCGTGCAGGGCCTTGGCGATCCCCGGCTGGCCCTCCCCGGAAACCGCAACCTGGGTAAGCCGCTGGTGGATATCCATGCTGCGCCGCAGGTTGGTGACCGTCTCGGCGAGTGCGGTGTTGGTGGCGGCGAGTTCCGCCGCGGTGGCGCGTTCCTTCGCGTGCAGCCGGGCGTTTGACACGGCGACGCCGGTCTGCTGCGCGAGCACCTGGATCAGGAACCGCTGTTCGGCAGATGGCTCCTGGTCACAGGACGCGATCAGGTGGCCGAGTAGACCGCCGACGCCTCGCAGCGGGTAGGCCCACGCCCACCGGCGGCCCGGCAGATCGACCTTGCTGCTGACAGCGCCCAGGGCGGCCAGCTGTCGGGCTAGGCCGGGGGGCGAAGGAGCGGTACCGGCGATACTGGGGCGCCACTGGCCGTCGGTGAAGCAGGAGCCGTCAATCCGCCAGGTACCGAGCCCCGGGGCCGACGAGGCGGCCAGGTCCAGGATCTGATCCTCGCTGACCGATTCGGTCATCAGGAGCGAGATCACCTGCAGCGCCCGGAACTCACCGAGCCGCTCCCGCAGGCTCTCGCCCTCCGCGTTCCCGGGCCTCGCGCGCATGGCCCCGTTGGGGGACGCGCGGGCGCGGAGCATGGCCGGGGCCGCTAGCGGGTCTGAAGTGGTCTGTTCAGCGGTCATCGCGGGTCAGGCGCTCGCCGACCTGAGGAAGTCGTCAGGCCCGATGTAGTAAGGATTCTCGACGAGGATTCCCTGGACTAGGACCTGCGGATGCGTCTTCACGACGTTCACCACGACCTCACCGCTGAACCGGTCCAGGTCGTAGAGGCACAATACGACCACCGGGTAGCTCGAGGTGACCCGGTTCAGCTCAGACTCATAGCCGACCAGGTGCTCCACGCCGGGCACGTCCCGCAGCGCCCAGGTCATCTCACCGACCAGGCGGCAGAAAGAGTAACCCTCGATCTCTGCCTTGATCATGTTCTCGGTCCAGAAGGTGAGCATGTCACTGGTGGTGAACTCGCCGTCGGCCAGGTAGGTCGACTCAGGGAGATGAATATCCAGCTGGCCGTTGAAGGGCCCCGGCTCCCCGCAGGCGCCAGGCAGCGCCTCTAGCCGCTTCGCCGTGACCGCGGAGTCCACGATGCAGATGCATTTGTCCCCGGCGGTCAGGCCCGCGCTGAGGTAGCCGGTGAGGAGCCGGTCTCGGTCAGCGTCCCCCCGGTAGAAGGCGCAGACGTGGCTCCCCGGGACCAAGCCGATCTCGTCGATACCACTGGGCACCGGTCCGGTCATTTCGCCCCACCACCTTGCGACCGCGATAGGCGGATAGTACGTCGGAAACCGAAGTTGGGGCTCCCCCTCGGAGGACAAATAATTGCGGGATCATACCCCCAGGGAGGCAGGAGCAACCCTGGGCACGCCATGCCGCGGCGGATCCAGGCTCTCGGGGCGGATTCAGCCGGCCAGGATCCGCCAGTCCACGACGATGCTCGCGCTCGCGCCGACAAGGACGGGGTTGAGGTCGAGCTCGGATATCTCCGGGTGGCCGGCCATCAGATCGCCGACGGCCACGATCATGGCCGCAACGGGCGCGAGGTCCACCGGCGGGCGGCCGCGCAGCCCGGTGAAGACAGCCGCGCCGCGCAGCGACCGGAGCAAGGCGCCTGCCTGCGCCTCGTCCACTGGCGCGACCGCCAGCTGGACATCACGCCGGGCCTCGACCAGCACGCCGCCGAAGCCAGTCATGATCACCGGGCCGAATTCCGGGTCGCGGACCCCGCCGATGACCAGCTCGATGCCCTCGCGCTGGGGTTGCACCAGCACGGCCGCACCGTCCGCCAATGCGAGCAGGTCGGCCGCGGCCGACCGGACGGCGTCCGCGGTGAACAGGCCGAGCCGCACCCCGCCCACGTCGCTCTTGTGCGTCAGGGCAGGATGGGCGACCTTGGCCACCACGGGGTAGCCGAGCCGGGCCGCCACGGAGACCGCCATGGCGGCGCTGTCGCACAGCACGGTCTCGATCACTGGTATCCCGACGGCCGCCAGCAGTTCCCGGGCGGCATCCGGGGCGAGCAGCCCGTGGCCGACGGGCACGGCCGACCGCGGCGACGGCCGCGGCGACGGCGACGGCGAAGCTGCAGGGTCCGGTGCCGAGCGCCACGCTGCGGGGCCCGGCGGCGACCACCACGCAGCGCGAACCGGCGGCCGCCCGGCCCGCATGCCACAGCGAACTGCCACGCCGACCGCCCTGGCGGTCCGTTCCGGCCACGGGAAGCACGGCACGCCCGCCTCCTGCAGCAGGCTCGCGTGCGCGTCCGCGGCACGCGGCGCCACCCAGCAGACATAAACCGGCACCGGCACCCCGTCGTCGCGCAGCCTGGCCACCGCGTCCCGGACCGCCACCGCGACTTCCGCTGAGGCCGAGCGCTGCAGCAGCACCGGCACCACCACGTCGATCTCGCCGGAGCGGGCCAGCATCTCGATCGTGGCCGGGTACAGCGTGGTGAACAGACGCCAGGTCGGGGTCATGTCCACCGGGTTGCGCGCGCTGGCGTAGCCGGGTAGCAGGGTCCGCAGTTCGTCCTGCAGCGGCCCGCTCAGCTCCGGCACCTCCAGACCCTCGTCGGCCAGCAGGTCGGCCAGCTCGACGCCGGTGCCGCCGGAGTTGGTCACCACGGCGACCCGCGGCCCGCGCGGCATGGGCTGGCCGGACAGGGCACGGGCGGCGTCGAGCGCCTGCAGCCCCGTGCGCACCCGGGCCACCCCGGCCTGGCGCAGCGCGGCATCACGCACGGCATCGTCGGTGGCCAGCGCGGCGGTGTGCGACACCGCGGCGCGCTGGCCCGCCCCCGTACGTCCGTGCACGACCGCGATGACCGGCTTGACCGGCGTCGTCCGGCAGGCCTCGGCGAAGAACCCGCGGGCGTCGGTGATCGATTCAAGCAGCAGGCAGATCACCCTCGTGGCCGGGTCCTCCCGCAGGTAGCCAAGCAGCTCCGCGTCGGTGATGTCCGCCTTGTTGCCGGCCGCGAACACCTTGGCGACGCGCAGCCCTTCGTCCCGGCCGAGCGCATGCACGGCCATCCCGTAGGACCCGGACTGGGTGACGATGCTGACGCCACCGCCGCCACGCGGGGCGCCGGCCGAGATGGAAGCGTTCAACGGGAGGTCGGCGTTCTGCACGCCGAAGCAGTTGGGGCCGACCAGGCGGACTCCGCCGGCCCGGGCCGCGGCCACCGCATCGGCTTGCAGCTTCGCCCCGGCGGCGCCGGTCTCCGCGAAGCCCGCACTGAGCACGACGACCGCGGCGACGCCCTTGGCGGCGGCGGCGGCGATGATGTCCGGCACGGTGGCGGCCGGGGTCGCGATGACGGCGAGGTCGACCTCACCGGGGACGTCACGCAGGTCGGGATACGCCGGCCGGCCGCCGACGGTGGCGGCCTGGCAGA
>WNFF01002614.1_pt1 | contig 14732 bp, 10 predicted proteins | sample 5400441 | NCBI WGS metagenome assembly WNFF01 (sample SAMN13153345, study PRJNA577476) | soil metagenome | isolation source: 120 cm saprolite under Douglas fir tree site 2 hole 3 replicate 1 | place: USA:California | collected 2015-04-18 | reverse complement strand
CTTCGCGACGCTAGTACGAAAGTCCTATTCGGACTCCCTCAGCCTCGTCAGTACTCTGGTACTGCTAGAGCGCACATACGATTCTACTGACGGACGTGGGAGCGCTGGGAATTCCTAGACGACCCATTTCCGTGGCCCGAATTTCACGAGGCGGCACGCGGATGACAACCATGCTTGCAGATCCACCACGTAAGACAACAATGGGAGTCGGTTTTCAGGCAAACCGCGGCCGTTCGGGCGATCCCCAGGCATGGAAGAAGGCTATCGGCACGAAACCGGTATCGGCACGTCTCGCCTTGCTCCCTGAAGGCAAGCCCCGTTGGGACCGCATCGGTTTGAGTGCGTTTGGACAGCTTGCGATCTTTGGCTTCTTACTCGTGATTCCTCTGCTCTTCCCGCAGCGGATGCAAACAGCACTGCACTTACGTGTTACGGAGTTGATGCGGCCAGTGACGGAAATCCCGGTTGCGCCACCCCCGCCGCCACCGCCGAAGATAAAGGCCAAAGTTGTCCCGCCGGAACCAAAGCCAGCGCCCGAGCCGGTGAAGCTGAATCCCGTGCAAACGCACGTTTTTCTGGCGCCAAAAGCGGAGCTACCCAAGCCGAAGACGTTGGAAGCGAAGCCCGTGGAACTCAATCCTGTTTTCGAGCAAGTGAAAATCGATGCGCCGAAGAATCAGCCGAAGCGACCGAAGGATGACGTGAAAGTCGGCAATCTTGGATCAGGCAGTGCAGCTCCGGCAACAGTGGTGGCCCCGTTGAACAAAGTGCAAACCGGCGGATTCGGCGATCCCAACGGAATCCCCGGTAAAGGTGATCCGAACAAAGCCACGAATGTGAATCGTCTTGGTTCACCAGCACTGCCGGGAGGACCGGGATACGGCAATGGCACGGGTGGGGCTAAAGGAATTCGCGGCACGGTGGCGAGCACCGGGTTCGGAAACGGCATAGCGAATCCTCCCCCAAGCAGCGGGAAGCGCGGCACGCTGCAAAGCACCGGCTTCGCCGATCAGACGGTGGCGACCGAAGCGCCCAAGAAGAAAGCGGCGATCAGTGAGAGCGCGACAACGCCTGTTGATATCCTGGACAAACCGCATCCGCAGTACACAGCGGAAGGGCGTAGTCTGAGGATTGAAGGCGACGTTGTTCTCGAGATGGTGTTCCTGGCAAACGGCACCATTCAGGTGAACCGGGTTGTGAGCGGTCTGGGCCATGGTCTCGATGAAGCAGCGACTCGCGCGGCGCAGCAGATCAAGTTCAAACCAGCAAAACGCGAAGGCCAGCCGGTGGATTTCCCGGCGCGTGTTCGAATTGAATTCCGTTTGGCTTACTGAGGGGAGAGAGCAAATGCGTAAGGCAGTGATATTTAGTTTCGTTCTGATTTTGAGCGGGATGGGAAGCATGGCCGCAACGGCGGCGGACAAGCCCGCCGATCAGCCGCGGACCATGGAGGCAGTGATTGACCGCGTGATCACCAACGAAAACCGGGCCAACCAACAGATCAAGCAGTATTCGCCGCTGGTGGAAACATACATCCAGAACCTGAAGCCCGATAAGGAACTTGGCTATACGCCCGCGGGCGACAAGTATTTCCTTGGCCGCGCCGACTTTTCGAAGGGCGTCGCGCTGGTTTCCTTGACGGACACCAACAGCAAGGGGAAGAAGATCTTCGGCTCGATCGGCAACTTTTTTTCCTTCGCGATGCAATTCCTGCCGGACGGCTTCCTGCAGATGATCTTCATCGACACCAACGGCTTCGACAAGCAGCACTACAAGTTCGATTACGTGCGCCGGGAATTCCTCGGCGAAGTGCGCTGCCTGGTGTTCGATGTGACACCGCAGGATAAGTCCGGCAAGGGCCGTTTTCTGGGACGCATCTGGGTGGAAGATCAGGACTTCAATATCGTGCGTTTTAACGGCGCCTACGGGGGCGGCGGGCACTCCAGCTGGTACTTTCACTTCGACAGCTGGCGCACCAACGTGCAGCCGGGGATTTGGGTGCCGTCGTTTGTGTACAGCGAGGAACGGGATTTGCACTATGCCCTGGCGAAGAAACTGGATTTCAAGGCGCAAACACGGTTGTGGGGATATAACCTGGGGCACGCCAGCCAGGAGCAGGAATTGAGCAAGATCCTGGTGGAGACGCCGGTACAAGACGACACCAAGACGGCGAATGATCTAACGCCCATTCAGGCGCAACGCTCCTGGGACCGCCAAGCGGAAGATAACGTGATCGATCGCCTGGAGCGAATTGGATTGATTGCGCCGAAGGGGGAAGTCGACAAGGTGCTCGAAACGGTGGTCAACAACCTCGAGGTCACCAATAACATCGACATCGAACCCGACGTCCGCTGCCGAGTGATGACGACCACAACGCTGGAATCCTTCACCGTCGGCCATACCGTCGTGCTGAGCCGCGGCTTGATCGACGTGCTTCCGGATGAAGCGAGCCTGGCCACCATCGTGGCGCACGAGCTTAGCCACGCCATTCTCGGCCATCGCCTCGATTCCAGCCTTGCCTTTTTCGATCAATTGCTCATTGAAGACAAGGAAACCTTCCGTCATTTCGGATTTGCGCGGACGATTGACGAGGAGAAAGCCGCCAACGCGAAAGCGATCCAGATCCTGAATAATTCGCCTTATAAAAACCAGCTCGGGAACGCCAGTCTTTTCCTGACGGCACTCGCCACGCGCGCGAAAGAAATTCCCAACCTGATTAGCCCGCACCTCGGGGATCGCGTGCCGGTCATCGGCGATCTTAGGGCCTCGATGCCGAGCGATCAGAAGCAGAACCCGCAGATGATTACCGCGCTTCCGATCGGCGGACGCGTGAAACTGGATCCTTGGAACGACAGGCTGGAGCTCATCAAGAGCAAGCCGGTGGGCACGGTGGCGGAACGCGAAAAGATGCCGTTCGAAGTCACCCCCTTTATGCCCTATCTGACGCGCTACGGCACCGAACCTGCGAAGCCCATCGCGGCCAGCGCGGCAACGCCGACCGATCCGAAAACCGGTGAATCGGCACCCGGCAAGCCGTAGTTAGGTAATTCGATGATTGCAAGGAAACGGCCCGGAGGGCAACTTCTCCGGGCCGTTTTACTTTGTTCGCCGGATCTTATTTTTTGAGGGCGCTCCTCAGCGCGGCGAAGAGAGTTCCTTCATGAGTTTGTAGCCGAAGCCCACACCATCGTAAAAATCCTGCACGCCGACGCGCTCGTCTTTCCCATGCTCGCGGTGGTCGTTGATATCAAAAAACATGCAAGAGATGCCGAAGGTTGGGATGCCGGCGATACGCGTGTACTTACCGTCGGTGGCTCCGGTGGACATGGTGGCGACAAGAGGAACGCCCGGCCAGACGACGCTCAAGACTTTCTCCATGGCCTGCGTCACTTCAGGCAGAAGCGGCGATGGAGGAACCGGAACGACGGGCACGACTTTTCCGCTGGGAGTGAGTTGTGGAACGATGCTGACTCTGACTTTCGGATCGTTCGCCACGCGCTCGAGTGTCATGTGAACTTCTTCCGGGTCTTCGCCAGGAAAAATGCGGCAATTGACGTTGGCGCGCGCGGTTTGCGGGAGAGCGTTTGGCGCATGACCGCCGGAGAGCATGGTGGCGACGCATGTGGTGTGCAAAAGCGAATTGTAATAGGGCACCGCTGAGAGCCGTTGGACGGCCGAAAACAGCTGGGCCGCATCAGGAGGCGGTGGATTCATAGCGACGACTTTCATGTCAGCCGACAATTGTCCGGCGTTCATCGCCGCGTTCTGCGCGAAATAGCTGCGCGTGATTTCGTTGATTTCTAGGGGGAAGGAAAACGACTGCAGCCGTGCCAGCGCGCCAGCCAAGTGATAGATGGCGTTGTCCGGGCTGGGAACCGAGCTATGGCCGCCGGGATTCAGGGATTCGAATTGAAAGTCCACGTAGACTTTTTCGCTGGCCTGGATTCCCGCGAGCAGCCGTTTGTCTTTGTCCTTTTCGAATTCGCCGCCGTCGAGATTGATGCAGTACTCGGCATCGACCCAGTCGCGATGTTCGCTGAGCAGCCAGTGCACACCGTTGGAAGAGCCTCCCTCCTCATCGGCGGTGAGCGCGACGATCAGATCGCGGTCAGGAAGGAAGCCTTCTTTTTTCAGGCGGATGAAATTGGAAATGAGGATGGCATCGCCTTCCTTCATGTCTTCGGTGCCGCGGCCGTAGAAGTAGCCGTCTTTCTCGATAAATTCGAAGGGGTCAGTGGTCCAGTCCGAGCGGAGGGCCTCGACGACGTCCAGGTGCCCGATAAAAAGGATGGGCTTGCGTTTGCCGGTTCCGCGAAAACGTGCGACGAGATTTTTCTTGCGTTCGTTCGGCCCGGCGACTTTGATGTCGGCTTCGGCGAAGGCTCCGTCGCGCAAGCGCTTGGCCATCGCTTCGGCAGCCGTCGTCACGTTGCCAACAGAATCGGTCGTGTTGATCTCAACGAGTTGCTTGAAAATGTCGTGCGCTAATTGCTTCGTTTGATCGGGAACTTGGGTTCGGCCCGGGGACGCACAGCTCGCGATTAGACACAAAGACAAGATCCAGCGTATTCCTCTATGCATTTACTCTCCTCAGAGCGAATGTTCACGAAAAAGGCAGTGGGCCGGCGGGCGATGCCGGCCGCGCGGCCAGCGCATAGCGCAGGCATCTTGACAAATACGATGCCGCCCAGAAGAGCAGAATCATGCCAACTCCACGGTCCAAAACAAGAAACACAACAAACGCGATAAAAATGGCCAACCCCGTTCGATCGGGCCGCATCAGCGACGTTCCCAGACGGCTGTTCACAAATCGTGCCAGTTCCCGCGGCCACTTGAAAACCCAGTACAAGCCATAGATGGGAATCAGATGAAACCACGCCGCACGCAACGGCTTAATAGAATATGCGCCGGCCGTCGCCTGCGCGAGGATGACATGATACTCATAAACGCAAACAAGCCAATAGACCAGACTGATGAAATTGGCGAGAAACAGATACAAGGGAGGGATGAGCAGCGGTTCTTTGGCAAGTTCGGGATGCAGCATAACAGCGATCATTTCCGCGATCAGCGTGGCCACACCCAATAGATAACCAATCCAGATGCGCGGAAATGGGGGCAGCGACCCGGGTTGCGCCTGCTGCTCCTGTGATTCTCCACCGGACCAATCCATTCCGCCCTCGATGAATCTGCTTTTGGAGCGTAACGGCCTTGGCGCTGCTCCGTCAAACCATTTGGGCGAGCGATCGCGCTTTTGTGTTGCGGCGGGTTGCTTCGTCCGGCGTGCCTTACTTAAACTGGCAGGGTTCCAACCGGAGGAGAGATGACTTCAGCCATGAAACGCGCCTCCCAGATTGTGCTGGGCGGAGCAATATTCGCTGCGGGAATCGCGGCAAGCTCGTTGCACGCGCGTAGCGCGCCGGTGCAGAACCGCTTCGGTCAGCCAAGAACGGTGCTGCACGTGGTGGTATACAAATTTAAGGATAATGTTTCGAATTATGACCGGGAGAAGGCGATCAATGGCATCAAGGATATGGCGGGAAAAATTCCCGGCATCAAGAACGTGTGGCTGAAAACGTCGCGCAACCAGATCAAGGAATTCAGCGGTGTCTATGCTATCGAGTTCACGAGCGCCGAAGCGGCCGCTGACTACGCCGAAAGCCCGGTTCATGAGGCATGGTCCAAGATGTGGCAGGAACAGCGGGAGAACAGCCTTTCCTTCCAGATTTCAAATCCTTAAGCACTAGGAGCGCTAGATTTCGCGAGTGATTCCGTACCTGCGGCGAATCATGCGATCCGCGGCGCCATCGGTCAGCAGCCACTTGGCCCATTTCGCGAATGTCGCGAGAGGGGTTACTCCGTAACGAGCCTTGGGACGCGGAGCTTCGATGGCTTTCAGCATGATGCGCGCGCAGTCTTCAGGAGTGGTTTTAGATTGTGCCCGAGTGCTCGCTGCGCTATCCAAATAGGACGCATAGATTCTGGCGTATGGTCCAATTTTGAACTCTTCCTGGTGAGGTTGCGCCAGAGCCATGGCGGTATTCTGAATGTTGGTCATGATGTAGCCGGGCTGGATGAGAATGGTGTGGATACCGAAGGGATAAAGTTCGTGGCGCAAAGCGTTGCTTAGGGCTTCGAGGGCGTGTTTCGACGCGCTGTAGGCGCCTTGCGTCGGCGGGGTCACAAAGCCTGAAATCGAGCTCATCATGAGAATGCGCCCCTTCCGGCGCTCGCGCATCCGAGGAAGGGCGGCCTGGGTCACGCGAATGACACCGAAAAAGTTTGTCTCGAATTGCCGCCGCCAGTCTTCCATGCTCAGATCCTCGACGGCGCCGACTTGGACAAAGCCCGCATTGTTGATCAGCACGTCGATCGCGCCAGCCTTCTGATGGACGGACGCGACGCCACTCTGCACCGAGCCGTCGTCGCACACATCCATTTCCAAAGTTTGGAGCGGCAGTTTCTGCTGGCGTGCACGGGCATCGAGTTGCGCGCGCTTTTCCGGGGAGCGCCCGGCGGCGAATACCCGGTAACCTCGTTCGGCGAGCAACAGTGCGGCCGCCTTACCCAATCCATCCGTAGCACCGGTAATTAGAACCGTCTGAGTTCCGCGCTCCCCGTTCATAGCGCTCCCCTATTGGCGAGCGCTATCGTATCGCGAATTGGACCGGACGGTGCAGCGCGCGTCCGCGTCTCGTTTTCGGCACATCGAATGGAGGCGCGTGTCTCTTCGTCCATGAGGATTGCTAGACTATTTAAGTTTCCTGCGTTCTAATCGCAACGCTTGGTGAGCGTGCATGTCGGCCGACGAAAACCTTCCTGTACTTGCGCCCGAAAAAAAGTGGCGGCTCGGCTTTTGGAGCCTGATCGCCACGCAATTTCAGGGCGCCTTCAATGAGAATGCGCTGAAATTTCTCGTCATCTACCTCATTCTTGCGGTCGAAAAGGACAAAGCGCAGCGCGACCAGATGGAATTGCTGGTCGGCGTGCTCTTTGCAGCCCCTTTCATTCTCTTTTCGCTGACCGGAGGATACCTGGCGGACCGGTTCAGCAAACGTACCGTCACCATCTGGACAAAGGTGTTTGAAGTGGGCGTCATGCTGTTCGCCACCGCAGCCCTTGTGGGACCCAATCTGAGATTGGCGCTTGCGGCGATCTTTCTGGTGTGCACACAGGGGGCACTTTTTGGGCCGTCCAAGTACGGCTTGCTGCCGGAAGTTCTGCCGGAAGAAAGACTTTCGTGGGGCAACGGCGTCTTGGAACTCGGGACTTTCCTTGCCATCATCGCCGGGAGCGTGAGCGGTTCATTTCTGGCTGAAGCTTTTGAGGGGCGCGAGATTTATTCGGGGGCGCTGCTACTTGGTCTTACGATTGCCGGCTTGGCCTGGAGCTTTGGGATCACCCGCGTGCCCGCGGCGGACCCCGCGAAGAGATTCCACCTCACCTCACTGATTGATGTCTGGTCGCCAATGAAAGTAATTCGCGGCGACCGCGTGCTGTGGCTGGCGGTGCTGGGCAACACCTATTTCTTTTTCGTCGCCGGGCTGCTGCAATTCAATATTTTTATTTACGGGCAAGACGTTCTGCACATCCGCTCCACGGAAGGCGGTTTCCTGCAGGCGGCGGTGGCCATCGGGATTGGTCTTGGCAGCTTTGCGGCAGGATATCTTTCGGGCGGAAAAATCGAGTACGGACTGATTCCTCTCGGCTCCATGGGAATGACAGTTCTTGGAGCCTGCCTAGCGATCCCGAACTTGTCGTTTCGCACCGTGCTCCTGCTGCTGGCGGCGCTGGGCTTCTTTGGGGGATTCTTCATTGTGCCAATCAGTGCGCTGATCCAGCACCAGCCGGAGGAAGACAAGAAGGGCGTGGTCATCGGCACGGCGAACTGGCTTTCTTTTGTGGGCATAGGTGCTGCTTCGGCCGTGTATTACGCCGCCACGCATTATGCCCACCTCAGCCCGGCAGGAATTTTCTTTTGGTCGGCGGTTGCGACACTCGGAGCAACAGCTTATGTGCTGTGGCTGCTGCCGGATTCCTTGCTGCGGTTGATGCTGTGGATTGCGACGAATACGCTCTACCGCCTGGATGTCGCAGGTCGAGAGAACGTGCCGGCGCGTGGCGGAGCGCTGCTGACTCCTAATCACGTATCCATGGCTGACGCGGTGCTGCTCATCGCTTCCATCGGCCGTCCGATTCGTTTCATCATGTTCAAGGGCTCTTACGAGCATCCACTGGTAAAACCGTTTGCAAAAATCATGGGCGTAATCCCGATCGCGTCGGATCAAGGGCCGCGCGAAATGATCCATTCCTTGCGCGTGGCTACGGAAGCTCTGAAAAACGGTGAGATTGTTTGCATCTTTCCGGAGGGGCAAATGACGCGAATCGGCCAGATGCTGCCCTTTCGCCGCGGCATGGAACGCATCATCAAGGGCGTCGACGTTCCCATTATTCCCGTGAATCTGGACGGCGTATGGGGCTCGATCTTCAGTTTTGCCGGCGGGCGATTTCTCTGGAAATTTCCACGGAAAATTCCTTACCCTGTTCGTGTCACTTTTGGAAAGCCGCTGCCTCCAACGGCCACTTCGCAGGAAGTCCGCCGCGCGGTGCAGGATCTCGGCGCGGAAGCGTTCGCGCGGCGCAAAAAGCGCATGCACACGCTGCCCGAATCATTTATTTATTCGGCGCGGCGGCATCCCTTCCGGTTCGCCATGGCCGATGGGCAGAGGCCAAAACTGAGCTGGTTTGCTGCGCTGGTGGGAGCCCTGGTTCTTGCGCGGCGCTTGCGAAAACATTGGCGTGGCCAGGAAATGGTGGGAGTTCTCCTGCCGCCATCGGTTCCCGGCGCGCTGGTGAATTTCGCTGCCATGTTGCTGGGCAAAGTGCCCGTAAACCTGAACTACACCGTTTCGAATGAAACGCTGGCGTCGTGCGCAGAACAGTGCAACCTGAAAACGATTGTCACCGCGCGGGTTTTTCTGGAAAAAGTAAAAATTCAGCCACCCGGCGAAGTGATTTTTATCGAGGATGTGGCCAAGGACGCCGGCTTCGCAGAGCGTGCTGCCGCCGCGCTGGCTGCGAGTTTCTTGCCGGCAAAGCTTGTCGAGAAGTTTGCAGGATGCGACCGTACAGCTTCACTCGACGACACTGCCACGATCATTTTTTCCAGCGGCTCGACCGGTGACCCCAAAGGCGTCATTCTCACGCACTACAATATTGCATCGAACGTCGAGCAGCTCAACCAGGTGTTCATGCTGCACGCCGAAGATCGCATCATGGGCATTCTTCCGTTCTTTCACTCGTTCGGCTTTACGGGCACGCTTTGCCTGCCCGCGGCTACCGGCATCGGCGTCGTCTTTCATCCCAATCCGCTGGATTCGCGGGTTATTGGGGCTCTTGTCAACAAATACGCGGTCACCATGCTTCTTGCCACGCCAACGTTTCTGAATGCCTACACGCGTCGCTGCACCGCAGAAGAGTTTGGAAGTCTGCGCTTCGTGATGGCGGGCGCGGAAAAATTGCCTGACCGGATTTCGCAAGCCTTCGAGGATCACTTCGGTATTCGTCCACACGAAGGTTATGGCTGCACGGAATGTTCGCCGGCGGTCACGGTGAACACGATCGATTTTCGCGCGGCGTCATTCCGGCAAGTAGGGGCGAAACGCGGCAGCATCGGCCACCCCTTGCCGGGCATCAGCGTGAAAATCGTGGACCCCGACACTCTGCAACCTGTGGGAGTGGATGAGCCGGGCCTGCTGCTCGTCCGCGGCCCGAACATCATGCGCGGCTACCTCAATAAGCCAGAGAAAACCGCCGAGGTTCTCCGCGACGGCTGGTACAACACCGGCGACGTCGCGCGGATGGACGAAGATGGCTTTATTCGCATCACCGACCGCTTAAGCCGCTTCAGCAAAATTGGCGGCGAGATGGTGCCGCACATCAAAGTCGAGGACCTCCTGCAGGAATTGGCAGGTGCGACGGAACAGGCCTTTGTCGTCACCGCCGTGCCCGACGAGAAGAAGGGGGAGCGCCTCGTGGTGCTGCACACTCTGGACGAAGCTAAGTTGGAAGAATGCCTCGAAAAATTGGGAAAGAGCGACCTGCCTGCGCTATGGCGGCCGAGGAAGGACCAGTTCGTGCGCATCGAGAATCTTCCGTATTTGGGGACCGGAAAGCTCGATCTGCGCAAAGCGCGCGGACTGGCGCTGGAGATGACGCAACGCACGCTCCACAAATAGCTGACTGTGGGCTGACGATGAAAAGCCCTCTATGAACCAAGCCGAAAACACCAGCCACCGACGCGGCCTGCTCCTACGGCTTCTCGTGACTGGAATTGTCCTTGCGCTGTGGTTTTGGACGCAGTCACTGATCGGGGCGCGAGCCGCTCCCGCATCCGGGATTGGCGACGCGCTTCACAATCTGAGCGCGGGTCTCAATTCGTATTTTGCCCGGAATGGCGAAGCCGCCAACGTGCTGCTGATTGTAAGCTCCGGATTGATCGACGCGCTGGGACTCTTTCTGCTGGGACGCTGGCTCTTCGGGGGAAGCATTCGACCATTCCTCGGTTTGTTCCTGCTTATGACTCTCCGCCAGTTGATGCAGGCAGTCTGCGCGTTGCCTCCCCCACCCAACATGATCTGGCACTATCCGGGTTTCCCTTCGCTGTTGGTGACCTATCATATCGCTAACGATTTTTTCTTTTCTGGGCATACGGCCATCGCGGTTTTCGGGGCGATGGAGTTGTCCCGATTGCACCGAAATTGGGTCACGGCCGCTGCCGTGTTGCTCGTCTTCTTCGAGGTGGCTACAGTTCTGATCTTGCGCGCGCATTACACCATGGACGTTTTTGCGGGCATCGTCGCGGCGCTGTGGATCGCGAACCTCAGCGAACGGATTTCTCCCCGCCTTGACCGGTTGATCATCGCAAAATCGTGATGCTCTCGATTCTTTGTCGGACGATTGTGCTGCAGAATCACCAATTCATGCTTGGACCACGCCCAGCGGCTCAACCTTGCCCCGCGATGGCAGACGACTCTACCATTCGTTTTTATTTGGCCTTGACCTCGTCACTTCAGTATTAGAGACTCGCCGCAACGAGTGGTCTGCACGCCGAAGCGCCTGGGTCCGGGTCAATTTTCAAATAATTTCGGGAGACCCCGCGCGCAAGAGGAATCTTGTGTCCACTCGCCGGCCAAATCTGATGTCTCTGTGCACATTGCTCGTTTTGTCTCTGATGTTTCCCGCTCAGCGAGTCAAGGCGGCACCGAGGACATCTGCGCAGGCACAGTCCGCGGGAGGACAAGTTGCCATCACCCGTTTAATCGTAACTGTTCGTGAAGAGGGTGGCGCGACCTTCAGTGGTCTCGCGACCATCACTTTGCAGCATCTGGACAGCCCGGTCTTCTCCACGGGGACGACCATGGGCGGCCAGGCAATTTTTGACGGCTTGGGCCCCGGCGAATACACAATCATCGTTTCGGCTCCCGGATATCTTACGGCCACCGAGCGAATAAGCCTGACCCATGGGAGTGAGAGCGAGCGGGCCTTCATCGCACTGAAAAGAGACGCGGGCTCCTCAACCGTATCCGCGCCACAGGGTCCTCCTGCGCTCTCCCCGAAGTTGCAGAAAGAACTGAGCAAAGCTGCCGAGGCGCTGCAATCAAACAAGCTGGAGGAAGCTCAAAGACATCTTGACGCCGCATATCGTCTCGCACCAGGAAATCCGGAGGTAAATTATGTCCGGGGACTGCTTGCGGATCGTAAGGGAAACCTGGCTGCCGCTCAGTCGAGTTGGGAAAAAACCTTATCGCTTGAACCCAAGCACGGACTGACGCTACAGGCGCTGGCCACGATCATGGCGCGCAAAGGAGATTACGGCTCGGCGCAAGGATATCTGGAGCGGGCGCTCCAAGTGGAGTCGAATTCGTGGCGTGCCCATGAGTTGCTATCCATTGTTCTTTTTCGGCAGGCCAATTTTACGGAGGCGGTGAGCCAAGCGGAGCGTAGCCTCGAGCTAGGAAAGAATGCGGCGAATGGCGCGAGGCTGCCTATGGCAGAATCACTGATCGCACTGAATCAGACTGCGCCTGCCAGGGAGGTCTTGCGGGCATTCCTGGATGCCAATCCTCCACAAGCGGAGGCGGCGATCGCAAACAGGCTGCTTCAAAAATTGAATGCCCCAGCGTTGTCTCGACGCGCCTCACCAGGGACCAACCCGATAGGTGCGACGGAAGCAGCCGATCTTCCAGAACTGCCACTCTTGAAGCCCCAGTTGCCCAAGTGGCTCCCGGCAAATGTCGATGAATTCGAGCCGCCAGTGGAGCCCGGCGTAACGTGCCCGTTGCGGGAGATTCTCGACGACGCGGCGAGCCACGTTCGCGAGTTCATGAAGAGCGTTGACCGAATTACGGCGACTGAAGTGCTCGACCATCAAGTCGTGAACGACTGGGGATTCGCGATTCACGAGGAAAAGCGATCCTTCAACTACCTAGTTTCGATCTCGGAAGTGCGTCCCGGCTATCTCAGCGTCGAGGAATACAGAGACGGGACAAGGGACCTGTCTGTGTTTCCAGACTCGATTGCCACCAATGGTCTTCCCGCGGCGGTCATGGTTTTTCATCCCTACTATCGCGACGATTATGAGATGCGCTGTGAGGGGTTGGGGCGGTGGCGAGGCCGCCGCGCCTGGCAAATCCATTTTTCTCAGCTGCCCGGCAAACCAAGCAGGCTGAGAGGCCACCGGGGCTCGGTCGGAGGTCCGCTGACTCTTATTGCACTCAAAGGCCGGGCTTGGATCGAGGAGACGACCAATCAGATCGTCCGCATCGAGACCGATTTGCAAGCTCCGATGCCAGAGATCAAGCTTCTCGCGGAACATATGGATATCGAATTCGGTCCGGTCGCTTTCCACGGCCAGAAAGAAAGCATGTGGCTGCCTGCCAGTGCCGACGTCTATTTTGATTTGCGGGGACGGCATATACGGCGGAGAAACACTTTCACCGATTACGTGCTTTTCAGTGTCAACGAGAAGCAAAGCATCTCAGCACCGAAGGAAACGAAGAGCGCTGAAGACGCGGAGCCTCATGCTACGGCACCGGCCAGACCGGAACGAAATTGAATACTTTGGTAGCCGATTCATCGGCGTTCGAACACGGGAATTATATGCGCGTGTTCAGCTCCTACACCTTTCGGTCCGACGCTCTCCAAAGATGATGCCAGTCCCTTACGGGTCTTCCGCGGTAAGGTAGCACCCGCCTCAACATGACGCATGGTGTGCGCTCTATAGCATTGTCGTTGTGTCCGGTGCGCTGCGGTGCTACGTTCCTTGCAACACCAGGGGAGGTGCGTGCGTCCATGCTTAATTCTCGTTTGAAGGGCTTGCCGCGCTTTTTATTGGCAGTCGCGATTTTGTTTCCCTTTTCTCATCTCCACGCGCAAGACAAGCAAACTTCATCCGGCACTCTCAAGATCGGTTTTCTGATGGATTCCTTGAAAGTCGAGCGGTGGCAGACGGATCTCGACAGATTCCAGAAACGCGCGGCAGAATTAGGCGCAGACGTGCTCGTCGAAACGGCGGAAGGCGATGATGAGTTACAGTTGCGGCAGGCTGAGAAGCTGCTGGATTCCGGTGTCAAGGCTCTGGTTCTGGTGCCTCACGATGCAGACAAGGCCGTGCGCATCGTCAGGGCCGCGAAGGCCAGGCAAGTGCCGCTGCTCTGTTACGAGCGCCTGGTCCGCGATCCGGACGTCTCTTTGTTTATAGGCGTGAACGCATTAGCGGTAGGCCTCCTGCAAGCCGATTTCCTCTCACAACAGGCTCCCAAGGGAAACTACGTTCTAATTGGCGGTTCGCCTACGGATATCAACGCGAAAAGTCTGCACGATGGACAAATGAGAATCCTGAAACCGTTCGTGGATCGAGGTGACATCAAGATTGTCTCGGACACTTGGAGCAAGGACTGGGACCCCTCGGAAGCCTATGCGCACATGTCCGAAGCCATTGAATCGAGCAAAGGGGATATCACCGCGGTCGTGGCTTCCAATGACGGCACGGCCGGAGGCGCCATCCAAGCGCTCGAAGAGCACAAGCTCGCTGGAAAAGTCCTGGTGTCCGGTCAGGACGCTGATCTTGCGGCCATCATTCGCATTCTTAATGGGACTCAGGCAATGACGGTGTACAAGCCGCTCGGCTCCCAGGCCAAACTGGCCGCGGAAGCTGCGGTGTCATTAGCGAAAGGAGAAGCGCCAAAAACTACTGCGGCTGTCTCGATCGGGAACAAAACCATTCCCGCAATTCCTTTAAATCCTGTCGTGATCACAAAGGACAACGTCAAAGAAACCGTCATCAAGGACGGTTTTCAGAACCTCGAAACGATTCAGAAGAGCTTGCCGAAGGAAAAGTGGCCCCACTAAACTCAAATAAGAGAGCCGCGCGGCCGCTTATTACAGGCCCCAGAAGGTAGCATCCGGCTTTACTAGTTCGAATCCCGCATCCCACGCTTCGTGGCTGCGCCAGACGACCTCGGCATCCGCTTTGCGGCCAGTCCCAGGATGGATGAGCCTGACGCGCTTGTGCAGGGGCAAGTCTGCCCCCACGACCGCCATGCAGCCGGAGTGGCTCACGTCCACGGTAACGGCGTTGGCGCGCTCCTTGGCTCCGCCTTGCTCCCACTCCACCAGGAGTTTCACACGCGAAATGATGCGCTTGTGGCTTCTGAGTCTTTCCCAGCGTTCTT
>WNFF01002611.1_pt1 | contig 14734 bp, 15 predicted proteins | sample 5400441 | NCBI WGS metagenome assembly WNFF01 (sample SAMN13153345, study PRJNA577476) | soil metagenome | isolation source: 120 cm saprolite under Douglas fir tree site 2 hole 3 replicate 1 | place: USA:California | collected 2015-04-18 | reverse complement strand
GTATCGGATTTACACCAGAGAGCTATTGCACCATGGCCCAGCCCCAAGCAAGCGACACCGCTCACCACGACGACCAAGCCCAAGACCATCACGATCAGCCGGCGACGGGCATCAAGCGTTGGCTGTTCGCGACCAACCACAAAGACATCGGCACCATGTACCTGGTGTTCAGCCTGACCATGTTTTTCATCGGCGGCGCCATGGCGATGGTCATCCGGGCGGAATTGTTTCAGCCCGGAATGCAGCTGGTGGATCCGGTGTTCTTCAATCAAATGACCACCAATCATGCGCTGGTCATGATTTTCGGCGCCGTCATGCCGGCATTCGTCGGCCTCGCCAATTGGATGGTCCCGCTGCAAATCGGCGCGCCCGACATGGCGTTGCCGCGCATGAACAATTTCAGTTTCTGGATTCTGCCGTTTGCGTTCACCCTGATGCTGTCCACGCTGTTCGTACCGGGCGGCATGGGCGCGGGCGGTTGGACGCTGTACCCGCCCTTGTCCCTGCAGACCGGCGATGCCTTTCCCATGATGATCTTTGCGATTCACATGATGGGCGCCTCCTCGATCATGGGCGCGATCAACGTGATCGTGACCATCATGAACATGCGGGCGCCCGGCATGAATTTGCTGAAAATGCCGCTGTTCTGCTGGTCCTGGCTGATCACCGCCTACCTGCTCATCGCCGTGATGCCGGTGCTCGCAGGCGCGGTGACCATGCTGCTGACCGATCATTTCTTCGGCACCAGCTTTTTCAATGCGGCGGGCGGCGGCGACCCAGTGATGTTCGAGCACATCTTCTGGTTTTTCGGACATCCTGAGGTCTACATCATGATTCTGCCGGCCTTCGGCATCATTTCGGAGATCTTGCCGACCTTCTCCCGCAAACCCTTGTTCGGGGCCACGTCGATGATCTACGCCATCGCGTCGATCGCCTTCCTGTCCTTCATCGTCTGGGGCCACCACATGTTTGCGGACGGCATGCCCGTGGCGGCGCAATTGTTCTACATGATGTCGACCATGCTGATCGCGGTGCCGACCGGCGTGAAGGTATTCAACTGGACGGCGACGATGTGGCGCGGGTCTCTGACCTTCGAGCCGCCCATGCTGTTCGCGCTCGCGTTCCTGTTCCTGTTCACCATCGGCGGCTTCTCGGGCCTCATGCTCGCGATCGTCCCGGCGGACTTCCAATACAATCAAACCTATTTCGTGGTCGCGCACTTTCACTATGTGCTGGTGCCGGGCGCCGTCTTCGGGATCATGGCCGGGGTGTACTACTGGTTGCCCAAGTGGACGGGTCATATGTACAACATGACTCTGGCCAAGACCCATTTCTGGCTCTCGGCCGTCTTCGTCAACGTCTTGTTCTTCCCGCAGCATTTCTTGGGATTGGCGGGCATGCCGCGGCGCATCCCCGACTACGCGGTGCAGTTCACCGACTGGAATATGGTGTCGTCCATCGGCGGGTTCGTTTTCGGCCTGTCTCAGATCCTGTTCGTCATTGTGATTGTCCAGTGCGCCCGCGGCGGCAAGAAGGCGACTGCCGAGGTCTGGGAAGGGACGCATCCCGCCGGTCTCGAGTGGACGCTCCCCTCTCCGGCGCCGTATCACAGCTTCAGCACGGCCCCCGACGTCAAATGAACGTGACCGGAACAGAGGTCAAGCGCCCCTCGGTTCGACGCCGCATCCGCAATGCGGCCTTGGGGTTGATGTCTGTGGCGCTGGCGTTTTATTTCGGCATCATCGCCCTGTTGATTTATCGCAGTCATCACTGATGCATCCCACCCTGACGAATACGGCGGGACTCAACCAGGATCAGCGCAAGCGGGCCAATCGCAAGCTGGTTCGTGGACTCCTGATCATGACGGCCTGCGCCTTTGCCTTCGGCTGGGCGTTGGTGCCGCTGTACGATGTTCTGTGCCGCGCCGCGGGCATCGGCAATGCGGAGGCGAAGTCCGGCAAGTCGGTCGTCCAGGAAGCGATCGATCCGAATCGCGAGATCACGATCGAGTTCCTTGCCCAGCCCGCGTCGGTGGGCAGCTTCGATTTCCGGCCCAAAGTCACGTCGATGCGCATCCATCCGGGAAAGCTCTACGACACCCTGTTCTATGCCAGGAACCTGACTCAGGTGGCGTCGGTGGCTCAGGCGGTCCCCAGCATTTCACCGGCCGGCACGGCGAAGTATTTCCGCAAGACCGAGTGCTTCTGCTTCAGCCCGCAGAAGTTTGCCGCGGGAGAGGGGCGGGACATGCCGGTGCGATTCATCGTGGATCCGGAATTGCCGGGCAATGTGGACAAGCTCACCCTGGCGTATACCTTCTACGACACCACGCAATCGGCAACACGTCCCTAGCCAAACGTTTTAAACTACTGTTTTCATTCACCGTTTAGAGATTCGTAAATCATGGCGCAAGCGCACGCGGATGCAGAAAAATACTATGTCCCTCACAGCAGTCCGTGGCCTATCTATGGATCCATAACGCTCTTCGTGTTGATGTCGGGCGCCGTCGCCGCCCTCAATGACTGGCTCCCGGTGTGGGCTTTGCTCCCCGGCTTCGTCATGCTGGCGCTGCTGTTCATTTTCTGGTTCCACACGGTCATCGGCGAGAACCAGAAGGGCATGTACAACCTGGCCGTGGACCGGTCGTTCCGCATGGGAATGATGTGGTTCATCTTTTCCGAAGTGATGTTCTTTGCCGCCTTCTTCGGTGCCTTGTTTTATGCGCGCAATCTGGCCGTTCCCTGGCTCTCGGGCGAGGGCGTGAAGGTCTTCACGAGGCTGCTGCTGTGGAATAATTACGACGGGGCGTGGCCCACCAACGGCCCTGCCGCGCTTGGACCGCGCGCCAATGGTACTTTTGAAACCGTTCCGGCGCTGGGTTTACCCGCCGTGAATACCGCCATACTTCTGGCGAGCAGCGTGACGGTCACGATCGCGCACCATTCCTTGCTCGCGGGGCACAGAACGCGCCTCAAGATCTTCCTCGCCGCCACCTTTTTGCTGGGCTTCACCTTCGTCTACCTGCAGGCCACGGAATACCATGAGGCCTATACTGAGCTCGGCCTGCAGCTCGGCACCGGCATCTATGGCTCGACCTTTTTCATGCTCACCGGGTTTCACGGACTGCACGTCACCCTGGGCGCCATCATGCTGACGGTCATCTGGTTCCGGGTGATGAACGGTCATTTCACCCCGCAGCGCCATTTCGGGTTCGAAGCCGTGGCTTGGTACTGGCACTTCGTCGACGTGGTTTGGCTCGGGCTGTTTACCTTCGTCTATTGGCTGTAGCCCGGCACCATGTGCTGCGGATAGATCCACCCGCGGTAGTAGGCGACGATCAGCAGCACGAACAGTGCCACTGACAGGCCGATGCGCCAGGCCAATGCTTTGACCATTTTGGTGCCGTCGTCCGGTTTGCTGCTCGTCAAGTGGAACAAGGCCTTGGCCAAACTGACCAAAATCAGCAGCAGCATCGCGACGACGAGATATTTGAATACCACAGTGACCCATCGAAGTTGAACGGGGTTCGAGCAGTATATCGTGTCAATCAAAGTCGGTTCCCGCATCTTTGCGCCCAGGGCTTTCACGACGCTGCTCACGGTTGTTCTGATCGTGATGCTGATATCGCTCGGCCGCTGGCAGTTGCGCCGCGCCGAGGAGAAACGCGTGTTGTTCGAGTCGTTCGCGACGGGTACGGACAGCACGCGCCTGATCGATCTCGGAACACCTCGCCTGCCGCGGTACCAGCACGTATCGGCCGGCGGACACTACGATCAGGACCGGCAAATCCTGATCGACAACATGGTCAATGCCGAGCGCGCCGGCTATTTCGTGATCACGCCGTTCGCACTGACGAACGGTGGCTGGGTGCTGGTGAATCGCGGCTGGGTGCCCTTGGGAGCGAGCCGCGCAGTGCGGCCAACCATCCCCGTAGCGAGCGATACGAGACAGTTGCGAGGGCGTACCGACAACCTGCCGAGTCCCGGCATTCAGATGGGTACCAAGGCTGAGCTCGCGCCTCCCTATCCCGTGGTCGCGAGTTTTCCGAGCCATGCAGACATCGCGCGGCTGCTGCGCGAATCCTCCTGGACGGGCGCCGCGGATCTGCTGCTGCTCGACCCCGGCGAGCCCGATGGGTACGTACGCAACTGGTCGGCGCCAGGATTTCCGCCGATGCGTCACATTGGCTACGCGGTACAGTGGTTCGCGCTGGCGTTGACGCTGTTCGTCATATACGTCGTCACCAATCTGCGTCGAAACCCCGAGGTGTCCGCTAAACCTTCGCGCAGCGCTCAGGATCGACGCCAAGGGCGACTGCTCGTCGTCTTGGCACTATTGTTTTTTGCCCCTCTGGGGCTCGCGTTCTACTTGTATTACGGTCACGGTACTTGGCATCCGGGAGGCCGCGTGAACGCGGGCCAGTTGGTCGAGCCGGCGCGGCCGCTGCCGTCGCTGGCCTTACCGCTCCTGGGCTCGGGCAACACCGATCCGAATTTCCTGAAAGGCAAGTGGACTCTGTTGTATGTCGGTTTCGGCAGTTGCGCCGAGGACTGCCGCACTCGTCTCTATGACACGCGCCAGGTTCGCCTGGCACTGGATCGCGACATGAACCGAGTGCAACGCGTATTCATCGGCGACGGCGACTGTTGCGATGCACAGTTTCTGCATGAACAGCACCCGGACTTGATCACGATCCGCGCGGGCGACGCTGCGGCACCTCTGCTCGCTCTCTTGCCGGGACAGGGCAGCGCGAACGCGACGCCTGCTTCCCGTGTGTATTTGATCGACCCGCTTGGCAATCTCATGATGTCCTATGCCGCCGACGCCAAAGCAAAGGGCATGCTCGAAGACATGAAGCGCCTACTGCGGCTTTCCTCCATAGGCTAGCGCATGCACCCGCAACGACGTTTGTTCTGGTTCAGGCGGTTGGCATTGGCTGGCGCGCTGCTGGCCGCCGCCGTCGTCGTGCTGGGCGCATGGGTGCGCCTGACCGATGCCGGCCTGGGATGCCCGGACTGGCCCGGGTGTTACGGGCATATTTATCCGCATGCGGACCCTGTTGAGCCGCAGCGCGGCTTTCAGTTCGGTAAGGCATTGCACGAGATGGTCCACCGGTATTTCGCCGGGACCTTGGGTGTGATCATCACGATATTGCTGATTTGGGCGGTGCGATTCCGCGCGGACCGCAACCAGCCGCTGATACCCGTGACGGCGCTGTTCGTCGTGGTGTGCCTTCAAGGTGCCTTGGGCGCCTTGACGGTGACCTTGCTGCTGAAGCCCTTGATCGTCACCGCACACCTGCTTGGCGGCCTCACCACAATGGGGCTGCTGTGGTGGTTGTCCCTTACGCCGACGACGCGGCAGCTGACGGAACAAGAAACCACTTTGCGAAAATATGCCCTGCTGGGTCTTGCCGTATTGATCGTGCAAATCGCTCTCGGCGGCTGGACGAGCAGCAACTACGCCGCCTTGGCCTGCCCCGATTTTCCCACCTGCCAGCGCTCTTGGTGGCCGCGGATGGACTATCAGGACGCCTTCGTGCTGTGGCGCGGACTCAAGTTGGACTACGAAGGCGGGGTGCTGGCAAATCCCGCCCGCGTGGCCATCCACTTCACGCATCGCCTCGGCGCCCTGGTTGCAGGCTCGATCCTGATCAGCTTGGGGGTCTTGGTCGCCACCGGCGCCAGGAGCCGGCGTTTGACATTCGCCGGCGGCCTGCTGGTGCTGGCGGTCCTGGTGCAGATTTCCCTGGGTGTGGCGACCGTGCACTGGGGCGTGCCCTTGGGTTTGGCTACGCTGCACAATGCCGGCGCCGCTTTTCTGGTGATCAGCATGGTGTGGCTGTTGCGGGCGCTGTGGCCGGCGCCCGCGATCGGCATGGTACCCTTGCATCATCGTGCCGACCATTCCCGATAGTCCGCCCATTGCCGTCGTCGGCACCAGCCGCTGGCGGGATTTTTTGGAGCTCACCAAGCCCAAGGTGAGCCTGTTGATCGTGTTCACCGCCGTCGTCGGCATGGTTCTGGCGTCGCCGGGATGGGTGCCGCTGCCCGCCTTGATCTTCGGCACACTGGGCATCGCCTTGGCCTCCGGGTCCGCTGCGGCCTTCAATCATGTGCTGGATCGGCACATCGACGAGAACATGGCGCGCACACGCCGCCGGCCGCTGCCCACCGGGCATTTGGCGAAGCACCAGGCGGTGATGTTCGCCGTGCTGCTCGGGCTCGCGTCGATGCTGGTGTTGTCGCTGCTCGTCAACGCACTCACGGCCGCGCTGACTTTCTGCTCGCTGATCGGCTACGCGCTGGTTTATACGATGTGGCTCAAACGCGCCACGCCCCAGAACATCGTCATCGGCGGAGCGGCGGGCGCGGCGCCGCCCGTGCTCGGCTGGGCCGCCGTCACCAACACCATCGACCCGCATGCACTGCTGTTGTTCTTGATCATTTTCACGTGGACGCCGCCGCATTTTTGGGCCTTGGCGATCGCGCGGCGCGACGACTATGCGAAGGTCGGGATTCCCATGCTGCCCGTGACCCATGGCATCCCGTACACCCGCCTGCAAATCGTGCTCTATACCATACTGCTGGTGCTGAGCACGCTCCTGCCGTATCTCACCGGCATGAGTGGGTTGATTTATCTCAGCGTAGCGCTCGTGCTCAACGGCCGCTTTCTTTACTACGTGCTCAATTTGCGCCGCGGGCTGCGGCCTGAGCTGCCGATGCGCACCTTCAGATTTTCCATCACCTATCTGATGCTGTTGTTCGCGGCACTGATCATCGATCACTATTTTTTGTTCAAGGCGTAGCCGACGATCGCGTGCTCTGCGCCCCAGATCGCCGCCTGGGGCGAAGCGGGCGACACGATGGTCCTCAAGGCCGGCGTGGCGGCGGCCAGCACGATCGCGATCGGAATCAGCGCCCAAAGAACCTCGACCGCTCTGCCGGACACGGATGCCGGTAGGTGGTCGCGCAGCGGCTTGCCGAACGTGACGATGGATACGATCATCGCGGCAAACACCAGGGCGGCGGCCGCGGCGCACAGCCAGACGGTGATCAGCACGCCGTTCATCGGACGAACGCCCCCCAGCGGGTGATGAAGGTATGCGCGCCTTCGATCGCCATCAGGCCGACCAGAATGAGCAGGCACAGCGGCGGGATCAGGATGGCGAACTTCAGCGCGAGCCGCTCCCACCTCATGTGCATGAAGATGGCGACGATCAAGCCCGCCTTCACCAGCATGAACAGAATGATCAGCGACCACCGTAGAAAGCCGTGCAGCTGAAAATAATCGACCATATAGGAAAAGGTGCTGAAGACGAACAGCAGTGCCCAGATCCAGAGGTAAATGCGAAGCGGGTGCTGCTGACCCTCGGTGTGCCCTTGGTCGGCAGCCGCGTGCCCTGCTTGGCTAGGGGCGGTTTCGGAGGCGGTGACGTCGTTCATACTTCCCCTTACCACAGATAGAAGAAAGCGAAGATAAACACCCAGACCAGATCGACGAAGTGCCAGTAGAGGCCGGTCACTTCCACGGTCTCGTAGGTGCCCTTGCGGTCATAAAATCCGGTCCACACTCTGCGGGCGACGACGGACAGATAGACCACGCCGGCCGATACGTGCAAGCCATGAAAGCCCGTGATCATGAAAAACGCCGAACCGAACTGCGGAGCGCCCATGGGATTGCCCCAAGGCCGCACACCTTCCTCAACGATGAGCTTGTGCCACTCGAAGGCTTGCATGCTGACGAAACTCGCGCCCAAGGCTGCCGTGGCGAGCATCAAGGCGGTGGTTCTGGCGCGGTCGCGCCGGTAGCCGTAGTTCACCGCCAGAGCCATGGTGCCGCTGCTGGTGATCAGAACCATGGTCATGATCGCAATCAGCAATAGCGGAACCGGGTGACCGAAGATTCCCAGTTCGAAGACCTTGCTCGGATCCGGCCACGTCGCCGTGGTCGACATCCGGACATTCATGTAGGAGGTGAGGAAGCACGAGAAGATGAACGTGTCGCTGAGCAGGAAGATCCACATCATCACCTTGCCCCAGGGCACCGGGAACGCCTGCTTGTCGCCCGACCAATCCGCGGCGACGCCGCCCAGGCCTTGAACCGCCGTCGGTTGTCCCGCGATCGATGCGTCTTCTGCCATGCGAGAGATCCTTTGCGTTAGGTAGACAGTAACAAGGCGAACATCACCAGCCACACCAGGAGCAGATAGTGCCAATACAGCGTGCAGAGCTCGATGCTCAGGCGCACCTCGATCAGCTCCACCGCGCGCGTGCGCATGCGGACCGCGGTCTTGAACCACACGACCAGCCCGCCGAGCAAATGCAGGCCATGTACGCCGGTCAGCACATAGAAGAACGCGCTTGCGGGCCCGCTGGTCAATCCGTAGCCGGAGTCGCGGAGCTGATGCCATCCGGCCAGCTGGCCGGTGAGGAACAATATGGCGAAGGCTCCGCCCGCGAACAGATAGCCGCGGACGCGCCCGCGTTGATTCAATCTCACCGAGTGCCGCGCCGCCTGCATGGCGGCGCTGCTCAAGACGAGCACGACCGAGTTGAACCACAGGATCGGGGGTTTGCTGACCGGATGCCAGTCCGAGATCCCATGTACGGCGCCATGACCATGGCCCATGCGGATGAAATACGCCGAGATGAACAGCCCGAACAACGAAGTGATTACCGCGAGGAATACCCACAAGGCGATGCGCGCCGGCGGCACCCCCACTTCACCGACATCGCCGCGCCCATGGCGCACGTGCACGCTCGACCCGTGGCGCTCCCACGATCGCGTGCTCAATCGTTTGACCAGCAAGAACCAAACGATCACGCCGACAATGAGCGCGCCGAATGCAACCCAGATATTCATGAGCGCTATTTCTGGCCTTGCGCGTGCCCAATCGGCGTCAGCTTGTCGGGCGGAACGTTTTGAGGGATGAAGTCCTCTTTCGCGCCGGGCACGCTGTAGTCATAGGCCCAGCGGTAAACCACCGGCAGTCTCTCGCCCCAGTTGCCATGCACGGGCGGCGTATCGGGGGTTTGCCATTCGAGCGTCGTGGCCCGCCAGGGGTTGCCTCCCGCGGGCTTGCCTTTGAAAAGCGACCAGACCAGGTTGAACAAAAACACCAATTGCACGGCGGCGACGAACAGAGCCGACACGGTAATCCACTTGTTCATCGTGTGAACCGACGGCGGGATGAACTGGATGGCTTCGTCCCATGCGTAGTAGCGGCGCGGCAAACCGAGGATGCCCAAGTAGTACATGGGCAGGTAGATCATGTACGTTCCGATGAACGTGATCCAGAAATGAATCCTGCCCAGGGTGTCGTCCAGCATTTTTCCCGTCATCTTCGGGTACCAATGGTAGAGCGCGCCGAACACGACCAGGATCGGCGACACGCCCATCACCAGATGGAAGTGCGCGACCACGAAATACGTGGCGGACAGCGGCACGTCCACCGGCACGTTGCCGAGAAACAGCCCGGTCAAGCCGCCGTTGATGAAGGTGAAGATGAACCCGATGGCGAACAGCATCGGCACGGTGAGATGAATGTCGCCGCGCCAGAGCGTAAGCACCCAGTTGTAGACTTTGATCGCGGTGGGCACGGCAATGATGAGCGTGGTGGTCGCGAAGAAGAAGCCGAAGTACGGATTCATGCCGCTCACATACATGTGATGCGCCCACACCACGAAGCTGAGGCAGCCGATCGCCAGAATCGCCCAGACCATCATGCGATAGCCGAATATATGTCTCCTCGCATGCGTGCTCAGCAGATCGGACACAATGCCGAATGCCGGCAGCGCGACGATGTAGACTTCCGGATGGCCGAAGAACCAGAACAGGTGCTGGAACAAGAGCGGGCTGCCGCCGTTGTAGCCTAGCGGCTGACCCATCGAAGAGACCGCCGGCATGAAGAAGCTGGTGCCCGCCAGGCAGTCCAGGGTCATCATGATGGCGGATACGAACAGGGCCGGAAAGGCCAGAAGGCCCAGTACGGTCGCCATGAAAATGCCCCAGACCGACAGCGGCATGCGCATCATGGTCATGCCGCGGCAACGGGCCTGCAGCACGGTCGTGACGTAATTCAGGCCGCCCATCGTGAACGCCACGATGAAGGTTGCGAGCGATGCGAGCATGCAGACGATTCCCCACCTCGCGCCGGGCGACCCGGAGAGAATGGCTTGCGGCGGATACAAGGTCCAACCGGAGCCGGTCGCGCCGCCGGGTACGAAGAAACCGGCCACCAGAATCAGCACGGCCAGCAGGTATACCCAGTAGCTCACCATGTTGAGATACGGGAACACCATGTCGCGCGCCCCGCACATCAGGGGAATGAGGTAGTTCCCGAAACCGCCGAGAAACAGCGCGGTCAGCAGGTAGATAACCATGATCATCCCGTGCAAGGTGATGAACTGGTAGTAATTCTGCGGCGCGATCAGCGAAAAGCTGTGCGGAAAGCCGAGCTGCAGCCGCATCAGAATCGACAGCGTGAGCGCGACCAAGCCGATGGCGATCGCCGTGATCGTGTACTGAATCGCGATGACCTTATGGTCCTGAGACCAGATGTATCTGGTCAGGAAGCTCTTCGGCTCATGGAGCGGATGAGTGTGATCGCGGTCGGCAATTGCAGCATAGGCCATCGTGCTTCACCTCACAGCGAATCGATATGTTTGACGACGTCGTTGATCGCCTGCTCGTCCGTGAGCGACTTGGCCATGGCGGCCATCTGCGCCCCGTTGAAGTCCTGCGGATGACTCCCGCGCACGCCCTGCCGGAAGTTCTCGAGCTGCCGCTTCATGTACCAGTCGCTCATGTTCGAAAGCCTCGGCGCGTTCGTCGACCAGACCCCTTGGCCGCCGCTTCCATGACAATAGGCGCAGGTTTCGTAGTGCTCTCTGCCCTTCGAGGGATTTCCGGACACCGTCCCTTGCGGGTGCGCGTCGGGCAAGGAGCTGATGTAGGCAACCACGTTCTTTACCGCGGTGTCGTCGGCGAGCATCGCGGCAAACGCGACCATCTGCTTTCCGTACTGATCCTTCTCGCTCGCGCCGCGTATCCCGAGCTTGAAATCCTGCAATTGCCGCGTCAGGTACCAGCCCGCCTGACCGGCGAGCTTCGGTGCGTTCAATTGCGGGTTTCCCTCTCCCTGCGCGCCGTGGCAGGCGCTGCAGACGGCATAGGACGCCTGGCCTGCCGTGACATCGCCGGCGGCTGCGGCACGCGTTTGCGCATAAGTCGGCTGCGCGGCGAGCCACGCTTGAAAGTCTTTCTCCTCCTCGACGATCACGCGCCCGCGCATGGTGAAGTGCGCCGTTCCGCATAACTGCTCGCAGAGCGCATCGAAACTTCCCGTGCGAGTGGGGATCAGCCAGAAGTAGGTCACCATGCCGGGCACCATGTCCATCTTGACCCGGAACGCCGGCACCGCGAATTGGTGCAGGACGTCCTTGGCGCGGCCCAGGACCTTTACCGGCTTGCCGAGGGGCAAATGCACTTCCGGACCGTATACCACCACATCGTCCTGACCCTTGGGGTCATTGGGGTCGATCGCGAACGGATTCTCCGGACTCGCCAGGCGAACATTCGTGGTGCCGAACACGCCATCCTTGCCGGGAAAACGATAGCTGAAATTCCATTGCTCCCCGACGACCTCCATCTCCGACGCCCCGGCCGGCACGGTGACGAACTTGGCCCACACCAGCAGGCCCGGCGCGAGCATCGCGGCGATGCCGACCGAGGTCACGATCGTGAGCCACCATTCGAGCTTCTTGTTCTCAGGCTCGTAGTGCGCCTTGGTACCTTTGCGATGCAGGTAGCGCACGATGCAATACGCCATGAAAAGGTTGACCGCGACGAACACGGCGCCCGTGACCCAGAATGTGAGGTTGACGGTGTCGTCCATCGTCGTCCAATTGGACGCGATCGGCGTGAACCACCAGGGGCTCAAGAAATGAAACAGGACGGTGCCGATGACCAACGCGATCACTGCACATGCAAGTATCATTGACGCCCCCCGCGAATAAACTCAACCCGGCGGATCAAACTCCTTGTGTCGGAGTCTCCGAAACTCTCCTCACATTGCTGAAGGGATTGATGAAGTGCGAATCGATCGCCACCAGTTCGGCTTCCGGATGTTTTTCGCTCATCATCTTCAGCACGGCCTGTTCCCGATGCTTCCGGACGTACACCAATATCAGGTGCTTGCCGGCCACCAGGTCGTCATGAAACTTGGCAAGCTTCTTGTGCTCGCTGTCGATTCCCATGAGGCCGCCTTCCCAGGCGCCAAACAACGTCGCCGCGCCGACCAGGAGCGCGTAAACGAAGGTGGGAACCGCATAGTTTTCGAAGGGCTTGGTGTACAAGAGCAATCCGACGCCCACCAGCCCGACCACACATCCGAGCGCGGCGCCGATGAACCCGTCGCGCACGATGTCCAGGGTTTCGAAGTAATTGCTGGCGTGGATCTGATGCCGCTTGAGGCCCGCGTGGTCGCGGCAGATGACGTGCAGGTAGAAGTCCCTGACGCCGACTTCATGCAGATCGGCCGACACTTGGTCGGTCGTTGCAATGTTAGGAGTGAGAAAATAAATACATTTCATGGCTTCCCCCGCGACGTTTTTTGACGGCGGCCAATGAACGAATTCACTTCACCAAACACTCTTCAGGCTCCGCCATTAATTTGTTGCAGAGCCACAGCCAACACAAGTGTCGCACAAGCATTGTCGCGTTGGAAGATACGCCCCAGTACCTGCTCAGGGCGAAACGCAGCGCAGCAAAGCTGGGCTTTTACTCAAGTCAGCGAAGAATCATTGCGCCGCGGCAATCGTTGTGTGCACTGCGGGTTCACTGATTGTGTGCACCGCAGCATATGGTTGCTGCGTTGCGGGCTCTCTAATGGTGTGCGCCGCAACGTGATTCGTTGCTGCATTGCGGACTCGCTATTTTTTGTGTGCACCGCGGCACAATCCGTGTGCGCGTTGCCGCGCGCTGCCTTCGCAGGGCGCAGCGGACTCGCAGCATGCGGCGTTCGAAACGACGCGTGCTAATATCAATGCGGCGCTGGCAAAAGCTGTTCGGGGAGTCGAACGATGGACCTATTCGTGGTTGTCATCATTGCAGCGATTCTTTTTACCGTGGCAACGGTGTTTTTGGGCGTGCTGACGATGTCCGCCGGCGGTTCGACGGATAAGGCGCTGAGCACACCGCTCATGTGGGCGCGCGTCGGGTTTCAGGCGCTCACACTATTGCTGCTGTTCGCTGCCATAAAATTGCGCTGACGGGTCTCAACAAACCGGCGGCGCTCCGACCGCGGCGAGTCGTGTGCTCGCGCACGTCGACCACGCGCGGCCTCTCAGAACATCAGGACTTACTTCCGCTCGTCTATCTGTGAGATCAGCGACTCTGCGTCATTCAACAGAACTTCCGGCGCGACGCCCTTTAGGTGCCTTTGCGACTCCACTAGGACGACGACCTTAAATACATTCAGAGCCAATCGCTCTTCCTCTTCGCCAATGGGATCGCGCCGATACGACGCTCGCTCCGCAACCTTGATTAAATCGCTCAGAATTGAGCCAAGTTCCCGTCCCCTAATCATGTCGCTCCTTTCAGCATTGGAGAGATCAGCAAGCGTCGACTCGAAACTGGCAACCACCGAAGCCCGCGTACGACTGTTTGGCTTGGAACTAAAGTGAATCTCAAATGTGGAACTCGAGCCCGCATTGGCAATGCCGGGAAGCGACAGGAAAGTTTGAGGCTTGCCTCTTGCATCGAGCACCTTGACAAAAAGGTGGTAGGGACCGAGTTGAAGACCCTGAACACGGACGGAGTAACTCCCGTCACGAGGCGCGTGCTCTTGAACGGAATAGGTTGTACCCGTCGGGGCGACCGTAGCCATATCGGTATCGATGGCGTTATCAATCACCAGATAGGCTGATTCAGGCGACCCTTTGAAAATGGATTCGGTGCTCAGCTGTACGCCTGTCTTCGATTGATCCGGAGCCGACACGAGTAGCGTCGCATTATCTACGATCGATAAATCCAGCTCGCTCGAGTCGCTGCCTGTAGGGGGACTCACGACTCCGACTATCTTGAATTTATTGCCATAGGCAGCAAGAGTCGCTCTAGGTTCATTTCCGGCGCTGCTGAATCCAGGGTCGACGATCGAGTAGCTGCCAGAGGTCTTGCCGGTAGCGACGACGTAGTGTTGGTAGCCGGTCGCCGGGTCACTTACCTCAATGATCACTGGCATGGAACTATCGCAAATATATGCGTCGAGATCGCTCGATGATGTGGATCCAGACTTGGCGCGCGAAAAGACCTGGCGCGCCCCGGAGACGTCTTCTACGGTCGAGCCCAGGATGATTGCACCGCCACCAACCGAATGTGCGGGCGGGATCGAGTAATCGAGGGAAAACTCGTCGATCTCCGAGTTCAGGCTGGCTGGGTTGAATTTTTGACCAGCGGCGTTCAGTACGTAGTTCAGTGCGGTCAGCAAATCTCCCCGATCACCGATCGTATCGCGAGGACCTCCCACCGAGTCGTATCGTTCGTGTCTCCAATGGGCATCGAGCTGAGACCAAGTACTGCCTGCCAATGGCGGGGAGACAGGGGGCACCGTGCAATCGGGTGTTGCAGCCCTGATAGTGATAGGAACATCAGCGGGACCCTGCAACATCATTACGGCATCCAAGACGGAGCTGATCATGATTTCGAAGGATTGAGTCGTCGCACTTTCCGG
>WNFF01003041.1_pt1 | contig 14748 bp, 10 predicted proteins | sample 5400441 | NCBI WGS metagenome assembly WNFF01 (sample SAMN13153345, study PRJNA577476) | soil metagenome | isolation source: 120 cm saprolite under Douglas fir tree site 2 hole 3 replicate 1 | place: USA:California | collected 2015-04-18 | reverse complement strand
GCTTTTGTAGGGTTGATCTTTGTGCCATTGATAGGCGGCCTTCCTGAATATTTCAACACCATCTCGATGGTGCTGGATAAGCGCATGGGAATGGTGCTGGCAGCCTCGGCGGGGTCTTCGATTCAGATTGCGCTTCTGATGGCCCCCATTCTTGTGCTGGTGAGCCTTTTCATGCCCCATCGTTTAGATCTGGTATTTAGCGTGGTCGAGTTAGCAGTTTTAGGATTGGCGACCTTCCTCTTCAGTGAGATTACCAAAGATGGCGAACTGGTCTGGCTCGAGGGCCTGTTGCTCATTCTGCTCTACGGTATGATGGGCGGAACGGTATTTTTATTCGGCTCGTAGGGGCCCAATTTATTGCGCCCTCTTGGGGTCACAACGGGATGGTGAGCACATTGTGGCCTTCGCGACCAGGTTGCACCAGGTGGGAGATGAAGAGTTCGACCACAAAAGGTTTTTCGTAAAGAGGGCGGCGTATCTCATCCGTGAAGAAGATGTGCAGGCGATCACGTCGCCCGTTGGGTCCACTCGAAAGCGGCTGCATAGGCATAGTGACCTCAGCAGCGTAGCCGCTTGCCGGAATGGCTACAGTGGCCTGCTGCACAATATAGGCATAGTTCTGGTAGATAGCTGAACGGACTTCGATGTGGACAAGGTCTCCCTCGACGAGTGCGCTTAACCCTCCACGGCCCGATGTATCGCTCCCCTTCGTCCATGGTAGGGGCACCCCTTGCAGGTTCCCTGTTTGTGGGAACTCCGCTTCCTCTCTGCCCATCAATTGTATACGGATAGTGTAGGCCTGGTTGGGCTGTACCCGTAACGGCGTTTCAATAATCGCAGCTGCTGTTGTCACGTGCTTTTGCTCACCACGGACGAGACGCTGCAACTGTTTCAGAAATGTATCGTTGTCCCTTGCAGGTGTCCCATCATTTACAGCCATAGGGATCCGATTTATCGCTTCCCCCCTTGCGCTCCCCTTTGTGGGCTGTTCATGTGCATCGTTTACGAGAGCCTGTGATGATACCGGTAATGCGCTGCTTGAAATTCTGGACAAAGGATTTGCTTTCATCGACGTGGGTAGCGGGAGTAGACTGCGAAGACGATGCTACCTGATTATTTTGTGGTGGAGGGTCTATTTCATCGAGTGGTTGAATCACTCCCTCCACGGTACGGCCAGGTGGCTCTAGCGGCGAGGAGAGATCGGTTGCTGAACTCTGGGAACCGTGGGCTGCTTGCCAGGCGGCAAGGCTGGCTGCTGGGAGTGGCGAGATCAGAATGGTATCGATACTGACAATTTTGTCGATATCAGTCTGAGCTTGAGTACCTTCGAGAGGTACCCCTACCGCAGATGACGGATTCGCAGCCAGAGGGTGGGTTTGCCCTTTGCGAACACTGTTAGCAGACTGCAGGCGGTAAAGTGCATCTCGCATATCAGCGGCAGATAGAAATCGCTCGGAACTTTCAATAGACAACGCTTTCATGACAAATTCATCGAGGTTGTTATTGATACGCGAGTTGAACTCGGCTGGTAGACGTAAATGACCTGAGCGACGATGCATACGGGCCGTAGGGGCCAATTTATCGCGCCCATCGCCGCCAGGCTCTTCGGGTGGCGTGCCGGTGAGCAAGAGATAGAGCACTGCGCCGAGGCTATAGATGTCGGAGCGCGGCTCTGGTTTCCCAAGCAGTACTTCAGGTGCGCTGAAATTCGTCGTGTTTTGTACGGCAGAAGTACGCGGCAGCAGGTTGCGTATGGCGTGAGGCAACCAGGAGACCATCAACACAAGTTCGTTATCATAGCTGTTGTCGCCGAGGATAAGAGCCTGGGGGTCCAGGTCACCAAGCACAATTTCGTGGCGGTGCAAATTGTCCAGGGCAGAACAAATCTGTTCGACCCAGCAGAGAGACACCTGTGTGTCTGGGAGGCCATTGCCACTCTGAAGCACATCCTGGAGGGTATGAAGGTGCAGGCTTGTCGTTTTTTTACCACCATTGACTGGGTATGGCCAGCCCGCGATAACGTAGAGATGCCCCCGGAAGTGCCGCAGCTCGATCACAGTCATGATAGAAGGGATATGTTCGCGGCGAAGCAGATCATACTCGCGCTGTACTATTTCACAGGCCTCTATTCGCTCTTCATCGTTCAAGACGGTGATGTCGATGTCGCGAATAGCAACCGGACGTTGCAACTGGTTATCGATAGCAAACAGGAGGTTCACATAGGGACGGCGGCGTACAAGAGAGGTGATACGATAACGGGCGGCGATATCTACATCATCTTGCAGGAGAGAAGCGACATTTTTTTTCACAATGCGCTCGCCGCAGGAAGCACAAAACGTGGCCTGTGGAGGCAGTACAGTATTGCAATGTGGGCAGTGCAGATCGCGAGAGGGGCTATATTCCGAAGTTGCCTGTGTCATACTCATAAATGATATTACCTTTTTATAAGAGAAGATGGTGGATGGTGATACATAAATTATAACATATAGCGTCCTTAAGAAGTATCTGTCATTTTTCTTTTGAATCCTCGCACCACTTCACTCGCCATCGTGTTACGTTTCGAGCCGGTCCATCGGCTCATCTTAGCACTTTTAGGACCGCTTTATGAAAAACTCTATACGCTTTTGGGCTGAAACTGCAGCACGGGAGTGAATACGCTGCTACTGCTAGGGTGAGTAGACGAGGGCGACGACGACGCCAAAAACAATGTGATTCAGCAAAATGGCAACCATCACTGGTAATCCGTTGATGATATCGGACAGCGGAGGATACTTGCGCGTAACCATGAGCAGCAGCAATATGACCACCAGGCCATGAATGGCACCAAAGATGAGCCCCCACCACCACGTGGGGCTGCCGATCCCCACACTCCATAAAGCAGCATAGATAATGGCAAAGAGGATGCCCACGGTGAAATGGATAGCACCACCCAGCGTCACAGCGTCTTGCTTGTTTGGAGCGGCTAGCGAGCCTAAAGTACTGACGACATCTATTCGTGGCAGGCCTATCAATGGCCCTCCATAGATGAGAAGGAGCATAGCCATTCTGCCAGTCGATCCAGCGATAATGGCGTCACGGAAGTGGACGAACACTTGAGCATGAAGCAAGGCCCAGGCTCCTTTCATTCAGGAGGTTATTTGCTCCAACTCCGCTTTGCATGCTCACATTCCAGCCCAATGAGCGAGTAAGCATTGCCTCAATGATTGCACGCGAAGCGCTACAAACAATGGCGACTGAAAGCAGCTAGTAGCGATCTTATTTGGATCCTCCACATGAAAAAGGACTGCTCTAGTAAGTACATGTACAAGATGGACTTGTGTACACTATATCATATGCATTTTTTCTACGCGAGGAAGAGGAGTCCTGAATAGTTACTAGAAGGCTTAACTAGTCACTCTTGTCAGGGGTAATATGTTTTGATAGAATTGTACAAGGCCAGGTATTTTCAATTGGCTCCGCACAAAAAACAAGCAACCCCGCGAATGGTACAATAAGAATAGAGAACTAGGAGGAGGAATATTTTTTATGGATTTAGCCACCATCATATTTTGGATCATCGCAGTTATCCTGGTGGGGTCGGCATTGCTCGTGGTGGGAATGCGCAACATCGTGCATAGCGCATTAGCGTTAGTGGTGGTCTTTGCCATGGCTTCCGGTATCTACCTGCTGCTCAATGCTGAATTTATTGCCATTGTGCAAATACTGATCTATGCAGGGGCTGTGACCATCCTCATCCTCTTCGCCCTCATGCTGACCCGTACCAGCAATATCCAGTTGAATAGCAACCCCAACAATAAGCAATGGTGGGTGGCTGTAATTATCAGCACCTTAGTGGGTGCCGGTATTGTCTACGCGGCGACGGTCAGCACTCATGCCGTTGCCAATGACGGCAGCAGTGCAGGTCAACTGCCAAATGGTATCAGCAACGTCGTACGCATCGGTCAACTGCTGTATAGCCCCACCACCTATAGCTACGTGTTACCGTTTGAAATTGCGTCCCTGGTGCTGCTGGTAGCGATTGTGGGCGCGATAGTGATCGGTAGGGAGGACTAACGCAGTGGGACTTACTTTAAATCACTACCTGGTGCTTGGCGCAGTCCTGTTCAGCATTGGACTCTACGGCGCATTGGCAAAGCGCAATGCCGTCGCCGTGTTGATGGGCATCGAGATAATGCTGAACGCGGTAAATATTACCCTGGTGGCTTTTTCGTTTTATGACCAGGTCTCCCAGTATAAAACCTACTTGACCGGTCAAATCTTCGCCATCTTCATCATCACGGTAGCTGCGGCAGAGGCAGCGGTGGCCCTGGCCATGATTATTGCTATCTATCGCAAGCGCAGCACGGTGGACGTTGGCGAAATAGACATCATGAAGTGGTGAAAACAATGGAATTGTATCAATATTCCTGGCTTATCCTGTTCGCACCGCTTTTCTCTTTTGCGGTGATTATTTTCGGCACGCGGGTCTGGGATTTGCTCAGCCGCCCCCGCGTAGCGGTCCAGGAACAGCACGAGGGGGATGCTCACGCCGACGCTCACACTGACGTTCACACTGACGTTCACACTGATGCTCACGCCGTTGAAGCACAAGGGGCGCATGGTGAGGATCATGAAGAGCATGGCCCGGGCGAAGCCGACGACGAGGACCCCAAGGTACCTCAGCTCACAATGGGAGCGAAGGCCAGCGGCTACGTCGCTATCGCCATTATGGCCCTGGCCTGTCTCTACTCGTGGATTTTGCTCCTGAGCTCGGCAGGTGTCTTTGGGCCTTCGGCCTTGCCAGCGGGCGGCATTCCACTTTTCCACTATGACTGGCTGGTGCAAGGCGCCGCAAGTTATACTATTTCTTTCCACCTGGATAACCTGGGGATTGCCATGATGGTGGTGGTTACTACCGTCTCACTGCTGGTGCAGTTCTATTCACAGGGATACATGGAAAACTCGGCGGGTTATGCGCGGTTCTTCTCCTATCTCTCGCTCTTCGCCTTCTCAATGCTGGTCATCGTCTTTGCTGAGAATTTCCTGGTGATGTTCGTGGGCTGGGAACTGGTTGGCCTCAGCTCGTACCTGCTGATTGGTTTCTGGATCAACAAACGGGCCAAACCTGAAGAGGATCGTCTCTCTCCCGCGACTGCAGCTATTGAAGCCTTTATCGCGAACCGTGTTGGTGACGTGGGCTTTATGATCGGTATTATGATCCTCTTTGTGAACACGGGTACCTTCCAGTTTAGCGAGCTGGCCACTAAAGTTCAGAGCATGGATAAAGGGCTGCTGACCCTGGCTATGATCCTGGTCTTCTGCGGTGCTATCGGTAAGTCGGCACAGGTTCCCCTGCATGTCTGGCTGCCGCCTGCCATGGAAGGCCCCACGCCTGTCAGCGCGCTGATCCATGCGGCAACCATGGTCGCAGCCGGAGTGTACATGGTAGCCCGTACCTTTCCGCTCTTCGCGACAGCAGATCCCGCGGCCTTCCAGGTTGTGGCCTGGGTTGGTGGTATCACAGCCCTCTACGCGGCGAGCATTGCCCTTGTACAGACCGACTTCAAGCGCGTGCTGGCCTTCTCGACCATCAGCCAGCTTGGCTATATGTTTGTCGGCCTGGGGGTAGGGGGCGAGTATGGTGCTGGGCCTGGTATGTTCCACCTCTTCACTCATGCCTTCTTCAAAGCCCTGCTCTTCCTGGGTGCTGGCAGCGTTCTTGTTGCACTGCACCATGCCACGCACAAAGAGGTACAGGATATGCGCTTGATGGGTGGCCTTGGTCCAAAGATGCCTATCACAGCCATTACGTGGCTGATCGCCACGCTTTCAATCGCCGGTTTTCCCTTCTTCGCGGGCTTCTATAGCAAAGAGACGATTATAGGCATCGCTTATGACCACGGTGATTATGCCCTGTGGGCGATAACGCTATTGACAGCCGGGTTAACCGCTTTCTACATGCTTCGTGCCTTTATCCTGGCCTTTGGCGGCAAAGATGGTGCTTTCGGCGGCTTGTGGGGCGGAACCTACCGCGGTGTTGGTGAGCCGCATGAATCTCCCCGCACGATCACTATTCCGTTGATTTTGCTGGCTATTCCATCAGTTATTGCCGGCTACTGGTTCAGTTTTTTCACCTACCTGAAGTCAGATGCTCGTCCATTTGACTTTGTTGCGCTGATGACTGATTGGAAAACCTGGGTGGGTGTGGTTGTCTCGCTGGTGGGTTTTGCCTGGGCCTACATGTTGTATGCGCGTATTGACCTGGCGAAGATCAACGCTTTTGTACAGGGCAACGCGGTGCTGCGCGTGTTGCATCGTATACTGCTGCGCAAGTACTACGTGGACGAATTCTACAACCTGCTGATCCGCTACGTCGTGCTGGGTATCTCTCATATCGAGCAGGCCTTCGATGCCTACATCGTTGACGGCCTGGTCAATGGGACGGCTCGCCTGGTGACGACACTGGGACGCGACCTGCGACATGTCGAGACTGGCAGGGTGCAAACCTACATGGTCGGTTTCTTCGGCGGTGTTGCGGTGTTGGCCGCAGTCGTCATTGTGCTGGTCACATTTGTGAAGTAAGGATAATAAAACTGTGATATTTACGAGTGATCTCACCTGGATTATCCTGCTGCCGGTAATCGGCGCACTGGCAGTACTGGCTACACCAAAGTCGATTGCACGCTGGTTGGCCCTGGCATTTACTGCCGCGACCTTCGTGCTCTCGATGGCGATATTCTTCCGCATCGCCGCCAATGGCTATCACTTTGGTGATCTCAACAACCCTGCCGATTATGTCCACACATCCTGGATTGATTTTACGGCTGGCACGATACATTTCAAGATCGATTATTTCCTGGGCGTTGATGGGCTGGGTCTGCCCATGGTTATTCTCAATGCCTTGCTGACTGTGCTCGCTGTCATCGGCGGCTGGGAGAAGGTGCGTGTCAAGGAATACCTCGCCCTGATGCTCATCCTGGAAGCAGGCGTGATGGGTGTCTTCATGGCACTTGACCTGTTCCTCTTCTTCCTCTTCTGGGAAGTGGAACTGGCTCCCATGTTCCTGCTCATCGGCATCTGGGGAAGCGATGTCATCAAGCATGGAATGCCTGGACGTATCTACTCGGCCTGGAAATTTCTGCTGTATACCTTCTTTGGCAGCGTCTTCATGCTGATCGGTATCCTGGTGCTGTACTTCACCAACGTCAACAACGGTGGTCAGGCGACAGCCAGTATGCAGTACTTCTCGACGCACTTTTTCAACGGCCCTGTAAGCGTTCCACTTACAGGTCTGACTATCAGCTTGCAACTGCTAACCTTCCTGCTGATCTTCCTGGCCTTTGCCATCAAAATACCCATGTTCCCGTTCCATACCTGGCTGCCGGATGTGCATACCGATGCTCCGACCGAGGTCAGCGTGATCCTGGCGGGCATACTGCTCAAGATGGGTGCCTATGGCTTGATCCGCGTCTGCCTCACGCTCTTCCCACAGGGCGTGCATGAGTTCGCTGGCTGGCTGGCGGTGATCGCGGCGATTAATATCATCTATGGCGCGGGTATTTGTTTGGTGCAGACGGACATGAAGAAGCTGATCGCCTATTCCAGTGTGAGCCATATGGGTATCATCCTGCTAGGTGTAGCGGCTGCGGCTGGTATTGGCGATATGGCTTTTCGTATGGCGGCATTGACGGGCGCAACCATCCAGATGTTCAGCCATGGTATCATCACGGGCATGTTGTTCTTCTGCGTCGGGGTGATCTACGATCATGCCCACACCCGCGAAATCGCGGTCTTTGGCGGCGTTGCCAAGAAAATGCCTATGCTGGCGACACTCTTCACCTTCGCGGGTCTGGCCTCGCTTGGATTGCCTGGGCTGGCTGGTTTCGTCGCAGAATATATGGTGTTTACCGGCAGTTTCCAGGTCTGGACAACGATCACCGCTATCTCCGTCTTCACTATGATCCTGACGGCCAGCTACCTGCTCTGGATGCTCAAGCGTGTCTTCTATGGCCCTTTCAACACGAAGTGGAACTGGTTGCCCGATGCCAACCTGCGAGAGACAATCCCGCTTTTTGCCCTGGCGGCGGTTATCGTGTTCGTGGGTATCTATCCGAAGTTCCTTGTAGATGTCATTACCCCTAGCCTGACCCAGCTTATGCACGGAGTCAGTGCAGCGGCCCTGCGCCCATAAACGTATGGGCCCGATTTATCGCGCCCCAGGGGTAAGGAGTTTTGTTCGATGTTACATCCAATTAGTCCAAATGATCTCTATCTGCTGTCACCAGAGTTAAGCCTGACGCTACTGGGACTGGCGGTGATGATGGTTGACCTGTTCGTCAAACGCCGCCTTGTGACGGTGACGGTGGCCCTGGTTGGCCTGATCATCCCTGCCGCTTTCGTCATCTCGCTAGCCTTGACGCTAGATCCCAACGTTGCCCACCATGCATTTTTTAACATGCTGGTGGTTGACCAGTACGCTATCTTCTTTAAGATCATCTTTCTGATCATCGCGGCTGTGATGATGCTGGCATCCTATAGCTACGTGGGCAAGTATGTCAAGGCTGATGGGGAGTTCTACACCCTCATGCTCTTCTCTGTGACGGGTATGATGCTGATGGCGAGTACAGGGGAATTGATCTCTATCTATATCTCGCTGGAACTCACAAGTATACCGCTCTATGTGATGGCGGGCCTGATCCGCGCCAATGAGCGTTCAGCCGAGGCGGCTGTCAAGTACGTGCTGCTGGGTGCCATGTCTTCGGCAATCCTGCTCTACGGTTTTGCCCTGCTCTATGGCCTGACGGGTACAACGGACCTGATGGGCATTGCCACGCTGATCAAGAGTGGCATCCATAGCGGTAATGTGATCATATCCTTGCAGAGCAACCTGATGGAGTTGATTGCCGGCATATTGATCCTGGCCGGCTTCGGCTTCAAGATTTCGGCGGTACCCTTTCATATGTGGGCACCGGACATCTACGAAGGCGCGCCGACAGCGGCCACGGCCTTCTTCTCGGTTGGCTCCAAGGCGGCGGGTTTCGCCGCCCTTATTCGGGTCTTCATCGATGGCGGCCTCGGCGCTGTCAACCTTCCATCGCTGGTCATCGCGATCTCGATTGTGGCGATCCTGTCGATGACACTGGGTAACTTTGTAGCGGCTGTGCAGAGCAACATCAAGCGAATGATGGCCTATTCCAGTATCGCGCAGGCGGGCTATATCCTGGTTGGTTTTACAGCGAGCCTGGCGAGCAATCAATCGGATGGCAATGCGGCGGTACTCTTCTTTATCCTGGTCTATGTGCTGACGAACCTGGGAGCCTTCGCCGGTATAATCGCGCTGGCAAATGCGACGGGTGGAGAGCGTATCGAAGATTTCCGTGGGTTAGGGAGTCGCGCTCCTTTGTTGAGCCTGGGTACGGCACTCTGCCTGCTCTCGCTTGGTGGTATTCCGCCAATGGCCGGTTTTATCAGTAAGGTATTTATCTTCACGGCGGCCTGGGGCCAGGGGCAAGCTCTGATCAATAGTGGACAGAGCGTGGTGGGTCACTGGCTGTATGTGCTGGTTGTAGTGGCACTGATTAATACCATTGTCTCGTTGGTGTATTATGGCCGCGTTGTGAAGGCCATGTACTTCGACGCCCCTCTCAAAGAGGACCATCTGACGACACCTCTTGGCCTCTCTTCGTCAATAGCGTTGACGACGGCTGCCCTGATCGTGATTACGTTTGTGGCGCAACTGGTGCTGGCGGCGGCAAGCCCTGCGGCGAATAGTTTGCTGGCGTTTTTGTTGGGAAGATGAATTAATCAACTAAAGAACAGGCAGCAAGCTGGCAGTCCGCGGACTGCCAGCTTGCTGCCTGTTCCTTTTAGCTCTCTAATACCCACCGCCCAGCTTGCGGTGATCCCACGAAACTACCTCCATAGGCTTCACAAATATCACCACCCGTTTCGCCGCCTGGGCCACAACCATCGGGCGCGTATGTTCATTCAAAGGGCCAGTATAGCGTTCCCAGATTGTCTCCCCCACGCGCAAAACCGTTTCAGGGTCATCGCTCATGACTGCCTGTCCCTTGATCTGCACCCCACGCAATTCGTCGTACCGCTGCCCAGCCTCAACCATACAGGTGAGCCGTGGGTCACGCCGCAGGTTTACCGCCTTCTGCGATTTGGCGTAAGTCCAGAAAACCACTTCATTGTTTATCAGCACATACCACATCGCCACCAGGTGTGGGTACCCATCGTGATCAATCGTGGCTACCTGGAGCGTGCGCTGCTCTTCGAGAAATGCCTGTATTTCTGCGTCGGTCATACGGATCTGGTCTCGACGATTCATGTATTTTCTCTCTCCTTGAGAATATAGTAACCTGATATGATAGGTTGACGAGAACATCATATCATACCTCGATATGAGTTTCCCTCAAAGGGAGAACCCCGGCTTTGTCAGAGCCAATTTGGCTATTTACCGAAAAAGCGCAACAATGAGAACGTTTGACAAAGTCAAACGTTCTCATTGTTGCGCTTTTTCGGTAAATAGCCAGAATGACAAACGTCCCCAAAAAACTATAGACTTTTCCCCAAAAATCTGGCATACTATATCTTGATACAATAGCGTACAAAAGGCGATGATGGGGAGAGTACTCAGACTGTAGGAACGCTAAGAGAGAAGGGGCCACTGGCTGCAAGCCCTTTTGCACACCCGTCTGACGAAGTTCACCCCAGAGCTGGCTGTTGAAAACACCTTTCAGGCGTGAAGTAGACAGTACCGGAAAGTCCCCGTTAACAGACAAACCGAGTGGAACTCAGTCCCATTCACTCCTCCCTCTTGTTATATGTATGGTGAGGTGAGCAGGAATGCGAAAAGCTGGTTCAAAACGGGTGGTACCACGGAGATTGCCGACAACTTCGTCCCTGTTGACGTAAAGTTTGTCGGTTTTATCGTTTTTGGGAGGATGCAAATAAGATGATAGGGCAACTGGACTCCTTATTGGAGCAGCTCGATGCACTACAGGCCCGTGCCATCGAGCAATTGGAGCCGATACAGACCTCGGCAGAACTGGAAGAGTGGGACACCGCGTACCTCGGTCGCAAACGCGGCGAACTGACCAACCTCTCCTCTATCATGGTAAAGCTATCAAAAGATGAACGTCCCATCGTTGGGCAGAAGATCAACGCTGTCAAAGCGGAATTGATGCAGAGGCTCGCCGCCAAGCGCGAGAGCTTGCGCCAGCGCGAACTGCTACAAGCTCTTGAGCAGGAACGTATCGACGTGACCCTGCCGGGGCGAGAGATGCCGGTCGGGCATATGCACCCGATTTCGCGTACCATCTGGGAGATATCACAGGTCTTTGCCAAGATGGGATTCCACATCATCGATGGACCAGAGGTGGAGACCGATTACTACAACTTCCAGGCTCTGAACATTCCAGCGGATCATCCCGCACGCGATATGCAGGACACTTTCTGGATTGTGCCAGGGCAGATTCTCCTGCGCACACAGACCTCGCCGATGCAGATACGCGCCATGCAGCAGATGCTCCCTCCGGTGCGCGTCGTCGCTCCAGGGAAGGTCTATCGCAACGAGGCAATCGATGCTTCACATGAAGCTATGTTCCATCAGATCGAGGGGCTGCTGATCGACGAGGACTGTACCATGGGTGATCTCAAGGGCTGCCTTGAACGGGTCGCCCGCGAACTTTTCGGCGAGGGCAGGCGCGTGCGCTTCCGTGGCAGCTACTTCCCGTTCACCGAGCCAAGTGCCGAGATGGATATGGATTGCCCGCTTTGTAGCGGCGATGGCTGCCGTCTCTGCAAGTACACCGGCTGGCTGGAGATGCTCGGCTGCGGCATGGTGCATCCAAAAGTATTACGGGAAGTTGGTTATGACCCCGCCAGGTACCGTGGCTTCGCCTTCGGCATAGGGCCAGAGCGTATCGCTATACTCAAATATTCCATTGGCGAGATCCGCCTCTTCTCCGGCAACGATTTACGTTTCTTGCAACAATTTTAAGAGTGCGTAGGGGCCCCATTTATCGCGCCCCGTGGGGTGGGGAGTGCATGCCCTTCCCCACCTTACGGGCGCGATAAATCGGGCCCCTATGAGGAGATATTACTATGAAAGTGCCACTGAGTTGGCTTAAAGAATATGTTGACATAACAATGACGCCGGAAGAACTGGCGCATACACTGACCATGGCTGGCCTGGAAGTTGAAGCCATCGAATACATCGGTGCCGAGTGGGGCGATAAGATTATCACCGCCCAGATCATCCACCTGGAGAAAATTCCTGGTTCAGATCACCTCACCTATACGCGGGTGATCACCGGCAAAGAAGAACTGGGCGTTGTCTGCGGCGCACCCAATATCAGGCAGGGTGACAAGGTACCGCTGGCTCTGGTGGGAGCCAGGGTCGGCGATCTCACCATTGGTGAAAAGAAATCGATGGGCTACCTTTCGCAGGGGATGCTCTGCTCGCCGCGCGAACTGGCCATGGGCAACGACCACGCGGGCATCTACATTCTCGATCCTGACACGGCCATAGGACAGCGACTCGCCGATGTGCTGGGTGAGGTTGTCTTCGACTTCGCCATCAAAGCCCATCGCGGAGACCTCACTTCGATGATTGGCATTGCGCGTGAGGTCGCGGCCCTCACCAAACAGCAGTTGCGTATTCCTCAACCCGTCATACAGGAGCAGGGAAAGCCCGCCTCGGAAATGGTGCGCGTCACCGTCGAGGACCCGGATCTCTGCCCGCGCTACACTGCCCGTATCATCAGCGATGTGAAGATCGGGCCATCACCGGAATGGATGGGGCGGCGACTCCTTGCAGCGGGTATGCGGCCAATCAACAACGTCGTAGATATCACCAACTATGTGATGCTGGAGTTCGGTCAGCCACTTCATGGCTTCGACTATGATCTTGTACGCCAGCAGCATATCATCGTGCGCCGTGCCCATCCTGGCGAGGAAATGACGACCCTCGATGGCGTAAAGCGCAAGCTCACCACCGACATGTTGCTGATTACCGACCCACAGGGGCCAACCGCCATTGCCGGTGTTATGGGTGGAGCAATCAGCGAAGTCAACGAGCATACCACCAGGGTGCTGCTAGAGGCTGCCAACTTCCATCCCGCGAACGTACGGCGTACCTCCGTCTCACTTGGCCTGCGTACCGATGCATCCAGCCGCTTCGAGAAGGGGCTTGACCCACAACTGACGGTGGTTGGTTCCAACCGCGCCATGCAGTTGATGGCGGAGCTGGCGGGTGGAACGGTGCATCCCGGCATCGTCGATTGCTATCCAGCACCGTTACAGCCCCGTACCATCGCTTTCTCTACCGATGACGTGGAGTGGCTGACGGCGGTAAAAGTGACCCAGCATGAAGTCGTCGACGCGCTGACGTGGCTGGGTTTCACTGTGGTGCCGGATGAGCACAGTAACAATATGCTTGTCACCGTGCCGACCTACCGCTCGGATGTTGTGGAGAGTGCCGATCTTGTAGAAGAGGTGCTGCGCATGATCGGCTATAACTCGATTCCTAGCACTATTCCCTCTGGCCCCTTGCCGGAGCCACAGGTAGAGTCCTGGTTTGCTCGTGAGTATGAGATACGCAACATATTGATTGGAGCGGGTCTCAACGAAATTATCACCTATGCCATGACGAGCCGCGCCCGCATGGTTAACCTGCTGACCCATGCCGATGCATCATCTGCTCGTGCCCTTCTGCAAGGAGCAAAGACCACGCCCCCGCCGTCAAGCGGAGCAACAGGTACACGTAGTGGTGCTCAAGCGGACACTGATGATCGCCTGGTTGCCTCCAATGGCACTTCTACGGCTGTTGCACCATTTGATACTCGTGCCATACCGGCGGTGACGTTGGTGAATCCATCGAGTAGCGACCTTGAGGCTATGCGTCTGACGCTCATGAGCGGCCTGTTGGAGACGGTACAGGAGAATAGCAAGCGCAACAAAGCTGGCCTGCGTTTCTTTGAGGTCGGGCGGCGGTACCTGCCACCGCTTGAGGCGCATAACCTGCCAGATGAGCGTCGCAGCGTTGGCATTGCCCTCAGTGGCCCGGCTGGGATCTCCTGGATTGCCGAGCTAGCACGCCCGGCAGATTACTATGATCTGAAAGGTGTGGTAGAGACGCTGCTGACCGCCTTACACATTACCAGCTATCGTTTCACGCCGACGCAGCACCCAACATTCCATCCTGGTCGTTGCGCGCTCTTAGAATTACCGCGCCGTTCCGGCGAGGGCGAGGAGACATTCAGTCCGGTGGGAGTGCTAGGTGAGGTACACCCAATCGTACAGCAACGCTACGATCTACCGCATCGCACCTATCTGTGCGAGCTTGATCTGGAACAGCTCTACGAGGCGGTGCCGGACAAGCTGGTGTATGCGGCGATCTCGCGTCACCAGGAGCTTACACGCGACCTGGCATTAGTGGTAGACCAGCAAGTTCCTGCACAGGATATACAGGATGCTATTGTGCAGGCCGGTGGTGAGTTATTGCGCTCAGTAGCACTTTTCGATGTCTATACAGGGGAGCCTATCCCTTCGGGCAAGAAAAACCTGACCTATTCACTGATCTATCAAGCGCAAGATCGCACCCTTACTGATGCTGAGGCCAACACCCTTCAGGAGAGAATTATGCATGTGTTGCACGATCAATTCGGTGCTGTATTGCGGTAATCCTTTCCACTTCCAGAGTCAAGAAGGCCTCACTACGTATGTTTTTGCAGCGGTGCTGCAAAAACAAACGTAGTGAGG
>WNFF01007274.1_pt1 | contig 14760 bp, 17 predicted proteins | sample 5400441 | NCBI WGS metagenome assembly WNFF01 (sample SAMN13153345, study PRJNA577476) | soil metagenome | isolation source: 120 cm saprolite under Douglas fir tree site 2 hole 3 replicate 1 | place: USA:California | collected 2015-04-18 | reverse complement strand
CGCCGCCGAGACATTTGATTCCAGCCGCAGCCAGCACTGCTTCGGGCGCACCGCCGATGCCCATGTATAGATCGACGTTGCTGTCCGCGATCGCGGGGGCCATCGCCGCCGCAATATCACCATCGCTGATCATGCGCAGGGAAGCGCCTGCCGCGCGAATTTCCTGTACGATTTCTTTATGCCGCGGCCGGTCGAGCATCATCACCACCACATCTTGCACCCGTTTCTCGAGCGCTTCCGCCACGAGCGCGAGCGTCTCCGTGATCGGGTTTTGCAGCGCGATTTTTTTGCCCGATTTCTGCAAGTGATCGATCACACGGCAACCGTACGACAGCTTGCTCATGTAAAACGACGGAATGTCGCGGAGCGCGACCTTCACTCCTTCTTCCGGACTGGCGGCCGCGATGCAGCTGATCGAATTGGGCGCGCCTTTCGAAATGTTGGTCGTCCCATCAATCGGATCGATCGCAATATGTCGTCCCATCAATCGGATCGATCGCAATATCAAACTGCGGTGATCCTGGAATCCAGGTGCCGAGTTGTTCGCCTTTGAAAATTCCAGGCGCTTCATCTTTGATTCCTTCGCCGATTACGACTTCCCCGCAGATGTTCATAAGATCGAACATCCCGCGCATCGCGTCGCACGCGGCGTAATCCGCCTTTTCTTTTTCGCCGCGTCCCAGCCAGCGCAGTGAATTCAGCGCCGCTGCCTCCGTTGCGCGCACGAAATCAAACTCAATGATTCGTTCGATGTCGCGATAGTTCTGGCGTTGCAAGCGCATGCGAATAAATGGAACATCGTCGCACGATTTGGACAAGCCTTTCTCGGGCTGCAATGCCGGGCCTGTAACTGCTCGGCTGCGCGAAGTGCTTCCCACGCCACACACGACGGCAGCTACGGATACGCGACTAATTTCACCCCACCGGTTGTTCCGGTGGTTTCTGTTTTCCGGGAATCGCACTCGGTTTTATCGGCACTTCGCCGGCCGGCGCAATTTCGTATTCTGGCTTCGCTACGCCGAGCAACCAATGATCGAACCAACCGACGATGTGTTGCAGCCGCTCGATGCGATGCCACGGCTGACCTGAACGCGAGAGTTCGTGCGTCTCGTTAGGGAAGCGCACCATCACTGTCGGAATTTTGCGGAACTTCAGTGCGCGAAACATCTGCTCGCCGCCTGCGCCAGTAGGCGAGCGCGTATCGGTTTCGCCGAGCACGAGCATAAGTGGGGTCTTCACATTGTTAATGTAAGTGATCGGCGAGCGCGCTTTGAAATCCGATTGATCTTGAAACGGCGGCGCCTTGAACCAGGTCGGTTGAAAGAGAGTAAAATCTGCCGTGTACCACCAATCTTCCCAACTCGCGATGTCACGTTGCGCCACGGCCGCGGCAAAACGATCCGTGTGCCCGACGACCCAATTTGTGAGCAATCCGCCGCCACTGCCGCCGGTCACGCCAAGTTTTTTCGGATCGATGTAACCGCGCCTAACGACTTCATCCACGCCGGTCATCAGATCCTTAAAATCGTCGCCCGGATAATGATATTGAATCACGTTGCCAAAGTCCTGGCCGTAGCTCGTGCTCCCGCGCGGGTTTGGATAAAGCACGACGTAGCCTTTCGCCGCCATCCATTGGAACTCGTGCTCGAAAATGTAGCCGTAAGCGGCGTGCGGCCCGCCATGAATGTTTAAAATGAGCGGATACTTTTTGCTCGGATCAAATGCTGGCGGTTTTTGCAACCACGCCTGAATGCGTTTGCCGTCAAAACTTTGATACGAAATTTCCTCTGGCTGCGTCAGATTCAGTTGCGAAAAAAGTTCGTCGTTGCTCTGCGTGAGCTGACGCGGCTCGCCGCCTGCATGATCAATGCAAAAGAGATCGTTGATCCGTGTCGGCGTCGAAACGAGATAGACCAGCTTCGAGACGTCGGCCGAAGCAGTGAAGCGCATGACCGCCTGGTTGCCGCGCGTGATTTCGGCTCGTGCGCCGGTCGCAGCGTCGAAGCTCGCCAGGTTTGTTTTTCCTTCCCGCGAATAAATCTCGATGATGCTTTTTGTATCCGGCGACCAGATCGGAGCATGATTGCCGAATGCGCGCGGCGCGGCATTGTCGCCGAAAACACCTGCGCCCACGTCCCAATCAAACGATGCCGTCAGATTGCGTGGCTTCGCATTGGGCGCGAGATCGATCGTCCACAAATCCGGCTGCGTGTAGGAGTTGACTGGTTGATTGGCCGAAGCGGTGAACGCGATCTGTTTTCCATCCGGACCGAGCGCAAGCGTCTCAACGTTCATCTCAATCGTGGTGAGCTTTGTCGCCGCGCCGCCATTTGCTGGCACGGAATAGAGCTCGCTTCTCGGCAGTTCGTAATACGGTTCGTCCACGTGAAGCGACGTGAAATAAATCTGTGAACCATCATTCGCCCAGACGAACTGGTTTTCGTCGAAGCGTCCTGTGGTCAGTTGTTTTGGCTGCACTTTTTCATTCGCGCTTTGCGGCGCTGGTGCGATCCAAATGTGTTTCGGATGTTTTGGGTCGAGATAGCCCTCGTCGTTTGAGCGATAAAGTGCGCGTGTCACAACGTGGATGTCGCTTTCATGCTCTTCGTCCGCAGCCGGAGATGGAGAAGGTTGCGCGGCGTTGCCTTTTTTCGATTGCTCTTCCTTTTTCTTCTTTTCCTCTTTTGCCAGGTCTTCGGAATTCGTTGTGCTGAAAAACGCGATCGATTTCCCGTCAGGCGACCAATGCGGATCGGAAGCACCTTTCGGCAATGTCGTGAAAGTAAATGCATCGCCTCCCGCCATCGGCAGGAGACACAACTGCCCCGGCTCCGGTTTCCCGTCTTTCTCACTCGCACGCACGAATGCGAGATATTTCCCGTCCGGTGACCAACGCGGCGCAGAATCGTGTGGACCATTGGTTAGTTGACGCGGCGGCTCGTTTTCCATCGTCGGGACAACCCAGATGGAAGTGTCGTAGTTTTCCTTTTTCTCGTTCACCGTGACGCGAACAAAGGCAACCCGAGAACCATCGCGCGAGACTTGCGGATCACCGATCCAGACAAAGCCGAACAAATCTTTTTCGGTGATGTTGCGTTGCGCGGCGAATGCATTTGCAGCGAAACAGATCAGGGAAAAGAAAAACAGGATGTTGCGGCAGCGTCGATTGCTCATGGCGCAAACTGACATCGCGCGCCGATTGCGCAATTTGATCACGCGGTAGGCGCTTCCACTTCGCGCGCTTCCGGCGAGACGCGCAACTGCGGAATGCGCGTCGCCATCATCATCGCGGCAAAAAGTAAAGCAGCACCGAGATACCAGGGTGCACCCGGAATGTTCCACCCATGTTTCTTGTCGATAAAAAATGCGAAGGTAAATGTGAACAGTCCGGGCCCGATCAAGACTGCGAGCGAACGCAAACTGCTAATCGCGCCTTGCAGTTCGCCCTGTTCTGAACCGCTCACTCGATGCGTCATCATTCCTTGCGCAGCGGGTCCTGAGATCGTCCAGATCATCATCACTGGAATTGAAAGCAAATACAGCGCGCCGGTTTTGGCGAGGCCGGCTAGCAACATGCCGAGGCCGCCGAAAAATTGTCCAACGTAAAGTGTGCGGCGCTCCCCAATCCGCGTCACGATTGGTTGCACGAGCCCGACCGAAATCAGCACCGAACAGGCTCCGACGAGCGCGAGCGAGAGGCCGATCCGGCCCTCGTTCCACGCGTAGCGAAAGATCGCGTAGAGCGCCCAGACGTTGAAGACCTCGTGCGCCACGTAGCCGATGAACTGGATGGTCGCGAGCTGAAACAATTCCGGATGCGAGCGCAGCAAAACGAGTGAACCTACTGGATTCGCGCGACGCAATGTGAATGCCCTGCGCCGCTCGCGTGGGAGTGATTCCGGGAGAACGAAAAAGCCGTAAAGTGCATTCGTTAGGCTGAGCGCGCCCGCCACCCAAAACGGGAGTCGTGGATCGGAATTTCCGAGCAAACCGCCGAGCGCCGGCCCAAGAATAAATCCGACCCCGAAGGCGGCGCCAATCATGCCGAAGGCGCCCGCGCGCTTTTCCGGCTCGACCACATCTGAGATGTAGGCCATCCCAGTTGAGATGCTCGCCGCGGTGATTCCGGAGATCACGCGGCCGAGAAAAAGCCAGCCGATCGTCGGCGCCAGCGCCATTACCAGATAATCGATGCCGAGTCCGAGATTCGAAAGAAGAACGACCGGACGTCGCCCGAAGCGATCTGATAATACGCCGAGTACGGGCGAAAAGAAAAACTGCATGAGCGCAAAAACCGTCCCGAAAATGCCGAACATTTTCGCCGCGCTTGTCGCATCGCCGCCGAGAAAATTCAGGACGAGTTTCGGCAGGACCGGCGCAATCAAGCCGAGCGCCAGCATATCGAGCGTCACGGTAACGAGAATAAAAACGACGGCGGCTTTACGCGCTTTCATGGAATTGGCGAGCAAATCACAAAACCAAGCAGGCCGCTACATTTGCCGGACAGAATTTTCCGCGTGGCTATGCTCGGCTCATGAAACTTTTTCTGAACTTGTGCGCTGTCATCTTCGCTGCCACCAGCTTCGCGCAATCTCCACGGACGAAACCGCCACCGTGCTCCAAGCCTCAAAGACGCGAAGACTGGCAAAGTTCATTACGATGTTTTTGAGAACTACGACATGAACGCGCGCGTCTATGCAAATCACACCGCGATCGTAACGGGTAAGACAAAAATCAAAGGTACGGCCGAGGGCAAGCCGATCGACATCGTGGTGCAGTTCACTGACACGTTCGTGAAACAAAACGGTCAGTGGCGACTTGCTGCCGGTCACGTCTCGCGTTTGAAAGAATAAGAGGTAACTGTGCTTTACCTTGCATGCTTTACTGCTAAAGTAAAGAATGAGCACGACCATTAGTTCCAAGGGACAGATCACAGTTCCGGTCGAAATACGAAAAGCACTTGGCCTGCGGCCAGGCGTAAAGCTCGATGTGCGTCTCGGGAAAAATTCTGAATTCATCGTTTCCAAGAGTGCTGCCCGCAGTTTCTTCACACAGTTCCAAGGCGTCGCGCGAAAACGCGCGCCATGGGAAAGTGGCGATGCGGCGCGGAACGCGCTGCGTGGGCGTGCCGCCAAGGGCAGCCTCCGGCGGAAATGACCACGGCTGTCGACTCCAACGTGTTGATCGACGTCATTGGGCGTGCAAACAATTTTACTCCTCGCGCTATCGCTGCGCTCGACGCGTCGCTGCAAAGCGGGGCATTGGTTGTCTGTCCTATCGTCGTCGCCGAAACAGCCGCCTATTTTCCGTCGGGTCAGGCATTACATAGCGCATTTGATTCGATGCATCTGGAAATGCGTGCATTCGGCTGGGCTGACCTGCATCGCGCCGGTGAAGCTTATGCTGTCTATTGCCGACGCAGCCGGGAGCCGCGCAAGCGCATGCTCGCCGATTTTCTAGTCGCAGCGCATGCTGTCATTCACGCCGATGTGCTGCTGACGCGCGATCGCGGATATTACCGGACGTATTTTTCTGAGCTACGATTGCTTGAACCGTAAAAATTTTCCTTGTAACGGCGGTTTGCGACTGTCGCCTTCTTCCTTTTGGTTTGAGAGAGAGCAACGATCATTACCGCCGCGACAAAATTTCATGAGATGAACTTTAAAGTTTCCGTTTGCAGCGGAATTCTTTTTTTAACGACATATCTTGTGAGCGCACAAACTTCATCGCCGACTTCCACTTTGTTCCGCCCAACTGCCGTCTTCGATGGAGAGGAAATGCATCCGGGTTGGTCTGTGCTCGTGACTGGCGACAAGATCGCAGCGGCTGGACCAGCATCGGAAATTTCCGCGCCGCCCAATGCCCGCACGATCGAACTCCCTAACGAGACGTTATTGCCCGGAATGATCGAGGGGCATTCACATCTGTTCCTTCATCCCTACAACGAGGCAAGCTGGAACGATCAGGTGACTAACGAGTCGCTTTCGTTCCGGACCGCTCGCGCGACCGCGCACGCGCAACGTACGTTGATGGCTGGATTTACCGCCACGCGCGATCTTGGAACAGAGGGCGCAGGCTACGGCGACGTTGGACTCAAACGAGCGATCGAACAGGGAATTATTCCTGGTCCGCGAATGATCGTTGTGACCCGAGCAATTGTCGCACGCGGCAGTTACGGTCCGAAATTGTCGAGCGACGTCGATGTGCCGCAGGGCGCACAGGAAGCGAGCGGTGTCGATGAAGTTGTGCGCGCGGCACGAGAGCAAATCGGCAAAGGCGCCGATTGGGTGAAGCTCTATGCCGATTATCGCTGGGGAAAAGACGAACCGTCACGCCCAACATTTTCGCAGGAAGAAATAGCCGCGGCCGTGCAAGCTGCGCACTCCGCCGGTCGGCCGGTCGCGGTACATGCGACGACCGCAGAAGGAATGCGGCGCTCAGCTTTAGCAGGCGTTGACACGATCGAACACGGTGATGAAGGCACACTCGAAGTTTTCAAATTGATGAAACAAAAAGGGATCGCGCTTTGCCCGACCGTCGCCGCGACCGATGCAATTTCGCAGTATCGCGGTTGGAAAAAGGGTGTCGATCCCGAGCCAGATCGGATCAAAAAGAAACGCGAAAGCATGAAGGCTGCACGCGAAGCTGGTGTCACTTTTGCGATGGGTGGCGATGTCGGAGTGTTCGCGCATGGCGACAATGTGCGCGAAATGGAACTGCTGGTGCACGAGTACGGATTCTCGCCGGTCGATGTTCTGCGTCAGGCGACGAGCGCCAATGCGAAAATTTTTCAACTCAATGATCGTGGTCGGATTGCTCCAGGTTTGCTCGCCGATCTTGTCGCAGTTTCCGGCGATCCGACAAAAGACGTGGCCGCCCTGCGGCGGGTCGATCTCGTCATGAAAGCCGGAGTATTCTTTCGTCAGCCCTAGTGCATGGATGTGGAACTGCTAGCAGTCCCGTACGATTCGGGGTTGCGCGGCGCGCGCATGGGTGCGGGTCCGCAGCATTTGCTCGACTCGGTAATTGAGAAACGGTTCCCGAAAGTTAAGGCGCGCTTCGTCGAATTGGCTAACGAGTTATTTCCGAGCGAAGCGTCTGCGGCTTTTGCGATCGCGCGTCAACTCTCCGACCTCGTGCGCGGTGCGCGAGAACGAGGCGCATTCCCACTGGTGCTTTCCGGCAACTGCGGCCCCGCTGCTCTTGGCGCGATCGCTGGCTTGGGCGTTTCGGCGATCGGTGTTGTATGGTTCGACGCCCACGCAGACTTTAACACGCCCGAATCAACTCCCACCGGCTTTCTCGATGGCATGGCGCTCTCAATTGTCACTGGAGAATGCTGGCGCTCTCTCTCCGCATCTATTCCCGATTTCCGTTCCGTTCCGCAAGAAAATGTGATTCTCGTCGGGGCGCGAGATTTTGATTCAGCCGAAGCAAAGTTGCTTGCAGAAAGTCGTATCGCGCGCGTGACGTCGTCTTCGATGGACACCGAATTTAGCGCAGCCCTCGATTCACTGAGCGAGCGGGTATCCGACGTCTACGTCCACGTTGACCTCGATGTGATCGATTCGGATGAAGGCCGCGCAAACACTTATGCATGCCGCGGTGGATTGCAGGTGTCGCAAGTTTTCGAGGCGATCGAGGCTGTTTCCCGAAAGTTTTCCATTCGAGCGGCCGCGCTGACGTCATACGATCCCGCCGCGGATCACGACCATCGCATCCAGCATGGAGCCGGAGAGATTATCTCAGCGCTCGTTAGGTGTGCGGGTTCTCAAAGCGAATGACCGCGGAATCAGAGAAGGATTATGTCCTGGGGACACACGACGAAGAGATCGCCCGCCTTGGATTGCAACATCGCGTCTGGCGGCCGAGTACACTTGAGAGTTGGAGCCGAGCCGGAATCACAGTTGGTTCGCGAGTCATTGATGTCGGCGCCGGGCCGGGATATGCGACCATCGATCTGGCCGAGATCGTTGAATCGACTGGGGAAGTTCTGGCCATCGAACGCTCAGAACGTTTTTTGAAAATCGCGCAGCAAGCCTGTCGCGCGCGTGGCCTAACGAATGTGCATTTTCGGCAAGGCGATTTAGTGCAAGACTCGTTAGGCAGACTCGATTTCGACGCAGCCTGGTGTCGCTGGGTGGCCTGTTTTGTATCTGATCCCGCAAAGTTAGTGCACACCATCGGTGCGGCCCTCCGTCCCGCCGGTGTCGCCATTTTTCACGAATACATTGATTACCGGACATGGAGTTTCGTGCCGCCACGGCCAGCGCATGAAAGCTTCGTCGAAGAAGTGATGGCAAGCTGGCGCGCGAATGGCGGGGAGCCCGACGTCGCGCGTTTCATGTCGCCATGGTTATCATCTGCCGGTTTGCACGTGATGGATATCCGTCCACGCGTTTTGATAATCTCGCCGAGCGATTATGCGTGGCAGTGGCCAGCGAGATTTATCGAAAGCAATCTCGCGCGATTACTCGAGCTGCGACGGGTGACAGCGGACTGGGCCGAGTCGGTAAGAAAAGAATTTACCGAAGCGGAAGCAGATCCATCGACCTTATGCATCACGCCACTTTTTGTCGAAATCATAGCGCGCAAAGAGTAAATTGCGTCAAACAAAGTGAACTGGGCGATTCGCCTCGCGCGCGAGAAGGATATTTCCGCACTGGAAAAACTAATTCCGCTCTCGGTTCGTGAATTGCACTCACCATATTATTCCGAAGCGCAGATGGAAGCTGCGATCGGCTCGGTATTCGGTGTTGACCGACAACTCATTCGCGACGGCACCTATTTTGTCGTCGAAAATGAAGGCGAAATCATCGGCTGCGGCGGATGGAGTAAACGCAAGAAACTTTTCGGAAGCGATGCGCTCGGGATTGGAGAGGATACAATGCTCGATCCCACACGCGATGCTGCGCGCATCCGCGCATTTTTCGTCCATCCAAATTGGGCGCGCCACGGCATCGGGCGCGACATTCTTCTTGCCTGTGAAGAAGCAATGCGCGCGCATAATTTTACCGTCGCCGAAATGGTGGCGACTTTGCCGGGCGAACTGTTCTATGCTGCGTTCGGCTACACTGCTTCAAAGCGCTACGAAATTCCGATGGCGAACGATTTGATGCTGCCGGTCGTGCGCATGAGCAAGCAGCTGCAATCGATCGCAGCCTAACCAATCAAGTCATGCGCAAAGTTAATCTCACCGAAATCAAAGAAGAAGAACGCAAATCTCCGAAGGGGAAATTCCACAAGTATTCCAAGGAAATCTCGATTGCGCTGGGGCGAGAACCTGATTCGCTCGATCTCGCGAAGCGTCATCCATTTGATGTAATGTTGACGCGGCTTCCGCCGGGCAAATCGTTTTGCCCGTATCATGTCGAATCCGCGCAGTTCGAGTTTTACGTCGTTGTTTCCGGTCGCGGCAAAGTCCGCGATGAAACCGGCACAACCGAAGTCGGCCCCGGCGATGCATTTTTCTTCGCGCCCGGCGAAGCGCATCAAACCAGCAACGAGGGCAATGAAGACTTTGTTTATAAGAAATGGGCGGTGCAACGGCCGCCGGACAACATCATCGTAAAAGGTGCCGAGACCTCTTACTTCGATGGCGAAGAGTAAAGTCGCGATGATTCGCCGATGCAGCGTTTGTCGTATCTCTCGCCGAAAACGGAAGTGCGCGAGAGTCTCATCCATGGCCGTGGTCTTTTTGCGACTGCGGATATCGCAAGGGATGAAATCGTAGCCGTCAAAGGTGGACACATTGTTACGCGCGATTTGTTGCGTCGCGAAATTACCCCGCGACTCGGACCGGTCGAGATCCAGATTGGCGACGATTGGTTTATCGCGCCAGTGACGCAGGAAGAGCGCGAAGGTTCGATGCTCTATAGCAATCACTCCTGCGATGCGAACCTCGGCATCCGTGGTGAGATTACCTTTGTCGCGATGCGCGACATTCGCTCGGGCGAAGAACTGACTCACGATTGGTGCACGACCGACGACGATGATTACTCAGTGAAGTGCAACTGCGGCTCACCGAACTGCCGTGGCACACTTACCGGCAAAGATTGGCAGCGTCGCGAATTGCAAAAGCGCTACGCTGGTTATTTCTCCGTGTATCTGGCCAAGAAGATCGCGCGCGAGCAAAAATAAGAACCGCTGGGGTTCCAGCCCATCCATGTTCGGCATCCCTGCCGAACATCGCTGTGCTTCCGCGCGAAGGATGCCGCGGTTAGCAGCTAGAAACCTGCGCTCCGGAACAAGCAGCCGCTGCAAACAGAATTGACGCGCGCAGACCGGATCGGCTATGACGATCCATTGGAGATTAACCGATGAGCAAGTCTTATTACCCAACCGACCGGACCGGCCAGATCGAGTGGCACAAAAATTTTGCGCGAGAGTTTCCGAAAGTGGCGAAGAACTTCGGTTTCACCGATGCGGAAACCGCCAACGCAGTGAATGATTCGAATTACGCCGTTTACATTTTGGAAACGCTCGGGCCGGAGATCGAGGGCGATCCCACTCACGCGGCGCACGCGGTGTTGGAAGGACAATCGCAAGGCTCCTACGTCGATCTCCCCGGACAATCCGGCGCGCCCACTGCGGTGCGGCCGGGCATCGATACGCGGCGGCAGGCGCGGGTGGAGCGCATCAAAGCGTATCCGAAATTCACCGAGGGGATCGCAAAACAGCTCGGAATCGTAGCCGCGAAAATCGACCCAAAAAGCTACAAGGCTGAGCTCGGTGTGCCGCGTCGCACCGGCAACTTCGTGACGATTCCGTTCCGCAAAGCCGGCGGAAACGTCGGCGGGATCAATCTCTACCGTCAATGCAAAGGGGAGAACGCGCCGACAAAGATCGGTTTTTTCTTCCGCACCCCGGCAATCGACACCGCTCCGCCAGGTTCGGGCAACATCGAAGGTTGCACTTACACCGCGCGCGCCGTTATCGATGGCAAAGAAATCGGCCAGCCGAGCGACGCGGTCGCAGCCAAATAGAGCGCGGTTGCTCGGACGCTTTGCCCGGGGCGAGCTGCCGCTCAATCGCATCGAGGCGTTTAGTGACGGCGTCTTCGCGATCGTGGTGACGTTGCTCGTTCTCGAACTCGAAGTGCCCTCTCTCCACGAACGCGGCAGCGTCGGCGAACTCGGCCATGAACTTGTCGATCTTGTCCCGAAATTCCTGAACTGGATGATCAGCTTCATCATCGTCTGCAAGTTTTAGCTGAACCACCATCATCTGCTCGCCTTCGCGCGTCATGCCACTTACGGAATGGTTTGCCTTAACTCGCTCTTCTTGATGTTCCAATCGTTCATTCCGTTCCCGACCGCGCTGATGGGCGAGTATCCGATGAATCCGCTGGCGGTAAGTTTGTTCGGTGTGGGCATGACGGTGAACACGCTGCTCTTCATCGCCTTGCAGAGCTACATTCTTCGAAATCTCATCAAACCCGGAGATGATCACCGCGAGAATTCCGCATCTGACACGCAAATCTTCTGTCGGCGTGATTTCCTATTACTCGGCGTCGCCGCGACTTTTTTTAATGTGCACGTCGCGTTCGTCCTTTACGCGCTCACTCCGCTCTTTTTCATCACGCCGCCGCAGGCGAGCATGCCGCCAAACAATTTCTATAACGGAAAACTCGGCGGCCATCCGATCAATGACATCTGCGATTACAATATAACAGCACTTTCGATCAACGCCGACGCCTCGGTCTGCAAGATTCAGCAATATCTCCCGCGCGATCGCATATCGGATTTGTTTGATTGGTTTAATGCACCGCCGCTTACCCAGTTCGAACGTCAGCCCGAAAGCGAAACGCGACGAGCTCCGTCGCAACGCTCACCAACGCAATGGGCGTCGACATAAATTACGACTAGTTCGATATGCAAACATTTCGATCCTAGCGTCGCTTATAAATCTCGCGGCGATGACCGACGTAGTGAAGATAAATCCGACCTTGGCTTAGATCGTACTCGTAAAGAATCCGGTAAGCTCCGACTCGCAATTTTGATTCCGGTCTGCCATGCAGGCGCTGATGAGGGTATGTCGTGAGCGCGCTCCCATCTCATCGATTTTGGCACGGACGGATTCTTGGACTGATGCGGGCAGCGCATCGAAAGTATTGGAGAAAGTCGGCGACCAAATTTGCAGCGCCGCCGCCACGCGTACTTAACCCGGCTGCTGAGATGTAAATTTACCCTCGCTGATTTCCTGACGCGATTGATCAAGCTTCGCTTTCACGTCATCCGTCAGCTCCAGGCGATCCTCGACATAGTCATCGAGCCGATCGCGTAATTGTTCCACTTCGGCATGCGAAAGCTGATGAATCGCGGATTCGATCTCTTGAACGCTCATGCAATCAATATTTAAACGCTCTCGCTCAACGCGGCAACGATTCGTCAATACCGGTAATGTTCTGACTTGTAGGGACCTTCAACCGGGACGCCCAGATAATCGGCCTGTTTCGACGTAAGTTTTGTCAGCTTAACGCCGATCTTTTCCAAATGCAGGCGGGCGACTTCTTCATCGAGTTTCTTCGACAAAACGTAAACGCCCACTTTGTAGGTGTCGCGGTTCTTCCAAAGATCGAGCTGCGCGAGCACCTGATTTGAAAATGAGTTCGACATGACGAAGCTCGGATGGCCAGTGGCGCAGCCGAGATTTACAAGACGACCTTCCGCAAGCAAAAAAATCTCGTGGCCGTCGGAGAAAGTGTACTTGTCGACCTGCGGTTTGATATTCGTGCGCTTCACATCTTTCGCTTCGTTTAAACGCTCGACCTGAATCTCATTATCGAAGTGGCCGACGTTAGCGACGATCGCCTGATCTTTCATGCGCTCCATGTGCGCGAAGGTGAGCACTTCAGTGTTGCCCGTGGCAGTAATGTAAATGTCGCCGCGACCGAGTGTGTCTTCGATCGTAGTAACTTCGTAGCCTTCCATTGCCGCTTGCAACGCGTTGATCGGATCGATCTCGGTTATAACAACGCGCCCGCCCTGTCCACGGAGCGATTGAGCGCAGCCCTTCCCGACATCGCCATAACCACATACGACCGCGACTTTGCCGCCGATCATGACATCGAGCGCGCGGTTCAATCCATCGACTAACGAGTGACGGCAGCCATATAAGTTATCGAACTTCGACTTCGTGACCGAATCGTTCACGTTGATCGCGGGAACGAGCAGCTTGTTTTCCTGGTGCATCTTGTAGAGTCGATGCACCCCAGTGGTCGTCTCTTCGGAAACGCCGCGCCAATCCTTCACCAGCTCGTGCCAGCGATACGGATTTTCACGCTGCACTTCCATGAGCAGATCTTTAATCACCTGTTCTTCCTTGTTCGACGATTTCGCCTTTGCCCAATCGCTGCCTTCTTCGAGCTCGTAACCTTTATGGATGAGCAGCGTCGCATCACCGCCATCATCGACGATCAATTGCGGTCCTTTGCCGTCGGGATGCGAGATCGCTTGGTAAGTGCACCACCAATATTCTTCAAGACTCTCGCCTTTCCATGCGAAGACCGAGATGCCAGCTTTGGCGATCGCCGCCGCGGCATGATCTTGCGTTGAAAAAATATTACAGGAAGCCCAGCGCACGGTCGCGCCGAGATCGACGAGCGTCTCAATCAAGACTGCGGTCTGAATCGTCATGTGCAACGAACCGGTCACGCGCACACCAGCGAGCGGTTTCGACGGCGCATATTTTTCGCGGATGGCCATCAAACCCGGCATTTCCTTTTCCGCGATGGAAATTTCTTTGCGTCCCCAATCCGCCAGATTGATGTCGCGGATTTTGTAATCTTGTTTTGTTTTTGTGATCGTTTCTGTGTTCATGATGGTAGCGGTGGAAAGGATTCAGGGTTCCGGTTTCAGGTTTCAGATCGCATGCGAGCGCGGCTCGATTTATTTGATGCGCGTCGTGCGACCGCTTGCGATAAGCCGTGAAGCATCGCTGAGATTTCTTTGCACTCGGCGATGAGTCGTTCGAAATCGGCTTTCGTTACGAAGTCGAGTTTGCGCGAGATATAAATCTGAGTGCGGAGTTCGCCACACGACCCCTTCGCAATGTTTAGGAAGCGTATGAATTCTTTGTTGCTATTGCGTTCGTAACCTTCAGCAACGTTAGATGGCACGGAGAGAGCCGCGCGCTGCACTTGATCTTGCATCGTGAAGTTCCGGCAACTGGCGAAGGTTTGGAAAATGTCGACGGCAAGCCTGCAACCGCGTTGCCATACCTCCAAATCCTCGAACGATTGAAAAGCCATACCTCAAACCTGAACTCTGAACCCTGATTACTAGTGCGTCGCACCCCGCAAGGCATCCGTTTTATCGGTTCGTTCCCAAGTCAACGCATCCAGATCATCGATGCGGCCGAAGTGTCCGTAATTCGTTGTCTTACGATAAATGGGACGGAGCAGATTGAGTTGTTTGATGATGTCGGCCGGTTTGAAACTGAAAATCTCGCAAACAGCACGCGTTAATTTTTCGTCGCTTACCCGACCAGTGCCGAATGCGCTGACGGTGACGTTAATAGGATCGGGATGCCCAATGGCGTAGGCAAACTGCACTTCGCAGCGATCCGCCAAACCCGACGCCACCACATTTTTTGCAACATAGCGGCCCATGTAAGCCGCCGAGCGATCCACTTTGCTTGGATCCTTACCGGAAAACGCGCCGCCACCATGTCGTCCCATTCCGCCATAACTATCGACGATGATCTTGCGACCAGTGAGACCAGCATCGCCTTCCGGCCCGCCAACCACAAAACGTCCCG
>WNFF01005631.1_pt1 | contig 14767 bp, 12 predicted proteins | sample 5400441 | NCBI WGS metagenome assembly WNFF01 (sample SAMN13153345, study PRJNA577476) | soil metagenome | isolation source: 120 cm saprolite under Douglas fir tree site 2 hole 3 replicate 1 | place: USA:California | collected 2015-04-18 | reverse complement strand
GGATCCAGCTTGAGCGCGCGTTCGAGATAATCGTAGGCGTCGCGCTCGTTGTTCTTGCGCATCGCACACACCGCGGCCATCGCATAAGACTTCTGCGGCGTAGCGTAGAGGGGATGGCGGACTGCCAGCAGGAAATAGCGGATCGCTTCTTCTTCGCGCTTGTTTTCGCAAAGAAACCACGCATAGTTGTGATTCGCGTCCGGATCGTTGGGATTGAGCCTCAACGAGCGCTCGAACGCCTCCTCGGCCAAGTCCTTCTCGCGCAAGTCACCGTACACCAGGCCGAGGATGTTGTAGGCGGGCGCGTAACCCGAGTCAGCCGAGATGGCCGTGCGCGCCTCAGCGAGAGCCACACCGAGGTTTCCTCTTTGATAGTAGGCGCCGGCCAGCTCCGTGTGAATCCGCGCGCGCTCCCGGGCGCCGGCGACCTCCCCGATGATGGCTCCGCCATCGGTCTGGCCGGGTAAGTCCCCTGAGAGCGGCCCACCGGCGCAGCCGAAAAGCACCGCGGCGCAGGCGAAGCCAGTCGCGGCGCGCGACGATCGATTCAAGAGCCCGCCCCTTCCAGGCGCGCCGGCCTTCGGGTACGGTCGTGGATTTTGCCGGCCAGTTGTCCGCATGCCGCGTCGATTTCGTCCCCGCGCGTCTTGCGGGTGGTTGTGACGATCCCGGATGCGCCGAGCACCTCGCTGAACCGTTCGATCACTCGGCGCGGGGAGCGCACAAAACCCGAATTCGGGAACGGATTGAACGGAATCAGGTTGATCTTGCACGGCACCCGCGATACCAAATCTATGAGCTGACGTGCGTGCTCCTCGGCGTCGTTGACGCCTTCGAGCATGACGTATTCGAACGTGATGAAGTCGCGCGGGGCACGCTCGAGGTACCGCAGACACGCGGCCAGCAATTCGGCGAGCGGGTACTTGCGGTTGATGGGCATGAGCGTGTCGCGCAGCGCGTCGTTCGGCGCGTGCAAAGATACCGCAAGCGCCACCGGGCATTCCGCGGCGAGGCGGTCGATCATCGGCACGATTCCGGACGTGGAGAGCGTCACGCGGCGTCGCGAAAGCCCGTACGCGTCCTCGTCTATCATCAGCTTCAGCGCCGAGACGGTATTGTCAAAGTTGAGCAGGGGCTCGCCCATCCCCATCAACACGACGTTGCTGATGACGCGCTCGCCGCCCGGGGTCGCGCCGAGCTCGCGGTTGGCGAGCCAAAGCTGCCCGATGATCTCGGACACCGAGAGATTGCGGTTGAATCCCTGCCTGCCGGTCGAGCAGAACTGGCAAGCCAGTGTGCAGCCCGCCTGGGTGGAGATGCACAGAGTACCGCGGTTGGTTTCGGGAATGAATACCGCGTCGACCGCATTGCCTTTGCCGACGTCGAGCAGCCATTTGCGAGTTCCGTCCCGGGCCAAGCTGTCGCTCACGATTCGCGGGGGCGAAACGCACGCGGTCCGTGCGAGCTTTTCACGCAGAGGTTTCGCAATGTCGCTCATCCGCGAAAAATCCGATTCGCCGAGACGGTGCATCCAGCGCTTGACCTGTCGCGCCCGGAACGGCTTCTCATCGAGGCTCGCGACGAAAGCGGCGAGCCCTTCGCCGTCCAGATCGAGGAGATTGATGCTCATTTAACGCGAAAAGATCTCGGAAGCGGAAAAAAAGTACGCGATCTCGGTGCGGGCGGACTCGGGCCCGTCTGAACCGTGCACCGCGTTCGCATCGATGCTCTCGGCAAAATCGGCGCGGATCGTGCCCTTTTTCGCCTTCTTCGGATCGGTCGCGCCCATCAGTTCGCGGTTCCGCGCAATGGCGTCCTCACCCTCCAGCACCTGCACTATGATCGGCCCGGAGATCATGAATCTCACCAGATCGCGGAAAAACGGGCGCTCGCGATGCACGGCGTAGAAGCCTTCGGCCTCCCTTTGCGACAAATAGCGCATGCGCGCTGCCACGATATTCAGGCCGGCCTGCTCGAACCTGGAGTAGATTTGTCCGATGGCGTTTTTCGCCACAGCATCCGGTTTGACGATGGACAAGGTTCGCTCTACAGCCATGCAAGATCTCCGGTTGGAATTCTGGAAGCGACACAAGAAACTCGTCTAACGTTTTATTTTAACAGGCTTTTGCCGGAGTGTCGCGCCCGGACTAGGACTCGTCTGGCGGTTCGTCTGCCGTCACCGAAAGACGATCCGAGGCCGGGGAAAGCCGGTTCATCATGTCAGCGTTCTGTAAGTCTAGCATCAGGTTATTGCAAGCCTGACCCGCGTACAGTTTCACGCGTAGTCTCTTTCCTCCTCTGTGGCGTGGGGGCGCGTTGCGCTCCCACGCACTTTTTTCCCGGAATGTCCGTGTGCCCTGCTCAAGAACCCGGAGCCCGTCCGCGTGCTATCCTGAACTTCGAACTAGTTCAACCACTTGTTATGCGAGTTCTGATCGTCGAAGACGACAATGCGCTGGCGGACGGGCTGATACGAACGCTGAGACAATCGGGCTACGCCGTGGATCACGCGGAATCGGGCGAGCTTGCGCTGCGGGCCTGCGCGGAAGAACACTATGACCTCGTCGTGCTCGACGTCAGTCTTCCGGGGATAGACGGGTTCGAGGTGTTGCGCCAGCTGCGCCGCGACAACCACTCCGGCAGCATCCTGATCCTTACCGCGCACGACGCCGAGGCGGATCGCGTGCGCGGCCTCGACCTAGGGGCCGATGACTACGTCGCCAAACCCTTCTCGCTCCCCGAGCTGGAAGCGCGCGTGCGCGCGCTCATCCGCCGCAGCCAAGCGGTAAAGAGCCCCAAGCTGCGTTTCGGCCGCCTCAGCGTCGATACGGTGGCACGACGCGCGAGCATCGGTCCGGACCTTCTCGACCTCACCCCGCGCGAGTGGGCGGTGCTCGAATACCTGCTCATGCGGGTCGGGCAGGTGGTCAGCAAGGAGCATATGCTGCAGGCCATGTGCAGCTGGGACGACTCGCTGACCCACAACGCCATTGAAGTGTATATCTCGCGGCTGCGCTCAAAGCTCCACGACGCCGGAATCAGGATTCGCACGGTGCGTGGATTCGGCTACATGGTCGAAGATCCGGATGCAGTCTAGCCTTCGCCGACACCTCACCTACTGGCTCATCGGTCCCCTGCTGTTGCTCGTTACGGCGGGAAGCTTCATCTCCTACCGCATCGCGCTCAGCGCCGCAACCAAAGCCTACGACAGTGCGCTTCTGGATCCGGTGCTTGCGATTGCCAGCCATCTTCGCCATACCGGCAGCCGCCTCGAGCTCGACCTGCCTTCGATCGCGATCGAAGCGCTGCGCATCGATACCGAGGATCGTGTCTATTACCAGGTGTTGGGGCCCGGTGGCGAGCTGATTGCCGGAACGCCGCGGCTGCCGGCGCCGCCCGAGCCCTTGGCTCCGGAGGAGCATGTTTTCTACGATGCGAAGCTTGAGGGCGAGCGCGTGCGCGTCGCGGCCCGCGCGGTCAAAGTCGAGCCGGGAACTGCGATCGTCCAGGTTGCAGAGACGCTGGTAAAGCGAGACAAGCTCGTGCTGGAGCTGCTGGTTGCCTCAACGGTGCCCCAGTTGCTGATAGCGTTTGCCGCCGTGGCTCTTTTCTGGCTCGGCATAGGCCAGGGACTCAGGCCCCTGGATCGCCTTCGCGACGAGATCGCGGCACGTTCTCCGCGCGACCTTCGCCCGGTGTCGGAGCAAGACAAGCCGCAGGAGGTACGCTCGCTCGTAGGCGCGCTCAACCGGCTGCTCTCCCGGCTGAACGCGGCGATCGAATCGCAGCAGCGCTTCATCGCCAACGCGGCACACCAGCTGCGAACGCCTCTTGCAGGACTCAAGACTCACGCGGAACTCGCGCGCCGCCAGCCTTCGACTTCGGAACTGAGCTCGCTTCTGGGCATGATCGCGGGGGAGACACAGCGCACGAGCCACCTCGTCAACCAGCTGCTGACTTTGGCGCGCGCGGAGCCGGGAGAAGCGGCGAGCGGCCAGCCCGTCAACCTGCACGAGATCATCAGCCGCGATCTGCGCGACTGGGTGCAACGTGCCGTCGGGAAAAACATCGATCTCGGTTTCGAGCTCGAGGATGCATGGATTCTGGGGGAACCGCTCCTGCTGCGCGAGCTGGTCGCGAATCTGCTCGACAATGCGCTTGCGTATACCCAGGCGGGCGGCAGCGTCACGGTGCGCACGGGAGTACGCGACGGGGAGTCGGTGCTCGAGGTTGAAGACGACGGGCCGGGCATTCCGGTGGCCGAGCGCGAAAAGGTTTTCGAGCGCTTCTACCGCATCGCAGCGACTGGAGGCGAAGGCTGCGGGCTGGGATTGTCCATCGTCTCAGAGATCGCGGAAAGGCACAGCGGCAGGATAGACTTGGGCCTGCCTTCAGGGGGGCGCGGCACGCTGATCCGGGTCGTTTTTCCGCGTCTGGCCGCACAGGCCGCCCACATCGTTCTTCCCGTCTCTACGCGAACGGTTCCCACGTCACGATAAGACCCGCCTCGGCCGGGGTCGCCCGAAATTCGCAAGCATCGCCGATGCCCGGAACGGAAACGAGCTCATCGCCACAGAAAATCAACGGCAGGCAGGCGCGGCGCCAAGGCGGAATGCCCCGCTCTTGGAACAGATTCTTCAGCGTGCGACGTGGCCGGCGGGAGTCCAACCGCAAACGCTCCCCGCCCTGTCGCAGGCGCACGGTGACGCGCCCCGCGCGCAGTTTCGCGACACTCAGACCCCGTCCTTCTTCGGGCTTGAACTTCAGCACTCCGCCGAGTGAAAGCATGGGCAGGGCGTTCCCGCCATCCCAGACTTCGCGTAGGTTTCGCTCGAGCGTTTCCGAGGCGCGCCGCAGGTACAGCTTTTCGCGGTAGCGGAGAAATGTCCAACCCGGTACCGCAAAGCTGAACCGGGCATCGGCCCGAGACTCCTTGAGCTGGCGCAGCAACTCGGCCGTCCGAGCCGCCGAAAGCGGCTCGATACCTCGGGTTTCGCACCAATGGCGCAGAACATTCTTGGTCCGAGCTTCGCCCAGCCGATGCAAGACCGGAATGTCGACGGCGGTACCGCCGCCGCAGCGCTCGAAATCGCCGCGCGCCACCTCGTCGAGCAGCTCGCGCGCCTCCGCGAGGTGGGCGGCGGTTCGAGCGACCGTCGCGCGCACCGCAGGAAATTGCCGCTCGATCAACGGGAACACCTCATGCCTGAGGAAATTGCGCTGGCGAAGGGTATCGACGTTGCTTTCATCTTCGACCCACTCGAGCCCACGCAGGCGCGCGTAGGTTTCGATCTCCGCACGGGACATCGCGAGCAGCGGACGCAGCAACCGTGCGCGCGTGCCGGGAAGCGCCCTCAAGGGAGACATGGCGGCAAGGCCTCGCAGGCCCGCCCCACGGAGAAGGCGCAGCAACAGCGTCTCGGCTTGGTCATCGCGGTGCTGCGCGAGGACGATGAAATCGGCGTCCACGCGGGCGAATGCCTCATAGCGAGCCTGCCGTGCGGCACCCTCCAGGCCGAGATTGCGGTAAGGACCGATGTCAACGGTCTCCAGCTGGAGCGGAATCTGAAGCCCGGCACACAGCCGGGCGCAAAACCCCGCCCAGCGCGCGGCGTTGGGGCTGATGCCATGATTGATATGCACCGCGCGAAGCGAAAAGCGCATCGCGGGCGCCAGCTCGGTCAAGGCGGACAGCAGCGCCACCGAATCGACGCCGCCCGATAGACCCATTGCAAGGTGCGCCCCCGGGAAGATCGCCGGGGCAAGCACCGCCGCCGCCCTTTCGGGCAACTCACCTGAGCTCGAGTTCCTTGAACTTCCCATAACCCATCAGGCGCTCGAAACGCTCCTCGACGAGTTCCTGGGGACGCTTGTCGGCAAGGCCACGCAGCGCGTCGGTGAGAGCTTTCTTCAGGCTCTGGGCCATGGCCGCCGGATCGCGATGCGCGCCGCCCAGCGGCTCGTTGACGATCTTGTCGATCAAACCGAGAGTCTTCAGACGGCTGGCAGTGATACCGAGCGTTTCCGCCGCCTCCGGCGCCCGGTCGGCACTCTTCCACAAGATCGACGCGCAGCCTTCCGGAGAAATCACCGAGTAAGTCGCGTACTGAAGCATCATCACGATGTCGCCCACGGCGATGGCGAGCGCCCCGCCTGAACCGCCCTCGCCGATGATGGTGCAAACGAACGGCACCCTCAGCTCCGCCATGACATAGAGGTTGCGGCCGATCGCCTCGGCCTGCCCGCGCTCTTCCGCGCCGATCCCCGGATACGCCCCGGGCGTATCGATGAAGCTCAAGACCGGGATGCCGAACCTTTCCGCGAGCCGCATGAGCCGCATGGCTTTACGGTAGCCTTCCGGCCGGGGCATGCCGAAGTTTCGGAAGATCTTCTCCTTGGTATCGCGTCCCTTCTGATGGCCGATCACAATCACCGACTGGCCGTTGAAGCGGGCAAGACCTCCGACGATCGAAGGATCGTCGGCAAACGAGCGGTCGCCGTGCAGTTCCTCGAAATCGGAAAACAGTGCGGCGGTGTAATCGAGCGTGTACGGACGTTGCGGATGCCGCGCCACTTGAGCGACCTGCCAAGGCGTGAGCTTTCCATAGATCTCTTTGGTGAGCGCGGCGCTCTTTTTCTGCAGGCGTTGGATTTCCTCGGAGATGTCGGTCGCCGAGTCGTCCTGCGCGAAGCGCAGCTCCTCGATTTTCGCCTCGAGCTCGGCGATCGGCTGCTCGAAATCGAGAAACGCCGTTTTCATAGGAAAATCCCGGAAAACCAGGTCATTGTACCCGAATCGCCGGAGCCGCCTTCAAGCTTGCCGTCCGAGGTTCAATACTCGACCGGAACGGGATCGAGGCTGCGCCAAAGATACCAGGTTGCGACCGAACGCCAGGGATCCCAGGCCGAGGCGATCTTGCGCATCGTCCGAAGCGACACGGACCGGCCGCGGAAATAGTTCAGGCAGATGGCACGCTGCAGACCCAGATCGTCCAACGGCAGCACATTGGGGCGCAACAGGCAAAAAATCAGGAACATTTCCGCAGTCCAGCGACCGATGCCCCGAACCTGGACGAGCTCGGCGATCACCGCTTCGTCCTCCATCTCTGCCCAAGCCGCGACGCGCACGCTCCCGCGGACGAAATGGCGGGCGAGTCCGGCGAGATACTCGGCCTTGCGCCTGGACAGGCCGCAAGCGAAGAGCCTCGCGCGTCCCGCATCGACGACCTGCCCGGGGAGCATTCGCGGCGCGACCGCGACGACACGCGCCCAGATGCTCGCGGCGGCTTTGACCGAAATCTGCTGGCCGACGATCGAGCGGGCCAGGGTGAAAAATGGCTCGCCGCGCGGCTCGAGCGCGATGCGTGGATGATCGCGGATGATCCGCCCGAGCACCGGATCCCGATTCGCGAGTGCGCGTTTGGCCGAGTGCCAATAAGATGGTGCAGCCACGCCGATGTTCTCCCTACGCGCGGGATGCGAGGGGTAGATTGAGAAGAAGATTTTGCGGCTTCATGCGCACGACACCTTTCTCATCCATCGACAAGGCCAGATAGACGGGTCGACCCGCGATGTCCGCGCGCATCGCTGCGGACTCCTCGAAGTCGAGGCGGAACAGCGCGAGCAGGCGGCGGAGAATTCCCGGTTCCATTTCATCGCCGCGCCATAGACCGTTCAACAGTGCTGTCGACTCCGCATCCAAACCGATGTGCCAAGCCCAGCCGCGGTCCTCCACTGCGCGCAGCGGCTCTATATTCACCTTGACCCCAAAGAAATGCCGGATCCATTTTTCCATCACGCGGCAGAACGCTTTGTTGGCGGCCCGCCCGATGTTCATGCTGATCACAAAATCGTGACGCTGATCGCGGAGCCAGTAGGCTTGCGCGTTCTCAGTATCGAGCACGTCAAGGTTCACCGTCGCCAGGGGCGCCTGCGCCTCCACAATCAACCGGCCTATACTGCCCAGGCTCCCGCCCGAGGCGTGCATGTCGACTGTTTCGAGGTCGGCAAGCATCACCGCGCCCTCCTCGGTGCTCGCCTTTTGTTCCCGGAAGAAAAGCTCTCCCGCGCGCGGCTCGAGCGCGTCCTGGCAGCCCTCGAGAATGTTGCGCACGATGATCTGGACGAGCTGGTCGATGAAAAGGGGCGGGACCGCGACGTCTCCTCCCGAAAAAATCTCCAAGTAGGAGGATTCCAGCGACGCCGCGCGCTTCAGTCTCCCAAGGAACGCGAGCAGAACGCGGTAGTTGTCGCGAGCATCCGCGTCCTCGATGCTCTCCAACGCCGGCGGGGCCGGGTCGCGACGCGGATCTTCCATGAGCGCCTCGTGCAACGCGATCTCGTTCGGCCCGGACTCCTCGACTGGCCGGATCTCCGGACGCATCAGGTAGGCGCGCAGGAAATCGTCGGTGATGGAAAGCCATCCTTCGTTGTCGCGCTCGAGTAGGTGAAAGCCCGAATTGCGCCAGAAATCTTGAGAAATTGTGAATTGCTCCAGTAGTCCAACGACTTGACGATTTGCCACTTACAATATCTTGCCAGAGATAGCGCCTACTAGAGCCGCGTGCCGAATCGGCACGTGTCCGGTATACTTCGCGGCGTCCCACCGCAATCGACGAACGAACATATGGACCACCACGCAGATCCAAATCCCTCTCGCCGCTTCTGCGGCGGCATGGCGCGTGGCGCGGACAGCGTGCGTTACGCCGGCTTGCCGTTCATCGGCGGCAAAGACTGACCCGCGGGCCGAATGCCCGCCGGGCTTCGAGGCGGGACGAATCGGCCGACCAGCCAGAGTCGTTTCCGCTTCGCTCAACAGGCGACGGAAAGACAATGGCGAACTTACTTCGACGACTGAATCCCACCCGAGTGTTCAACGGGCTGTGGCGCCACGGCGATTTTGTGCGGCTGTGGAGCTCGCTCACCATCACCCACTTCGGCGGGCAGATCACCTTCCTCGCGCTGCCGCTCACCGGCGCCCTGCTGCTCGATGCGACGCCGCTCCAAATGGGCGTCCTCACGGCGCTCGAGGCGCTGCCGTTCGCGCTCTTCGGCCTGTTCGCCGGCGTGCTGGTGGACCGCGCACCCAAGCTTCCGATCATCGTATGGTCGGACATCGCGCGCGCCCTCGCCTTGCTCGCGGTGCCGCTTTGCGCGTGGCTCGATGCGCTCTCCATGGGGGTGCTCTATGCGGTCGGATTCCTCGTCGGACTGGGAACCGTTTGCGGCTGGCCGGCTTATCAGGTCTTCATGACCGAACGGGTCGGGCGCAGCAATCTGGTCGAAGCCAACGCCAAGATCGGGGTGAGCGACTCCGCCGCGCAGCTCATCGGACCCGGAATCGCCGGAGCGCTGATCCAGTGGCTCACGGCGCCGTTCGCGATCCTGCTCGATGCGCTGTCGTTCCTGGTTTCGGCCTGGATTCTGCGCGGCATCCGCTCCGGGCCCAGCGACGCGCCGAAGATGCGCGCCTCGAGCATCGGCGCGGAGATTCGCGAAGGATTGTCCGCGATCTGGCGCAACGCCGTGCTGCGTGCGCTCGCCTGGGCGATCTCCGTCTGGCAGATTTTCCGGCATGCGTCGCTGGCGATCGTGGTGCTGTACGCGGCGCGCGAGCTCGGCTTCAGCGCCGGGCGCGTCGGCGCGCTGTGGATGCTCGCCGGCATCGGCTCGCTCAGCGCCACGGCGGCCATCGGGCGCCTCAACCGGCGGCTTGGCTTCGGTCCCACCATGCTGGCCGGGATGCTCGGGACGGGCGTCGGATGGCTGCTGCTTGCGGGTGCGTCGGGAGGCGAGCTCGCCGCCTCGGCCCTGTTCGGGCTGGGGCTGTTGGTGCTCGACTTCAGCGGCATGGTGTTCTTCATCAACTATCTGACGCTGCGCCAGGCCGTGACGCCGGATCCGCTGCTTGGGCGCGTCACGGCGACGATGATCTGCCTGACGGTGGCGACCGCGCCTTTCGGCGGCTTGGCCGGCGGCTGGATCGCAGAGCATGCGGGACTGCGGGCGAACCGCGGCAGACCGAAAGCGTTGCCGAGGAGCTGGCGGGATAGCCCAGGCTCGCCACGCTCCAGAGCATCGAAAAAGTTACGCTGATCGCGAGTGCGGCGGCGGTGAGCCGCTGCGATGCGCTGATGTTTTTCATGTGCGAAGGATGCATGCTCCTCGCCCGGTTCTCAAACGCTAAATCCTGAGGCTATGGATGCGTGAACGGAATGCGATGCCAGGATCGAAGCGCCTGAGCCAGGCGAAGAACTCGCGGTACCACAGGCGCGAGTTCTGCGGCTTGAGGATCCAGTGGTTCTCGTCGGGAAAGTGAAGCAAACGCACTGGTACTTTCTTCGCCTTGAGCGTGTTGTAGTACTGCAGCCCCTGGGTATCGGGCACGCGGTAGTCGAGCGCGCCGTGGATCACCAGCGTCGGCGTCTGCATGCGCTTCACCGCGGCGCGCGGGTTCTGCGCCTCGACCTTGCCGAAGTCCTTCCAATACCAGGCGCCGAGCTCCTTCGCGAAGAACGGGTACGAATCGTCGGCGAACATGGAAACCCAGTCGAAGCAGCCGGCGTGGCACACGTAGGCGCGGTACCTGCCCTGCGGCACGTGGCCGTTCATCCAGGCGACGAGGTAGCCGCCGTAGCTGCCTCCACTGGCAAACACGCGCTTCCGGTCCACATAACGGCGCCTGGTCAGCAGCGCGGTGGCCGCCTCGATGTCCGCCAGCTCGCGCTTGCCGAATTCATGCCGGATGGACTCGATGAATTCCTGGCCGAACGAAGACGAGCCGTGAAAATTGACGCCGGCGACGATGTAGCCCTGCGCCGCGAAGGCGTGGTTGTTCCAGCGGAAGTGCCACGAGTCCGCCGAAATCGCGTGCGGTCCGCCGTGGATCGAATGCAGCAGCGGGTACTTCTTCTTCGGGTCGAAGCGCGGCGGGAACACCACCCACATCTGCACCGTTTCGCCGCCCCAGCCGCGAAAGCTGACCTCTTCCGACGCGCCGAGCTGAAAGCGCCGCAGCAGCGCGTCGTTGAACGACTCCGCCTTGCGCTCCGCGCCGTCGCCGCGCTTGGCGTAAACGGCAGGCGGGTGGTTCATTTCGTCCCGAATGAAGGCTACGGCGTCGCCCGCCAGGTCGAATTCGGTCACCATGCCGCCCTTCACCAGCGCCGTGGGTGCACGGGACGCCAGGTCGAAGCGAAACAGGTGCTGCCGCGCGCGGTCTTGCGCAAGGCAGAGGATCGCCGAGGCATCGGCGCTCCAGCGCAGCGGCGCTTCGACGCCGCGATCCCAAGTCTTCGATACGACAGCGATCGCGCCCTTGCTGCGCTCGATCAAGGTGATTTCGTTCGGCGCGACCGGGCTCGCGCGCACGTTGCTCGAGAGGCACGCGATGCGCGCGCCGTTCGGCGCGTAGCGCGGGTGGTGGTAGTCGCGATGCGGCGCACCGGGCGTGAGGTTGCGGAAGCGCCGGCTCTTCAGGTCGAGCTCGACGATGTCGAACTCGTCGTCCAGCTTCTTCTCCTCCGCCGGGTCGAAGCCGAAGGCGACAAAGCGGCCGTCGGGCGAGATGTCGTAGCAGTGCTGATCCGGATCGGCGCGCACCAGCTCGTAAGGCGTGGCCTCGAACAAGTCGCGGCAGCGGCCGCGCAGATCCGCGACAAAAAGGTGCGGCACCCTGCCGTCCGAGAGCCAGTGGTCCCAGAAGCGGTAAGTGGCATGCTCGACGCGATGCGCCTTCACCTTGTCTTCCTTGCGCTGCTTGTGCCGGCGCGCCTGCGCCGTTTCGCCGCGCAGGTCCGGCCACACCCAGGAAATGAAAGCGATGCGCTTGCCGTCAGGAAACCACTTGATCGCCGAGGCGCCGGTGGCGAGCTGCGTCAGCCGTCGCGCTTCGCCGCCGTCGGCATCGATGAGGTAGATCTGCGGCTCTTCGTCCTTCTTGCCCCGCCATTCGCGCTTGGCGACGAATGCGATTCGGCTGCCCTCCGGCGCCCACATCGGCTGCCCGTCCTTTTCGCCGGAAGTCGTGAGCAGACGCGGCCTTCCTGCACCGGTCGGCAGGAGCCACAGGCTCGCCGTGCCCTTGTTCTCCTGCATCGAGTACGTGGTCAGCGAGCAGACCGCGCGCGTGCCGTCCGGCGCGAGCGAAACGCCGGCGGGGCGCTTGATGCGCCAGAGATCTTCGACCGTGAGCTTCACGAAGCGCGGGCCAGACGGATCGCCCACGCGCGGGCCAGGGCGGCGGCGCCATCCGTGCCCTGGACCGTGCGGAAAATCTGCACTGCCTTCTGGTCCTGGCCTGCGAGGTGATAGGCATAAGCGAGCTGCAGCTTTGCGTGATCGGGACGCCTGCCGGCGATTCCCTGCCGCAGCGCGTTCTCCATCATCTGCAGGCCCTGCTCGGACTTGCCGTTCAGCACCAGATTGAAGCCCTCGTTGAAAAGCGTCTTCGCATCCTTTGCCGCAGCCGCATCGGCATTGGCGTCCAGGCTTTTCCTGTCCTCGGCGAGACTTTTCGCCGCCATGTCCTTGAGGCGCTTGTGCCGCGCGGCTTCGGGGCCGCTGCCCAGGAGGCCGGCGGCGTAGCCCTTGTCGATGATGCGCGCGGCCTCGGCCGGGAAACCATCGATGAGCGAGAGCTGCGCCGCCTCGAGGTATTCGTTGCCGGTGCGCATGGTGCCGGTTTCGATCTTGAGGCGTGCGACGTCGAGGGCGAGACGCTCCGAGAACCCCGGGCGCGTCGCAAACCCATGAACCAGATTGAGCCAGTAATCGCGCTTGGGGTAGTAGGTGACCAGCTTTTCCAACGCTTTCGCGTAACCGGCCGTGTCGCGGTGCTGCAGGGAGGCATTCGCCAATAGCTGCAGCTGCTCCTCGGCGGGCGTCTTGCCTGCGTTTTCCTCGGCTTCGACATCGGCCGAGATCGCCTTCGCCGCGGCGGCGAAGTTGTTGCCGAGGTACAGCGCCTGGACGTGGATCGTGTGCACCGATTTGTCCGTGCCGCCAAGCTTGGCATAGCGCGCCGCGAGCTCCGCAGCCTTGGCGTAATCCTTGGCGATGTAGTACTGCCCGGCCGCGGCGGCGGCAAACTGGCGGCGCTCGGCATCGGCGGCCGAGGCGGAACCGGTAATCTCCTCGAATGCCTTCGCTGCGACGCCCGGCTCACCGGCGCCGGCAGCGGCCTGGGCGATCACGCGCGTGACCATATAGCTCTCGTAAGGCGTCTTGTTGGGCACCGCTTGCGCCTCGCGCGCCATGGCTAGTCCTTCTTTCGCTTTCTTGCCCTTCAACAGATCGATCGCGCCCTGCAGCGGCTTGCCGACCTCCGGCCGAACGGTCTGACCTTTCGCCGCCTGGTCCTGCGCAGACGCGAGAGGAAGGAAAAGCACCGCCAGCACCGTCAATGCGCAGAAAAGGCGAAGCATGGGATTCTTCAGCGGATGAACTGCTCGTTGCCGATCAGCCCGATCTTCGTCAAGCCCAGCCGTTGCGCGGAGGCCATCAGCATCGCCACGCTCTCGTACTTCACCAGCTTGTTCGGCCGCAGGTGCACCTCCGGCTGGACCGCCATGGCTGCCGCGCCGCGAAGGTGGGCCTCCAGATCCGCGCGATCGCGCAGCACTTCGCCGTTCCAGACCATGGTGCCGTCGAAATCGACTTCGATGGTGACGACCTGCGGCTGAACGTCGGTCGGCGGCGGCGTGCCAACCGGCATGTTGAGCTTCACGGCGTGCGTCTGGATGGGAATGGTGATGATGAGCATGATGAGCAGCACCAGCATCACGTCGATGAGCGGCGTGGTATTGATGTCCACCATCACGTCCTGCTCGCCCATGGCGCTCGGTCCGAGGTTCATCGCCATCAGCTTCTCCTCTCGGCGCGCGCCGGCGGCTCGGTGATGAAACCGATCCTGAGGATGCCGGCGCGCTGGCAGGCGTAGACCACCCTGCCGACGAATTCGTAGCGCCCGTCCTTGTCGCCGCGGATGTGCACCTCCGGCTGGGGAAGCTTCACCGCGATCTCCTTGAGCTGGGCGAGCAGCTTGCGGTCGTCTACGAGCTGATTGTTCCAGAACACGCCGCCGTCCTTGTCGACGGCGATGACGATGTTCTCCGGCTTGGTCTGCGTCGGCAGATTTCTTTCCTTCGGCAGCTGCACGGGAATCGACCGGATGACCACCGGAATGGTGATGAGGAAGATGATCAGCAGCACCAGCATCACGTCGACGAGCGGCGTGGTGTTGATGTCGGAGACGAACTCCTCGTCGCCTTCGACGTTGCCGAGGTTCATCGACATCGTCAGGCTCCCTTGCGCGCGCCCGGACCGAGCAGGGTCATGTGCACGCCGCCGCCGAAGTGCCGCACCAGCTCCATCGCCACCTTGTTGCGGCGCACCAGCCAGTTGTAGCCGAGCACCGCGGGGACCGCGACCGCCAGGCCAAGAGCGGTCATGATCAGCGCTTCGCCCACTGGGCCCGCCACCTTGTCGATCGACGCCTGCCCGGCAATCCCGATCGCGGTAAGCGCATGGTAGATCCCCCACACGGTGCCGAACAATCCGACGAACGGCGCGGTCGAGCCCACAGTGGCGAGGAACGCCAGGCCCCTCTGCAGGCGGTTGGCTACCACGTCCATCGCCCGCTGCGCGGTCATGGAGACCCAGCTGTTCATGTCGAGCCGCTGGCCTGGCATGTTGCCGTGATGCTCTGCCGCGTGGGCGGCTTTCTCGGCGACGAAGCGAAACGCGCTGTCCTCGCGCAGGGCGACGA
>WNFF01002600.1_pt1 | contig 14771 bp, 10 predicted proteins | sample 5400441 | NCBI WGS metagenome assembly WNFF01 (sample SAMN13153345, study PRJNA577476) | soil metagenome | isolation source: 120 cm saprolite under Douglas fir tree site 2 hole 3 replicate 1 | place: USA:California | collected 2015-04-18 | reverse complement strand
CGCGCATAGTCGCTGAAGATGAAGAACGTCGCGCCAAAGGCCCGCAATTTGGACAACGAGAGGCCATTGACGATGGCCGCCATCGCGTGCTCGCGGATGCCGAAATGGAGATTTCTCCCGCCGGGGGCGCCGGGCTCGAAATCCCCGGCCCCCTCGAACGTCAGAGTGGTTTTGTTGGACGGGCCGAGATCGGCCGATCCGCCCAGCAGCCATGGGATGTTTTGTGCGAGTGCGTTGAGTACTTTCCCTGACGCATCGCGCCCCGCGATGCCCTTCGAATCGGTGGGAAAGACCGGAAGCGCCGCGTCCCATCCGGCCGGCAGCTCACGGCGCTCGATCAAATCGATCTCGGTCGCGAGCTTCGGATACGCCGACCGGTATGCCGTGAACTGTTCGGTCCAACGGCTGCGAGCCTGCGGACCTCGCGTTCCAACGCCGGCAGCAAAGTGGTCGCGAACGGCATCGGGAACCAGAAACTTTGCGTTCGGGGGCCATCCGTAGTCGCGCTTGGTGAGGCGGACTTCCTCTTCGCCCAGCGGCTCGCCATGAGCCGCGGCGGTATCCTGCCGGTGGGGCGAGCCGTATCCGATGTGGCTATCCAGAATAATGAAGGTCGGACGCCCTTTGGTCTTGCGAAAGACGTCCAAGGCGCGCTCGATCAGGTCGATGTCGTTGGCATCACCGACGCGCAGAACGTTCCAGCCGTAGCCCAAAAACCTGGCGGCAATGTCCTCCGTAAAGGTGATGCGCGTGCTGCCTTCGATCGTGATGTGGTTGTTGTCGTAAATCCAACAGAGGTTATCCAACGCGAGATGACCTGCGAGCGACGCCGCTTCGGATCCCACGCCTTCCATCATGCAGCCGTCACCGCAAACCGCATAAATATTATAGTCGAAGATCTCGAAGGCCGGCCGATTGTAGCGGTTGGCTAGCCATTTTTGCGCAATGGCCATGCCGACGCTCATGGCGATGCCCTGCCCGAGCGGGCCGGTAGTGGCTTCGACTCCTGAAACCCAACGGTATTCCGGGTGACCCGGGGCCTTGCTGTCGAGCTGGCGGAAGCGACGAATGTCGTCAAGCGACACCGCAGGCTGTCCGAGCCGTTCATATTCGGCATTCACCGCGCGGGTGCCGGTGAGGTGGAGCACCGACCACAACAGCATCGAGGCATGCCCGTTGGAAAGCACGAACCGGTCACGGTTCGGCCAAATCGGATCTTGCGGATCAAAGCGCATGACGCGGTTCCACAGCGTATAGACCAGCGGGGCCAGCGCCATCGGCGTACCGGGATGCCCCGACTTCGCCTGCTGGACGGCGTCGATCGACAAGGTGCGAATGCAGTTGATCGACAGTTGATCCAATTGCGCGTTGGTCGTCGGTTGGGGCGAACCCACCGCGGTGCCGGCGATAGTGTTCATTTGCGCGCCTCCAATTTCTCGCGCCAGCCTTTAGGGTTTCTCCAAATGTCCGCCGAATTCGTGGCGCATGGCCGACAGCAGCTTGTCGCCAAAAGTCGCTTCGCCGCGCGAGCTGAAACGTTCGTAGAGCGCGGCCGAAAGCACCGCGACCGGCACGGCCTCGTCGATCGCGGCCTTGATCGTCCAGCGGCCCTCGCCTGAGTCGGAGACCCTGCCGGCAAAGCTTGTAAGCGCGGGATCCTTGGCCAGCGCGGCCGCCGTGAGGTCCAAGAGCCATGACGCGATGACGCTGCCGCGTCGCCAGAGTTCCGCAATGTCGCGGATATCGAGGTCGTATCGATAGAGCTCCGGATTGCGTAGCGGCGTCGTTTCGGCATCGACCGTGTGCTGCTGCGCGCCAATATTGGCGTGGTGCAAAATGTTCATCCCTTCCGCATAAGCGGCCATGACGCCATACTCGATCCCATTATGGACCATCTTGACGAAGTGGCCGGCGCCGTTGCCGCCGCAGCGCAGGTAACCGAGCTCGGCGGTGCCGCCGATCTTCTCGCGTCCGGGAGTGCGCGCAATGCCGCCGACGCCGGGCGCGAGCGTCTTAAAGATCGGATCGAGGCGCCGTACGGCAGCTTCCGGTCCGCCGATCATCATGCAATAACCGCGCTCCAAGCCCCAGATGCCGCCGCTGGTTCCGACATCCACATAATTGATGCCTTTGGGCGTAAGCTCGTTGGCGCGCAGGATGTCGTCGACGTAATAGGAGTTGCCACCGTCGATGAGGATGTCGCCTCCTTCGAGGTGAGGTACGACTTCGGCAATCGTCTTGTCGACCGCGCCCGCCGGAACCATCAACCAGACCGCCCGCGGCTTCTCAAGCTTGCCTACGAGGTCGGCGACCGAGGAGGCTCCGGTCGCGCCCTCTTTTGCCAAATCTTCGACCGCCTTCCGCGACACGTCGAAGACCGCGCACTGATGGCCGCCTCCGAGCAGCCGCCGCACCATATTGGCGCCCATTCTTCCCAAGCCAATCATTGCAAGCTGCATGACATCCTTCTCCTTCAGAGCCGTGTTGCCGCCCGCAGCCGTGCCATGGCAGAGGTGATGCTTTCGCCGTCGGTGACGCGGATCGACGGAGCGAGCTTCACTACTTTGGTCGTCACGTCGCGCCCCTCAGGCTGCGGTAGCGGCGGATCAGGTTGTTGGTCGAACTATCGTGGTCGAGCTTGGGGGCGATCTTGCTCTCCAGCTCGGGGATGATGCGCTGCGCCAATACCTTGCCGAGTTCGACGCCCCACTGATCGAAGGAATCGATGTTCCAGATCACACCCTGGGTGAACACGCTGTGCTCGTAGAGCGCGACCAGCTTTCCCAGCGCCGCCGGCGTCAGCCGGTCCACCAGAATGGTGTTGGACGGTCGATTGCCTTCGAACACGCGGTGCGGAACAAGCCAATCCGGCGTGCCTTCGGCCTTGACTTGCTCGCGCGTTTTTCCAAACGCGAGGGCCTCGGTCTGCGCGAAAACGTTCGCCACCAGCATATCGTGATACCGGCCGAGCGCGTTGAGCGCCTGGCCGAATGCGATGAAGTCACACGGGATGAGCCGCGTGCCCTGATGGATCAATTGATAGAAGGAATGCTGGCCGTTGGTTCCCGGCTCCCCCCAATAGATCGGGCCGGTCTCGGTCTCGACCGGTGTCCCATCGAGCGTTACGTGTTTGCCGTTGCTCTCCATCGTCAACTGCTGGAGATAGGCCGGGAAACGCTTCAGGTACTGGTCGTAGGGCAGCACCGCGACGGTCTGCGCGCCGAAAAAGTCGTTGTACCAGACGCCGAGAAGGCCCATGAGGACCGGCAGGTTGCGGCTAAACGGCGTGGTCCGGAAATGGTCGTCGATCGCATGGAAGCCCGCCAACATGTCGCGGAAATGATCGGGACCGATGGCCAGCATGGTTGAGAGGCCGATCGCCGAGTCCATCGAGTAGCGGCCGCCGACCCAGTCCCAAAACTCGAACATGTTGGCGGTGTCGATACCGAATTCGGCGACTTTGTCGGCATTGGTCGAGACCGCAACAAAATGTCTGGCCACAGCCTTTGCATCGCCGCCAAATTCCCGCAGCGACCAGTCGCGCGCGCTTTGTGCGTTGGTCATCGTCTCAAGCGTTGTGAAGGTCTTCGAGGAGACGATGAACAGCGTCTCCGCCGGATCGAGATCGCGCGTCGCCTCGACGAAATCCGTGCCATCGACGTTCGAGACGAAGCGAAACGTCATGGCGCGGTCGCTGTAGTACTTGAGCGCCTCATATGCCATCACTGGTCCGAGGTCAGAACCGCCAATGCCGATGTTGACGACGTTGCGGATGGGTTTGCCGCTGTGGCCTTTCCATTGTCCGCGACGGACGCGGTCGGCAAAGTTGGCCATCTTGCCGAGCACCGCGTGGACCTCCGGCACGACGTTCTTGCCGTCGACGATGATGGACGCTCCCTGCGGCGCACGCAGAGCCACATGCAGAGCGGCGCGATTTTCCGTCACGTTGATTTTCTCGCCTCGGAACATCGCGTCGATCCTGGCCTGCAGCCCGGATTGTTCAGCGAGCGCGATGAGCAGCCTGAGGGTCTCGTCGTTGATGCGATTTTTCGAGTAATCGAGGTACACGCCGGCGGCCTCTGCGGTCATCCGCTCGCCGCGCGCCGGATCATCGGCGAACAGGCTGCGCAGGTGCAGGCCCTGCATCATCGCATGGTGGTCCTGGAGGTCGCGCCATACCGCATGCGTCCCTCTTGATTGCGTGGGAACCGTCCCCAGTCGTGCCTCCATCTGCGCATCCTTTCTGATTACCCAAGGCGCCGCTTCGAACCCGCCGCCGTGTTTCGTTTCTTGTCTTGCCACAACAGAAACCCGCCACGAAACGCGTTGGCATTGTCGCCCGCACGAGTATGCGGCGGCAGCGCCGCGAGCTCGCCGACGTTACCGCCTCCGATCACCGTTTCGTCAGGCTCGAGCGCGGCGATGAGCCGCCTCACCACGTCGGCGACGTGCCGTCGCCACTTCGACTTGCCGTGCCGTTCCAGGCCGGCGCGGCCAACATAATCCTCATAGGTACCCTTCTTGTAGGGCAGGTGACCGAGTTCCATGGGCTCGACGATGCCGTCGACAATCATGGTCGAGCCAAGCCCGGTTCCAAGCCCGAGAAAAAGCATCTTGCCGCCCTGGTAGCTCCCCAAGGCTTGCATGGCGGCGTCATTGACGACTTTCACGGGACAACCGAATGCCCGCGCGAAATCGAAGCCGACCCATCCGCGCCCGAGATTATGGGGCTCAGCGACCGCTCTGCCGTGGAGCACCGGGCCCGGATAACCGATCGACACCACGTCGTAGGCCCAATCCGCCGTGAGTTTCTTCACGCCTGAGACCATGTCTCTGGGCGTCATCTTCGACCCGGATGGAAACGAGCGGTGCACCTTATGCCCGCTGGCAAGGATCTTGACCGAGTTTCCGCCGACGTCGACAACCAGCACTCTCTTCACGACAAACTTCTTTGCGACCGCCGCCCCCCTCCCTACCCTCCCCCGCATGCGGGGGAGGGTAGGGAGGGGGCTTGCTCCACGCTCGGCCATGAACAGCGATCCGGCGTCCACGGCCGCTAGCTCGCTCGCTCAAGGACGGCGCATTTGGACTTAATTACGGCCATCAGATCGTTCCACGAGTTGACGAACGACTTGGCGCCTTCGTCCTGAAGCTTAACCGACAGCGATTGCACGTCGATGTTCGCCGCGGCGAACCGCGCCAGTATCTCTTCGGAGTCGCCGCCGTCCGCCGGCATGGTCGCGCCGACGACGCCGTGTTCGGCGAGTGCTCTCAGCGTGCCCGCCGGCATTGTGTTCACCGTGAATGGCGCGGCCAGGGCCTTGATGTAGAGAACATCCGAAGCCTTCGGATCCTTGGTCCCGGTGCTGGCCCACAGCAGACGTTGCGGACGCGCACCGGCGTTATAGGCGCGCATCCATCGCGGTGAACGCAGCAAGCCGAGATAGGCCTTGTGGGCCCGCCTGGCGACAGCGATGCCGAGCTGGTTGTTGAGCGCCGCCGGCACCTTGCCGGCGACTGCGACGTCCCAGCGACTGATGAAAATCGACGCCACCGATGTCACATCGGGTTGCAATCCGGCGTCGATGCGGCGTTCAATGCCGCGCATGAATGCGTCGGCGGCCGCAAGGTATTGGTCATCGGAGAACAGCAGCGTGACGTTAACCGGTATGCCGGCGAAAATCGCTTCTTCGATCGCCGGCAGCCCTTCCTTGGTGCCAGGAATCTTGATCAATAGATTGGGTCGTTGGGCCCGCGCGTGCAGGTTCTTGGCCTCGGCGACCGTCGATGTGGTGTTGTGCGCCAGCAACGGCGACACTTCGAGCGAAACCCAGCCGTCCACGCCGCATGTTCGGTCGTAGACCGGCCGGAACAGATCCGCGGCTTCGGTGAGGTCCTCCAGCGCCAGCTCGAAGAACAGCTTCTCTCCCGATTGGCCTTGCGCCAGTTTGCGTTTAATTGCGTCGTCGTAGTCTTTGCTATTCTTGATCGCGTGATCAAAGATCGTCGGGTTGGATGTCAACCCGGTGACCGACCACTCGTCGATGTAACGCCGGAGCACGCCCGTCCTCAACAAGCCGCGCGTGATGTTGTCGAGCCAAAGGCTTTGGCCGAGATCGTGAAATGTTCGAGTCGCATTCATCGGCCACCTCGACAGTATCGTGCAGCCATATCAAGGGCGAATCGCCGTGTGCGGGTGGCTGGCCCTGATCGCCACCCATGCACGCCCATCGCGCGCGAGCAGCCGGTCGGCGGCCTCGGGACCTGGGCTGCCGGCGGCATAATTGGGAAAGTCCTTGGCCGGATCGCGCGCCCAGCAATCGATGAGACCCTCGACGGCGCGCCAAGCCGCCTCGACCGTGTCGGCGCGCTGGAACAAAGTGGCGTCGCCGATCAAACAATCGTAGATCAGCGGCTCGTAGCCGACCGTTGCAAGCGGCTCGAAATAGTCGCGGTAAGCAAAATCCATTGCCACACCGTCGATCTCGATTTCGGAGCCTGGCCGTTTGGCGCTGAAACTGACCGACAGTCCTTCGTCTGGTTGGATGCGGAGAGTCAGGATATTGGCCGGCAGTCGCCCGACCGGGGTGTTGCGGAACAGGGCATAAGGCGCTCGCCGAAACTGCACCGCAATCTCGGTCGTGCGTGCTGGCAGGCACTTGCCAGTGCGCAGATAGAACGGCACGCCGGCCCATCGCCAATTGTCGATGCCGAGCTTGAGCGCCACATAAGTTTCAATCCCGGAATCCGGTGCAACGTCGGGTTCGTGCCGGTAAGCCGGAACTTTTTGTCCGCGCACGATCCCGTCGCCATACTGGCCACGTACTGCGTTCTCCGGCGAGACGGAATGGACAGCCTCGAACAGCTCGGTCTTTTTGGAGCGCACCGCGTCGGCATCGAACGAGACCGGCGGCTCCATCCCGATCATGGCGAGGAGTTGGAACAGGTGGTTCGGCACCATGTCCCGCAGCGCCCCGGTTCGGTCGTAGAACCGGCCGCGACCCTCGACACCCACAGTCTCGGCTGCCGTGATCTGCACATGGTCGACATGGTCGCGGTTCCAGAGCGGCTCGAAGATGCCGTTCGCAAATCGCAGCACCAAAATGTTCTGGACCGCTTCCTTGCCGAGGAAATGGTCGATCCGATAGACTTGGTCTTCGGACAGCACCTTGAGGATTTGCGCGTTGAGTGCCTCCGCCGATGCGAGGTCGTGCCCGAAAGGTTTTTCGACGATCACCCGCCGCCATGCTTCCTCCGATTGCTGAGTCAGCCCGGCGTAGCCGAGCTGCTCGATCACCGGACCGAAGAACCGGTCGGCGACCGCCAGATAGAACAACACGTTGGCGGTATTGTTCTGCTCCCGCCGCTCGGCCAGCAGCCTCTTGAGATCTCTGAAGGTCTCAGGCTGAGTAAAGTCTCCGCGCATGTAGCGCATGCGCCGGGTGAGCCATGACCATGCCTGAGCGTCGATCCCAGCCGCTTGCGTGAACGCCTGCATCATCTTGGTCAGGCTCTGGCGCCATTGCTCGGTCGTCCGGTCATTATGATCGACACCAATAACGGCAAACTCGTCTGGAAGCTTGCCGGCTCGCACCAGATGATAGAGCGCCGGTACCACCAGACGCTTGGTCAAATCCCCGCCGGCACCGAAGATCACCAGGGTTGCGGGTGGCGCCTGACGGCCCTGAAGGACTCGTCCCTCGGTCATTGCGGTTTTGGGCGCGATCATGGCACCGAGCTTATCCCCCAACGGAGCACTCGGCCGGCGGTCAGGGGATGGCCTCGTTTTGGCCTTTTGCTCCATGTTGCTTCTCCTGTGCGCGCCCGTCAATCCAATGCGCCAATCGCCACTCGGTTCAATATTCTCAACACGGCTGCGTCGGCATTGTCGGTTGAGAGATCATGATAAAGTGCGAGATGCGCCGGGCCGGCCGTTCTTGCTCTGCCTTTAGGACGCGTCGGGAAATAATTGCGTCACTTATATGTCATCGCCCGCGAAAAGCGGGCGATCCAGTAAACGTGATTCGCCGGGGGTTACTGAGACGCGCCTTCGTCCTCACAACCCGAACACCCACACCACTGTAGCGTTGCCCTGCTGGCGCAGCTCCGTCGTACGGTTGACCCTGCCGCGGGTGTTGCGCGGCGGCGCCGCGCCTGGGCCGGCGCAGCACAGGCCCGAGGCGATCGCAATGTATTGCTTGCCGTTCACCGCATAGGTCATCGGCGGCGCATTGAAGCCCGAGCCCACGTTGATGCGCCACAGCTCGTCGAGGGTCTGGTCGTCATAGGCGAGCACCGTTCCGTCGATCAACGCGGTCACCACGATGCCGCCCGCAGTCGACAGCGCGCCGGCGGAGTTCGGGTAAGGCAGGTCGACGCGTTTCTTGATTTCGCCGGAGCCCGGATCGAGCGCGATCAGGCCGCCGGTGACGCGTCCGCCGTCGCCGATCGCGCCGCCGAAGAACTTGCCCTTCACGTGCGCGGTGGCGTCGGGCGTCACCTGGCCGCAGCCCTCGTGGGTCGGAACATAGAGCATGCTGGTCCGGCGGCTGTAGGACGGCGGCCAGAAATTCGTACCGCCCGCGATGTTCGGACAGATGCGGCGCGCGATCTTGTCTTGCACCGTGTTGGCGGGCTCGGCGTAAAGCTGGAGGTCTTTGGTCGGATCGTATTCGATCGGCTTGCCGGTCTTGGGGTCGATGCCCTTGGTCCAGTTCACCTGCTGGACCGTCTGCACGGCCTTGAGGAACTGGCCATTGATACGGTCGAACGCATATTCGAAGCCGTTGCGCCCCGCATGGGCGAGAATCCGGCGGTCTTCGCTGTTGACCTTGGTGTCGATGATGATGTGGCTGCCAGTCTCGTCGTAGTCGCGGTTGTCGTTCGGCGTGTACTGGTGGTACCACCTGATCTTGCCGGTCGCGGCGTCGAACGCGATGGCGCTCGAGGTGTAGAGGTTATCACCCGGGCGATAGGTGGCGTCGAACGCCGGCACCGCGTTGCCGGAGCCCCAATAGGTCAGGTTGGTGGCGGGATCGTAGGACCCGGTGACGTAGAAGGCGCCGCCGCCGGTCTGTCATGAGTTCGGATTCTTCCAGGTCTCGCTGCCGGGCTCGCCGGCCGCCGGGATCGAATAGGTCTTCCAGACGATGTCGCCAGTCTTGGGATCGAGCGCGGCTACCCAGTTGCGCAAGCCGCGGTCGCCGCCGGAGCCGCCGATCAGGATGGCGTCTTTGAGGGCGAGCGGCGCCGCCGTCAGCTCGAGGTCGGCCTGGTCGAGCAGGTTTTTGTCCCACACGACCTTGCCGGTCTCCTTGTCGGTCGCAATCACCCGCCCCTCGTAGCCAGTGACCGAGATGACGAGATTGTTCCACAGCGCGACGCCGCGGTTGCGGTCCTGCTTCTCGAGCTTCGGGTTCATCTGCCACACAATCGGGCCCGAGGCGCCGGAGCGCACGTCGATCCTCGACACGACACCCCAGCTGTCGACCATGTACATGTAGCCGTCCTCGACGAGCGGCGTCGCCTCGAGACTCTCGTTGTTCGAGGTGCCGCCGAGCGCGACGGCGAACATGAGCTTGAGGTTTCTCGCATTGGTCCGGTTGATCGCATCGAGCGCCGAGTAGCGCTGCGCGGTGTAGTCGCGGTGGTTCATCAGCCAGTTCTGCGGTTCCGGATTGACGAGCTGCTCGTAGGTCGTGTCCGCGGCGCGCGCCGGCAGGGCGCCTGCGAGCAGCGCGCCGAAAGCCGCAAGCATCCTGGCGCGGCGGTTCTTGGACATCGTCATAAATTCCTCCCTGTTTCTACCCGGGCCACGATTGGCTCTTTTCACAGCCCGAACACCCACACGACGGTGGCGTTGCCCTGCATACGCAGTTCCGGCGTCCGCGCGACGCGGCCGCGGCTGTTGCGGGGCAGCGGCGCGCCGCGCCCGTCGCAGCACAGGCCCGACGCGATCGCAATGTATTGCTTGCCGTTCACCGCGTAGGTTATCGGCGCCGCATTGAAGCCGGAGCCGACATTGATGCGCCACAGCTCGTCAAGGGTCTGATCGTCATAGGCGAGGATCGTTCCGTCGATCATGGCGGTGACGACGATGCCGCCTGCGGTGGTGAGGGCGCCCGCCGAATTCGGATACGGCAGGTCGATGCGCTTTTTTACTCCCGCGTCCGCCGGGTCGATCGCGATGAGGCCTCCGGTGACGCGGCCGCCGTCGCCCGTGATGCCGCCGGTGATGCGGCCGATCACATGGGCGCTGGTGTCGGTCGTGATCTGGCTGCAGCCTTCGTGGAGCGGCACGTACAAGAGCCCGGTCCTGCGGCTGTAGGAGGACGGCCAGTAATTGGTGCCGCCCGCGATGTTGGGACAGACCTGCCGGGCGACCCTGTCCTCGACCGAGTTCGCGGCCGCCGCATAGACCTGGATGTCCCGGCCCGGGTCGTAGTCGAGCGGCTTGCCGGTCTTGGGGTCGATGCCCTTGGTCCAGTTCACCTGCTTGACCGTCTGCACGGCCTTGAGGAACTGCCCGTTGATGCGATCGAAGGTGTACGCGAAGCCGTTGCGGCCCGGATGGAACAGGATCCGGCGATCCTCGCCGTTGACCTTGGCGTCGATGAGGACGTGGCTGCCGGTCTCGTCGTAGTCGCGGTTATCGTTGGGCGTGTACTGATGATACCACCTGATCTTGCCGGTCGCGGCATCGAAGGCGATCGCACTGTTGGTGTAGAGATTGTCGCCCGGACGATAGCTCGCATCGAAGGCCGGCACCGGGTTGCCGGAGCCCCAATAGGTCAGGCCGGTGGCGGGATCGTAGGAGCCCGTGCTGTAGAAAGCGCCGCCGCCGGTGCGCCAGGCATTGTTCTTGTCCTTCCAGGTCTCAGCCCCGGGCTCGCCCGGCGCCGGGACCGAAAAGGTCTTCCACAGCAGGTTGCCGCTCTTGGGATCGAGCGAAGCGATCCAGCTGCGCGTGCCGTGGTCGCCGCCGGAGGCGGGCACCAGGATTGCGTCCTTGAGGGCGAGCGGCGCCGCACTCAGCTCGGTGAGACCGACTTCGTCCTTGTCGAGCAGGTTCTTGTCCCACACGACCTTGCCGGTTTCCTTGTCGGTCGCGATCACGCGTCCATCATAGCCGGTGATCGAGATGACGAGATTGCTCCACAGTGCGACGCCGCGGTCGCGGTCGGGCTTGCCCTGGCCCGGGTCCATCTTCCACACGATCGGGCCGACAGTGCCGGAGCGTACGTCGATCTTCGATACGATCCCGGAGCTGTCGGCCATGTACATGAAGCCGTCCTCGACGAGCGGCGTCGCTTCGAGGCTATCGTCCTTCGAGGTGCCGCCTAGCGCCACCGCGAACAGCAACCTCAGGTTGGCGATGTTGCCGCGATTGATGGTGTCGAGCGGGGAGTAGCGCTGCGCGCTGTAGTCGTGATGGTGCATGAGCCAGTTCTGCGGCTCCGGATTGGCGAGCCGCTCGTAGGTCGTGTCGGCGGCGCGGGCCGGAAGCGTCGCAAGCGCGACACAGGTCATGATGGATGTGGAGATGGTCGTGCGCATGTGGGACGTCACCTTGCCTGCGGAAACCGAACTATACCGGCGTTTTTCTGATACTATAGTGGATTGCGGTGAAATGGAGCCGGCCGACAACACCAACTTCCGGTGTCATTCCCGACCCACAGCCTGCACTGATCCCCCCTCCCCCCAGGAGGTGCTTTTTCCTGCGACTGGAGAGTATGATCCGGGGAGGATCGCCGCGAACATCCGGTGACGAACCGCAAAGAGGAGACATGTCGAACCTCGCCTGCCGCGTTGCGGCCCTCATTCTTTCTGTCTGCTGCACGCAGAACATCGCCGCCGCTGAGCCTGCAGGCTCGGCTCCAACCATCGCCGGCGGCTGGGGTTTCGATTTTAATGGAGCAGATTTTGCGAACAATCCGGGCGATGACTTTTTCCGCTATGGCAATGGCGCCTGGCATGACCGCGCCGTCATCCCGTCCGATCGCAGTTCGATCGGCGTTGATACGGCGTTGAGCATTGTCGGTGAGGCCCGCATCCGGGAAATCCTTGAACGCGGTGAGAATGGCATCGGCCCCGCGCTGCGGGCGGATGCGGTCAAGATCGGCGCCTTCTATGCGGCATTCATGGACGAGGCGCGCGCCGAGGCGCTCGACGTCGAACCAATTGCTGCTCTCCTGCAGATGATCCATGTGGCAGCCACGCGCGAGGAAATTGCCGGCCTCATGGGAACGGGCCGGCGGTCCTTCTTCAGCTCGGTTTTCGGTCTCGGAATCGGTGCTGACGACAAGGCGCCCGATAAGTACGCGGTCTCAGTCCGGCAAGGAGGTCTTGGCCTAAATCGCGACTACTATATCACCCCGCGGCTTGCCGAGAAGAAGGCGGCGTACCTTGCCTACATCACGCAACTGCTCGCGATGATCGGCTGGGACGCTCCCGGGCCGTCGGCGGCGGCGATTCTTGATTTCGAGACTGCGATCGCCGAGGTGAGCTGGTCCAATGCAGAACGGCGCGACCCGGAGAAGACCTACAATCCGACGAGCGTTGCAGCGCTCAGCGAGGCGGCGCCATTTCCGTGGCGCCGGATGCTCGCAAGCGCCGATCTCGACGGCCTCGACCGCGTCGTGGCGGTGGAGAACACCGCTATACCGAAAATCGCGGCTGTGTATGCGCGCACCCCCTTGGACACGCTCAAGGCCTGGCAAGCCTTCCACCTCGCCGACGGCGCCGCACCGTACCTTTCGAAGCGCTTTGTTGCCGCGAACTTCGGCTTCCACAGCAGAACCATGAGCGGCGTCGCGGAACAACCGGAACGCTGGAAGCGGGCTGTCGCCACCGTCAATGGAGCGATGGGACAGGCGATCGGGCGCGTTTATGTGGCGCGCTATTTTTCTCCCCAAGCCAAAGCGCAGATCGATGATCTCGTGGCGCAACTGCGGATTGCCCTCGCAGCGCGCATCGAACGGCTCGCCTGGATGAGCCCGGCGACCAAGCTCAAAGCTTCGGAAAAGCTCGCGCACCTCAACGTCAAGATCGCCTATCCGGACAAGTGGCGCGACTACGCGGCCCTGGAGGTGCGGTCCGACGACCTTGTCGCAGATGTGCAAGCCGCGCGCAAATTCGCCTGGCTGCGGCAGGTCAACCGGTTGAATTCGCCGGTTGACCGCGACGAATGGTACCTGAATCCGCAGACGGTGAATGCCTCTTACAACGCCAATCTGAACGAGATGACTTTTCCCGCCGGGATACTCCAGCCACCCTTCTTCGATCCCGCCGCTGATGCGGCGGTCAATTACGGCAGCATCGGCGCGGTGATTGGCCACGAAATGATCCACGGGTTCGACGATGAGGGGCGCAAGTATGACGGCATGGGCGTCCTCACCTCGTGGTGGACAGATGCAGATGCCACTGAGTTCAATGCGCGCGCCGCCGTACTCGGCCGGCAATTCGACACCTACGAGCCCTTTCCGGGTTTCCGCCTCAAGGGCGACCTCACCATGGGCGAGAATATCGCCGATCTCGGCGGAGCGCTGGTGGCGCTCGACGCCTATCACAATTCCCTCGGCAACAAACCGGCGCCAGTGCGCGACGGCCTGACCGGCGACTAGCGTTTCTTCTTAGGCTACGCCCAGAGCTGGCGCCATAAATCGACCGACGACTCGATCCGTCAGCTCATCGTGTCCAACCCGCATGCGCCCGCGAACTACCGCGTCAACGGCGTGGTGCGGAACATCGATGCCTGGTATGAAGCTTTCAACGTGAACCCGAGCGACAAGCTTTTTCTCGCACCCGAGAACAGAGCACGTATCTGGTGAGACAAGCCTCGATAGCGAAAGGCGGCGACATCGGAGTGTGTCGGTTCGCGTAGATTCCCAGCGGTGCCCGAGTGCGCCTCGCGTTCGAAAGATGGCACAGCGCGCCGCAGACATGCCGCGATTTGGTAATGCGCTGTCCATTGGTTCGTAATGTAAGGACCGATAAGGTCTGTCGCATCGTTCCGAGAGCTTCACCTTCGCCGGCCCAGCGCTCGGCAGTCCGCCCGCACTATCTCGACGAACTTCCCACGGGCGATCGCCGGCGTCATTGCGGCTTCTGCGGCGGACTTGAGCCGGCGCAACCGGTTTGCGCCTGAAGTATTGGCCAGCAACCGCGAGACCACATGGTGCCTCACGTCGATCATCGCGACCGATTTGATGCCGTCGTTCGCGCCAACCGGATGATGATTCTGGGCGCGCTGTGGTGTGCGCTCGTCACCTGCGCGATCAGTTCACTGGTCTATGACGTGGGTCACTGGCTGAGGGCCTGGTGAGGGTCTAGTCTAGTTGATCCTATCAGTGAACTCGACGCAATTTCCCAAAGCGGCCATTGATGAGCATATCCTTGAGCATATCCTTCGGCTTCTGCGAAGCCATCAGCATAATTTTCTGGCGTTTCCTGAGTTGCGATGCGTCGAGCAACATCTGTCCCGCCCACCGATAGACATTTCGGTAGCGCACGACCTCCCGCATCAGCCGCATGCGATCGCGCTGTTCCGTCTCGGACATGACAAGAGCCTGTTCAATGGCCTCACTTACTGACTGGTGATCATATGGATTTACGATTAGCGCTTCCGACAGTTCCCGCGACGCTCCGGCAAAATCCGACAAGATCAACACGCCTTGCTCGTCATCGCGTGCAGCGACAAACTCTTTGGCAACAAGATTCATGCCGTCATGAAGGCTGGAGACGACGCACAGGTCTGCCGCGCGAAAGAGCTC
>WNFF01004359.1_pt1 | contig 14773 bp, 14 predicted proteins | sample 5400441 | NCBI WGS metagenome assembly WNFF01 (sample SAMN13153345, study PRJNA577476) | soil metagenome | isolation source: 120 cm saprolite under Douglas fir tree site 2 hole 3 replicate 1 | place: USA:California | collected 2015-04-18 | reverse complement strand
CAACCTGATGCTGCGATTCCCGAGCGACCCCGATGCACAACGGATGGTGAAAGACCTCGCGCGGCTGCTCAGGGCATCGCGCGTCGGCTAGAGCCGCGAGGCGAGCGTGATAAAATTTCCCCTTATGCAGATGGCTTCGACCGCCGCCCGCTTCCGCCTGCGCCAGTTCCTGAGTCTCACCAAGCCGCGCGTGGTGTCGTTGATCGTGTTCTGCGCGGTCATCGGCATGTTCCTCGCCGTTCCCGGCATGGTGCCGCCGAAGCTTCTGCTCGCCGCGACCATCGGCATCTGGCTCGTGGCAGGCGCGGCGGCGGCGGTGAACTGCCTGGTCGAGCAGAAGATCGACGCGGTCATGACGCGCACTCGGGCGAGGCCCTTGCCCCGCGGGGAGCTCACGTCGCTTCAGACGCTTGCGTTCGCCGGCGCAGTCGGCGGCACCGGGCTGTGGATGCTGTACGCCCTCGTCAATCCGCTCACCATGTGGCTCACCTTCGGCACGTTCATCGGCTACGCCGTGGTCTACACGGTCTTGCTCAAGCCCATGACACCGCAGAACATCGTGATCGGCGGAGCGTCCGGGGCGATGCCGCCGGTGCTCGGCTGGGCGGCGGTCACCGGACAACTCGCACCCGAGGCGCTGCTTCTGTTCCTGATCATTTTCGCCTGGACCCCGCCGCATTTCTGGGCGCTCGCGCTCTATCGCACCCAGGATTTCGCCAAGGCCGGGCTCCCGATGCTGCCGGTCACGCACGGGCACCGCTTCACGCGGCTGTACGTGCTCCTCTACACGCTGATTCTGTTCGCCTCGGCGCTGCTCCCTTTCGCCTACGGGATGAGCGGCTGGACCTATCTCGCCGCCGCGGTCGTCTTGAACGGAATATTCCTGGGTTACGCCGTGCGCCTCTACGTGAGCTACAGCGATGCGCTCGCGCGGCGCACTTTCCGCTATTCGATCGTGTATCTCGCGGCGCTCTTCGCCGCGCTGCTCGTCGACCATTTCGCGTGAGCGCTCGCCTGCGGACGCTGTTCGGGCTTGTCTTCGCCGCGTTCGCGCTCGCCGGCTGCGGCGGGTCGGGTCCCTCGTTCAAGAACACGGATATCACGGGCGCCGATTACGGCAGGGATTTTGCGCTCACCGACCATACGGGCAAGACGCGCACGCTTGCCGATTTTCGCGGCAAGGCGGTGGTCATGTTCTTCGGTTATACCCGCTGCCCCGACGTATGTCCGACGACGCTTGCCGAGCTGAAGGCGGTGAAAGAGCAGCTCGGCGAGGACGGGAAGCGGCTGCAGGTTCTCTTCGTCACGGTCGACCCGGAGCGCGACACGCAAAAACTTCTCGCGAACTACGTGCCGGCGTTCGACCCCAGCTTTCTCGGGCTCTACGGCGATTCCGCGGCGACCGCCAAGGTCGCAAAGGATTTCAGGGTGTTCTATCAGAAGTCGCCGGGAAAGACACCGGACGGATATACCGTGGATCACACGGCGGGCAGCTACGTGTTCGATCCGCAGGGGCGCTTGCGCCTCTTCGTGCGCCACGGCAACGCAGCCAACCTCGCGGCCGACGTCCGAATCCTGTTGAACGCGTCGGGCTGAAAATCGATCCGCCCGTCCGGCCGGGTCGAGAGTGAAATAGTTGTATCCTTAGACGCCTGGCCGGGGTCAGGTTACCCAAATGCGATGAATATCCTCGTCGTCGACGATTCCCCCACGATCCGCGCGGCGCTGAGGAGCCTGCTCGAGCGCATGGGTCACACCGTGGTCGAAGCGGACGACGGCAAGGAGGCTTTGCAGATGTACCGGCAGGACCGGCCGGGCCTCGTTCTCATCGACGTCGTGATGCCGGTCATGGACGGATACGAGGCCGCGCGGCACATGCGCGAGACCAGCGCCGAGGAGTGGGTGCCGATCATTTTCCTGAGCTCGAAGGAAGCCGATCAGGATCTGAATCGCGCGATCGAGGCGGGCGGCGACGACTACCTCGTGAAACCGGTGAGCTTCGTCGTGCTGAATGCGAAAATCCGGGCGCTGCAGCGACTCGAATCCATGCGGGCGAAACAGCTCGAGATGTCGCGCGACCTCGCATCGGCCAACCGCGAGCTGGAAAAGCTGTCACGTCAGGACGGGCTCACCGGGATCGCCAACCGGCGCTACTTCGACAGCTACCTGCTCACCGAAGTGCGGCGTGCACTCCGCGAAAAAGCGTCGGTGTCGCTGATTCTCTCGGATGTCGATCACTTCAAGGCTTTCAACGACTGCTACGGCCATCAGGCGGGCGACGACTGCCTGCGACGGGTGGCGGCGGCGCTCAGCTCGGCGGGCCGGCGTCCGGCCGACCTGGCCGCCCGCTACGGCGGCGAGGAGTTTGCGATGGTCCTGCCGGGGACCGTTTTGGAAGGCGCCGTCGACGTGGCCAAGGCGGTGTCTCGCGTGATCGGCGGCCTGGCGATCCCGCACGCGCGCTCGGCCGTCGATAAGAGCGTCACGCTCAGCCAGGGAATCGTCTCGCTCGTCCCCGAAAAGGAGTCAGCCTCCGAAGACCTGATCCAGCACGCGGACCAGGCTCTTTATCAGGCCAAGCAGCAGGGCCGCAACCGCTACGTCGTGTTCGTGGGGAAATAAAAAGCCGCGGGCTCGCCGCGGCTTCAGGGGATCGCCCGCCCGCGCACTTATGCGGCGGCGATGACGTCTTTCATTTTCGCGAGCGCCTTGGCCTCGATCTGGCGGATGCGCTCGGCAGAGACCTTGAATTCGGCGGCGAGCTCGTGCAGCGTCGCCGAGTCCTTTTCCCGCAGCCAGCGCGATTCGATGATGCGGCGGCTGCGCGCATCGAGACTCGCCAGCGCGGTCTCCAGACCGCGGGCCTGCAGAGCTTCATCCTGCTTCGCCTCGGCGATCTCCGAGGGCTCGGGCGACCGGTCGGCCAGATAGGCGATCGGCGCATACGGCTCGTCCTCGTCGCTCGCCGGCTCCAGTGAAATTTCCTGGCCCGCGAGCCGCATCTCCATTTCGGCAACCTCCTCGGGCTTGACGCGAAGCTCTTTGGCCATCGCCCCGATCTCGCTCTGCGTCAACGGGTTGAGCGTAGGCTTCATGCTGCGAAGGTTGAAGAAGAGTTTTCGCTGCGCCTTGGTGGTGGCGACCTTCACCATGCGCCAGTTGCGCAGGACGAACTCGTGGATCTCGGCACGGATCCAGTGGACCGCGAACGACACCCGCTTTCATCAGGCCGATGTTGCCTTCCTGGATCAAGTCTCCGTGCGGCAGTCCGTAACCCATGTAGCCGCGGGCGATGGCGACCACCAGGCGAAGGTGCGAAAGCACCAGCTCGCGCGCCGCTTCGACGTCATTCTCGGACCTGAATTTGCGCGCGAGCTCGCGCTCCTTCTCGAACGAAAGGATCGGAAAACGATTCACGGCCTGGATGTAGCTCTCGAGGCTTCCTACCGGTACGGGCAGGGCCATTGCGTTGGTGTTGGTGTGAGTCATTTGTTGTTCCTCCAGCTGCCAGATTTTAGCACTCAAGATCTTAGAGTGCTAAGAGCGGATCCGGTTCCCGGGAGCCGATACCTGCAAGGAGCCGCCTAATCCCGCTCCGCTTCGAGTAAGTGTCTGCTCACTGATAGGTATGCACCCAGCCAGCCCAAGGCGATGGCCGCAGCCAGGGCCGAGATCATTTCGTTCGAGCTCGGGAATCGGAGCCGAATGTCCGAACCGTACAGGTGTGCGAGCTGCGCCAGATCGCGATTCAAGACCGTGAGGCCGGAAAGCACGATCGCGAGGGCGGCGAGCCCTCCGAACAGGCCGAGCAGCGACCCGAGATAGAAGAAGGGCCGGCGGATATAGGCGTGCGTTGCGCCGATCAGACGGCACAGCTCGATCTCGTCGCGCTGGGTGAGGATCTGCAGGCGGATGGTGTTGAAGGTCACCGCCACGAGAGCGAGGCCGAGCAATGCCGAGAGCAGGAGCACCGCGGTCCGCCCCAGGCGGAGCAGCGCATCGAGGCGCCTCACCCAGGTCGAGTCGGCCTGAACGTAGGCGACTTTCGGGAGCGACTTGAACTCGAGATCGAGCCGGTCCGCGAGCGCCGGATCGCTGGTGGAGAGCCTCACCACGAACGCATCCGGCAGCGGATTTTGAGGCAGGCTCGCGATCACCTCTTCCATTCCCGCGGCGCGATTGAGCTCCACCAGCGCCGCGTCCCGGGACACGAAACGCACGGTATTCACGCCCCTCGCGCCTTTCAGCCGCGCCTCGATGGCGGCGATATCGGTCTTCGCAGCGTCCCTCGCCAGAAACACCGAGAGCTGAGGATCGACCGAGGCGTTGCGGGACAATGAATCAAGATTGCCCAACACGCAATAGACCCCCAGCGGGAGCGCAGCCGCGACCCCGATCGCCAGCACGTTGAGCGTAGTGGCAAAGGGCGACCGGGCGAGTCGCGCGAGCGTCTGCGCGAAGCTCAAGCCGTGATGCTGCAGCCAGGCCCTCATTGGAGCTTGCCGTGGTCGAGCGTCAGGACGCGCTTGCGATACTTGCCGATCAATTGCCGATCGTGCGTGGCAACCAGCACGGTGACCCCGACTTGGTTGAAGGCATTGAACATCTCCATGATTTCATCCGCGTAAGCGGCGTCCAGACTGGCGGTGGGTTCATCGGCGAGCAGGATCGCCGGCCGGTTCACCACCGCGCGCGCGACGCACAGGCGCTGCTGCTCGCCGCCCGAGAGCGTGACGGGGTTTGCCTTTTCGCGCTGGAGCAACCCGACTTTGTCGAGCGCGGCGCGCACGCGCCGCGCCGCCTCGCGGTAGGGCTGCCCGGTCACGACCAGCGGCAGCATGACGTTGTCGAATACGCTCCTGTCGAAGAGCAGCTTCTGCCCCTGGAACACCAGGCCCAGATTGCGCCGCAGGTAGGGAATCGCCGCCGGGCGCAGGGCCGAGACGTTCTGGCCGTTGACGAGCACCGCGCCACCGTTGGCGCGCTCGATGGCGGCGATCAGCTTGAGAAGCGTCGTCTTGCCGGCACCGGAATGGCCGGTGAGGAACAGCATCTCCCCGGGCTCGACGGTGAAGCTGACCAGCCTGAGCGCCTCGAATCCCCCCGGATAGCGCTTGCTGACCTGGCGGAAGGAAATGATGGCCATGGTCAATCGAGAAGCGCCGAAACGAACTCGTCGGCAACGAAAGGGCGCAGATCGTCGACGCCCTCGCCGACACCTATGAATCGCAGCGGCAGTGGACGCTGCCGGGCGATGGCGCACACCGCGCCGCCCTTGGCGGTGCCGTCGAGCTTGGTGAGAATCAGCCCGGTGAGACCGAGCGCCTCATCGAACGCCTTGAGCTGGCTGAGGGAGTTCTGCCCGGTGTTGGCGTCCAGCACGAGCCAGACTTCGTGCGGGGCCCCGGGTTCCGCCTTGGCGATGACCCGCTTGATCTTCTTCGCCTCTTCCATCAGGTGCAACTGCGTGGGGAGGCGCCCCGCGGTGTCGGCGATCAGCACGTCGGTCCCGCGCGCGCGCGCCGCCGCGATCGCGTCGAAGACCACTGCTCCCGGATCGCCGCCCGATTGCGCGACGACCACGGCGGCGTTCTTCCCGCCCCAGGCGGCGAGCTGTTCGCGGGCCGCGGCGCGGAAGGTGTCGCCTGCGGCGAGCAGCACCGAAAGGCCCTGGTCGTGAAAACGTCTCGCGAGCTTGCCGATCGTAGTCGTCTTTCCCGCGCCGTTGACGCCGGCCAGCATGATGATGCGGGGCTTCTTCCCGGTGAGATCGAGCGGCCGCTCGAGCGGCGCGAGCGTCTCGACGAGCATCGCTCGCAACTCGGCCTTCAGCTGCTCCGCGGTTTGCAGCCGGCGGACGCGCTCGCGCAGGCCCGTGAGCAGGAACCGCGTTGTATCGACGCCGACGTCGCTTGCCAGCAGCGCGGATTCGAGCGCCTCGAACAGCGCCGGATCGATCGCCCCTCCACCGAAGAGTCCCGAGAGCTGCGAGCGCGTTTTCGCGAGCCCGTCCTTGAGGCGCGCCACCCAGGAGCGCTGCCGGCGGGCGTTTTCGGAGGAGAGTTCGAGCATGGGAGGAACGGATCGGCAAGGAACCGCTATAGAATAGCGCTGGATTTTAGCATCCGTCGCAATGGTTCCCGCACGCGCCGCCTTTCTTGCCCTCGCGCTCGCGTCCGGCGTGCAGGCGAACCCGCACGAGTTCACTCTGGCGAACGGCTTGCGCCTGATCGTGAAGGAAGACCATCGCGCGCCCACCGTCGTTCATCAGGTATGGTACCGGGTGGGCAGCATGGACGAGGCGCCCGGCACGACCGGTGTCGCGCACGTACTCGAGCACATGATGTTCAAGGGGACCCGGCGATTCGGTCCGGGCGAGTTCTCGCGGCTCGTCGCGGAGGCGGGCGGGCGCGACAATGCTTTCACTTCCACGGATTTCACCGTCTACCACGAGCAGGTGCACCGCGACCGCCTGCCCCTGGCGATGCAGCTCGAGGCCGATCGCATGGCGAACCTCGCGATCCGCCCGGAGGAGTTCGCGCGGGAGATCAAGGTGGTGATGGAAGAGCGCCGGCGCAGCTACGAAGACCGTCCGCGGTCGCTTCTCATCGAAAATCTTCTCGCCACGGCTTTCGCCGCGCATCCCTACAAATGGCCGACGATCGGGTGGATGCAGGACCTGGAGAACATGAGCTGGCGGGATGCCCGGGACTGGTACCAACATTGGTATGCGCCCAACAACGCCATCGTCGTCGTGGTCGGCGACGTCGAGCCGGAGAGGGTGCTCGCTTGGGCGCGGCGTTATTACGGCGCGCTCGCACCCAAAGCGGTCCCCGCGCGCAAGACACTCGGCGAACCGCTCCAGCGGGGGCTGAAGCGCGTTGCGGTGAAAGCACCGGCGGAACTTCCCTACGTGCGCCTGGGATACAAGGCGCCGGTGCTGCGCGATATCGAGAAAGACTGGGAGCCGTTCGCGATTTCGCTTCTCGTGGAGCTGCTCGGCGGAGGCGACGCGGCGCGCCTCCACCAGGTCCTGGTGCGCGAGCGGCGCGTCGCCGGTTCCGTCGGCGCGGACTACGAAATGGTCTCGCGCGGCCCCGGAATGGTGTTCGTGGAAGCGGCGGCCGCGCAAGGCCGCAACGGGGCCGAGCTCGAGGCCGGCGTGCGCGAAGTCATCGCCGGCATCGCGGCCGGCGGCGTCACCGCCGAAGAGTTGAACCGCGCAAAAGTCCAGCTGCTTGCCCAGCTCGTCTACAAGCGCGACTCGTTTTTCGCGCAGGCGCTCGAGCTCGGGGAACTGGAGTCGACTGGACTGTCCTACCGTTACGCCGATCGCGTTCCCGAGCGGCTCAGGGCGATCACCGCGGAGCAGATCCGGGCCGCGGCGGCCCGTTATCTCGTCGACGACGGACTGACGGTGGCCGTGCTCGACCCGCAGCCCTTGAATCCGCGTCCGGTGAGCGAGGTCGTCCCGGGAGTGAAACACTGACCATGCGCCGAGTCCTCTGGATATCGGCGATTCTCGCCGTCAGCGCGCCGGCCGGCGCGGGAATCAAGATCGATCACTGGATCGCGCAATCGGGCGCGCGGGTCAACTTCGTCGAAAGCCATGCCCTGCCGATCGTGGATGTCGCGGTCGAGTTCGCGGCGGGCAGCGCCTACGATTCGCGCGAGCAGGCAGGGCTCGCGCGGCTCACGCTCGCCATGCTCAAGGCGGGCTCGTCTCGTTATTCGGAGACCGAGGCGAGCCGCCGCATCGCCGACGCGGGCGCGCAGCTCAAGGAGAATTTCGACCTGGATCGCGCCGGCTTCGCGCTGAGGAGCCTCTCCTCCGAGGCCGAGCGAAAGGCGGCGACGCAGACTCTCGCCGACATGCTGCAGGCGCCGCTGTTCCCGGCGGAGGCCTTCGAGCGCGAGAAGGCGAGCGCCATCGCGAACGCGCGCGAAGCCGAGACGCTGCCCGACCAGGTGGCGGAGCGGCGCCTGTATGCGCTCATGTATCCGGCGCATCCCTACGGATTCAGCGAGACCCCGGAGACGCTTGCCTCGATCGGGCGCGAGGACCTCGAGCGCCACTATCGCGACTGCTACGGCTCGGCGCGCGCGGTGGTCACGATCGTCGGCGATCTGGACCGCGACGCAGCCAGGGCGCTCGCCGAGGAGCTGACCTCGCGTCTTTCGAAAGGGGCCGATTCCGCGCTGCCGCCCGTGGCGACGCCGCGCGCGGGCGCGACGCTGCGCGTGGCGCACCCGTCCACCCAGAGCCACGTGCTGCTCGGCGTCGCGGCGCTCACCCGAGCCGACCCGGACTACTTTCCGCTTTTCGTCGGCAACTACTCTCTGGGAGGCGGCGGATTCACTTCGCGGCTCCTGAGGGAGGTGCGCGAGAAGCGCGGCTACGCATACAGCGCCTACAGTCATTTCCTGCCCTACGCGCGCGAGGGGCCTTTCGTGGTGGGATTGGAGACGCGGCGCGACCAGGCGCGCGCGGCGCTCGAGCTCGCGCGCTCGGTCGTCGGCGAGTTCGTGATGCACGGTCCCACGGAAGCGGAGCTGAAAGCGGCTAAAAAGAGCCTGGTCGGCGGCTTTCCCCTGCGCATCGATACCAATCGCAAGATCCTCGACCAGGTCGCCGTGATCGGGTTCTACCGGCTGCCTCCAGCCTGGCTCGACGAGTTTCCGGCCCGCGTCGAAGGCGTGACCCTCGCGCAGGTCAAGAGCGCCTTTGCGCGGCGCATCGATCCATCGAAGCTCTCGATCGTCGTCGTCGGTGCGCCGGACTAGACCCAATACCGTCCGCATCATCGGCGGTGTGTGGCGCAGCCGCCTCATCGAATTCCCCGATGCGGCGGACTTGAGGCCGACGCCGGACCGGGTGCGCGAGACATTGTTCAACTGGCTCGGGCAGGACCTGAGCGGCATGGCGTGCCTCGACCTTTTTGCCGGCAGCGGCGCGCTCGGCTTCGAGGCGCTGTCGCGCGGGGCGGCCTCGGTCATCATGGTCGAAAAGAACTCCGCGGCGCTGCGCGCGCTGCGCGACAATGCGCAGAAGCTCGGCGCAACGGGCCTGACGGTCGTGCGCGGCGATGCGCTAGAATTCGCCCGCGGCGCGCGCTCCCGCTTCGATGTCGTATTCGTCGATCCGCCGTACCGGCTGGGCATGCAGGTCGCGGCGCTAGCTCCGTTGCGCGGACTGCTCGCCGCGGGGGGGCGGGTGTACGTGGAGGGCGACGCCGCCTTCGAGCCGCCTCGGGGCTGGGCTGTTTTCAAGCGCGCGCGCGCGGGGAACGTGCATTTTCATCTTCTGGTGAGGGAGGCCGATGATCAAGGCGGTGTATCCGGGAACGTTTGATCCGATCACTCTGGGCCACCAGGACCTGGTGAGGCGCGCCACCACCTTGTTCGATGAAATCGTCGTCGGCATCGCCGAAAGCCAGACGAAGAACCCGTTTTTCACGGTGGAAGAACGCGTGAACCTCGCGCGCGAGGTGCTCAAGCCCTATAGCAACGTGAAGGTCGAGGGTTTTCGCGGCTTGCTCATGGATTTTGTCCGCGAACAGAAGGCGCAAGTCGTCCTGCGCGGCCTGCGTGCGGTCTCGGACTTCGAATACGAGTTCCAGATGGCAGGCATGAACCGAAACCTCTATCCGGATGTCGAATTTCTGTTTCTGACGCCGGCCGAACAATATTTATTCATCTCCGCCACGATGGTGAGGGAAATCGCCTCCCTGGGCGGGGACGTGAGCAAGTTCGTGCAGCCGCGCGTGGCGCGCGCTCTCGCCGCAAAGGTCGGCAAGAAGCGGAAGTAGGCCGCCGCCTCACTTCTTCTGGCAGTTCGCGCAGAAGAAGCTGGAGCGCTGGCCCTGGCGCGCCACCCGGATCGCGGCCCCGCAGACCCGGCACGGGAGCCCGGCGCGGTCGTAGACGTAGTAGTTCTGCTGAAAATATCCGGAAGAGCCGTCGGAGTGCACGAAGTCGCGCAGGCTCGATCCGCCGGCCGCGATCGCGGCCAGAAGAATGTCCTTCACGGCTGCCACCAGGCGCTCGCAGCGCGCGAAGGAGAGGCTTCCTGAGCGCGCGCGCGGATGGATGCCCGCCCTGAACAGGCTCTCGTTCGCATAGATGTTTCCGATCCCCACCACGACCTGAGCGTTCATCAGCAGCAGCTTGATGCCGGCGCCGCGGCCGCGCGTGGCTTCGTAGAGGAACTCCGGCGAGAACCGATCGCCGAGGGGTTCCACGCCGAGCTTCGCGAGCAACGGATGGCGGGAAGCGTCGCCGGCTTTCCACAGCACCACGCCGAAGCGGCGCGGATCGCGCAGGCGCAGCGCGGTAGCGCCGAAAACGAGGTCCACGTGATCGTGATCGCGGGGAAGGGTTCCCGGGTCGATTGCGCGCAGGCTTCCCGACATGCCCAGGTGCACGATGAGCGAGCCCGCGTCGCACTGGAACAGCAGATACTTTCCGCGCCGCTCCAGGCGTTTCACCCGCTGGCCGACGAGGATGCGCGCGAGCGCGCGCGGAACGCGCTGGCGCAGATTGGGATTGCGCACTACGACGCCCGTGATCGTTTTGCCGAGCACGAAAGGCTCGATGCCGCGGCGCGTGATCTCGACTTCCGGCAACTCTGGCACGGCTGGAACCCAATATCCTTGTCTGGGCTCGGAAATATACCTAAACTAGCCCTCTACGACAGCAAGCGCGTCCATGCTCAATCCCCAGATGCCCCTACGAGTCGGAGCCTTGCGGCTCTTCGCAGCGATGGTGTTCGTCCTCTTTGCAGGATGCGCCCTGGCTCCGCCGCAGCCGGCCGCGGGAGAGGAACAGCAGGACGAATCCGACGCGGAAGCGCCCATCGGCGAAGCGCCGGCGCTCGCACCCGAACCCGTAGACCGCTCGACGCTTCCCAAGCAAGAGCTGACCGAAAACCTGCTTTACGAATTCCTGCTCGCCGAGATCGCCGGCCAGCGCGGCAACGTCGCCCTTTCCGCACAGGCCTACGTCGATCTTGCGAAACGCACGCGCGATCCCCGGATCGCGCGGCGCGCGACCGAGGTGGCGCTCTACGCGCGCATGAACAACGCCGCGGTCGAGGCGGCTACGGTCTGGCACGAGACCGAACCCGGCTCGACGCGCCCGCTTCAGGCGCTCGCCGGCTTGCTCGTCGCCGCGGGCCGCTACGACGAGGCGCTGCCCAGCTTGAAGAAGCTGCTGGCCGGCTCCGCCAACGACCCCGGAAGCGGCTTCACGCAGCTGACCCGTACGCTCGCCAACGCCCAGGACAAGAAGGCGGCGCTCAAGCTCGTGCAGGCTCTCGCCGCGGACTACCCCAAGCTCGCGGAAGCGCATTTTGCGCTCGCGCGGGCGGCGGTGAACGCGGGCGACGAACGCCTTGCCCTCGAGGAAGCGCGCAAGGCCGGACAGCTGCGGCCGGAGTGGGAGCCGGCCGTCCTGCTCGAAGCGCAGCTGGTGCAGAAGGTCTCGGTGGATCAGGCCGCGTCGCTGCTGGAGGGCTACCTGAAGAAAAATCCCGCCGCGCGGGAAACGCGCCTCGCCTATGCGCGCTTGCTGGTTGCGCAAAAGCGCTTCGGCGAGGCCCGCGCCGAGTTCGAGAAGCTCATGGCCGGCGCGCCCGACAGCAGCGACATGGGCTTCGCGGTGGCGCTGCTTTCGCTGCAGCTCAAGGATTACGACGCTGCGGAGAGATATCTCAGGAGCCTGATCGACAGCCCCTACCGCGACAAGGACGGAGTGCGCCTGTATCTCGGTCAGGTCGCCGAGGAGCGCAAGAACCTTCCCGAGGCGCTGCGCTGGTACGGCGAAGTGAGCGGGGGCGAGCAATACGTGCAGGCGCAGATCCGCTACGCCCAGGTGCTCGCGCGACAGGGCAAGCTCGACGAGGCAAGGGCGCGCCTGCAGCAGGCGGCCGCGAAGGACAGCCAGCAACGCGTGCAGCTCGTCCTCGCCGAGGCGCAGCTCCTGCGCGACGCCAACCAGCCGAAGGCCGCGTTCGATCTGGTCGGGCAGGCGCTCGACCGGGTTCCGAACAATCCGGAGCTCCTCTACGACTACGCCATGCTCGCGGAGAAAATCGAGCGCGTGGATATTCTCGAGGCTTCCCTTCGCAAGCTGATCGAGATACGGCCCGAGCATGCCCACGCCTACAACGCGCTCGGCTATTCCCTCGCCGAGCGCAATCAGCGCCTGCCCGAGGCGCGCGAGCTGATCGAAAAGGCGCTGCAGCTCGCCCCCGACGATTCGTTCATCGTCGACAGCATGGGATGGGTGCTGTACCGGATGGGCAATCTGAAGGATTCGCTCGGCTACCTGCGCCGCGCGTACGCCGGGCGCCCCGACGCGGAAATCGCCGCCCACCTCGGCGAAGTGCTTTGGGCGCTGGGCGAGCGCGCCGAGGCCGAGCGCGTCTGGGGCGAAGCGACCCGGGAAACCCCGGACAACGAAACACTCGTCAATACGATCAAGCGCTTCAAGCGCTGATTTCCTTTGGTCCGCTTTGCCCCCGCGTTTGCTCTAGCGGCATTGCTGGGCGCCTGTGCGTCCTTGTCCGAGTCCGGGCGTCCTCTCCCGGGAGGCTTCGAGCTCTCCGGCCGCGTCGCGGTCCGGCACGGAAAAGACGCCGCATCCGGCCGGATTTTCTGGCGGCACTCGGACGACGCGGACGAGCTGCTTATCACCTCTTCCCTCGGGCAGGGAATCGCTCGGATCAATCGCGAGCGCGACCGGTTCCGCCTCGTCACCGGCGACAACAAGGAGTACCGCGCCGCCGACGCGGAAAGCCTGACCGAGCAGGCGCTCGGCTGGCGGCTTCCGCTCGATGGGCTCTCCGATTGGGTGCAGGCGCGCGCGAGTCCCGGCCGGCCGGCGGAGGTGCAGGGCGACGTGGACAAGGGCCTGGAGCTCCGGCAGGACGGGTGGCACGTCGCCTACGAGGAGTTCCGGGGAGGAAAGCCTTTCCGCATACGCCTGACGCGAGAAGACGTCCAAATTATCCTTGTCGTCGATCAATGGACAAATTGAACCCGTGGGAGCGCCGCTATCCGGCCCCGGCCAAGCTCAATCTCTTCCTGCACGTCGTCGGGCGGCGCCCCGACGGCTACCATCTGCTGCAGAGCGCGTTCCGGCTGATCGAGCGCTGCGACTGGCTGCGCTTCGCGCCGCGCGCCGACGCCGAGGTGACGCGCCCTCAGGACGTGCCCGGCATCGCCGAAAGCGAAGATCTCACGCTGCGCGCCGCGCGGCTCCTGCAAGCGGAAGGCGGCTCGAGCCGGGGCGTGGACATCGAGATCGAGAAAAACATCCCGATCGGCGGCGGCTTGGGCGGCGGCAGCTCCGATTGCGCGACCACGCTCGCGGTCCTGAACCGCCTGTGGGGCCTGGCTCTGCCGAAGGAAAAGCTCGCGGCGATGGCGCTCACGCTGGGGGCGGACGTTCCGTTCTTTCTTTTCGGCGGGAACGCTTTCGCCGAGGGCATCGGCGAGCGGCTCGCGCCCCTCGAATTGCCGCCGGCGTGGTACGTCGTGCTCGTTCCGCCCGTCAGCGTGGCCACGCATGCGATTTTCGCCGCGCCTGAATTGACACGAAATTCAAAAACCATCAAAATATCAAGCTTTTCTGCCGGTTTCGGCAGGAACGACCTGGAATCGGTCGTGTGCAGTCGCCATGCGGAGGTGGCGGCGCATCTCGAATGGCTCAGGCAGTTCGGCGATGCGCGAATGAGCGGCTCAGGCGCTTGCGTATTTCTGGAATTTGCGGCCGAGCGGGAAGCGCGCTCGGTCCTATCGAAGATGCCCGCGGAGATGCGCGGCTTCGCCGTGCGCGGGCTGGACAGTCATCCGCTCGCGGCGTTGTTGGAGCAGGTTTAGCGCTTGGGGAGTCGCCAAGCTGGTTAAGGCAGCGGATTTTGATTCCGCCATACGAGGGTTCGAATCCTTCCTCCCCAGCCATCAGATTTCGAGACGAGGGCCGAGGGTCTAGGGACTGGTGAAACAGCGGGCCGCCGATGCGGCCGATTTTTCGTGAGCAAGGCTCGGTTGAGTCCCTAGCCCCTGGACTAAAGCGCATGGCCTACGAAAGCCTGATGGTTTTCACCGGGAACGCCAACCCGCTGCTCGCGCACGCGGTGGTGCGGAGGTTGAATATCCCTTTGGGCCATGCGACGGTGGGCAAGTTCTCCGACGGCGAGATCCTGGTCGAGCTTCTGGAGAACGTGCGCGGCAAGGACTGTTTCGTGCTCCAGTCCACCTGCGCGCCGGCGAACGACAGCCTGATGGAAGTGCTGTTGATGGTGGATGCGCTGAAGCGCGCTTCGGCGGCCCGCGTGACGGCGGCGATTCCGTATTTCGGTTACGCGCGCCAGGACCGGCGGCCGCGCTCGGCGCGCGTGGCGATCAGCGCGAAAGTGGCGGCGAACATGCTGCAGGCGGCGGGGGTCGACCGGGTGCTGACGATGGATCTGCACGCCGACCAGATACAGGGATTTTTCGACGTGCCCGTGGACAACATCTACGCCACCCCCGTGCTCCTGGGGGACGTATGGAAACACCAGTACGAGAACCTGCTGGTGGTTTCGCCGGACGTCGGCGGCGTGGTGCGCGCGCGCGCGATGGCGAAGCGCCTGGAGTCGGACCTCGCGATCATCGACAAGCGCCGGCCGCAGCCGAACGTGTCGGAAGTGATGAACGTGATCGGCGACGTGAAGGGGCGAAACTGCGTCATCATGGACGACATGGTCGACACCGCCAATACGCTGGTC
>WNFF01002598.1_pt1 | contig 14773 bp, 9 predicted proteins | sample 5400441 | NCBI WGS metagenome assembly WNFF01 (sample SAMN13153345, study PRJNA577476) | soil metagenome | isolation source: 120 cm saprolite under Douglas fir tree site 2 hole 3 replicate 1 | place: USA:California | collected 2015-04-18 | reverse complement strand
TTCTCCCAGCACCTCTCTCACTGTCGGTGGCAGCAAATAGGCTTGCTCCGGGTTGTACTCCAGAAAATTGGCCATCCTGCGCTCCTCCTCTCCCGGCAGTATAAAGGCAGCGTCAAGCCTAGTTGCCACACAGACTCGGGTACCCCCCACCCCACTAAATAGAATCCGGGCGATCGCCAACGTCTCAAAAAGCAAAAAGGCCCACCGATTAAGTCAGTGGGCCTTTTTGGCTGAAAAGTTGTGCAGCCGTCAGAAGATGATCTTTATCGCGAGCTGCATGTTAAACGGCTCGCCGGGACCAACTCCCGGCGCGCCTTGGAAGTCGCCAGCAGTGTCAGTCACCTGACCAAATCCGCCGCCTGCTGTGCACTGAAAATTAGACAATAGGTTGCCGGCGACCGGGCTCGGCGAGCAGGGACTATTGGCCACGGCGCCCACGCTGTTAGCAAGGTTGATTCGGTTGGTGAGGTTGAACATCTCCGCGCGAAGCTGGATTTTAACCCGCTCGGTAATGGGGATGTTCTTGAACACCGAAAGGTCCACGTCGACCAGCCCCGGACCATAGAACTTATTGCGAGCGATGTTTCCGTTAGGATCAGTCCCCACTCCGGCCGGACAAGTCGTGATCGTAGCTGAGAGCACGCAAGGCTGGGCGAACGCCGCGGGGTTGATCCATTGCTCCCCTGGGATCGTCTTGTCGAAATTATGAGGGACGCCCTTGAAGGGGTCGCCGATCAAATACAAACCCGAGCGGTTTTCGTCATAAGGTTGTCCAGTGTTGAATTTCCAAATACTGCTCGCCTGCCACCCGTTAACGAGATAGCTCGACCATCCCGTGGCCCACTTCGCCTTCGGCACCGTGTAGATAAGGCTTGCCGCAAACGAGTGGCGAGTGTCGTAGTCACTTGCGCCATACTGCAGTCTCCGGTTGAAGGCGTCTCCCAGGACGACCCCGCGGTACTCGCTGACTTCATCGAGGGAATGGCTCCAGGTGTAAACGAACTGCGAGGTCAGCCCGTGCCACTCGCGAACCCGGAACGTTGATTGTAGCGAGTTGTAGTTGGATGTGCCGGCGCTGTTGAGTTGCAGGATGGTGCCAAAGTGAGAAGAAATGGCGTTACCTTGGTTGATGTTGGAGACGACATTCAGTTTGCGGCCCTCGGAACCAACGTAACCAATTTGGAAGACCGCTTTGTTGCCAAGGCCCTTCTCGACTTGCAAGCTGTAGTTATAGAAATAGGGGACCCGGAAGTTGTGGTTGACGCCGAACAGGTTCAATCCGTCTGGCGCGTTTGAGCAAAGAGGATCTGTGCATTTAAGAACTGGCCCGAAGACCGACCCCGTCGAGTTAGCCATGCCAAAATTGGCTGTTCCAGCCGGGCACGTGGGTTGCTGCACCGAATCCCACTGATAAACCTTCGTAGCAGGATTCCTTCCGCAAAAGGGCGCGCCCAAAGTAGATACCGCTGCTGGCCCAATAGGGTTGCCCTGAATTCCCTGCGCCGCGGGTTGGAGCTGGGATCGGAAGTCTAGAAATGGGTTTAGATTGATCTGATCATAGAAGACGCCGAAAGCGCCGCGAACCACCAGGTCGCCTTTGTCATTTGCTTGATAGGCGAAGCCGAGCCGGGGAGCGAAGTGGTCCTTGCCAGGGTCAAAAAGAGAGCCGAGGCCATTTCCCTGGATGAGCAGGCCCTGCCCGGGAATAAAGTTCGCGATGTCCTTTTTGTTGCTGTGCATCGGCCCGAAGTACTCGTAACGCAAACCATAATTCAAATTGAAACGCTTGGTGACCTGCCAGTCATCCTGAAAATAGAGGTTAAAGGCGTTCACTATCACCCAGCGTTCCGGGCTACCGATAGCAATTGTAGAGCCGCAGGCAAGACTAGCGCTGATATGGGCGGCGTCGCAGCCAGACACATCGCCAGCTAGGAAGTCGGCCAGCGCGCACGTGGGGTCGCCAATGCAGTTCCAAGGCCCCGCGCTTCCGTCGAAGACAAATTTCCCTGTTCCACCTGTGTGATAGAACTCATTCACGTGCGCCTGCCGTATCTCTCCGCCGAAGCGCAACTGGTGCGCTCCGATAGTGTGGCTGACGATATCCGTCACATGCCAGGTGATGTCATTTCGGCCAGCGGGTTGCGTTAGGCCAACGTTCTCGAAGCCGGAGATGCTAATTTTCGGTGCGCCAAGAATAGGCTGTCCATTGGGCTGCCCATTGAATGTTGCGTTCGGACTCAGAAACAAGCCCAAGGCCTTAGTATCAAAGCCAGCGTTGGCGTCGCTAAACGTCTGGTTGAAGTAGTTTGCCCCCACTACCACCTGGTTCGTCCATCTGGCGGACAACGCGGAGTTCAGCACCAGCGAATAGTTGAATACATGAATGGGTCCAGACTCGAAATAGTACTTCAAGTTAGAGCTGGCCGTTCCCAGCGCGGGGCTGGCGCCCAGCGGAGCAATCTGGTTGCCTTGCCCTCCGAACCACCGCAGGTACAGGTGGTGCTTGTCGTTGATGTTGTAGTCTGCTCGTGCAACCCCATTGTAACTGTAGCCGATTGACGCAACCGGGCTGAAAAAGTTTTTGGCGGTTGCAGGGAGCCCAGCAACGCTTCCGGCCCCCGACGCGGGCCAGAGGCCAAGGTTCGTGCATTTGCTGGCAGCGGCCGGTAGCGAACTCGTGAGCGCGCCTAGAAAATGACACGAGGCATTACTTATGGGAATGCCCGCAGGTTGCAAATAGGTGGTGTAAGCTTTGGACACCCACGCCGTTGAAGGCTCCGTCGCTATCCCCGACAAGCCAAAGATGTATTGCTGCTTTTCAAAGGAAGCGAAATAAAAGAGCTTGTTCTTAAAGATAGGCCCACCCACGCTGAATCCGTAGTTTTCGTTGCGGAGCGGGGGAGCTTTCGGAACAGTTGACGATGGGGAGAAGAATGGCGATTTCGCAGCAAAGTACTCGTTCCGGTTGAAATAATATACCGAGCCGTGTAAATCGTTACCGCCAGATTTGGTCACGACGTTCACGGTGCCGCCTGCGTTCCGCCCCCCCTCCGGGCCCGACTGCGACTGCGCTGAAAATTCCTCGATCGAATCCACTGGCAAAATCACCCCGGCGACCCCTGAAACTCCGCCTTGATTAACTGCTGGAATGTTGTGCCACATGTCATTATTGTCCACGCCGTCAATCTGCCAGTTCACTTGGTTGGGACGTGTTCCATTGACTGAGCCGAACCCGCCGACGTTATAGCCGCCAAAACCCGGCTTGATGCTGATCAGTTGCGTGAAATCCCGTCCGTTCAGCGGCACATCCTGCACCACGTCTGAGGTGAGATTCGAGCTCTGTGTGGCGGTCGTGGTGTCAAGCGTGACCGCAGCCGCGGAGACTTCCACGGTGGTGGCCTGCTGTTGCATTGTTAGTTTTACCGGTAGAGTGTAAATCGTTCCCGCAGTAACCTCGACTTTATCCACGGTGTAAACCGGGAAGCCCGATGCCGTGACCGTAACCTTGTAAAACCCAAGCGGAATATCCTGTAAGGAAAACGCTCCATCGCTCGTCGTCACAGTGTTGTGATCAATCCCGGTGGCGCTCTCTGTGGCCTTTACCGCGGCGTTCGGCACTACCGCCCCCGACGGATCCGTCACCGTTCCGTTAATCGCGCCGCGGAACGTCTGTGCGTTTACATCCACTGCGAGCGAAAAAACAACGAGAATTGCCAATATTAGGCGCTTCATAGAATCAACACCCCCCTTATCGAGATCGAACTACAACCAATAGCACCCGCATCCTGCCTTCGACAGGGCGCTTGAAAAATGAAATTCAGTGAAAAGCCACGTGGAGAACCGTTCGCATTCAATTGAATCATCGAATCGCGTAATTGAAAACAAGGACAAGCCCCCGGACCAACTCGCCCTCTGCGGTTCAAAAATTCAATACAGCCCTAAGCCATATGGCTATAGTGTTTGACTTTTTAACTCTCCCGCTCGTGCCTGTCAAGTAGAATGAATTTCATTCGACGAACACAAAAATTTCATTGTCTGGGCGCTCCTGCAGCGCGTTTTTTCATTGACTCCTGCCCGCAAATTTGCGCCTTTTTCACCGCACCTCTTCTCGATGCCATGCCTCCTCGCGCGCGGAAATCCTCAGGGCCACGAGTGACGCTTCGCATCTCTCTTGTCTCACCGGTCCAGTGCACTCCGCACTTTCCCGTCCGAGCCGCTTCCTGCTACCGTCTTGGAAGACCTTTATTTCAACTAACTTTGGAGACTTTCATGGCCACATTCGGATTGGTCGAATACAACGACGCCGGCGCGGAAGTGCGCGCCGTTTACGACGACATCATGGCCACCCGCAAAACCGATTGGATCAACAACTTCTGGAAAGCCATCGCCCACGATCCCGCGTTGCTCAAGCGCACCTGGGAAAGCATCAAGCAAATCATGGCGCCCGGCGCGCTCGATCCACTCATGAAAGAACTGATTTACATTGCCGTCAGCGTCACCAACAACTGTAACTACTGCATCGCCTCGCACACTGCTTCCGCCTTCGGCAAAGGAATGACCGACGCCATGTTCAAGGAACTTCAAGCCGTCATCGGCATGGCCAACGAAACCAACAAACTCGTCACTGGCTATCAGGTCGAAGTCGACCAGCGCTTCCTGCCCCCGCTTCCGCGCTAGCCTTTACAATTTTTTTTCGCATCTCGCTTATTTCCAAGCGTCGCTCGCAACCAACCGTCTTCGCAAAGTTTTGACCTGTCCGCCCGGACAGGTGTTTCCACCGCACTTTAGTACGCACGTACTATAGCTGGCCCTCTCCACTGAGGGGAACATATAGATGTTACCGGGGAACCCTGCTTCGCGCAGGGCGGGCCCGAAAATTCAGCCTCGCGAGTGTGCAAGCCATGCCTCCTACTGTCAAAGAGAACGACATTTCGACTACCAGGGCGGAGGCGTCACGGCAATCCTCGCCTACCTCCACCTTGAATGGCGAGACGGCTATGAAGCAGCAGCCGGTAGCGCTGGAAGTTCCGGTGTCGGTCAACGGCGCGCGGGCCGTTGAGGGCAGCGACAAACGCGAGCCTTTCTCCGAGTCCACGAAGACCGTACTCATTTTCGGCAGTGGCGCAGTGATCCGCCTTTCCTCTTCTGTTGCTCCAGGTCAGCTGCTTTTTCTGACCAATGAAAAAACCAAAAAAGAAGTTGTCTGCCAGGTCGTCAAGTCCAAGAACTATCGCAACGTGAGCGGCTACGTCGAGCTCGAATTCACTGAGCCCGTGGTCGGCTTCTGGGGCATGCGTTTTCCGAGTGACCGCATCGGTTCCGCTCCGCAAACCGCGCCTCCTGCGCCCTCTACTATCCATTCTCCCGCGGCCAGCGGCTCGCCGGCAGTCCCGCGTCCGGTTGCTCCCAGCATCGTCGCAGCCAAGCCTGCCATTCCTGTTTCCGCTGTGAAAGTTGCTGGACCGAAGCTCGCCGAACTGAAGTCTATTATCCCTGGGGCGCCGAAAGTGGAAGAGCCCCTTGCGCAGAAGCCAGTCGCGCCCGCTGCGCCGCTGTCGTCGTCATTGTCCACGTCCTTCGATCCGGAAGCTCCACTGAACCCCCGGTCAACAACCCCGCCTCCACCTGTTGTCCCGGTGGTGCCTGTTGCGCCGGTTTCCACCACTCCGGAATTCAAAGTGGATCCCGCGTCTGTGAAATCTCTCGACTCCATGCTTTTTGATGCGCCCCCTCGCGCGTCGGAATCGCAGGCTTCCTTTCTCGAGCCGGCCAAAGCGCCCGTTCCGCCTACGGCCGTGGTTCCGAATCTGCTCTCTCTCTTTGCAGGCCAACCGGCCGCTCCTGGGGTCGACCCCGAACCCGCGGTGCAGGTTTTTGTCGATCCGGAAACCGAGACGCTCAAACAGCATACGGCGCGCCTTCAGGAACAGCTCTCGAACATGATGTTCTCCGAAGAACCCGCGGAGCCTGAAACGGTCTCAGCGCAAATTCCGCATGCTCCTGCCGTCGTCGTCCAAAAAGAACTTGCGGACAAGGCCGCAAGAGTTTTGGAACAGTCCAGAATTCACGCGCCGGAACCCACGCCCGCCGCGCCCGTGAAACTTGCGCCCCTGCCCGCAAAATCGTCGCTCGACGACGAAGAGCTGAAAATTCCTTCCTGGCTCGAGCCTCTGGCTCGCAACGCTGCCGCGCCTTCCTCAACCCAGGAACTCATCGAACGGGAAAAAACAAAGCGCCTCGCGGAACAGCCTAAAGTAGAAGAAATTGCCGCCGAGACCGTCACAGCTGAGGAAGAATTCAAGCTTCCCGAGCTGCCGCTTCCTACGTTTGATAACGCACTTCCGCTCGATGAAGAAAGAGCTACGCGGGAAAGTCGATCCAGAAGTTCGAACAAGGGCCTTCTCGTCGGAGCGATTGCAGCGAGTGTCCTGCTGCTGGGTGGCGGCGGCTGGTGGTACACGCAGCAGCAGTCCGGCGGCGCCCCTGCCGGTACCGCTGCGGCCTCGAATGTGCAGGCTTCCGTGACCTCTCTTCCGGTGGCGAGTGCGCCTTTGCAAACTCAGGGGAATGCCCTCCGGCCAGCGAATTCTCCGGCCCCATCGAATCCCCCGGCGCTCACCAAAACTTCCGCCGCATCCAATTCAGTTCCGACGAATACCTTGAGCGTCGTGCCGGCAGTTCAGACGGCGGCGACAGCGCGCAATTCGCAAGGCACGACGAATCGGACAAATGCTAGCGCGCCTGCGACGACATTGGCTTCAGCCCAGCCAGCCGCGGAGCAGCCAAAGAAACCCATTCTTGGCGAAGTTCATCTCCTCAAACCCAAGGTCTCGGCAAGCCGGCATACCCAGAATGTGGGAGAGCCTGATGCAGGCATCTCCTTAACGAGTGACGAACAGCCCGGCGCGGAAGGCCTCAACGCCGGCCTTGCCGGTGGCAACGCACAGCCTTCGGCGCCCGCGGCGCCGCTTCCCATTGGCGGTGACGTGAAGCAGGCAAGACTCATTTCTTCCGTGCCTCCGGTCTATCCGACGCTCGCCAAAAACCAGCATGTTTCGGGCAACGTCATGGTCGACGCGCTGATCGACGCCACTGGACGCGTGACCACCATGAAAGTTGTTTCCGGCCCCACGTTGCTGCAACAAGCGGCCATGGACGCTCTGAAACAGTGGAAATATCAACCCGCGTCGCTCGACGGCAAACCTGTGCCCATGCACCTGACCGTCACACTCCAGTTCCGCTTGCAATAATCCCTTACGACCTGATCTTTCAGATTAACAGGCCAACTTGCAAGACAGACTTGCAAGTTGGCCTTCTTTTTGTATATAATAAAACTGCTATGCCGCGAAAGACGCTCGAAATCGCCGTAATCGACTTTACTCAGGCCGTTGGGCTATTGGTGCGCCGCGTGCGCGCGGCGACGGCCTCGCATGAGCTTTCATTGACCGAGGCTGCCGTCATGGCCCGCCTCGCTAGAGAAGGGCCTGCAACGACCGCCGATCTGGCGCGCGCGGAAGGCATGAAACCGCAGTCGATGGGAACCACCATCGCGGAGCTTGAGGGAATGGGCATGGTCGAACGCAAGCCGCATCCGACCGACGGCCGCCAAGTGAATATTGAGCTGACCGCCAAAGGCGCCGCCGTACGCAAGAGCGCCCGCGATGCAAAACGCACCTGGCTGGCCCAGGCCATCGCCCAGCTCGACGAACAGGAACGCGAAACGCTGTTCAAAGCTGGCGAGATCATCAAGCGCTTGGCGGAAATGTGACCAGCGACGAGGGACGAACGCAGTTTGTGAACAAGCCCGCAACCAGTTCGGATACACGGGAGACCTCTCTCTCTGGGGCCTCGATGTCGCACGCCTGGCGGGCGCTGCGGCACCGCAACTTCAAGCTCTTCTTCTTTGGACAGAGCATCTCCATGATCGGCACCTGGATGACGCGGCTGGCGACCAGCTGGCTGGTCTATCGCCTGACCCATTCGGCGCTGCTGCTGGGCATCGTAGGCTTCTCGGGGCAGATTGTTGCGTTTGCGTTGGGGCCATTTGCTGGCGTCTGGGTCGTGGTAGCGCTTACGTTGGCACATGTCGTCACCCTCTGGGAAATCATCGCTCTCGCTGTTTTTCAAGGCTTGATCAATGCCTTCGACATGCCTGCGCGCCAATCCTTCCTCGTCCAGATGGTCGAGGATCGTGACGACCTCAGTAACGCCATCGCCATCAATTCCTCCATGGCAAATGGTGCGCGGCTGATCGGCCCGGCCATCGCCGGCTTGTTGATCGGAGCCGTCGGCGAAGGCTGGTGCTTCCTGATGGATGGCGTCGGCTACTTTGCCGTGATCGCATCCTTGGTGCTGATGCGCATCGAGCCCTTGAATATCCGCCACAACGCGACCAGTATGCTCGAACAAGTGCGCGAGGGTTGGGACTACGTCCGTACATTTCGGCCCATCCGCACCATCCTTCTGTTCTTTTCGCTTATCACCCTGATGGGATGGCCGTACTCCGTCCTATTGCCTGTCTTCGCCGGCCAGGTGCTGCACGGCGGTGCGCATACTCTTGGCTGGCTCACGGGAGCTTCAGGGATCGGTGCGCTGGTATCGGCGCTTTCCCTTGCGCTGCGCAAGTCGATCGTCGGGCTGACACGCATGGTTCAGATTGCGGCCGCGATGCTCGGAAGCGCGTTGATTCTCTTTGGCCTGTCGCATACGTTGTGGCTATCGCTTGTACTGATGGTCTTCGCCGGCTTCGGCTTGATGCAGGGCGCGTCCGTCAGCAATACGATCATCCAGTCGCTGGTGCCGGAAGACAAGCGCGCCCGCGTGATGAGCTATTACACGATGGCCTTTTTCGGCGCGGCGCCGTTCGGCAGCCTGCTGGCCGGAACGCTGGCTCACCGCATAGGAGCGCCCCACACGGTCATCGTTACTGGCGCGTTCTGCGTCGCCGGCTCGCTGTGGTTCACACTCGATCTGCCAAAAATCAGAGCGATCATGCGGCCGATCTACCTGGATATGGGTCTGCTGCCTGCGCGCGACATCGACCTGATTCCCGACTAGCGCGGCCCAGCAATATGCCCCCCTTCAACCGAAAGGAAAAACCACCGTGAGCCGGTATGACTACATCGCTTGTTTCTTCTCCGGAATGTTTCTCGTTAATGTCGTGCCTCATTTCGTACATGGCATTTCTGGCGACCGTTTCCCGACGCCATTCGCTAGTCCTCCCGGAAAAGGATTGTCATCGCCAACGGTGAACGTTGTCTGGGCACTGTTCAATCTGGTCGTCGGTTACATCCTGCTTCGGGTCGGAAAAGTTTCGAGCGGAGGCGACTCGGCACTTGTTGTTTTCTTCGCAGGCAGCGCTGCAATAAGCACAATGTTGAGCGTGCGATTCGCCTGGAAACAAGCCAAGTAACCGCCTGAGCAAAACCGGCCCGATGTGCCTCCCCCCCAACCCGAAAGGAAAAACCATGCCTCTCACAAAAGTCGATACCACCGTCGCGTTGGTCGTGACTGACCTGCAGAAAGGAATTGTCGGTCTGCCGACCGTGCACCCTGCCGGTGAGATCATCCGCCGCGCTGCCCAACTCGAAGCGAGGTCTGGTCGAAAAGCTAGCTTACGAGAGAGTGACCACTGCAAGACTGCACAGTCGCTTGCGGGATGCGAAGTAGGTTCGTATACTGGCGGCCCGGCCAATTGGCGGTTCCGGCAGGGGGTAGACCGCTGGCACTCACCTTCCTTGGCCTCTCAAATCGCGCCTGTAAGTTTGTAAGTATCGATTACAGGTTGGACTGCGTAAGGACGGTAGGCCCCGAACAGGTCGCGGTTATCCTTGCGCTGACCGCATGGTAGCCGGTTCTTCACGCGGGCGCAGTCTTATCCTGAGTGCGAACTAGGAAATGCCGCGCCGCACCAAAGGAGAATTTCGCATGTCGCAAGTTCCCATGCCGGAAGAAATGAATGTCTACCAGAACGCGGAAGCGCGTTTTGAAGTTGCCGCGAGCAAACTGGGACTCGAACAGGGGCTTTATCGCTATCTCAAATATCCCAGCAAAGAGATCACTCTCTACATTCCCATCGGCATGGACAACGGAACTCTGGAAGTGTTCACCGGATATCGCGTGCTGCACTCCACGGTGCGCGGGCCGGGCAAGGGCGGAATCCGATTTGCGCCCGATGTTTCCATCGACGAAGTGCGCGCGCTGGCGACTTGGATGACTTGGAAGTGCGCAGTGGTAAATATTCCGTTTGGCGGCGCGAAAGGCGGAGTGATCTGCGATCCGCGGAAGATGTCGCGCGGGGAACTCGAGCGGCTCACGCGCCGCTACACTGCGGAACTTTCGAACTGGCTAGGGCCCGAGCGCGATGTTCCGGCGCCCGACGTCGGCACGAACGAGCAGACCATGGCCTGGGTCATGGACACCTACGCGATGCACCTGGGCCAGGCCACCACCGCCGTCGTCACCGGCAAGCCCATCGAACTCGGTGGATCGCGCGGAAGGAAAGAAGCCACTGGCCGCGGCGTGATGATCTGCTGCGACAAAGCCCTAACGAAACTCGGCATCAAGAAAGCAGGCTGCCGCGTCGTGGTTCAAGGCTTCGGCAACGTCGGGTCCATGGCCGCGGACTTGATGCAAAAAGCCGGCTACAAAATCATCGGCCTCGCGGACATCGGCGGCGGTCTTTACAATGAAAAAGGCTTTGACGTGCCAAAGGTTATTGACTGGGTTTACGCGCAGAAGAAGCCGCTCCAGGAATTTTCGGGCGGGGGAACGAAGATGACCGCGCGCGACATCCTCTTTCAGCCGTGCGAGATCGCTATTCCCGCGGCCATCGAAAATCAAATCACTGAAAAAAACGCCAATCAGGTCCAGGCGAAAATTCTCTGCGAGGGCGCCAACGGCCCTACTACCTGGCAAGCGGATGCGATTATTGACGCGAAGGGCATCTTCACCGTGCCGGACATTCTGGGCAATGCCGGAGGCGTCACCGTCAGCTATTTCGAATGGGTCCAGGACCGCCAGGGCTTCTTCTGGCGGGAAAGCGAAGTGAACGAGCGCCTCTTCGACATAATGGACAATGCTTTCGATGAAGTGGTGCGCTTTGCGGAAAAGCACAAAGTCAACAACCGCATTGCCGCCTACATGCTGGCTATCGACCGGGTCGCCAGCGCCCTCAAGCTCCGCGGTATTTACGCCTAGCGCCAGCGCATCTTGATCGACTCATGCCTATGCTCGTCTCTAAGCGTAGCTGTTCCTTGTTTCGCCTATGAATAGCGCGTAAAATGTATCAAATACTGTGGCAGAACGAACTTGGTATGCTTTGCTCTTCTGAGGAGGGCCGCTAGATGCTTTCTCACGCTTCTTACCTGCCGCGCGTCTGGCTGGGCAGCCAGGTTTCGGACAAACTCTTGCCCTCGACCGTTCGACCTCTTTCCGCGCATATCAAATTTACCGAAAACTGCCAGGCGGGCTGCATTAGCTGTGATTACTGGAAGTCACGCTGGCAAGACAGAATTAGCACCGATCGGGCCGTTGAGCTCCTGAACGAGATCGGTGCGGCGGGCATCGAGACCTTGCGCCTGACCGGAGGCGAACCTCTTCTCAGGAGAGATCTGTTTGAGATTTTGCAGAAGGCCAACACCGCTTCTTTCAAACACATCATCCTTCAAACGAATGGGATGCTCCTCAAAAAACTTCACCAGGAGGTCAACGACTCGCCGATCACCAAAGTCGCCGTATCTATTGACGGTCTCAAAGAGTCGAATGACCTGATCCGCGGAATCCAGGGCTACTTTGATCTGGGCATCGAAGGCATCGGTTTGCTGCGAAACAAACGCGTTACTCTCTCCGTCACTCTCAATCGGCTATCCGCTGGAGAGCTCGAAAAACTCGCGGACGTGGCTCACGGGTTGGGAGCCGACGTGGAGTTCAATATTCTGAGCCGAAGTCTCTCCTTCCTTAAGGACGCTGATCTCGACTCCATGTGGCCGCGGGGCAGTGATGTGCCCAAGATTGCAAAATTCGTGCGCGACACACTGAAGCGCCCCGCCTACGAGACGGATTACATCACCAAGTACTACAACAATGAGACTATGGAGGAGCCTCCCTGTGTGCTCGGCTACCTTCAGGTCTTTGTGTTATCCAATGGCGATGTGTTGACGGGGTGTTACCCGTTGAATCCGGTTGGAAATATCCTGCGGGAAAGCCTCGCATCCATCTTGGCGTCGGAAGCGTATTCTCACCAGTGCGTGGCAATGATCCGCCGGGAATGTCCGGGTTGCACTTGCGGGATTGAAAGTTCCCTGGCCATGAAGCATGCCGCTTCCAGCGCGTTCTTTGAGCTCAAGCGTCTGAAGCCCGATCGGAACGGCGGCAAAGGGCCATTGCCCGTTGGAGCAACGCGAGTAGGCGAGACGTCCCGTACATAAGCCCCCAATGCAACCTCGCCTGAAGGTCTGCCGGGAATTAAGAATGGCAGTAGCTTTTGCGGCCAACTTGTATTAATTTCTTCTTCGCTCCTGCCGCCTAAATGGGGATCGGCACGAGTCAGTTCGTAACTCCGCTACGGACTGTGCCTGGATCAATACAAACTGAACGGCTCGGAAAATCGTTCTGAGCCAGGAAGGAGTCCGCCAGTGACCCCGGACTCACTCTTGTCAGGCCACGCGAAAAGCGAAGAGCAACACCGCCGCGACATTTGTATCGCGGGACGATGGATGTATGAGCGCGGGCACATCGTCGCCTGCGAAGGAAACATTTCCGTGCGGCTGGATGACGGCAGCGTTCTCACCACCCCCACCTGCATGAATAAAGGGATGCTCGCGCCCGAGGATCTGGTCATCACCGACCTGCATGGCCGTCAGCTCTCCGGCGACCGTAAATTCTCGTCTGAACTGGCGATGCATCTCCTCTTCTACCGCATGCGGCCGGATGTCATGGCCATCTGCCACGGGCATCCGCCCACGGCCACCGGATTTGCGGTCGCCGGGCGCGCGCTGAATCGTGCCCTGCTTCCCGAAGTCGTCGTGGGACTGGGACAGATTCCCCTGGTGCAATATGCCACGCCGGGAACCCAGGAGTTGAGCGAGGCCATTGAGCCGTTTGTGCCGCACTACGATGCGCTCCTGCTTGCCAACCATGGAGCGGTAACTTGCGGCCCGGATCTGCTCACCGCCTTCTTTCGAATGGAGACCATCGAGCACAGCGCGAAAATCACGCTGGCGGCGGAAATGGCCGGCGAGCCGGCGTTGCTCTCCAGCCGCGAAGTTGCCAAGCTCATGGCTGCGCGCCCGCGCTACTTTGTCTCGCCCCCACCTGGCGGCGGAGCGGAATTGCCTATCACCCGTGACAGCGGAGAAAATTCGGGCGATGACGTAACTCTCACGCGCAGCGAATTGGATGCGCTGATCGACGAAGCCGTTCGCAAAGACCGCACTCGCCGCTGAGCTTAGCGCCGCCAAATTCCCTCGGCATCACGCAGCCGTTTGCGCTGCTCTCGATTTCCCGCAGCTCGCGCGGATTCGAAAGGATTGCAAGCATGAGCAGCGCCGCGAAGTTTTTCCAAGTCATTCAAGCCAGGGACACCGCGGCAGTTAAGAGAATGCTGGCGGCCGAACCACAACTCGCCAGCGCCCGGAATGAAAAGGGGCAATCGGCCTTGTTGCTGGCGTTGTACAGCGGCAACAAGGAGCTTTGCGATGCGCTGGAGGCGCAGGGCATTCCTTTGGAGCTGCATGAGGCGGCGGCACTGGGGCGGCTGGAGCGCGTAAAGCAGCTCGTCGAAGAAATGCCGACTCAGGCCAAGACCTACTCGCCCGACGGGTTTGCTGTAATTGCGCTGGCGGCGGTGTTCGGGCATCTTGAAGTTACGGAATACTTGTTTGAGAAAGGCGCAGACGTCAACGCAGCGGCGACAAATGGAACGGGCTATAACGCGCTGACCGGAGCGGTAGCCAGCGGACACACCGCTCTTGTGTCGTGGCTCCTGGCAAATGGCGCCGACCCCAATTACCGTTATGGAGCCGGCTACTCGCCACTTCTTACTGCCGCCGCAAATGGCCACCTGGGGATTGTGAGTATCTTGCTTGCGAGCGGCGCCGATTTGCAGGCCGAGACCAACGATGGAAAGACGGCGCTCAGTTTCGCGCAGGAGCGCGGCCACGCCGAAGTCGCGGAATTCTTGCGCAGCCATGGGGCCGCATAACAGAGAGTCCAGGAAAATGTCAGCGCCCGGCAAAGTTGCGGTCGTGATCAGTCTGGTTCTCTGCTTCCCCGTGGGGCCTTCTGGAAAGCCCCTTGCCCAGGAGAAAGGAGCAACAATATCTCTGCAAATTTCCAGCACGGCCTTTTCCCCTGGAGAAACAATCCCGAAAAAATTCACCTGCGACGGTCCGGATGTCTCCCCGCAATTGAAATGGAATGATCCGCCTGCAAATACGCAGAGCATTGCGCTCCTCATGGATGATCCCGACGCGCCCGGCGGCACTTGGGTCCACTGGGCGCTTTACGACCTTGCGGCGAACACACGAGAACTTCCCGAAGGCGTCGCGAAGCAGGAACAGCTTTCCAGCGGCGCTCGCCAAGGCCGGAATGATTTCGGCAAAATTGGCTACGGCGGTCCATGCCCGCCGCCAGGCAAGCCGCACAGGTATTTCTTCAAGCTGTATGCCCTCGATGCGAAACTGGGTTTGAAAGCCGGAGCGACGAAGGCTGATGTTGAGCGCGCCATGAAAGGCCACATCCTCGCCCAAGCGGAACTCATTGGCAAATACGG
>WNFF01005703.1_pt1 | contig 14777 bp, 17 predicted proteins | sample 5400441 | NCBI WGS metagenome assembly WNFF01 (sample SAMN13153345, study PRJNA577476) | soil metagenome | isolation source: 120 cm saprolite under Douglas fir tree site 2 hole 3 replicate 1 | place: USA:California | collected 2015-04-18 | reverse complement strand
GGAGGGGAATGTTTACGAGCCTGTTGCGCGTGCCCAGGTCGAGCAGCGCCTTTCGGTCCATGAGAAGTCTGTCCCGGAGCGATATCCTCGTCAAAGTTACCCCCGATCGTTAAACCAAAGAATGCAGGACGCGAAATAGTCAGTCATCCTGACGTTGGCGGGCGCCTTCATCTTTGAGAACCCCTACGACCCCACTCACGATGGCGAGACCGTTCCATCGAACGACTACATCCACACTGGTTGGGATTGGACATTAGCCTTCATTCCGGGTTGTGCCACAAAACCGACACGACGGGTTACCGTGGCGTCCAATTTTACCGGAAGTTCTGTGATCGCCCCACGGTTCGATGTAATTGTTAACGGTATGGCGCCTGACGAAATCAATCTAGCAGCTATGGCCGAGACGCTCGCGAAATCTGCGGATTATCGAGTTCTTCGTCGACTGTTGCCTCGAGCTGAGTTTGCGTCATGCGACGGGCAAGCGACTAAGACCGGTATTTTGCTAGACGTAGAAACAACGGGCCTTGATGCGGGGCGAGATGAAGTTATCGAACTCGCGATGGTGAAATTCACCTATCTGCCCGATGGCCGAATCGCACGTATCATAGACGTCTTCTCGTCGTTTAACGAACCATCAAATCCGATACCCGCTGAGATCACCGACCTTACAGAAATTACCGACGAAATGGTCGCCGGGCATCGAATTGACCCGGACGTCGTGACAGCGTTCGTCGAAGACTCCGTTATTGTCATTGCTCACAATGCGAACTTCGATCGCAAATTCGCCGAGCGTTATTGGCCGGTTTTCGAACAAAAGTCGTGGGGATGTTCGGCAACAGAAGTGGAATGGCGCAAGCACGGATTCGATGGATCGCGGCTAGGGTATTTGCTGGCCGGTGTCGGCTTCTTTCACCGGGCCCACCGCGCGATCGATGATTGCCACGCGCTCATTGAGATTTTGGTATCGAACCTTCCGAAAGTTAATAAACCCGCTCTAGCAGTCCTGCTTGAACGTGCCAGGCGCAAGACCATACGCATTTGGGCTGAGCAGTCCCCGTTCGATTTGAAAGACGAGTTAAAGAAACGGGGATATCGCTGGAACGACGGCGTCGACGGTCGGCCAAGATCTTGGTACATCGACGTTGATGAAGCCAGCCAGCCAAACGAGATCGAGTTCTTGAGAACGACCATCTATTTGCGGGGTGTCGAACCCCGAATACAGGCAATGAGTGCGATCAACCGGTTTTCGAATCGAGCCTGATTGCGTCGATCGAATGTTATGAAATATCCGGTTCCATCGTCGCTTTGCCGGCCGATTTGGGCACGATCGGACACCCTAGTCTTGGAAGGTGAGATTTTGACGCTGGCAACGTTTATGGCCCGCTTGCAATTTGCTTAGTGGGTCCTTCTCGCGAGAAAATGAACGCGGGCAATTCGGAGGCGCGTAGGTCGCCCAGCGGAAAATTTTGGTGAGAAGCTCCACCTGATGCCAAAGGCATTTCGAAACATTTCGAAATCGCTATGTATCGGCGCCCGTCACGCTTGCGCCGGGTAATGGAATCGCCGTGTAATACTTCTTAAGTTCAACCACTGCGGGGAATCACATGCCAAGAGCGGAACCAAGCGGAATCTCATTGACCGAATCGGAAGCGTCGATAGCCAAGGGCATGATTGCGCGCGGCGACCGGCAACATGACATAGCGGCGTGGTTTGGCGTGAACGGCGGGCGCATCGGCGATATATCGACTGGCAATAAATTTCCGAACGCAATCGCCGCGCCAGCGGACAATCTCCCGCCGCCGGGACCGTACCTGACCGGCCGCGACGCTCACGCCGCAATGATCGCACTCGAAGCGGCGGCCGAAACGATCAACGCTGCATTGTCGTTGATTCGCGAACGCGCAGCTGTCGCTTAGGTCATGGTAACGGTTGAAGATGTCAAAGCGTTCGCAAACGGATGCGTCTTCCTGCGTTCTGTCTATGAACACAGCCGAGTCCTGTTCGATTCAGGAGAAAGACGGCGCGAGCTGCTAGAGCGAACAGCGCATACCTTCTTTCATGATCTGAATTGGATTATGAACGAGTATATTGTTTTGCAATTTTGCAAACTGACCGATCCTGAAGGGAAACCCGACCGAAAAAATCTCACGGTTAATTTTCTAATCAATAATTCGGACTTTTCGGACTCGCCGACGAAGCCGCCAAGTTAGCGTTGCTAAAACAAAGCCTATATGCGTTCCGCCAAAAAATTCTTCCGGGTCGGAACAAGCTAATCAGCCACCTTGACCGCGATGCAGTCCTCGATGGTAAATCGCTAGGTGGCACTCCGATAGATGACTGGAATCAGTGTTGGCTGGACCTTCAGGACTTTTTGCATATTTTCTATAAACGTTATGTCAGCGAGGATCACTTCTATCTCAATGGCATCGCGGGCTTGTCGGATGCAGAACAATTGGTATTGGCGCTGAAGGAAAGTACTTATTTCCGAACGATGTTGGATGACAAAGCGACGACGATGCGATGCGCCGACGTTGCATTTGAGTCCAAGTATCATGCTGCTTAGAACTTCAAGGTCTGTACGGAATCTTGGACCGTCGAATGCGTGCCTCCACTCCCAGAGATTTTAACAGCGTACGTATCCTGGCTTCTGCTGTTTTGGGCGCTGCCGGACCTATGATGATTTCGACGATTTGACCTTTTTGACGCAGCGGCAATTTTCGCGAAACGTAACGAACAGCTTTGCCTCGCCGAAGCCGCGTTAAAACCTTTCCTCGCATCTTTCCTTTTACGGCGAGGATAACGAGCCGAACCTCGCTTTCATGTGCATAGCCCGGATGTTTACAGGTCAGCGAATTCCACACTATCGGCGTCGCTATGACCGCTCTTGCAAGAGCGCCGATGAACGGGATTCCGATCTGCTTTTGCTTAAGATGGCGATGAGCATATTTCATGGCCGTCTCCAAAATCCAAGTCGCTTTGTCGATCCCTTTCGCGTGTCGATCCCGTGTGAGTGGATCTTTGTAAAGAACGGGACCGGCGAACATATTCTTGGCCGGGTCTTTGTTTGTTGGCTCATTGGCTAAAAAAAGAACAGGCGCAAAACCAATTGCAACGCCCCTGCCGTCGTCAGCATATGCTCGCCACTGCCCTAGATCGTCGGGGTTGCGACTAAACGAGGCGATAAAAAATTCGAACACGCGCCAAAAGTTCTTCTTCGTAAGCAGGTCGTCAATGGATTGAAAAAGAAATGGCCGTAGGCCATGTTGCTTGGATCGCTGTTGTAGCAGCGATTTTGCGATCCCAATACCGTGCATAAGTTCGTTGGGATCATTAAGGTGTCGGTAGTCTGTGAACCAAATTTCTTCGTTGGTTAAAATGCCCTGCAAGCCGCCCATGTCTGTATAGTGGTAGAGCGTCGTCGTTATGGTGTTGCGCCGTTCGACGGCCCGCATGTAGTCATCAGCCCAATCAAAATAGTCTTGGACGGCAGTCTCTAAGACTTGTGGTAGCGGTTCGTCTGCCATCGCGTTAATTGTGCAACGGCGGCGGCGTTATCGCGGCGGGCATCTGGTAGTCAATCGCTGTTGGTCTCTTCATGGCTGTGTCGTACGCCCAATGAAGGTGCCAAAAGGACAGTTGGATATAGCCAAAGAAGTCTTCCTGTCGCCGCAGTAGCGCAACATCTATCGACCTGCGATTGGACACGACAGACGTGACCGGCGTAGCTAATTTCGCAGTGTCTTCCAAATTAAGAATACAAAGTCCTTCGGGCTTCGTATCGTACCATGTCGAGTGAGCATACTGATTGCGAATGCGACGACAATGGTCCATCCCGCCAATCGTGGTCTCATAATCGGTGTCGATACCGACTGCATTGTATTTGGGGCGCATCACGGTGTCCGCCCGCTCGATCCGTTTACGCTCGCCTTGTCTCGCGAAGATCAATTTGAACGCGGCATCGAAATCGTTCATCGCTGCTTCGACGCAGCGGCACATTTCGAATTCGAGTTCGCCATAGCCCGCTAACAGCCTTCCAATAATGGCGGCCTCGTCCGGATAGCGTCGAAATCCCGGCATGAAAGTTTCTGTCATGCGATAGACTCACAATGAAAGCCCTATGATAACAGCAAAAAGCCCGACGCGATGGCCGGGCTTCGTTGATCCAACGGGGGTCCGTGCGGCTATCGCCTTCTGAAAAGATCGATAATGGCGCCGTCCGGCGTTGCTAGGGCAACTCCAGCAAGCTCAAGCGCTCTTACGAATTCACGAACGGCGGAGTCAAATGCATCCAACGAAATTGCATTGTCTGCCGGAATGACATGCACGTTCAAAACTCTACCTTCGCCTAGATCGTGCTCGCTAAGGTCAACTATGAGCGGAATGGGATCGTTAGGGTCATCAATGCAGTGAAGCTCGTATATGCCGCGCGCGAGAAAGCGTAGATGTTCAGGGAACAACCGCTGATGCTTGCGAGCATTTATGAGGACAGCGTAGGCTTGCCCATCAACGAACCAAATGCCCTTAATGCTTGGTTTGAAGAGAAATCCGAGAACAAAGATTGGCTTCGTTGGCAATGAATACCAAGTTCCATTCATTCTCAATGAATGCCTCGGTTGCTCGTCCTTCAACTATGGCAGCCATTCGAGGCCATATTGAAGTGTATGACATGAAGCCCCCACCGCCCAATCGCTCGATCAGGTTTTGCGATGTTTGAGCCGCATCCATTCCAACTACTGACGGATAAGCGAACTTCGGAAAATCAAGTAATTCAAAAATCTTTCCACGGCCTGGCATGACGCGAATCTCCTTTACCCAATACTGATGCATCGGGCCGATTCCGTCGAGACTGTATGGATTAATTAATGCCGGGCGGAAGAGTTTATTTGCCCCGCGAAATGACGCCGAATCAGGTCATTGGGGATACGCGGACTTACGGTGCTGTCCGCCAGATGTGCTCGATAGACCAAATCCCAAGGACCGCCGGGCTCATGCGAAAGCGCCACCAATTGACCAGTTGAAAAACGGCTGTATTCGGCGAAAACTTCATCGATAATCTGTGCATCCGTTGCTACGATATCGTCGAATGGGATCGGTTTGAGTTCGCCGGTCGCGTAGTCCAAGAACTTTGCGGGCTCAGTTACCCAATGATCTCCGTAGTTTTTGAAAGCATCAAATATCGGTCGAATGACGGGGCCAAACTGCCAAGCCTCAAAGTGGTTTCGGACCAAACCTTCTTTTCGCGTCTTCAATGCCACGGCGTGAATAAAGAAAACTAGCTTATTCAAACGCAGATTGGTCAAGTCGAAGCGCTGCGCATCATGTCGCGCAAGAAGAAAATTGCAGATTTTCCGAGCTTCATACATTGAAGTGAATTACCCGAATCAGGACCGCGATTCTATCCGCGTTCGGCAAGGACTGGGTTTTTCATCGATATGCCCATAATCCACAAGCCCCGCGAATCTAGTTTGACATGTTCCTATTTTGTTCTCATGATGGGGCGCGGTCAATACGGAACAGCGCAATGGCGGAAGTGGTGAGAACCGACTCGCAATTAGAGTCGGAACGACTTGACGTGGCCGCGGATCAAGCAATCGCTGCGTGCGGTGGCGACATGCGCAGCACCATTCGCGCGCTGATACTTGCCAATGAATTTCTTGAAGCCGAGTTGGAGATCCAAGTTTCGCACGGCTACATGCGCGGTGTCAGGCATGGAAGGTTCAAAACCTATTCGGGCTGATGCGAGCGAAATGGCGTGGCGCGAAAACAACCGCGCGTCAGCAACGGCGAGTACTGGCAACGCCGGGCTATGAATTCATATTGATTGGTGACCCGGCGCAACGCTCCCACACTCGATCAAATTCCATATGGAAGAGACGATAGAAACCATCGACGTTGTCCGTAACCGAAACTAACCAGACTGGAGTTTGGTCCACGTGTGGTCCGCCCGGCAGATAATATTGGACCCAAAGCGTGGAATTCGTGATTATCAGTTTCCAGTTAGGTTGCCCTTCGTAGTAGCGTGCCTCCACTGAGTGGGCTTGTTTCCTCAAAACCCTTAGCCGCTTTACAGATTCACGAATCGCCTTTTCGTAATCGTTCGGATTGATGCCTACGGCCGCGGCCCGGCCCTTCATGGGCTTACTGCCGGGCTTACACAATATTACTCGAATTGTTCCGCGAAAACTTTGCAGTGCATCGTAGAGCGGAGATCCGGGTTTGCCGAAGGTGTCGATTCCGTTGGCCCCAAGAATATAAACGAACTTATTTTCGCTGCTAAGGATTTCCTCGCAAAGCGACTTCCACGGAGCGCCATCCTCAGCTTGCTTAGCGTGTGGATATCGCCCTTTAATTCCCGCCTGGATTACGAGCGTATAGGTTCTGTCTGCGTGATTTAGAATCTCACTCTGCCGATTGAGAATCTTGTTCGCGCGGCCCAGGAGCACCGCAAGGACTATCGTCGCAACAACGAGACAAATAATTAGTACTGCTAGACCTGGATGTTCTTCAATTATGAAATCGTAAGGCTTCGAAATAAACCAATCCCGCAACACCGCGGGAAAAGATTTCAGGGAGGTCCACAATAGACCTCTAGCTTCCGGCCAACTCGGGAAGTGGTCTAACTCGTAAACGGTTTGAACGAGCGACAACACATAAAGGCCAAGCGCAGTAATCGCCAGCCTGCGCAGGTACTTCCAACCCTCCTTTAGAGAGTCGGATGTTGCACCCTTAGCCCCGGTCTTTATTATCTCGGGTAATTTCACCGACAGCCGCTATTACGCGGCTCGCTCTTCCCGAATTTTGCCGTGGCGATGTTGAGGCGCAAGAATAGGTTGGTCGAGCCTAACGTCTTTTTCTTCATATCGAAGTTTGGCTTCCACATATCGGGAGCCCAGGGATATCCCCCCGGCAACAGCGCCGACAACGCCGCCCGCAATTCCGGTGACGACCAAAAATTCAAACATTTTCGAAATGACCCCCGTTATAGCGTGGGTACCATCTTGGGTTGAAGTTCCCTAGTCTGCTACAAATCGGTAAATGAATAATTCCGATGTGTTGCCAATTGGCAACGGTTCCGCCGATTCCTATCCTAAGGGGCGACTAACGTGTGTCATATGGTTTCGTTCCTGGTTCATTCCCACAATCGGCGTTGCACCAGCATTATCGGGCGATCTCCCAAAGCATGTACTGCCCCGACCTGATCGCACCGGACCACACCTTTTCCCCGCTGGTCCCGGAGCGCGACTCCGACCCGCTCCGCTGGTCGCTCCTATCCAGCGCCCGCAACGCCTTCGCTAGTTCGGCGCGGCACATAGGGTCGGATTTTTAGGGCCGTTAGGGTAGAAATTAGGGAAGTCCATTTGGCGAAGAATTTTGTGCCTGTTAATTCAGCGGGTTAGATGATGGGACTGAGGGCAATACGCCGGCCACCGGCGCGATCGATCCATCGAGGCCGAGTTCGCCGAGCACCGTGAAGCCACTCAGCGCATCCGGCGGAATGGCGCCGATCGCCGCCATCAGGCCGAGCGCGATCGGCAGATCGTAATGGCTGCCCTCCTTCGGCAGGTCGGCGGGCGCGAGATTGACCGTGATTCGCCGCGCCGGCAGCGCCAGACCCGAGGCGATCAGCGCCGAGCGAACCCGTTCGCGGGCCTCGGAGACCGCCTTGTCGGGCAGTCCGACGATGGCGAAAGCCGGCAGGCCGGGCGCGACCTGCACCTGCACGTCGACGGCGCGGGCTTCGATCCCCTCAAAAGCTACGGTGGTAACCCGCTGAACCATGCCGCCCTCTCCCGCGGCAAACGGTAGCGTAAAATGTTACCGATGACAAGAACATTAGGGGAACGACGGGGCGCAGGTTTGGGAAGGCTCAGGCGCGCCGATCTTCGCCGTGCATTGCCGTAACCAGCCTGGGCCGCGCCGGACCGCCTTGGCGGGCCAGCGGGCTGGTCTCGAATCACATATCGCGATACGCTTAGGGTTAAGAAAAGCTAACCAGCGCGTGTAGTTGGTGTTTCGGCTAAGCACAATCAGGTCTTGTTCGCGCCTGCGCGACAATTCCAGTCGCGTCATTGCTACGGAGAACTTCAGGAAGAAGAAAATTGAACTGCCAGGAGATCGTGTTGCACCGAATGACAACATTTTTGTCAACGGTCGTCGTAGCGTTTCTTGCAGCTCCTGTGTTAAACGCCGCGTTTCCGACCGCTGCTCAGGCTGCCGAGAATTGCCTCGCCAGACCGACCGACAACCCGCCCGAGGGAAGCCGTTGGTATTATCAAACGAATCCCGTCACCGGTCGGAAATGCTGGATTATTGACTCCGGAAAAGCGACGGTCCGGAGCGCCGGCTCGCAAGGATGGTTTAATCCAGCAAGCTCAAACGAGCGTGCCGAACCAGCCGCAGCTGCCGGTTGCATCAACGCGCCGAACGGCCGGGCCCCCTCGGGCAAACGGTGGCACCACTATACAGACGGCACAACAGGTCAAAGATGCTGGCAGTTGAGCGCCCGGGTTTCCAGAATTCGCAATGCGATCCCGGCGGCGCGGTCGCCGCGCATAAAGTTAATCGCGCAGGCAACGCCAGCCGTCGCGCTTCCACGAGCCACCGCGGACGCCAACGCCAGACTCTTGGATAAAACAGGACTCACGGAACCGGTCGCGGAACCCCTTGGGCGGATCAAACCCGAGTCTTCGCCGGAGTCTGCCACCGCAGTGGTGGCCGATGAGAATCCTGCGACACCGGCGTTCACATCGCGCTGGGTCAATATGTGGGAGCAGGCTCATTCAAGCGATCGGCAGCCAAACCCGCCGGGCAATTCCGGAATTGATCAGCCGGCTCCGGGCGTGTTTCACGATGTCACGACTTCCGGCAAATCCGAGGATCAATTGTTCGCAGACGACCAACCGCTTTACCTCAACTTGTTTATCTTACTCGCGTCGCTCGGCGGCGCGCTTCTGCTTTGCGGTTTGACTGGCGGTTCATTTCTTTATCGACGCTCAGTGCCTGCTGTGCCGCTAAATCTTCCTCCGCTACCGGATGCGCTTCGCGTCGCCGAGTTTGCCGATCTATCGAGCCCGAATCCGCCGGACACCGCGAAGCCGCTCAATGCGTCCGGCGCAATGACCGATAGCCGCCCTCTGGCCGAGCGCGATTGGCAGATCGCCGTGGACGATCTGCTTCGGGAGGTCGGCGGCGACCAGATTGACGGCGAGTCGTCGCGCGGGCCGCACCAGGCCGGAGACGATCAGCTCCTGACGAACCCGTTCGCGGGCCTCGGCGACCGTCTTATCAAGTAACCGATGGCGAATGCAGGTAAACCGGGCGCGACCCGGCGACCAGAGCGTCAGGGACACAGCGAAGCGGATACGTCCGCGGATAAACCGGCGCTGCCCCTGGGTTTGATTTCCGCAAGATGGAGCAGCTCGGCGACGACGCGCTGAAAACCCAGTCGCTGCTCGTCGATGTCCTTCTGCCGGGTGGTGTAAGTCGGATGATGAGCGGCGAGGTCGCCGACGTACTCTATCTTTCCCATCACCGCGCTCGCGCCGCGGGCGAGCTTGATATGCCGGTTGGAGCAAGCCAACCCAATGATGTCGGCAATCGCCCGGTATTCCCCGGAGGCATCCCTGATGACCTCGCCTTTTGCCGCCCGCTCGAACGCGAGCAGCAGCAGGCACTCCAGTAATCGACGGCACATCACCGCGCAGGCATCATAGAAACCGCCCTGGTATGTTCCGTTGATCTGGATCACCAGGGCTTCCAGGTATGGCCGGGTATCTTCGAACAGTCCGGTCGGAATGACGTGTGAGTGGATCTTGGCTGTGTCGGACGATCCCGTAATCTCGCTGTAGCGGTATGAGAGGCGTGGCTTGCTGGCAAGGCGAAGCCTCACGGTGCCCATCTCTTTGCCCCGGATCACATCACGGTTTGCAAGCAGCTGTCTTCCGAGACGCGTGATGTTGACCCGCCGGCGAAGCGACAGATCGTGCATCAACTCAGCCAGGTACGCCGGACGCAGCTCCGGCCTTCCTTCCTCCTGATCGAAATACCAGAGCAGCGCGACGGCATAGCCGACCTCTGTCAGGCCGAGCTTCGAGATGCCCTCAGCGAACGAAGCGAGACTGGTTTTCATCACCTGCGAGGAGCCACTTCTCAAACTCTGAATGGGCAATGCCCGTCAATTTACAAGCGAGTGGCGCCCCGCCTTGTTTGCCAAGCGACGGCGCCAGAGCAAAAACCTTCCGATGTAAAGGCCAGCCCTACGTCCATAGGGTTTCTCGAGCCGTCCCCATGACGGCACTCGCAGGACTGCACCAGTGAATGAAACCCCTTCGCGGGAATTGAATTCCGGATCATTTTGGCAGGGCTGAAAAAAAATTGCAGGAAATGCTCGCGGAATTTGAAGCATTCTAGATTTGAGACGTTCTAGAAATGATGGAGCCTGAAAAGAAAGCACACAGCCAACTGATGCGACCTAATGTCCGCGATGTCGTGGCAGTTTGTCGCAGCTACCCAGCAACATTCAAAAAAGATGCAGTGCGGAGCAGGAATAAGCAGATGCCGGCGATGAGCCGCGCTCGATCGCTGTGGATGAGCGCAACGTGATCGCTGCCGATGTCGCCCGGATCGGGCTTGGAAATTTTCTGCAACGGGCCTGCCGGGGACGGGCCAACCGATCGCCCCCGGCAGACGCCGTTCAGAGCGTCATCACCATCGGCTCGGCGATATAGTGGAAGCCCTCGCCTGTCTTGACGACGTGGCCATATCCCGGCCACGCGAAGTGATAGGACATGACCGGGATCTTGTTGGCCGCGATCATGTCCAGCAACTTCACGCGCGTATTCGCCGCCTGCTTCGGATCGGTGTCGTAGGAGAACTCCATCCGCGGCTTCTCCAATAGCAGGATCGCGTGATGGGTGAGATCGCCGAGGAAGGCAAATGACTTTCCTTCCGAGGTCACCATGAAGATGGTGTGACCCACGGTATGCCCGGGCGCCGCCATCGCCTGGATGCCGGGCAGGATTTCCTGGCCGTCCTTGAAGAACACCAGCCGGTCGCGCACCGGCAGCAGATTCTTGCGGGCGTGAAGCACGAAATCTTTCAGCGGGCCGCCGATCTTCGACTCGTCGGTCCAGAAGTCGAAATCGCTTTGGGCGATGTAGAACTGAGCATTGGGGAACAATACTTTGTCGGCGGAATCGACGATGCCGCCGATATGATCGATATGGGCATGCGAGAGCACAACGGCATCGATTTCCTCCGGCTTAATGCCGGCTTCGGCCATGCTCTTCTGCTGCCGGCCGGTGGTCGGGCCGAACAGCTTCAATGTGCCCATGCCGGTGTCGAACAGCACGAGCTTGTCACCCGTGTTGACGATCGGCGAGTTCTGCTCGAGCACCACATTGTCGGGAGACAGGAAGTTGTCGGAGAGCATCTTCTTCACTTCTTCCTTCGGCACGCCGATGAACGTGCCGGAGGGATCGCCCAGCGGCAACGGACCGTCGGACACCACCGTGACCTCGGCGCCGCCGAGAATGAACCGGTGCCAATAAGGTGTCTGCGTGCCAAGCTTGGGAGCGCGCGCCAGGGCGCTGCCGCCGAGCAGGGCGGTTGCTCCCAGGCCGGCGCCGAGAGCAAGCAGCGACCGTCGCGAAACATTTTGTGTCATGCGTTCCTCCATTGTTTTTATGAAAAATTTTTCGTTGTCGCCCGCACCAATCCGTCCGCCGCCTGATTGAGCGGGCGCCGATATGCTGCGCCCGCTTTTGAAAGCTGGCAAGCGGAATTGGCGCGTTGGAAATCGTATGACGGAAAGGCGACAGCCGCATATCGCAACGCGAAGCGGATCAGGCTTTGAGCCTGACGCGAAATGCAGCCGTCTTTGGCAAGGCTCGAAGGGTGGACCATCGCGTGTGAACCATCCCTTCACGCGGCCGAGACATCGCTACTGGCTGCATTTCGAGTAAAAGTGCCGATTCAATTTTCAAACAGCAAGACAATTGTAGAGCCGTCATTGCGAGCGAAGCGAAGCAATCCATTCTTCCTTTACGCGGTGAGATGGATTGCTTCGCTTCGCTCGCAATGACGGCAAGACGCAATTCCAAACACACGCTCGCGACCTCGCGGCGCGCAATGCGCCCGAGGCGTTGGTTAATCTTTCGCCCAAAGAGGGCGTGGGGAACGCCGGGTGCCCGTGGCACCCGCAGCCTCGTGTGCGCTTTGCATTGGTAAAAAGCACACGAGTAAACGAGTACCCCGGAATCACCCGGCGTTCCCGCACGCAATGGTTTTAACGGTTTCCTTCGCGCTCTCCCCGGTGACCGGGCTCTTTTGCCACCGTCGTCCAGCGGATATGTTTTGTCTAAGCCCGGTAGGGCCGACTTAACTCCGCAAGACTTGACGCCAGCGTCGGGGCGTCAGGACCACACGACTTCGCCGTACGCAACAACATCGTTCGTCAGTTCGCCGTTTGATCGCTCACAGGCTCTTTCGATCCCGCCCTGCAATCCCGTCGCGCGCAAAACGCTGCCGCGTCCACCGCATCCCTCCCCGCGTCCGTGACGATCGCGATACGCCCCTCTGTGGGGTGGGACGAGAAAAGTTCTAGATCTGATTTGGGGTGTGCGGAAACCGAAATATTTTTGCAAACGGGACTCGACACAAATTGCCTGACGGGCAAATCACTTGTGCCGGTCTTATTGTCAGCGGCTGTAGCCCGGATGGAGCCAACGGGTCGCGCGAATGCGCGCCCGATGACAGGCTCCGCGCAATCCGGGGCCGGCGTCGCGTGAGTCCCGGATTTCGCTGCGCTCCATCCGGGCTACGATGTTCGCCAACGTCATTGCGAGAAGCGACTTGTCCACGAGCAAATCACAATACGGCCGTAGGATGGGTTGAGCCCTTGCGAAACCCATCATGTCAGTAAAATGCTATTGATGGGTATCGCTTCCGCCTTCGCTCATTGAGCTACGGCGGACAAGTCGCTCAACCCATCCTACGCGCTGCATTTTCGGTCAGACGCTTACCCCCGCTTCTTCTCGATCACGTCCCAGATCTTCGCGGCCAAATCCGGCCCGCCGAGCCGCGCAATGGCGCGGATGCCGGTCGGCGAGGTCACGTTGATCTCGGTGAGGTGGCCGTCGATGACGTCGATGCCGACGAACAACAATCCGCGCTCGCGCAAGGCCGGGCCCAGCGTCGTGCAGATTTCGCGTTCGCGCGGGGTGAGGTCGGTGGCTTGCGCGGCGCCGCCGCGGACCATGTTGGAGCGCAAATCGTCCGCCGCCGGCACCCGGTTGACCGCGCCGGCGAATTCGCCGTCGACCAGGATGATGCGCTTGTCGCCGTTTTTGACTTCGGGAAGGAAGCGCTGGATCACCCAGGGTTCGCGAAACGTCACCGTGAACATGTCGAACAGCGAACCGAAATTCATGTCCTGCGGCATGATGCGAAACACCGCCGCGCCGCCGTGGCCGTGCAGCGGTTTCATCACCACGGCGCCATGCTCGTCGCGGAACGAGTTGATCTCGTCGATATCCCTGGAGATCAGGGTCGGCGGCATCAGATGCGGAAAATCCATCACGAAGATCTTTTCCGGCGCGTTGCGCACGCTGGCGGGATTGTTGACCACCAGCGTCTTGGGATGAATCCGCTCCAGGAAATGCGTCGAGGTGATGTAGGCGAGATCGAATGGCGGGTCTTGCCGCAGCAAAATCACGTCGAACGCCGCAAGCGGCTCGCGCCTTGCTTCACCCAGCGTGAAATGATCGCCGGGCTCGTCGCGCACGGTGAGCAACTGAACCGGCGCGACCAGCTCCTCGCCGCGCAGCGAGAGCTTGTCGGGGGTGTAATAAGACAGGCCGTGGCCGCGCTTCTGCGCCTCCAGCAGCAGCGCGAAGGTTGAATCCCCGCGGACGTTGATGCGCTCGATGGGGTCCATCTGGACGGCGACGTTCAATTTCATGGGCTGGCCCGCAAGTTGGTTTTGTTGGAAGGTTAAGTGTTCAGGTGCTGGCGTCGAACGCCGCTAACAGATGGCGCGGCAACCGCCGCGGCGCAATCAGCATCGCGTCAAAACGCAGATCGAAATTGGCGTGTTCGGGATGCGCCATCAGCCAGGCCTGCGCGGCATCGATGATGCGCCGCTGCTGACGCGGCGTCACCGCATAGGCGGCCTCATCCAGGCTGGCGCGGGCCTTGACCTCGACAAAGGCCAGCAGATTGCGCCGGCGCGCCACGATGTCGATCTCGCCATAGGGCGTGCGAAAACGTTTGGCGAGGATGCGATAGCCCTTTGCCATCAGAAAAGCGCTGGCGCGGCTCTCGGCGGACAGCCCGGTTCGAAACGCCGCGACGCGCGCGGGCGCCGCCGTTTTGACGGGCGCCGTAGTGGGTTGGGCGTCGTCAGCCTTTGCCATCGTCGCCCTCCGCCCCGGCCCTCTTGTCGGCCTCCTTGTCGAGTTCTTTGGCGAGTTCAAGCGCGCGGGCGTAGATCTCGCGGCGCGGCCGGCCGGACAATTCGACCGCATGCGCGACCGCGTCCTTGACGCTGTCGCGTTGGAGCGATGACCGCAACAGATCGTCCAGCTCGTGCTCCGACATGATCTGCGTGCCCGCCGCGGGTGGGCCGATCACCAGCACAAATTCACCGCGCGTCTCCAGCGTGTCGGCGGCCCGCGCCAGTTCGGAGACCGGCGCGCGCCTGACCTCTTCATGCATTTTCGTCATCTCGCGGCAGATCGCAGCGTCGCGCGCGCCCATGATGCCGGCGAGATCGGCCA
>WNFF01004312.1_pt1 | contig 14782 bp, 16 predicted proteins | sample 5400441 | NCBI WGS metagenome assembly WNFF01 (sample SAMN13153345, study PRJNA577476) | soil metagenome | isolation source: 120 cm saprolite under Douglas fir tree site 2 hole 3 replicate 1 | place: USA:California | collected 2015-04-18 | reverse complement strand
GTGTGTGCCGGTCGCCGAACTCGCGTGCGATTACGTCCCAGGCGCTCTCGGCGGCTCGGCGCAGCCAGCGCCGACCGTCGGGGAGCTGCCCGAGCCGCTCTTGCAGCGGCGGCCCCCAGCCGATCGGTGTGTACCGGTACGCGCCGAACGCGCCCTTTGCGCGGTCGTATTCACTCATCATCCGCCGAAACGTCTCCGCATCGCGGCGAGAGAACTTGGCGAACTCTGCGCATGTGCGATCGAGGTCTCGCCACTGAGTCAGCCAGGTGCCGTCGGGAAAGGGGATGTGAACGACGGGATCGGGCTTCAGGTACTCGAGCCCGTACTCGCCAAGTTGCAGCTCATCGTCGCGCAACGTCGGGCTCGCCTGGATCAGATTGTGCGCCGTCGAGCAAGTGTCGTGCAGGAAGCCGGGCAACGTCAGTTCCTCCGTCGCCGTGTCACCACCCATGATCGGCCGCGTGTCGAGCACGCAACACTCGAGGCCGGCGTGTGTCAGGTACGCCGCGGCGACGAGCGCATTGTGTCCGCCTCCGGCGACGACGACGTCAAACGACTCGCTCATCCGCTAGCCTGCGCGCGATGGCGCGGCTCCCATACGTCGATCCCGCGTCGCTCACTGATCCGGAGCTCATCGATTACCTCGAGCAGGCGCGCCGGTTCGGCACGCCGCGTCCCGAGACGCAGTCGATCCGCTCGAACGTCCCCGCCGTCGCCAAGGCGTTCTCGCGTCCGTGGGAGACGATCTTCCGCGGCGGCGCCGTCGAGCACTCGCTCAAAGAACTCTGCCGCGTCTACGTGTCGCAGACGATCGACTGCGACTACTGAGGATCGCAGCGATCTCTCCGGGCCGGAGAGCAAGGCATCGAGGAGCAGGACTACGGCGATCTCCTCAACTTCAACCGATCCGACCGCTACGGCGAGCGGCAGAAAGCTGCACTGCTCTACACCAGCATGCTCGTCTGGAACCCCGAAGGCGCCGACGACGTCGTCTGGAAACGCCTCCGCGAGCATTTCAACGACGATGAGATCGTCGAGCTCGGCCAATTCGTCCAACTGACCTACGGACAGCAATGCGTGATCAAGACCTGGGGCGTCGGCCACGGCGACTTCCTCGCCGACACGAACGCGGGCCTCGCCCCCGAACGGGAGGAGATCTAGCTGCCCCACCTTCCGGGCACCCCCGACGAGATCAGGTCGCGCATTCCTGCCGCGCAGGACGCATTCGCCTACACGCGCGACAACGTCCTTCGCGGCGGCCTCGTCGACGCGGCGCTGAAGGAGCTCTGCTTCCGCTACCTCGCGAGCGATGCCTCTCTCTCCGATCTCTCGCGCTTCGACCGACGCGAGCGCGCCGCGCTCGACTGGGCGCACGCAATCGCCTGGGACTCCGATCGCGCCGACGACGAGCTGTGGGCGCGCCTCCACGAGCTGTTCAGCGATCAGGAGCTGGTCGAGCTCGGTTGCGCGATCGGCTTCGAACTCGGCCAGCAGCACTGGCGACGTACTCTTGGCCTCCCCGGCCGCGATATCGAGTAACACCGAGCTACAGGCGTCGATCGCCGTTGAACGTCAGCAACTTCAGCTCTGTCATCTCTTCGATCGCGTAGCGGATCCCTTCCCGCCCGGCGCCGGAGTCCTTGACGCCGCCGTAGGGCATGTGGTCGACGCGGAACGTGGAGACATCGTTGATCATCAGACCGCCCGTCTCAAGCCGCTCGAATGCCGCGTCGACGAGCCGGAGATCGTTCGTGAACAGCCCGGCCTGCAAACCGAACCGGCTCGCCGTCGCGCGCTCGATCGCATCTAGCGGATCTTCGTAGTGCGACAACACAACGAGCGGGGCGAACGCCTCCTGACAGGAGATACGGAGCCGATCGTCGACTCCGGTGAGCACGGTGGGCTGCCACATGCGACCCTCGCGGACGCCGCCGGTCAGCACCTGCGCGCCGGCGGCGACCGCTTCCTCAAGCCACTCCTCGACGCGCTCGGCCGCCGCATCATCGATCAGCGGCCCAATGTCGGTCGCCTCGTCAAGCGGATCGCCGACGACGAGCGCGTCCACGCGCCGGAGTAGCTCGTCGGCGAAGTCGTCGTAGACGGACGCCTGGACGTAGACGCGCTGCACGGAGATGCACGTCTGTCCCGATTGCACGAAGCCGCCCCACGCGATGCGCTCGGCCGCGTAGGCGACGTCGGAGTCCGAGTGGACGATCACGGGCGCGTTCCCGCCGAGTTCGAGCGTCACGCGCTTGCGACCAGCGCGTCGCCTTAGATCCCAACCGACGGCAGGGCTGCCGGTGAAGGTGAGCAGCTTGATTCGTTCGTCTTCGACGAGCGGAGCCGCGGTCTCGGTCGACGAGGGGACGACGGCGATTCCCTGCTCCGGCCAGCCTGACTCGAGCACGATCTGTCCGAGCTTCAGCGCGCTAATTGGCGTCTGCGATGCCGGCCGGATCACGATCGGGTTGCCTGCGGCCAGGGCCGGCGCGACCTTGTGCACGACGAGGTTCAGCGGGAAGTTGAACGGTGTGATGCCTGCGATCGGACCGAGCGGGATCCTACGCACGTGCGCGACGCGGTTTTCGGTGCCCGGGATCCAGTCCAGCGGGACGATCTCGCCGTAGATTCCTCGCGCCGCGCGGCGATCGCGTCGCTGATCCGCTCCAGCACGGCTGCGCGTTCGTGCGACGCAAGTCGCTTCGTCGTCTCGAATGCCTCCGTCGCAGCAGCGATCGCGGCCTCGATCGCGCCAGCATCCGCTCGGTGGACGTTGGCGACCGCCGCTCCGTCGTACGGACTGCGCACGGCATATGCTTCGCCGCTCTGGGCCTGCTCGCCGGCGACGAGCGGGAAGAAATCGCCGAGCTGGGATTGCTCCTCGGTGCCGCCTAGGGCCGCGGCTCCTCGCAGACGCTCGTCCGTCGCCGCCATCATGGCACCAGCCCCGCCGGCTCCTCGACGAGGTCGGCCAGCGTCCCGAGGAAGCGCGCGCCGCGCGCCCCGTCGACAACGCGGTGGTCGAAGGACACGGTGAAAATGGACATGGAACGCACCTCCGGATGACCGTCGATTGCGACGACTCGTTCCGCGATCCGGCCGACGGCGAGGATCGCAGCCTGGGGCCCGTTGAGGACGGCGCTGAATGCGTCGACGCCGTACATGCCGAGATTCGAGATCGTGAACGTGCCGCCGCCAACGTCTTGCGGACGCAGCGTGCCCGTACGCGCCGCCTCGACGAGCTCCTCCCGTCGCGCGGTGATCTCGCGCAGCTCGAGCCGGTCAGCGGCATGAACGACCGGCACGACCAGCCCGTCGTCGACTGCGACCGCAATGCCGACGTTGACCTCTTCCGCGGCGACGATTCCGCCCTCGTGCCACTGTGCGTTGACCCGCGGATGCTCGCTTAGCGCGGCGGCGACCAGCTTGACGAGCAGGTCGGTGTGGGTCACGCGTTCGTAACCCGCGCGCTTGCGAGTGCTCGCCCGCCACGCCTCGAGCCGGCCGGCGTCGACCTCACGAGAGAGGTAGAAGTGCGGCGCCGTCTGCCAAGACTGCGTCGTCCGCTCGGCCATGCGCTGCCAGATCACCCCGAGCCGTGGCGGCGTCCGAGGCACGCCGGCGGTCGAACCGTCGCGGCCCCTGCCCGTGGACTCGACGTCCGTCGCGAGCACCGCCCCGTGGGGACCTGAACCGGCGAGCGCGGCGACGTCGACGCCGCGCTCCGCGGCCAGACGCCGCGCCTTCGGCGAAGCCAGCGGCCGCCTCCCGCCGCGTCCGCGTCCGCTGGTCTCTTGCACCGGCGGCGGCACCTGCGCAGTCACAATCGGCTCCACGCCCGCAGGCGTCTCGGCTGGCGTCTTCTCGCCGGGGGCGAGGATCACGGCGACGACGCCGCCGACCGGCACGTCGGCGCCCTCCGGCACTCGCAAGCCTGCAAGCGTCCCGCTCGCGGGTGCCTCGATCTCGACCGTCACCTTGTCGGTCTCGATCTCCATGATCGGCGCGCCCTGCTCGACGGCGTCGCCCTCGCTCTTCAACCAGCGCAATATTTTGCCGGTTTCCTGCGCCATCCCGAGCGCGGGCATGATCACGTCCGTCGGCATCTAGGACGGGTCGAGCGTCGCACCCTCGAGCCGTGATCCCTCCACGACGGCGTCGACAGGAGGCAGGTCGGCGCTGTTCAGGTTCGACTGCGACTCGCGAATGCCAGCGAGCGGGCCGCCTGCGGTTGGCTGACCCCCGCCTGCGACCAGCAGCTCCTCGGCCGGAAAGCGCGTAATGACCTCGCAACCATCCTTGGTAACGACGAGCTGCTCCTCGATCCGCGCCGCCGACCAGCCGTCCGAGGCCGGCCAGAACGTCTCCAATGCGAAGACCATTCCCTCCTGGACCACAGTCGGATATTCGAACGAGACGAGCCGGCTGAAGATCGGCTTCTCCCAGATCGAGAGTCCGACGCCGTGGCCGTACTGCAGCGCGAACGCCGCCTCCTCGTCCGGGAAGCCGAACTCCTCCGCCTTCGGCCACACGGCGACCACGTCGGCGGTCGTGACACCCGGACGGATGAGCGAAATCGCGTGATCGAGGATGTCGCGGCAGCGCTTGTACGCGTCGACGAGCGCACGCGACGCGCTGCCGACCGCGAACGTACGGTAGTAGCAGGTCCGGTAGCCGTTGTACGCGTGCAGGATGTCGAAGTACGCCGGGTCGCCGGGACGCAGCATGCGATCGGTGAACACGTGCGGATGCGGGCTACAGCGCTCGCCAGAAATCGCGTTCACGCCCTCCACATGCTCGGAGCCGAGCTCGTACAGCACCTTGTTCACGAGCGCGACGCACTCGTTCTCGCGGAAGCCGGGGCGCAACGCGCGGAACAGCTCGTCGTACGCCCCGTCGACCATCGCGCACGCCGTATTGAGCAGAGTGATCTCGTCCTCCGTCTTGATCATGCGCACGTCCTGCAGCAGCGCCTGGCAGTCGACGACAGTGATTCCTTCCGCCTCGAGCGCGCGCAAGACCGGGAGCTCGACAATGTCGATGCCGAGCGGCTCGCCAAGGAGTTCGCGCTCTGCGAGCTCCGTCTTGATCTTCTGCGCGACGGCCTCCGCGCGCCCCTGTACGGAGCCGCGCAGCGTCGAGATGCCAGCGCGCGAGCGGTCCTCGCCCAGCCACGGGCTGTAGAGCTTGTGGTGGCGGGCCGCCGAGCCGAAGTCCCACATGATCGGCTCGTCGTTCTGCGGCAGGAGGCAGAAACGGACGAGCTTGTCGATCGCCCACGTGCCGATGTGGGTCGCCGTGATGTAACGGATGTTGTTCATGTCGAAGCACAGCAACGCGCCGAGCTCCGACTCGGCGAGAGCCCGCTTCGCGCGTGCGAGCCTTTCGGTGCGCAGTCGCTCGAGGTCGACGCGCTGCTCCCAGTCGACCGCCATCGTCCCGTACGTCCGCAGCGCCATCGCTACTCCTTCCCCACGAGTCTGCGAGCCTCGGCCGCGACCGTGTCGGCGGTCGGCACGGTCAGGTCCTCCAGCACCGGCGAGAACGGGATCGGCACGTCCATCGCGCACATTCGGCGCACGGGTGCATCGAGGTCGTAGAACGCGTCTTCCGCGATCAGGGCTGCGAGCTCGGCGCCGACACCGTAGCTGCGGTGGCCCTCGTCGATCACGATCGCGCGTCCGGTTTTGCGTACCGACGCGACGATCGTCTCGCGGTCGAGCGGAACAAGCGTGCGCGGGTCGACGATCTCGGCGCTGATCCCGTCGGCGGCGAGCTGCTCGGCCGCGTCGAGCGCGACGTAGACCATCGAGCTCGTCGCGACGAGTGTCACGTCTTCCCCATCGCGCTTCACGTCCGCGACGCCGAGTGGCAGGACGTATTCCTCCTCGGGGACGGGTCCCTTGACCGCGAACATCATCTTGTCCTCGAACACGACGACGGGGTTGTCCTCGCGAATCGCGGCCTTGAACAAGCCCTTCGCGTCGTACGGTGTCGCCGGCAGCACGACCTTGACCCCCGGAACGTGCGCGACGAGCGCGTGCAAGCTCTGGCTGTGCTGCGCGGCGGAGCGCCGCGTCGCCCCGAGCGTCGTGCGGATCGTCAGCGGCGCCTTCAGCCTGCCGCCGGACATGTAGTGGATCTTCGCCGCCTGGTTAACGAGCTGGTCCATCACCAGCGTCATGAAGTCGCCGAACATGATGTCGACGACGGGACGCATCCCCGTCATCGCGGCGCCGAGCCCGATCCCGGAGATCCCGGCCTCGGAGATCGGCGAATCGATCACGCGCTCGGGACCGAACTCTTCGACGAGTCCCGAGAGGACCTTGAACGGCGTGCCCGCTTCGGCGACGTCCTCGCCGACGATGAAGACGGAGGCGTCCCGGCGCATCTCCTCCGCGAGCGCCTCGTTCACTGCCTGTGACAGCGTCAGCTCGCGTGCCTCCGGCTGGGCCGCGACTGCGCTAGGCGAAGACATGCTGGTCGACCTCGCTCTCGTCAGGGTACGGCGCGGCGAGCGCGAACTCGACGCCCGCCTCGACCTCTTGCTGCGCCTCGGACCGGATCTGCGCGAGCGTCTCGGCCACGACGCCCTGCTCCCGCAGCCACCCAGTGAGCAGCTCGATCGGATCGCGCTCCGACTTCCACTCCGTTTCCTCCTCTTCGGAGCGATAGTAGCTGCGGTCGACGTCGCCGACGTGGTGTCCGTGGAAGCGGTAGGTGTTCAGCACCAGGAACGTGGGCCCGTCCCCGCGACGGGCGCGCGCGACGGCGCGCACGGCGGCGTCGAACACCGCGCGGACGTCTTGGCCGTCGACCTGCTCGGCCGCGATTCCGAACGCCTCGCCCCGCGCTACGAGGTCGCCGGCGGTCGTCTCGGAGTAGTGCGTGTACTCGTTGTAGAGGTTGTTTTCGCAGGCGTAGATCACGGGCAGCTTCCAGAGCGACGCCATGTTCATCACCTCGTAGAGGACGCCCTGCCCGAGCGCGCCCTCGCCGAAGAAGCAGACCGCGACCTGGTCGGTGCTACGCATCTTCGCGGACATCGCTGCGCCCGTCGCGATTCCGGTCGACCCGGCGACGATCGCGTTCGCGCCGAGGTTTCCGTTCTCGTGGTCTGCGATGTGCATCGAACCGCCCTTGCCGCGGCAGTAGCCAGGCTCCTTGCCGAGCAGCTCGGCGAACATGCGGTCGGCCGCGGCGCCCTTCGCAAGGCAGTGACCGTGACCGCGATGCGTGCTGGTGATGTAGTCGTCCTTGCGGAGCGCCATGCAGATGCCGACGGCGACGGCTTCCTCGCCGATGTAGAGGTGCGCGAGGCCCGGCATCTTCGCGCTGCGGTAGAGCTCGTTGACGCGCTCTTCGAAGGCACGGATCGTTGCCATCCGGTGGTACGCGTCGAGCCACCGCTCGATCGTGGAATCGGACGTGAGCTTCGTCTCCCGCATAGTGCTCATGTCGCGGCTCCGGCGGTGACGCCTGACATCTGGGCCAGCACGTCGAAGAGGACGGCGAAGTCCTTGTCCTCCAGACCCATCCCGCGCGCGGCGGTCAGGAATTCGTTCGTGACCGCGGTCGTCGGCAACGGCACGTCGAGCTCGCGGCCGAGCTCGAGTGCGAGGGTCATGTCCTTCTGCATCATGTTCACGTCGAACCACGCCTCGTCCGGCTGTTCGAGCACGAACGGCCCCCGGTAGACGACCATCGGCGAGGCAATCACGCTGGAGAGCAGCACTTCGACGGCGGTCTCGCGCGGGATCCCGCTCTTCTCGGCAAGCAAGACGCCTTCGCTAAAGGCGAGCATCTGCACCGCCAGACTGAGGTTCGTCGCGATCTTCATCGTCGCCGCCGCGCCGTTCGGCCCGACGTGGAACACCTTCGGCCCGATCGCTTCCAGGATCGGCTTGACGCGCTCGAAAACCTGCGCATCGCCGCCGACCATCACGGTCAGCTTTCCCTGCTCGAGCGTGATCACCGAGCCCGAGACCGGCGCGTCGAGCATCTCGGCGCCCAGCGCCGACACCCGCTCGGCGAGCGCGCGCGTGTTCGCCGGGCTCGCGGTCGACATGTCGACGTACACGCTGTCCGGCCGCAGGCCCGCGAGGATCCCGTCGCGGCCATCGGTGACCGCGCGGACGGCGGCCGTGTTGGTGACCATCGTAAAGACGATCTCGCTGCGCTCCGCGAGCTCGCGCGGGCTGTCGGCCCAGTGCATGCCTTGCGCACGCAGCGCCTCGGCCTTCCCGCGCGTCCGGTTCCAGCCATAAACGGTGTGGCCCGCGTCGAGCAAGCGCTTCACAACCTCGCTGCCCATCACTCCCAGCCCGACGAATCCGAGCTCAGCCACGCCCCGCTCCATCGACCGGCTCGATCCCCTGCGCGACGATCTGATGAACGTCGGCCTCGACACGCACCAGGTGCGCACGCATCTCGTCGCGTGCACGCTCGGCGTCCTGCGCAACGATCGCGGCGCGAATCAAACGATGCTGCTCCAGCGACCGCTCGGGACTCGAGGGAATGAGATAGATCGACATCAGCGCGCGCCGAATCAGGTCACGCAGCGCATGCATGCTGTGCAGGACGAGCCGGTTGCCGGATGCCTGCGCGATCGCGAGGTGGAAGTGGAGGTCAGCGTCGATGTAGGCATCTGCACTGCCCGACTCGAGCCCGGCTGCCATGTCGGCGATGGCCGCGTCCATCTCTTCGATGTCCGCGCCGCTGCGGCGCTCGGCCGCGAGGGCCGCGGCCTCTGCTTCGAGGATCCGCCGCAGCTCGTAGATCTCCCGCATGTTTGCCTCGTCGAGGCTGAGCAGCAGCTTCAGCGAGTTGTTCAAGGGGTTCCGAAAGTTCGCGACTGCGAAGGAGCCGTTTCCGACCGACTCGATCAGCCCTTTCGACTCGAGCATCCGTAGCGCCTCGCGCACCGACGAGCGGCCCGCCTGATAGCGCTGCGTCAGCTCACGCTCGGGCGGAAGGGCGTCTCCCGGCTTGAGGCGCCGGCCCGCGATCTGGGCGAGCAAGTTCTCGGCGATCAGCTCGTAGACCTTCTGACGCTCGATCGGCTCATAGGTGGGGAACGTCTCAGCCATAGCAGAGAGATCTGTCTGACAAGCAGACGAGAGGCGAGCTTAGCGCGCGGGGCCCCCCGCCCGCAACGGCCGAAGGAGAATGGTGTTGCGCACGGCCGTGCGCCGTGCTTGAATCGCCCGGTCTGACAATCTGATCAGCAGCTGAAGGAGGTCCGACGTGAAACTCGCGCGAATCGCTTTGGCCATCGGGCTTGTGGCGGCCCTCTCGACCGCCGCGGCCTCCTCCGCGGCACAGGGCAGCCGAGCCAGCTCGACCCTGAAGATCGGTATCTCGCTCTCGCTGTCCGGCGACTTCTCCGACTCCGGCAAGGCTGCGATGCGCGGCTACAACCTGTGGCGCGACGTCGTCAACGCCCACGGTGGCCTCCTCGGCCACCCCGTCAAGCTCAAGATCCTCGACGACACGAGCAGTCCCACACAGGTCGTGTCGAACTACCAGAACCTGATCACGAAGGACAAGGTCGCGTTCGTGTTCGGTCCGTTCTCGACGCTGCTGACGGCTCCGGCTGCAACGGTCGCCAATCGTTACCACTACGCGTTCATCGAGCCCGCCGGGGGTGGGCCGGCGGTCTTCGGCGAGAAGCTGCACAACGTGTTCTTCACGCAACCTGCGCCGATCATCGACAGCGCAGACGTCTTCGCCCACTACATCCTGTCGCTGCCGAAGTCCTTGCGTCCGAAAACCGCTGCGTATCCGTCACTGGACGATCCGTTCGCGTCCCCGATCGCCGACCGCGTCCGAACGCTGCTGGAGAAGAAGGGAATTCGGACCGTTTACAAGACGATCTACCCGGCGGAGACGACCGACCTGGCGCCGATCGTCTCCAAGTATGCGGCGATGAAGCCGGATCTCGTCGTCGGCGGTACGCAGAACAACGACGCGTACGCCCAGATAAAGGCGATGATCCAGCTCAAGTTCAGCCCGAAGTTCCTCTTCTTCTCCAACGGGCCGAACGATCCCGCCGAGTTTCCGAGCAAGGTCGGCCCGCAGAACGTCAACGGCATCTTCAGCAGCGGCGACTGGTTCCCGCAGTCCAAGGCGCCGGGCAACAAGGCGTTCGTCGCCGCATACGCGAAGAAATACGGCAAAGGCCCGATCGACCCAACTTCGCCAGAGGCGTTCGCAGCTGGCCAGGTGCTCCAATTGGCGGTCGCAAAAACGCACTCGCTCGACAACGGCAAGATCATCACGGCGCTGCACAAGGGAAGCTGGCCGACGGTGGAGGGCGTCTTGAGGTGGAACAGCATCGGCGAGCCGCAGGGCAGCGATCTGCTCGTCGAGTGGGTGCACGGGAAGCTCTATCCCGTCTATCCGAAGAAGATCGCGCTGCATGCGCCGTTCGCGCCGAAGCCGCCCTGGGGGAAGGGCTAACGAAGATCGATGCACCTAGTCGTCCAGGCGTGCATCCTGGGGGTGTTGACAGGCGGCGTCTACGCGCTCATGGCGAGCGGGTTGACGCTCGTCTTCGGCGTGATGCGCGTGATCAACGTGGCTCAGGGGGCGCTCGTAATCCTGAGCGCCTACCTGAGCTGGGCGCTCTTCACGCACTTCCAGGTCGATCCGTTCCTGTCGGTACTGATCGTCGCGCCGCTGATCTTCGCGCTCGGCGTCGGGGTGCAGCTCGTCTTCATTCGCTCCCTCCGTAGCGAGCAGGCAGAGGAGCTATCACTCCTGATCACGTGGGCGCTCGCGCTCGGCATCGAGGGTGTGCTCGGCGCCGTCTACGAGACGACCTACCGCGCTACGAACACCAGCTACGCGAACTCCGCCTGGACCATCTTCGGCTACCAGGTGTCCGTCGTGCGCGCGTATGCGTTCGGACTCTGCGTTGCGGTTCTCGTTCTTCTCTACCTGCTGCTCGCGCGCACGCGATTCGGTCGATCGGTGCGCGCGACGGTCCAGAACCCGAGCTCGGCGCTCCTGCTCGGCGTCAACGCCGACCGGGTGCGCGCCCTTGCCTTCGGGATCGGGGTGAGTACCGCAGCTGCTGCCGGCGCCGTGTATGGGGTCCTCTACCCGTTCAATCCTGGCAGCCATTACGACCTCATCTCCCGCCTGCTGTCGATCGTCGTCCTCGGCGGGCTCGGCAGCGTTGCCGGCGCCGTGGCCGCTGCGCTCATGATGGGCGTTGTCGAGGCCGTCGTCGCCGTGGAGATCTCCCCAGTCTGGTCGTCCTTCTCGTACTTCGTCGTCTTGGTGGCGATCTTGCTCTTGCGACCACAGGGGTTCTTCGGCGCCCGGGAGCGGACGCTTTGAGGTGGATCACGCCGGGCGGGCTGCTCCGCGGCGGCGGCGTCTTCGGGCTGCTCGCCGCTTTCCCGTTCGTCGAACGCACGGACTGGATCGTCAACATCGGCGTCTTCACGCTGATGTACGCGGGACTGGCGACGGCGTGGAACCTCTTCTCGGGGTACACCGGATACATCTCGCTCGGCCAGGCCGCGTTCTTCGGGATCGGTGCGTACGCGACGGGAATCACGTTCGAGCACATCTCGATCGGCTCGGGTTATCGCCCCTTCTACGCACTCCCGCTGATCGGTCTTGCCGTCGGGCTCGTCTCCGTTCCGGTCGCCTGGGTGGCGCTGCGTACGCGTGCGATGACGTTCGCGATCGTGACGCTGATGCTGCTGTTCATCGTGCAGCAGCTCGCGTTCAACCTTCGGTCGATCACGCACGGCTCGCAGGGCGTCGCCGTTCCGCAGCCGACCTTCGCATCGAACTTCGACCGGCCGTACTACCTCGCCATGCTCAGCGTGCTCGCGCTCGCGATGCTCATCTGTTGGTATGTCCGCCGCAGCAAGCTCGGATTGATGCTGCTTGGGATCCGCGAGGACGAGGAGAAGGCGCGCGGACTCGGCGTGCGCGTCACCGGTGCGAAGCTGATCGCCTGGGCGCTCAGCGTCGGCTTGACCGCGATGATCGGCGGGATCTGGGGCTACTACCTCTTCTACATCTATCCGGAATCCGCGGTCGATCCGCTCGTGATGATCGGCGCCGTCTTGATGGCGTTCCTCGGCGGTAAGGGGACGCTCTGGGGCCCGATGATCGGCGCGTTTGTCCTCGTGCCGGCGCAGCAGTGGGCGCTGACGAGCTACGGCGCGACCCGGCTCTACCTCATCGCCTACGCCGGCGTGTTCGTCCTCGTGCTGCTGCTGCTGCCACGCGGGATCGTCCCGTCGCTCGCCGACCTCGTGAGCCGGCGACGGTTTCGCGCAACCGACCGCCCGGATGTCCGCCCGACCGTCGAGCGCGTGGCGTCGTGAGCTCCGCTGCGCTCCTGACGGCGGAGGGACTGACGAAGCGATTCGGCGGCGTCGTCGCGGTAGAAGACTGCACGCTCTCCGTTCCGACCGGAACGATCACCGCGCTCGTCGGCCCGAACGGATCCGGCAAGACGACTGTCTTCAACCTGCTCACCGGCTACTTGCGCGCGGACGCGGGCACCGTCGCCTTCGCCGGTCGCCGCATCCGCCGTCCGGATCCGATTCGCCTCTACCGCGCCGGTCTGACGCGAACCTTTCAGCAAGCGCGGATCTTTCCCGACCTGACGCTCGTCGAGAACCTCGTCGTCGCCATCCAGCAGCCGTGGCGCACGATCGTCTGCCGAGCGATCGGGCGCGACGATCGCAGCCGCGCCTTCGAGCTCTTGGAGGAGTTCGGCCTGGTGCAGCTCGCCGAGGCACGCGCCGGCTCCCTCTCCTACGGCCAGAAGAAGCTGCTCGAGTTTGCGACGGTGCTGATGGCCGAGCCCCAGCTTGTCCTCCTCGACGAGCCTACCGCCGGCGTCAATCCGGTGATGGTCGCGGCGATCGAGACGCGCATCCGCGAGCTGAACGCGCGCGGACTGACGTTTCTGGTCGTCGAGCACAACATGAATCTCGTTATGCGCCTGTGCGATCCCGTGATCGTCCTCGACCACGGGACGAAGCTCGCCGAGGGACGACCCGCCGACGTCCGGAACGACGCACGTGTGCTCGACGCGTACCTGGGCGCGTGAGCATGCTGCTGCGCTTCGACAGTGTCGTCGCCGGCTACGGCCGTGGTGACATCCTGCGCGGTCTCGACCTCGACGTGCCCGAGCAGGCGGTCACCTGTCTCGTCGGTCCCAACGGAGCCGGCAAGTCGACGGCTCTAAAGACGCTTAGTGGTCTCTTGAAGCCTCGTGCGGGACGCATCTTGTTCGAAGGGGACGACATCGCCGGCCTCTCTCCCGCGCGTGTGCTCGCGCGCGGCATCGTGCACGTGCCGCAGGAGCGCAGCCTGTTCCCACTCATGACGGTCTGGGACAACGTGCTGATGGGCGGCCACTCGATGCGTGACCGCGGCGCCGTCAGGCGGCGAGCGGAAGCGCTTGCAGAGCGTTTTCCAATCGTTCGCGAACGCCGGAACGACCGAGCAGGTGAGCTTTCGGGCGGTCAGCAGAAGGTGGTCGAGATTGCACGGGCGCTCATGCTCCGGCCGAAGCTGATCCTCTTCGACGAGCCGACAATGGGGCTCGAGCCGAAGACGCGGCACCTCATCTTCGAGACGATTGCACGGCTGCACGCGGACGGCCACACCGTCCTGCTCGTCGAACAGAACGCGCGCGCAGGGCTCGCAGCCGCCGATCACGGCGCCGTGCTCGACGCCGGTCGCGTCGCGATCGCGGGCCGCGGCGCCGATCTGCTCGCCGACCCGCGGCTCGGCGAGCTGTACCTCGGCGGCTCAGGCCCGACCGCCAACGGCAGCGGCGGTATGAACTCGCCAGCTTGAATTCGGACGGCAACGCAGACCGCGTAGGTTCACAAACTCGCGGATCGCTGCGACGAAGCCTGAAGGGTGTCAATACTCGGATTCCGCGCCGAACCGGAGTCTTGGCAACGCTTCGGGTTCCTGGTTCGTTGGCTTGCGCGCTTGAAGGCGCCTCACCTCTGAGAGCTTTCTCTTCTAGCAGCTCTGGTTTGGCCTACTCTCGCAAAGGAGCCGCCGATCGTCCAGCGACTTGACTTTCATCCGTAGTGGCAGCGGTAAACGCGGAGCAGGTGCTCGAGCTGGCGGCGCCGAGGATGAGGATTCGGTCGAGACAATCAGCGCGGAGAGTGCGGACCCAGCGCTCGGCGTAAGCGTTCGCGTTCGGCGCCTGGACAGGCGTGTGGATCACCCTGATGCCCTCACTCCGGAAGACCTCGTCGAAGCCGTGGCTGAACTTCGTGTCGCGGTCGTGGACGAGAAACCGGAACGGCTGCTCGTCGCCGAACCGCATGATCAGGTTGCGCGCCTGCTGGGCGACCCAGCCGCCGTCCGGAGTCGACGCGCAGGCGACTTACTCGATCCGTCGCGTCGCGAGCGAGATGAAGAAGAGGACGTAGATCCGCTGCAGAAAGGCGGTTTCGACGGTGAGGAAGTCGCAGCCGAGCATGCTCGACGCCTGCGCTCGCAAGAAGGCTCGCCACGACGAGTGCTTTCGCTGTGGCGCCGGCTGGAGACCTGCCTCGAGCAGCACCTTGCGCACGGAGGTCGCCGAAACCGGAATGCCAAGGCCCTTGAGCTCGCCGACTATCCGTTTGTATCCCCAGTGCGGGTTCTCGTCAGCGAGCCGAAGGATCAGCTCGCGGAGCGAGCGCTCGAGCCGCGGTCGCCCGGGGGTCCGGTGCGAGTATGTCCACCGGCGGGCGATGAGCTGGCGGTGCCAGCGAAGCAGTGTCTCTGGCTT
>WNFF01007000.1_pt1 | contig 14786 bp, 11 predicted proteins | sample 5400441 | NCBI WGS metagenome assembly WNFF01 (sample SAMN13153345, study PRJNA577476) | soil metagenome | isolation source: 120 cm saprolite under Douglas fir tree site 2 hole 3 replicate 1 | place: USA:California | collected 2015-04-18 | reverse complement strand
ACATACGTTTTCTTAAGAGCTCTTGCCGATTGGCAAGGGAATTGTGCAAGTCTTATGGCGAGGAGTTGCTGAACATCAGTTCGTCAGATGGCCCGCATGCCCTAAATATTTCCTCCTTCGCAAATTACGTCTTGCTTTCCGTCTACCTCTACCCTACGATGCCATCACTTCGAAACTAAATTAAGTTATGTTTATTCAGGTATTTACCTGCGCTTGGCCTCAGGTCTTTACCTGTGTTTGCCACTTTAATCCCTTCGTCTGCGCGTCCTAACCTAACTTCGTCTGCTCATGAGTGCGTCTGGCCGCGGAGGCCAGGTGCTCGGATCGAATGCGCTTTCAAAATTCCTCCATACCGAGAAGAAAAGGAGAGTTCCTGTGCTGAGACAAAATACTTTCATGCTGATATTTTTCCTTGGAGCGGTGTTGGCCGGCAATGCTGCAACGCTGTCGATCTCGATGAGTTCCCCTTTGTACAATGGTTCCCTGGGCGTTACGTATGATATCCAGTTGCAAGCCACTGGCGGATCAGGTGCGCCTTACACTTGGTCTCTCTCTTCCGGCAGTTTGCCGCCTGGACTGACGCTCTCCAGTTCAGGGCGAATCTCCGGGACGCCGACGTCCAGTAAGACTTACACATTTAGCGTTAAAGTGATGGATGTCGGTGGTTCTGCGCAGACGAAATCAGTCTCTTTGACGGTGTTTTCTACAGCCGCGGATAATCGGTATTGCAACTCTGGCAATCTAGTAAATTTTGCAGGCAGCAAGTCCGATGGTCTTGCTAATCTTCCTGCCTCCTGTTTCTTCACGGCATTATCCGCTACTCCCTCGCCTGGAACCGTAACTACGGTGCCGGCCGGCGCTGATCTCCAACGCTATCTCGATGGCGCTGTCTGCGGAGAGACGCTGATGCTCACCGCGGGCGCGTCCTACCAAAACATCAACGGGCTCACTTTCTCCGCGAAACACTGCGATGATCGTCATTGGATCACGGTTCGCACCAACGCCTCTAATTCGCAGTTGCCTCGCGAAGGAGTTCGGATAACCCCTTGCTGGGCGAAAATCGCTTCGTTGTCGGGTCGACCGGCCTATGGCTGTCCGTCGGGTGGAGTCCCATCTAGCGATCGGCTGGCGAAAATTACGGTCAGTCCGGGTAGTGTCCCAATATCAATTTCTGGGGACCACTATCGCTTGATTGGCATTGAGATCACGCGCACGGCCGGGGGCGGGATCACTGACACTTTAGTGCGGACAACGGGAGCGTCGCAGATCGTCTTTGATCGTATGTGGATTCACGGAACCGCAAGGGATGAGGCAGCGCATGGCATCTCAATGAACGATGCTCACAAAATCGCTGTGATCGATTCGTACTTCAACGATTTTCACTGTATTGTTACAACGGGCTCGTGCACGGATGCTCAGACCCTCATCGCCGGAAGCGACGGAACCAGCGGAGGGACCTATAAAGTAGTCAACAACTTTCTTGAGGCGGCCGGTGAGAACATCTTGCTTGGCGGCGGAGCCTCAGTGGACACACCCGGTGACTTCGAAATACGACGCAATCACTTCTATAAACCAATGTTGTGGAATCCTGCCGACCCGAGTTATTTCGGCACAAAGTTTGTGGTCAAGAATCATTTCGAGATGAAGAATGGCACGCGAGTTCTGCTTGAAGGAAATATCATGGAGAATGTATGGGGCGGGTTTTCACAGGTTGGAACCCACATTCTGCTGACACCCAAGAGCCAGGTCTCAGGTAGCAAAAATTTGTGTCCGCATTGCTTTGTGACTCATGTAACGATTCGCTACAACCATATGATAAGCGGAGCACAGGGACTTCAGATAGCAGACATTGCAAATGACAATGGTGTCTATGCAGCAGCTGGTAACAGCTACACTGTTCATGACAACCTCTTTGAGAACCTTGTTTACCGGAACTGTTATCGCTGCACTAACTACTATAACCAGATTTCAACCGGACTGAAGGCACCCTCCACAGCTGTTCTGAAAAGCGTACTTCTGCGACACAACACGTTTGTGGTCGCCACCTCAGCTGAGAACACCACGGCGAATGCGGGAATGTTGGAGTTGGGCGGACCGAAGACAACTCTCCAGGCAAATCTTCGCGTAGAAGACAATATCTTCGTAGCAGGTTACTACGGTCCTTGGTCAACAGGAGGTACGGGAAATTGCGCCACCAATCAAGTAGGCCCTCTAGGGAAGTTCACTGCTTGTTGGTCGCCATATAGTTTCACAGGAAACTTGATCCCAGGAGGCATGTCAATTCACCAGACCACCTCCTGGCCGAGCGGGAACAATCACCCAGGTAACCAAACATCCGTCGAATATGTCAATCTTAAAGGCGGCCTCGGCGGTGATTATCACCTCTCCTCTGGTAGTCCTTATAAGCGCACGGCTAAAGACGGCACCGACCCGGGTGCCAACATTGATGCCCTGAACTCATTTGTAGCCAACGTAAACTGAAAGAGTGACAGGCCCCGGGGTGGCTGAAAAAAACCTGGGGCTTGTCTTCAACGAGCCCGAAATCACACCGAAAACATCGAGTCGCTTGAAAGTCGGTCCAGACGCTGCCTGATTCTAACGCAAACAACCATCGAGACTTAGCCGGAGAATCCCTAGCGGGCGTTGCTGCCAGCAGATGTTTTTAATCTTGACAAACATTCTTTTTTGGGACAGAGTTGCGCCGATATTGAAAAATCCCGAACCCTTGGGAAATGCAAATTTCTCTCAAGCGGGAACGGGCCGGGCATTGCTGATGGTGGAAGTGGAGTTTTTGTGGCCGTCAGATCGAAACTTGTTTCTCTTCTCGCTCCTCTGTTGCGAAATCATCCCGAAGCCAAAAAGGCAGCGAAGTCTTTCGATACTTATTTCGATCTCCTGCGGCATACGACCGCGGCAGTCTTGCCCCAAATTATTCAGCCAGACCCACGAGAGATTTACATAACGCTGACGGCAAATTGCAACCTCCGCTGTGTCGGATGCCGGTATGGTCGTGACTTCATGCCCGGGGCCCAATTGTCTTGGCCGATGGTGAAAGACCTTCTGGATGATTGCAAAGCGGCGGGCATTCACAGCATTCGTCTCTATGGAGGAGAACCATTACTGCATAAGGATTTGGTTCGCATCGTTGAACATTCAGTAGGCCTTGGCTTGAACACGTGGCTTACGACTAACGGAATACTTCTCAAAGAGAAGATAGATGATCTTTATGAGGCGGGCTTACGTTGTATCAGTCTGGGATTTTACGGCACGGACGAACAGTACAACCTGTACGTCCAGCGCAAGAATCGCTACACAAAGTTCGAGGAAGGGGTCGCATATCTGCGCGACCGGTTCGGCACTGCAATCGACCTCACTCTGGGCTGGGTCCTCATGCGACCAACTTGCAGTATAGAATCGGTTCGCAAGACGTGGGACTTCGCTGAGCGGTATGGCACGCCCATCGGTGTAAGCCTCATTCATTACTCCCTACCATATTTTACCGAGGGCCCGGATCGAGAGCTCCAGTTTGTGCCGGAGGATCGTCCGGCAATCGAAGAGGTCGTATCAGAACTTATCCGCCTCAAGCGAATCCGCCCCGGCCTGTTGCAACAATCCGAGATGGCGCTACGTTCCATCCCCGACTGGCTGCTCAAGGGTCCGGGAATGAAGGTGCCGTGCGAAAGATATCGGCTAATTTGGGTGGGGGCAGATGGAACCGTTCAACTATGCTACGTTACCTTCAAAATGGGAAATCTGCACGATAAGAGACTCGCACAACTACTCTTCACCCCGGAACACCGGCAATTCTCGCGAGATGCTTTTGCTTTAAGGTGTCCGAATTGTCATTGCAGTTATCACAATCGGATTGAAATGCATGCTGCGAGCCGCTTGCGCTATTCATAGTTACCCCGCATGATGAACTAGCGGTAACTTGTACGTCGAGAGAATCAGTTGATGCCGGTAGCACCCCAGCCCAATTTCTTTATAGTCGGGGGGCCCAAGTGTGGCACGACCGCACTTTATAGCTATCTTAGAAATCATCCTCAGATTTTCATGTGCCCCATTAAGGAACCGCAGTTTTTTGCATCCGATATTTTAGGCCATCAAAGGCGCATTCAGACACTCCCGGAATATCTGGATTGTTTTCGCGATGCTGGGAAGAAGAAAAGTATTGGAGAAGCCTCCACCGCATATCTCGGTTCCAGAGTTGCGGCAAGTGAAATAAAAGTATTCAGTCCTTACGCTCAAATCATTGTCATGCTGCGGAATCCGGTCGATGTGATGTATGCACAGCACAGCGAGCGAGTTTTCAGCAATGTGGAACACATTCTTGATTTCGAGGCCGCTCTGAATTCCAAGGAAATCAGAAGGTGGCGGTCCGGCCCGTTTAAGAATCAAGCAATGATCCGGCTCGAATATCGCGAATTGTCACGCTTTGCCGAGCAAGTTCAGAGATATTTTGACGTCTTCGGCCGAGAACGCGTTCATGTCATCATTTACGATGACTTCAAGATAGACACGTCCAGTGTCTTAAGAGGAGTCCTGAACTTTCTGGGGGTGACTTCTGATTATCAAACTCCTCTTCGAGTCTTCAATGCTAACCGCCGAGCGCGGAGCATGGCGGTGCAGGACTTTCTGAGACATCCGCCCAAAGGTTTACGAAGCTTTGCTCGCATGGTGCTTCCCGACAACCTGCGCTCAGGGCTTGTAGAATGCGTGCGGAAGTTGAATATTTTGTACGAACCTCGCCCACCGCTAAATCACACTCTGAGAGAACGACTGCAAAAAGAGCTTGAGCCAGAAGTGGAACAGCTAAGCCGCCTCTTGGACCGGGACCTGGGCGCCTGGTGTAGTGGCATCTAAGAATTGGCTGCAAAAGCTGAACCGGTGCGGAACACAATAATTTACAATCGCGTAAATTCCAGTTGAGTATGTTATTTATGGTCATGCGTTTCACAGTGAAACTTTTTCGATATCCGGTTTATTGCGCACGCCACATACAGCATGTGGTGACCAAAAGTGCTTCCGTTGCTGAGCTTTTTCTCAATAACCCAGTTATGAAGACAATAAATCTTGCACTATTAGAACGTACCCCTCCAATTCGCGACACGTAATCTGGACAACCTTAGCGTTTTGTGCCAGTTTCAGCTAGTGTGGGTCGAAGAGATCATCGCTACTGATGCATTTTCAAGGAAGGCTATGTTTGTTGGGACCGGCTCCAGAGCGCATTCCGATTAGAGGCTGTCTTAGGCATCAAGAGCGTGAGGGACCGGCCCTGTCCTGGTAACGACGTTGAGACGACTCGGCACCGGTTGAAATTGCGAAGCCCGTTTGATTGCACAGAGCTTCATGGAGGTTTTGGGAAACATGCCCGGCGTCTATATTTTGGGGGCACGACAGCGTAAGTTGCTGTTGCAGGACGAGGATGAGCCCCATCTATACGAAAGTGCCCTGATCTGCCGTCTCGAGCCGGAAAACGGCGATTGGGAAGTCTGCCTGGAGTACCAGAGCCCTCCGGAAGCCCGCGCCAGTGACGATTCGTCGAATGTTTTCAAGTGCGGCACTCTGATCGGCGACAAGTTGTATGCCTGCACCGCCACCGAGGTCTTGATATTGAAGCTGCCGTCGTTCGAGCGGATCGGCTACATATCCCTTCCTTGCTTCAACGATGTGCACCATGTGACACCATCTCGCGATGGCAATTTGCTCGTGGTCAGCACCGGGCTTGACATGGTCGTAAAGGTTGACCTCGACGGAAACATTTTGAAGGAATGGACTGTTTTGGACGAGACGCCTTGGAGCCGATTTTCCAGGAATGTCGACTACCGCAAGGTCGACAGTACTAAACCGCATAAGTCTCATCCCAACTTCGTCTTCGAACTAGGAGACGATGTCTGGGTCACTCGGTTTATCCAGCGCGACGCCGTATGTTTAACCACCCCCGGGAAGCGTATCGAGATTGGAGTTCAACGCCCTCACGACGGCTTGCTTTTTAACGGGCGACTCTACTTTTCAACCGTCGACGGAAGAATTGCCGTTGTGAATTCTCACACTCTGCAAATCGAAAGAATCATCCAACTCACCGCTGTTGAGAGTAATGAGAGAACTTTGCTCGGCTGGTGTCGAGGGTTGTTGCCCTTGGACGAGCGCAGAGTTTGGGTGGGCTTCACCCGTGTTCGCAAAACCAGGTTCAAGGAAAATATTCTCTGGGTCAAACATGTCTTGCGGGAGGGAACGGCGGAAAAACCCACCCACATTGCCCTTTATGACATTGTGGAGCAGCGATGTCTCCAGGAAATCGAACTAGAACAGCATGATTTCAATATTGTGTTCAGCATATTTGAGGCCGTCCCGCAGATTTCACGGGGGCGTGCTGGCCTCAATGCTGAGATCGGGTCACTGATCTGATTCTCCCTTCTATGGCAAGGGTAGAGCACCCATGAACCTGAAACTTCAGGCCATGAAGAATGTTGGTTCAAGCTGGTTTAGCTTGGGCGTGAACGTTGCTGTCGGCTTTTTTCTTTCGCCTTTTATCCTGCACCGCCTTGGAGACGACGCATTCGGCCTTTGGATCCTGATCTTCTCTATCACCGGTTACTACGGCCTATTTGATTTCGGCATCCGTTCTTCCGTGATCCGTTATGTTTCCAAATACACAGCAACCGAGGATTACGAAAAGCTGAACCGTCTAGTAAATACCAGCCTATTCAGCTATAGCTGCCTGGCCATAGTTCTACTGTTGATTACCGTAATTGGGAGCCGCTACGTCGATATTTTGTTCCGTATCTCCCCCGAGTTTCACCCTACAGCCCGTCTTCTTTTTCTTCTTGTGGGTACCTCGCTGTCAATCGGATTTCCGCTTAGCGTGTTCGGGGGAATTCTGGAAGGCCTTCAAAAGTTTTATGTTCTCAACCTAACGCAGATAATTTCCACTCTCACCCGCGCGTTGCTTATTCTCATTGCGCTCAATTCCGGTGGAGGCTTGATTACCATCGCGGCCATCACCGTGATGTTCCCATTGCTCGCTTCTGTGTCGTACGCGGTCATCGTGATGCATCTGCTTCCTCTGAGGCTGCGCCGTAAGTTCATAAATAAAGAATCATTCCGTGACGTCTTAAACTACGGGTCAGTGACTTTCATGATATTGCTGGCCGGGCGCCTGCGCTTCAGAACGGATGCGATGGTAATCGGAACTTTTCTGTCGGCTGCGGCCATCACGTACTTTACCATCGGCTCAAAGTTTGTGGATTACGCCAGCGAGATCGTTCAAAGCCTGGCTCAGATCTTCACTCCGATGTCCAGTCATTTTCACACAACCGGGGACTTTGAAAAGCTTCGCAAGATATTCATTGTGGGAAATCGCGCTTGTGCCCTCACCATGTTCCCCATCAGCACGGTTCTTGTCATGTTGGGCAAGTCGGCTATTTCTGTCTGGGTCGGCCCCCGTTACGTCTCGAGTTATACTGTCCTGATCATCCTGCTAATTCCCTCGACACTCTACGTAGCCCAAGCCACATCGAACAAAATCTTATTTGGCATGAGCAAGCATGGTTCCCTGGGGGTGATAGTCCTGCTTGAGGGCGCTGCCAACCTCGTTCTCAGCATCTATCTGGTCCGTCACATGGGTATTATTGGGGATGCAATCGGGACCGCTATTCCCATGCTTTGCACTGCACTTTTCTTCTTGCCGCGCCACTTGTGCCGGTTGCTCAATGTCTCAATTGGAACGTTTCTAAGAGAAGCCTATCTTTTTCCTACGCTGCTTTGCATACCCCTTGCGGTAACACTGTGGCTAATGCGGCAATGGTTTTCAGCCCGGACTTATCCGCAATTATTATTCCAAGTAGCCGTCGGAGCGGTTGTGTATGGTACGGGAATGCTCTGGATGTTCGTAACCAGAGAACCCGAGGGAATTAAGCTGCGCATGCGATTGACGCGGAGGGTTCAGCAGGCGCGGACGAGATAGTACCTGAACCACAAAGCATCAGGTGATGATCGGATCAAAAGAACCGCGCATCGTGGGCCGGTCGGGCGTTCTCTCTCTTCCAATTGCGTCAAATCCGATCAAGCCAGCCGAGAGTAGGAAGCCGCGGTGATATATTTTCTAACCGCCGGAGCGGACGGTTTCATTTTGTTGCGAAGATAGCACGGGTAGTTCTGTACTCAGCTTGTATCCCAGATTTTGCATCGCGGCACCCCACGCAGACTCGATCTCAACCACCGATTGGGGTGAGAGCTCGGACTTCCATCCGCCGGCGGCGGCCAAGCGCACAAATGGTTTGTCCTGACGCGTGCTCCTGGTCAACGCCCAATGATGAGATTGGCGCTTTTCCAAGGTTCTCATATGGTCCGCCGAACTTAGTTCAACCGCTATTCGTACTCTCTGGGGTGTTGCGTCGAGGTCCAAGAGTGAGGCGACCTTGGCCAATTCCCGCTCGGTGTGGGCAAGCATGTCCTCGTAGCGCAGTAACACGAAATTTGGGTAACCTTCTCGCAGTGCTGTCCAACTTCTCACGTGGTCGATCCACGAGGCGGCCCACCCCCACCGAATGTCGAACTCTGCCGCAACAAAGCGAGGCACAAATTCCTCGATGGGATAATCGTGAGCGATGCTTTTGCGCTTAATGGCATAGTGATAGTAGGAGACGGCCACGTCGCGCGGGTCGCGAACGATATAGATGATGCGCTTGTAGCGAGGGTCGAAGCACTCGTGACTCTTAAGAATGCGTGGGCGGTCGATAGCGCGCAAAACCCGATCGGGAAAGAGATAAATTTCGGGGATACGCGATTCGACATTGGCGAACGTGATGGGTTCGTCCTGATAGACAAGATTTCCGATCAAGAAGCGGGTCCAGGTGTTACCTGATCTGGGGTACGACACGATGAATATGTCGTCAGGAAAAACCGTAAGCGCCCGCCCGGCAGGCTTCTTGCCGAGCAAGATCCGCCAAGCTTCTCCTAGTGCTCGAAACATCCTCGGCATCACTTTTCCTTTTTAGAAGCGATTCCAGTTGAACATTCACGCTGTTCCGGCTTGCTGTGAGACCGATGAGGGCGCCGCAGACGAGCAGGTAACAGTCTCTTGGCCACAGACGCGGCATCGGATGCGACAACATTCTTCGCAGCGCGTGCGGCTTCCGAGAGCGCATGCGGCGGATGTAACCGGCATCCCAGCGCCACCGCATCCCCACCGCATAGGAAGAGGGCACCTGCGGCGTCTCACCGTGCGCGAGTTGCCATTGATAGAAAGGAAAATCGATGCCCGCCTGAATGGGCAGTGAGAGTGTGCCCCAGTAGCGTCCGTTGATCTCCATGAGCGCAGCCTGACCGTCGGCGGGATTCCAGCGGAATTCAACCATGGCCACGCCATTCCATTCGATGGCCCGAAGTAATTGGTAGGCTTTTTCGACTAGTTCCTGATTGAGTGGCTCGCTGACGGCAAGAACGGCTACGCCTCCGGTGTGCGGATTTTCCTTAAGACGGCGGTGTTGGAATGTCGCGATTCGCTCGCCCTGGTGAATCAACATTTCGATCCCGATGCCTGCACCGGGGCAGTATTCCTGCAAAATAGAGCCGCGAAGTTCTCCCGACTGCAAAGCGTCGTCCAGCTTTTCGCGAGAATGGAAGTAGCGAACCTTAAACAATTCCTCAGGACCCTTAGTTCGAGGTTTGGCAATCACGGGGAAGTTAAGCGAATCCGCTATTTCTTCCAGGTCGGCCCCAGAAATAACGTAGTCGCGCGGAACACGGATACTGCAGCGTTGTGCGATTTCCAGGGTAGTTTGCTTATTCAGCACCCGATCGACCACGGGTGGTGATGGGCACGCCACATGCGTGAGTTCGCTCAATCGACGGTAGTGAGATGAAATTGCCGAGAGCGCCGCGTCGGTCGCTGGAATGAGCATTTCGACATTGCTCTCGCGAATAAGCGACGAGAGAGCGTCAATGAAATGATCCGGTGTCTCGTAGTAGCTTGGCAGACGAATGAAGTTGGTGACCGCACGGGATGAGATGCGCGGCTCCTGTGCAGATAAAGCTGCGATCATCACCGGAATGCGATGGCGATGCAGAGAACGTGCGATGGGCACACTGATACGAGGCTCTACACCTAAAACGAGAACCGGCTGCTTCTCAAGGCCCGTTTTCAAAATTTTGCCGCCAGGCGATTCAATTCGGAAGCCAACCAGCCACGTTGTCGTACCACGACCCCATCGAGTGCAAGCTTGATGCCAAATGTCAATGCAGCGCTAAATGGCATGGACCACCCGGGAGTGTGTCCCGACCGTTCCATTGCCGACCAGCCAGTCAGCCATGAGGCCGACGTTGTCTCCCGCTTGGTCCGGATGAATACCCTCCTTGATTTCATCGTAATGCTCGGTTAAATAAATGAGCTTGGCACACATATCGGCGGCGTCGCTGTCATCATAAGTTAGGACACCTGCCGGTCGCCTTCCGTTCTCGCTGGCGACAACCGGCACTCCCAATGCCAATGCTTCCAATACCGACGCAGCGACCCCATCGCAAGCAGGAGACCGCAAATAGGCGAAACATCGCGTCATCAGCGTGAGAAATTCGTCATGGTCAAGATTTCCGAGTATCAATAGTCCGGATTGCTCTTCCTTGCTCCAACCATCCGCAAACTCTCGCGCCGCGGCCAACTCTTTCGCGGGAAAACCGAGCCAGATGAAACCGGCCTCTGGATACCTTCGCCGGTACAACCGGATGCACTCGCGTACCAGGTCGAGCCGGTACTCCGGACGAAACGAGACGTAGGAAAAAAATACCGGTCGATGGTCGGCGAGAAGCTGCTCCACGTCGCCCGCTAGCACCCGTGGCACAAAGTTCAGATATTGACTGGAAAACGTAGCGATCGGTGTTACTTTGGCGGGTCGAATTCCATAACTCTCTATAGCCTGCTTAATTACGGAACTATCGCAAGCGATATTTCCAGCCAAGCGAAAAAGAATCCTGAATGCGTGATGAAGTTTCCACGAATCGTGGCGCGGGAAGTAGGCCTGCGAAAGTCCTCCATGAAACGTCACTAGCGTGGGTCGACAAAAAAAGCGACCCACTAACACCGCAAGCAACGCTAAAAGATAGCCCTTTTTCGACATACCATTAACGTGGACATTCAAGCGGTAACCATCCGCTGCGTACCTCACCACCTTTTGCAGGTAATCCCAGCCGTTTTGTACATCTATGTAAGCGGGATCCTTGATTGCACGATTTTCATTAATCTTGAGGACCTCGCACTGGTACCCTCGGCGACGCAGCTCTTCGGTAACCAACTTTGTCTGTATCGCCCAGCCACAAATCGGTGGCGGATAATTACCAATCTGCAGAATTTTCACTCGCTTGCAGACCATGGCGCTCCCGTATCAGACTCATCGGAACCGTGCCGCAATAATGTTTGTTGCGTCACCATTTTAGATCCTCGGGCGGGCAAATGATAGGCGCGTCTACGCGCTAATCTGGGTCTTGACCGCCACCAAGCTCTTTTGACGGGGTTCTTCAGTGGTTGACAACGTTCATTCTTGAGCCAGAGCGTGAAACGCAGTGTGCAGCGCGCAAAGTAGTAGAACAAAACCCCAGTTGGGCGTAGGCGGCGAACAAGTTTGCCACGATTACCCCGCCGTTGTCACTCCAGTCAAACTTACAAAATCCTCAGTAGCAGTAACCGCTCGCTGACATTACTCGCTCCCGCATTCTTTCTGAACTCACTGTGAGGTGCATGTACCTCTGTGTGACCTGAAGGGCCAGGACCTCCGTGATCTGTCCCCTCGCTGATAACGCCACTAAAGTACCACTCAAGGACTGAACCTTTGAGGTCCCCAATTTTACGAATAAGGAATGCCCGATGTCCCCAGCCTCCATCGGCCCTTTTGAGTGTGGCAAAGCGCGACACGCTATTTCCAGATCTCCACGTTTAAAGCTCGCGTGGTTTGCCCTAATTTTGCCTCTTACCGTTCTTTCCGCCGCTTGCAACTTCTCAGAAGGGGTTTTGAGTCATAACCCGCAACCGATTCCGGAGTCCAGCCGGGATTCAAGTGGGCGGATTATAGTGTCGGCAAACCTACCTTCCGCCATGCAGGGAAGCGCGTACAACGCGATCCTGGTGGTCCGCGGAGGTTCGGCGCCGTACAAACTGTCGGTTACTTCCGGGAAACTACCCCGCGGCCTAACTCTCAATTCCAGGACTGGCAAGTTCTCCGGGGTGCCGCTGTCCTCGGGCAAATTCGGATTCACAGTACTAGTCACCGACACAGACGAAAATCACGGTGGCGCCGCGCTGGACTTGACGGTTGAACCTCCAAACGGAGATTCCAACATAAGCATCGCAATATCGCCGGTTGCTATCAGCCTCAGTTCTGGAAGCATCCAGCAATTTACGGCCACGGTCCGCGACACCAGCAATACCGCCGTATCCTGGTCATCCACGGCTGGAAAAATCTCCAATTCTGGACTGTTTCGCGCCCCACTGGTGACTGGTTCGAAGCCGAAGCCTGTGACTGTAACTGCGATTAGTCTGGCCGACACCAAGGTCCAGGCCAGCGCAAACCTGGTTATCAATCCGCCCTCACCGGCTCCTCCGCCACCACCGCCACCACCACCACCGCCGCCGCCACCGCCGCCGCCACCACCACCTCCGGCGCCCGGATCTGACGGAGCGGATAATCGCTACTGCGATCCCGGCGATGTTCCTAACTTTGGCTCCTCTGATGGTCCAGCGGCAATGCCCACCGGTTGCTTCCACACCGGCACGAGCTCGACACCGGCCTCGGGCAAAACAATTCTGGTAAATTCTGGAGGCGACTTACAGGCAACAATCAACGGCGCCGATTGCGGCGACACAGTTGAATTGCAGGCTGGCGCAACATTCGCCGGTGTTTTTACCTTACCCGCCAAGGGGTGCGACGAAAATCATTGGATTATGATTCGCACCAGTGCTCCGGATTTGGCGCTGCCTCCCGAAGGAACTCGAATCACGCCTTGCTATGCAGGCATCGCTTCGCTACCGGGCAGGCCCTCGTTCAATTGTGCATCTACGGTCAACGTAATGGCGAAGATTCTAATGGGGGCGGCAAGTGGCTCAGGTCCAATCGTTTTTGCATCAGGGGCGAATCATTATCGACTTGTGGGACTTGAGATCACGCGTCCGACGGGCGGTACTATCATATACAGCTTAGCTAATGTTGGCCTCACGGACCACATTGTCTTTGATCGCGTGTGGATGCACGGGACAGCACAAGATGAAACCCAACGTGGCATCTACTTGGGTTCAAGCAACTACATAGGCGTGGTGGATTCGTTCTTTACCGATTTTCATTGCATTTCTATTAGTGGCGCCTGCAGCGACGCGCAGTCAATCATGGGCGGCCTTGGTGATCTTTTCATGGGCCCATACAAGATTGTCAACAATTTCCTGGAAGCCTCTGGGCAGAGCATCCTTTTCGGTGGTGGGGAAGCGACCCTGAGTCCCGTTGACATTGAGATTCGCCGCAACCATATGTTCAAGCCTAGGATCTGGCAGCCGGGACAGCCGGGTTACGTAGGCGGCAAAGATGGCAATCCTTTTATCGTCAAGAACCACTTTGAATTGAAGAATGCCCAGCGTGTACTCTTCGAGGGAAACGTCCTGGAGAACAGTTGGGGAGGATTCTCACAGGTCGGGTACGGCATCTTACTAACTCCCAAGAATCAAAACAATGTGTGTCCGCTCTGCCAAGTAACGGATGTTACTATCCGCTACAGCACAGTTAGCCACGTAGGCGGCGGCTTACAGATAGCGAACGCAAATTCGGACGCTGGTGGCTCCCCTAAGGCTGGTGAACGCTATAGTGTTCATGACATCGTGGTGGACGATATCAGCAGCTCCGCTTACAACGGTAATGGTACCTTCGCTCAGGTATCTATGGGTGAGACCGATCCCCTCCTGACAGGCGTGGTCTTCAATCATGTGACCGCATTTGCTCCCAATACTCTGTTGATGATCGGCCACTCTGGCGGTTCTCAAATGGGAAGTTTCGCTTTCACGAACAACATCGTTACTGCCGGCATCTATCCGGTTTGGTCCACGGGTGGCGGAACGAGTAACTGTGCCTATCATGACGTCCCGGCGACAACCATTCCTGCTTGCTTTGCTCAACCTTCTTTCGCTAGTAATGCCATCATTGGCAGTTCCCATAATGACGGGTATTGGCCGTTAGGCAATTTGTTTCCGATCAATGCGGCTGCCGTCACTTTCACGAACTATAACAACGGAAATGGCGGAGACTACCACCTTCTGAAAAGCAGCGCCTACAAGAACGCGGGCACTGACGGTAAGGACCTGGGTGCCGATATTGATGCCGTGAATACTGCAATCGAAGGTGTTTACTAATCGCACCGGGAGTCGGAGCGTAGGATCTCGGGATAGTCTGCACAGAAAGCGGAACCCACAGCCTAAGCGCTCGTTCTCACGCCACCATGAGACCCAGGGCCAGTTACATTACCGGCATCCCCAGGTGTTGACTTTCACAGCTTGAGGATACGGCCGAGGATTACGGAAGTATCTACGGTCGACTCGCTCGCATTTGTTTGAGTACCTTTCGGAGCTTGAGGTAATCGCTAATTCCAGGATGGGTATAGTTCGTGCTAGTGCGTCCCTGGGTCGAGACGCGCAGTTGCTCGCCAGCCTCCAGTCTTCGTAATGCTTGCACAACGTGTGGCAACCCATCGACATGTGATTTGTGCTGCATGTAAACATGGCTTTGGGTAAGGGGATCAATATTCTCGGCTGATGCTTG
>WNFF01002591.1_pt1 | contig 14791 bp, 13 predicted proteins | sample 5400441 | NCBI WGS metagenome assembly WNFF01 (sample SAMN13153345, study PRJNA577476) | soil metagenome | isolation source: 120 cm saprolite under Douglas fir tree site 2 hole 3 replicate 1 | place: USA:California | collected 2015-04-18 | reverse complement strand
TTTGCGATGACGTCGTAAAGGGGCTTAATATCCCAGTTCGATTTCACTTTGAGGTGGACTTTTGCCGGGCCGGGACCGATGTGATAGGTAATGCCGAGGCCGCCGCGCCAGGCTTCCGGAGCGACGCGGCCGGTTAGCGCCGCAAGCAACGGCTGCGCGTCGGCATAAGAAATCGGGAGCACAGGAATCTTCGTAATTGTTGCGGCGTCCTCGATCTTCAGGCGCTTGGCGTCTTTGGTGGCGCCCACTCCGGGCGTGAGCGGGTCGCCTGGATAAAACGGCATGTCCGCAACGCTGCCGCGCTGCACGCCATCGGGCGGACGATAGGCGCCTCCCGGGAAAGTCTCTCCCTGGACAAATCCATCCTCATGCGGGTCTGAGAAAATGAGGCAGCCGACGGCGCCGTGCTCGGCGGCGACCTTGGGCTTGATGCCGCGCCAGGAGTGGTAGTAGCGCGCGATAACGATTTTGCCTTTGACGGAAACGCCCATGCGATCGAGCTGCTCGTAGTCCACGGGGATGCCGTAGTTGACGTAGACGAGAGGTGCGGTCACGTCGCCATCAATCGAGTAAGCGTTATAGGTTGGGAGCTGCTCGGCTTGCTGATTTGAGGTGGGGTCTTGCGGGAGCGCTGGCTCCTGGAGCTTGGCGACAAATTTGGGACCGCCCTCGACGAGCTCGACGGCACGTTCTTTGGGCGTCGGAAAGAGAACGTCGAACTGTTCGATATGCGTGTCCAGACCGAACTCCTTGAATTTTGCAGCGATCCATTCAGCGTTGTCCTTGTCGTAGGGGGAACCGACGTGGTGAGGGCGCGCGGAGAGACGCTTCATGTAATCGCGAAGATTATCCGGGCTAGGAATGGCACGGAGTTTCTCTTCCCATTGGCGCTCGGTGCGGGAGGATTCGGCGGAGTAGCCGAACAGAGGCTGCTCATCGGCGATGACGTGCTTGCCGGCAGGAGCAAGCGAGAGGCCTGCAAAGAAAAGGGATGCGACGGCGACGGTGCGATTCATTGTTCCCCCTGAACGAGGGGGTATTCTGCCTGAAGACGAAAGAAATGAAAATGAGGGAATCCATGCCAAGCGCAACGCCGCCGCTTCTTGCCTCTCTGCGGTTAAGACAAATAACGCGGACGAGAGCCCGGATGGAGGTTCCCTTTTCGGGCGTTACACCGATTTAGCTGAGGGTCTTGGACATAAGGATGTAGTGACAGGGAACCTTGGCAGGCACGTCTGGCGCGAAAGGGGCGGTGCCGGTTTCGATGTAGCCGAGGTGCCGATAGAACGTCGGGAGCGGAGTGCGTGCGCTGATGACACGGAGGTCGACCACGAGGCATCCGGCCTCACGGAGAAAATCCTCTGCGGCGTCCATGAGCTTGCGGCCCAGGCCGGTGCCTTGTCGGGCAGGATCCACGCCGAGTAAGCCCAAGTAGCCGCGATTGGCACGGAGTTCGACATAAACGCAACCTGCGAGTCCGGCCACGTTCTCGGCAAGAAGGAATTTCCCTTTTTCCATGTAAGTCCGGACACCGCGAGGGCTAGTGCGATCGCCTTCAATGAACGGCTGCTCGACGCGGAAAGCGGAGTTGATCAAGCAGGCGATGGCTTCCGCGTCCGCGGAAGACGCCAGGCGAAAACGCAGGGTATCCTCGCGAGAGGCCGCTATTGCTATGTCATTCATAAGCGCACGAGCATTCTAACCCGTAGTTTGATGATTCCAGCTTGAGCGGTGTCTAATGGAGTTGATGAATGGATTCGATACGCAGACGACGAGCGTAGGCGTTGGCGGCGACACTCGGCGGCGGAGTGGCTCGATGAAGCAAAAGCTATTATGGACGGCGTGCGCTGGGCTTTCAGGAATGTTGGTTGTCGTTTGCGCCGTAACAACGGCCGAGTCCAAACCAGCGGAGAGTGCCACGCAGCAGGAATTTCTGAAGAAGTTGGCAGCGGCGGCGGTAGAACGAACAGAGCACGTGGTGCGTTACGAGCCGGGATATGTGGGGATACCTTACCCGGGAGGAGATGTTCCTGCGGACACTGGAGTCTCGACGGATGAAGTGATTCGAGCGTACCGGACAGTGGGAGTCGATCTCCAAAAAGAAGTGCATGAGGACATGAAGAAGAATTTCTCGGAGTATCCGCCGATCGGAGCAAAGCCAGCGAAAAGGCCGGATACGAATATTGATCATCGGCGTGTGCCAAACCTGATGGTGTTCTTTAGCCGCAAGCGAGAAGCATTGGCGACGACGGAACGCCCGGAGGACTATGCGCCGGGCGACCTGGTCACCTGGGACCTCGGTGGAGACGTACCGCACATTGGGATAGTGGTGGATCGGAGGTCGCCAACCAGCGGGCGCTACTTGATCGTGCACAACATCGGGCGAGGGCCGAAGATGGAAGACGTTCTGTTCGATTGGAAGATTACCGGGCATTACCGGTATTTCGGCCCGCCGGCGCCACAGCAAACTTCAGGGGAACGGAACTAGAGATCGGGTGCTCCTCGGGCGCGCATCGTGCGCGGCAGGAATTCAGCGCGAACCGTAATCGCGTTCTCGCGGCCGAGACGGGCAGTCTTTGCGGAAGCTTTACAGTGAAAAATGAGGCGCTCGGAATCCGGATCTAGCGAAGGTTTGCCGTTAGTCTGCCTGGGGAAATGGAATTCCGTGCGGGCGTCCTCGTCTGCTGTGCCTTCGAAGAAAACTACGCTTTTGAGATCGAGCGTCAGGCCATCCTCCAGTTCGAGGAAGGCTGTGTCATGCAGGTCTTCGCGCGCATCCTGAAAAATGCGGAGCGGTTCGCTGCCTTCCACCACCAAAACGAAATCCGGCAAGTCTTCCACGCCAAGAGCCGCGGCAGCTCCGGCGGAATGACGCAGTTGACGCTGGCGCTGGAGAGCCAGGCGCACGGTCTTGGACGACCACCACAAAACCGAAAACGCCGGCAGCGGCTTGACCAGGCTGACCTCGACGCCGCGAACCAGATTCGTGTTTTCCGGGTTGACCGAAGAACTGGAGACCATACCGGACTGCGGATCAGTATGGCGCTGGGTCCAGGCAGCGACGAGTTTGGTTCCGGCCGGACTCCAAGGAGAGTCGCGAAGGACTCGGAAGGTCTCCGCCAAATCCCATTGCTCGGGAGGCTTGTCCCAGGGGACCGTGGCAGGCGAGCCCGGTGGAAAGCAAAGGCATGAAACCAGGGCAAAGCGAGCGATTGTGGCTGGAGAAGTCATGCGCTTAGCTGGTGCGATGCAAGGGGACGGGCGAGAGTTGCACAGTCGGTTGGATTCATTCGATCGACTGGGCGAGGAAGGAGAATACCTGGGGCGCCCAGAGTTCGCCGCCGTGGATGCAGAATTCGTGGGCGTCCTGGTTGGATTTGCCAAAGGGAGGAAAGATTTGAGTGGCGTGAGGCTTGGCTGACTTCTCCATTTCGGCGGCAAGATCACGGCTGGGAGAAATATCGTAGTCATTCTTGGCCTGGATGAAGAAGATGGGCATCTGCGAGTGCTGGACGGCTCGGATCATGCGTGCCCGCAATTCGGGAGAACGCTCCCAGTTTTGCGCGGCGCCGGCAAAATCAACGGCGGCGCGCACACCGAGGCCTTTTTCCGCCATCAACACCGTTTGAATTCCGCCGAAGGAACAGCCGGCTACGGTGATGCGCCGTGGGTTCACTTCCGGCAGGCCCTTCAGATAGTCGAGTGCAGCTGTTTGGTCTTCCAGATGCAATTCCATGAGTTCGACGAGCTTCCTGTTGCGTGCTTGCGGGCCTCCCGATTGATTGGCGCGATCGAGAAGGTCCATGACGTAATCGCCGGGTGAACGGCCGTGACCGCGGCGATGCGGGATGAAAAAAATGTAGCCCTTGCGGAGAAAGATCGGAGCTAACTCAGGAAGCCAACCGGGGCGCCGCTCGCTGCCGTGATTCCAAAGGACGGCGGGAAACGGACCCTTGCCCTCCGGCTTGTAGAGGAAGCCATGAAGCACGAAGCTGCCGCTCGGAAAAGTGACCTCAACCGGAGTGGGCGGAGCCTGCGCGAACGACAACGCAGGGAGAAAAACCGCGAGAACGAGAGACCTCGCAATAATGAGCAACGCCCGCTCGTGGGAAGCGAGAAACATGGCTGAGTTACCGCTTCGGTTTTGCACCTGCATAAAGGGCACAGCTAGGAGAGGGCGGCCTTGCCGTGGAAGCGGGCGGCGGAGCCTAGTTCCTCTTCGATACGAAGGAGCTGGTTGTATTTGGCGATGCGGTCGGTGCGGCTGGCGGAGCCGGTTTTGATCTGGCCGGCGGCGGTGGCTACGGCGAGATCGGCGATGAAGGTGTCTTCGGTTTCGCCGGAACGATGGGAAATGATGGAGTTATAACCGGCTTTGCGGGCGAGTTCGATGGCGTCAATGGTTTCAGTGACAGTGCCGATTTGATTGAGCTTGATAAGGATGGCGTTGGCGATGCCTTCGTTGATGCCGCGGGAGAGGCGCTCGGTGTTGGTGACGAAGAGGTCATCGCCGACCAATTGAACGCGCTTTGAGGATGGGGTAGACGAGGCAGTCTTTCCGCTGGGAATCACGTAGGCGTTCGGATAGCCGCTCACCTGATAGCTTTCCTTAGAACCGGAAGCGGCGGCGGTTCCCGATGCGGCGCGGCCGCCGATGGATTGCGTAAGAGCTTTCCAGCCAGCCCAGTCGTCTTCGGCCATACCGTCTTCGATGGAGATGATGGGATATTTTGCGGCCCAGTTGGTCCAGTAGGCGGCCATTTGGAAGGAAGCGTAAGCGGATTTGTCGGACTTCTTGAAAATGTAGTTGCCGCTTGCTTTGTCGTAGAACTCGCTGGAGGCAGGGTCGAGCGCGATGCTGACCTGCTCGCCGGCCTTATATCCAGCGGCGGCGATGGCTTCGAGAACGATCTGGATGGCTTCTTCGTTGGATTTGCAACTGGGGGCAAAGCCGCCCTCGTCGCCGACGGCGGTGGAGTAGCCGTGCTTCTTTAGCGCGGCTTTGAGAGCGTGAAAAATTTCGACGCCCCAGCGGAGGCCTTCGGAAAAATTGGAAGCACCCACGGGCATGACCATGAATTCCTGGAAGTCCACGGAGCTGTCGGCGTGAGCGCCGCCGTTGAGAATGTTCATCATCGGACAAGGCAGAAGATTCGCGGAAGTATCGGTGGAGTAGCGCGAAAGATATTTGTAGAGCGGCTGCCTGAGCGCCACGGCAGCGGCGCGGGCGGAGGCCATGGAGACGGCGAGAATGGCGTTGGCGCCGAGACGGGACTTAGTGGGCGTGCCATCGAGAGAAATCATTTTGTGATCGAGGGCGCGCTGGTCGGCAGCGTCGAGACCGGCGATGGATTTGGCGATTTCGGTGTTGGCGTTGGCGACGGCCTGGAGGACACCTTTGCCCAAATATCTTGCCTTGTCGCCGTCGCGGAGCTCGAGGGCTTCGTGTTCGCCAGTGGAGGCGCCGGAAGGAACGGCGGCGCGGCCAAGTGCTCCGCCTTCAAGGATGACGTCGGCTTCGACAGTGGGGTTGCCGCGGGAATCGATGACCTGGCGGGCGCGTACTTTCGTGATCTTGGTGGACATCGCTACGAGTTCTCCTCAAGGAATTGACGCACAATTGTAGCAGAGGCGCGGGAGGGGGCCGAAAGCCAGAAGGAATCTCTCGGTTGTGAACAGTTCAAGGTCAGATCGAGTATCCGTGATTTTCCAGGACTTGGAGGGCGGTTCGCGACCGAGTGCTGAATCACATGGACGTATAGACCTGGCCGAATCGCGGCCGGATCTTCAAATTTTCCGAGCGCCGCATGGGCTAGGCGGATTCAGGTTCTTCGATCAGGGATTCCTGGCGGACGACGACGACGATGCCGGAATCGGTGACGTGGAAGCGGCGGCGGTCGGCTTCGAGGTCGTAGCCGATTTCAGTGCGCTCGGGAAGGCTGACGTGGCGATCAATGATGGCGCGGCGAATGCGTGAGTGGCGCCCGATATTCACGTGGTTGTAAATGATGGAGTCGGCGACTTCGCAATAGCTGTTGACACGGACATTGTTGCCGATAACGGATTTCTGAACGCGTCCGCCGGAAATCACTGAACCGCCGGCGACGATGGAATCGAGGGCCGAGCCCATGCGCTCGGGGTCGGCGAAAACAAACTTTGCTGGCGGATATTGGTGCTGCCAGGTGCGCAGCGGCCAGGCGCTGTCGTACAGATTGAAGACCGGTGAGACGCTGACCAGGTCCATGTTGGCTTCGTAATAGGCGTCGATCGTCCCGACGTCGCGCCAGTACAAAGCATCCTTGCTGTTTTCATCCACGAAATTGTAGGCAAAGACGCGGTGCTTCGAAATGATGCGCGGAAGAATGTCCTTTCCGAAATCGTGATGGGACTTGGGATCCTCGGAATCGGCGAGGAGGATGGGAATCATCAGCTGGGTGTTGAAGATGTAGATGCCCATGGAGGCGTTGCAGTGCCCGGCATGGTGTGGCGACTGTTTGGGCACGGCGGGCTTTTCCTCGAAGCCCGCGATGCGCCAGTCCTTATCCACTTCGATCACACCGAACTGCTTGGCGGCCTGCTCCACAGGAATCTGGATGGTGGCGACGGTGACATCTGCGCCGGAGCCCACATGCTGCTGGAGCATCTTGGCGTAATTCATCTTGTAAATGTGATCGCCGGACAGGATGAAGACGAATTTGGAGCGCTCGCTGCCGATGGAGTAGATGTTCTGGTAGACGGCGTCGGCAGTGCCTTGATACCACTGCTGGGAAACGCGCATCTGCGGCGGGAGGACTTCGATGTAGTCGCCGAGGCCAGCAAGAGGCGACCAGCCAGCGCGAATGTGGCGGTTCAGGCTGAGAGCTTTGTACTGCGTGAGAATGAAAACGCGGCGGAGATTCGAATTGACGCAGTTCGAAAGGGTGATGTCAATGATGCGGTAGAGAGCTCCGAACGGAACAGCGGGTTTGGCGCGGTCGCGAGTGAGGGGCCATAGGCGTTCGCCCTGGCCTCCGGCAAGGAGTACAACGATGGCATCCCGCATATCGGACATTGAGCGCCCCCGGGGAGCGAATGGAGAAGCGGCTCATTCTAGCAAGATAAGGAGGTAAAAAGACAAGCGAGGCAGCTTGGGAGGCGGTAATCCGCGCCCCTGGCCAAAGAGGGCTCGCTTTAGCAGCCCTGCGGCCCGATTCGGAGGAAAGCTCGTAGTTTATTCGCGCGTTAATGGGGTACCCGAATGGTTATGGGGTGGGTTCAGTACTGCGATGCCTGGTAAGAAATCGCAAAGACTCCTTGACTTGTATGGCGGGAATTGATTAGAAGAGGCCAGCGACCTTTCAGGGTGCACCCGCGAAGCGGACAATACATGCGATAATCATTACAGGGGCGGTGCCCGCAGATGGACACACCCGGCTGTAACTTGGCCGGCCAGAGGCGCCGCAAGATACCAATCCGAACCGGATTGGGGGTGAATTAACACAGTGGCTGAAGTCATTATCCAAGAGAGTGAATCCCTGGAGAATGCCCTGCGGCGTTTCAAGCGCAAGGTGCAACAGGAAGACATCATCAAGGAAATCAAGAAGCACAGCTTCTATATGAAACCCGGTGAGAAACGCCGGGCAAAAGAAGCGCTTTCGCGAAAGCGACTGCGCAAGAAGCAGCGGCGGGAAGCGGATTAGTTAGAGCGGGCGGTCCCGGTTGCACCGGGGTCGCCCTTCCGTTTTCGTCGCGGCTCGGCGCCGCACTTTCGAGAATCAGGCCCCCGTAAGGCAGGGAAGTTTTTGGGTTCGTGTTTCAGCTTCGTGCCCGCAAGGCCAAGGGATCCGCGCCCGGCGTCCCCGGATACAGGTTTCCTCAAGCAACTCGGCTCTCAGGTACAAAGTCCGCCCATTCCCTCGCCCGCCACGGGACCAGGGGAGAGCGGCTCATGGAATACCACGATCGAGTACTGAAGTGTTCGGAATGCGGCGCTGAATTCGTTTTTACCGCCGGCGAACAGATGTTTTTCGCCGACAAAGGCTTCAAGAACGAACCTAAGCGCTGCAAGTCCTGCAAGGCCAAGCGGGCCGAGGGCGGCGGTGGCGGCGGGGGTCATGCTTCATCGATGCGCTCGGAGACCAAGACCAACTGCTCGCAATGCGGGAAGGAAACCACGGTTCCCTTCCGTCCCACGCAAGGGCGGCCGGTGTTTTGCAGAGAGTGCTTCCAGCAGCGCAGGGCGATGGGTGCGGCGTAGCGCAAAAGAATTTTCAGTCTGAGAAGTGAAGCAAGGAAAGGCCAGCCCAACACGTCTCCGGTGGGACAGACAGTCCTGTCTGTCTTTTTTTCTTGTTTGCAACAAACTGCATGCCGGCGTGTGCTTCGTGTGCTCCAGCCGTTTCGCGCGCGAGTGTACTTTTGTCCCCGGCAGAGTATGATACGTAGCTCGAAGTCCCCAACAAGACCAAGCGAACCAGAGGGCCGTTCCCATGGCTCACCGCTTCACCATCGGCGTCGAAGAAGAATTCCAGATCATTGATCCTGCGACGTGCGAATTGCGTTCGCACGTCAGCCAGCTGGTTTCGGCGGCTTCGCCGGACATCGCCGAGCAGGTGAAACACGAACTGCACCAGTCCATCGTTGAAACCGGCACGCGCATCTGCGAGAACGTCAGCGAACTACGCATCGAAATGCATCGCACGCGCGGCGAGCTGGTCGCTGCCGCCGAACGTGCCGGACTTCAAGTAGCCGCGGCGGGCACGCACCCCTTTTCAAGCTGGATCGATCAAGTCATTTCTCCAGGCGAGCGGTATCAACACATCGTGGAAGAGATGGGCCAGTTGGCGCGGTCGCTGCTCATCTTCGGCATGCACGTTCACATAGCCATGCCGGACAAACAGACGACCATTGATATGATGAACGGCGTACGCTACTTCCTGCCACATCTGCTCGCGCTATCGACGAGTTCGCCGTTCTGGATGGGGAGAAATACGGGATTGAAGTCGTTCCGCACCACGGTGTTCCGGCGTTTTCCCCGGACCGGGGTGCCGGAGCAATTCGAATCGTGGAGCGCGTACGAAAACTTCGTGAATCTTCTCGTAAAGTTGAACTGCATCGACAACGGAAAGAAAATCTGGTGGGACGTGCGCCCGCATCCCGCGTTTGGAACGCTGGAATTCCGCATGTTCGACGTCTCGACGCGCGTCGAGGAAGCGGTGGCCATCGCGGCGCTCACCCAGGCCATCATCGTGAAGCTCCACCGCCTCTCGCAAAGCAACATGAGCTGGCGGCTGTACCGGCGCGCGCTAATCGAAGAGAACAAATGGCGCGCCGCACGTTACGGCATTGAAGGAAAAATGATCGACTTCGGCAAGGAAACCGAAGTGCCCATGCGGCAGCTGATTCCCGAATTGCTGGAATTGGTCGATGACGTCGTGGATGACCTAGGCAGCCGCAGCGCGGTCGAATACGTGCACACGATCATGAACGAAGGCACCAGCGCGGACCGGCAATTGCGCGTATACCAGGAGACGGGCGACTTGAAGGCGGTGGTGAGGCACCTGGTTGCCGAAACGCGCGGCGGCGTCAACGAACCACGAACTTCTTCAGCACACGCCGTGAATTGACGGCGAACTCAAACGAGACAGTTCCACCGGTTCCAGATAGGAGCGCGAATATGAAAAAGGTCGGCCTTCTTTGCGGGCGTGAATACAGCTTTCCTCCGGCGTTTATCGTGCGTGTGAACGAACTTGGGAAAAAGGATGGCGTGACCGCGGAATTTGCGAAGCTGGGCGGCACGCGGATGGGCGAGCCGGCGAAGTATAGCGTCATCGTCGACCGCATTTCGCATGAAGTCGAGTATTATCGCGGCTACCTGAAGCATGCCGTTCTCGAGGGAACCTATGTCATCAACAATCCGTTCTGGTGGACCGCCGACGACAAGTATTTCAACTACTCGGTAGCGGCGAAGCTGGGAATTGCGATCCCCAAGACTGTGCTTCTCCCACAGAAGGGCTACCCGAGCGACGTGGACATCACCGGCGAGTCGCTCCACAACCTGGAGTATCCGGTCAACTGGGATGGGCTGCTCGATTACGTGGGCCGGCCCGCCATCTTAAAGCCTTTTTCCGGTGGCGGCTGGAAGCACGTCTATAAGGTAAACAACAAAGAGGAACTGCTCGCCGCATACGACAAGACTTCACCTTACTGCATGACGCTGCAGGAATTCATCGATTTCAACCAGTACGTGCGGTGCTTTACATTCGGCAAGACCGACATTCTCCCGGTTCATTACGATCCCAAGGAGCGTAAGTATCTCGTCGACCACGAATACCTGACGGCAGAGCTCGGCGCGCGTATCGTGAAAGATGCTCAGACCATTAACCATGCGCTGGGCTACGAAATGAACACGATCGAATTTGCCGTCAAGGACGGCGTGCCCTACGCGATCGACTTCCTGAATCCGGCGCCCGATTTCGAACGCGACCGCATCACGGAATTTTATTTTGCCTACGTCGTGGAAAAAATGGCGCAGCTGGTGATTGACCGCGCGCTCGGCGGCAAAGCCTCGAATCCGTGGCCTCGATGGGAAGAGATGCTCGGCATCGGTGCGGCCGCCGGATTCACGGGAGCGCCAAAGAGCGTCGCCGCTGGCCAAAAGAGTGCTGCCGCTCCGGTTGCCGGGTCCGCGCAAGGGTCGTGATGAAATGACCAGTGCTCCAACGCCTTCGGCATCGCCCCCGTCCCCGGTGGAAGCGTGGAATGCCATATTGAAGCCAACACTTCTGCGCGTGCCTGCGCTTCCGGAAGATTTGTTCAAGCGCATGCGCAGGGCGAAGTTGACCTTTGGCGACCGCGTCCACTGCCCTTTTCTGCGCCCGTTTTTTCTTTCTCCAGAAGACGAAGCGCGCGTCCGAACGGTAGCGGAAACGATCGCCGATCTTGGCGAACGGGTTGCCACTGCCGCGCTCGACGACAAACACCTTTTTGCACAATTGCATCTGCGTGAGGAGGAGGAGCGCCTCGCCCGCATCCCCACAGGATACGGCCGCGCAAGCACGGCATCTCGTCTGGACGCCTTTTTGCTCCCGGATTCGCTTAAATTTGCCGAATACAACGGCGAATCGCCGGCGGGCGCGGGCTACGCCGAAACACTTGCAGAAATCTTCCGCGAACTCCCGGTGATGGGCAAGTTCGCGCAGATATATGAAGTTCACAGCTATCCGCTCAGCGCCAAGCTGCTCGATGCCCTGGTGATGAGCTACATGGATTGGGGCGGATCGTCCAAGAAGCCGCAAATCGCCATCGTGGATTGGGAAGATGTGCCGACGGTGAGCGAGTTCGAAATCCTCAAGGGACGCTTCGAAAGAATGGGGATTCCCACGCTCATCGCTGATCCACGCGAACTCGAATGGGACGGCAAATCGCTCGTCGCGCGGGACACCAAGATCGATCTCGTCTACCGCCGCGTGCTGATCAACGACATCGTCGCCAAACCTGTGGAGTGTTCCGCGCTGGTCAAAGCTTACTCGGCGAACGCCGTGTGCGTGGCGAATAACTTCCGCTGTAAAATCCCGCACGTGAAGGCGTTTTTTGCGCTTCTGACCGACGAGCAAAACGGCGCGCTCTTCTCCCACGGCGAACGCGAAATGATACGCAAGCACATTCCCTGGACGCGTATCGTGGCTGACGTCGGGACGGCGCATTACGGCCAGCGCATCGAATTGTTAGCTTTTATCCGCAAGGAACGCGAGAACCTGGTCCTGAAACCCAGCGACGAATACGGAGGTTCCGGCGTGACGCTCGGCTGGGAAACCGGCGAAGCCGATTGGGATATGGCGATCGAGCGCGCACTTTCGGCGAAGAACGGTGTGTGGATCGCCCAGGAGCGCATCCCTGTCCGCCGTGAAGTTTTTCCGTATATCGCGGACATCGGCAAAGTCGATTACCGCGACATGCTGGTGGATTTTGCGCCGTACTTGTTCCGCGGAAAAGTCTGCGGCTTCCTCACGCGCCTCAGTGCCACCGGCCTCGCCAACGTGACAAGCGGCGGCGGCCAGGTGCCCGCGTTTCGTGTCTCCCCGCAAAGCTCTCCGGCCGACTAATCCGGGGCCATCTCTACCGGAAAGCGCGTCCGCACAATACCAGACCATCCCGGCAGGTCCTCGACCGGCCTAATGGCCAGTTGAAAGAAAGCCCCACTCGAACGGTTGCGCTAGAAAATCCGCACAATTCAAGTAGAATTAGTGACATGAACTTTGGTCGACCACAGCCAGACTTGATGCCCGGCGCGCGGAACGCCGTGGAAACGTGCCTCGGTGTGCGTCCCGGCGAGCATGTCGCCCTGATTGCCGATGAAGCCAGCCGCGCGGTTGCGGCCAGTATCGCCGCCGCGCTGGACGATCGGCGCGCGCCCTACACCGGATTACTGCTCGAAGATTTTGGGCCGCGGCCGATGGGCGCGGCACCCGCGGATGTGTTGAAGGCCCTCGAAATCGCGGACGTCGGCGTGATGTGCATGACCCCACAACCAGGGGAACTGGGCGCGCGCATGGCCATCGTGAGAGTGGTTGAGCGCCGCCAGATTCGTTACGCGCACATGGTTGGCGTCACGCCGCAGATCATGCAGCAGGGAATGCGCGCGGATTACCGGATGGTGGACCGGCTGAGCGACAAGTTGCGAGAACGAATGCTGCGCGCTCTGACGCTAACCGTAAAAACGGAAGCCGGCACGAAAATTTCCGCGCATTTCGACCGCGGCCTCGACTGGGTCAAGACCAGCGGGCTCATCAGCCCGCGCTACTGGTCGAATCTTCCGGCCGGCGAAGTCTTCACTACACCCGCCACGGTCGACGGCACGTTCGTCTGCGACGCGACAGCCGGTGACCACTTCAACGGCAAATACGGAGATTTACAGTCTACCCCGCTGGTGCTGAAGATTGCTGGTGCGAGGCTGGTCCGTGCCGAGTGCGCGCGGAAAGATCTGGAAGAAGAGTTCTGGGGCTATTGCCACACGGATGAAAACAGTGACCGCATCGGCGAACTTGCCTTTGGCACCAACCTCGGCCTGTCTCGAATGATTGGCAACCTGCTTCAGGATGAAAAATTCCCCGGCGTGCACATCGCCTTCGGCGATCCTTACGGCAGCCAGACCCACGCTGACTGGAAATCCAAGACGCATGTTGACGTGCTCACCCGTGACTGTGACGTCTGGATCGACGACGACCAGGTCATCGAAAAGGGCCACTACCAGCTCGATCACCTCGGCCTAGCCTGAACATCTTTGTTCAAGTCCTGCTCGAAACAAAACTCAGAAAAGCCGCGAAACATATTCGCGCATCTGGTGCTTCCAGTACGGCCAGTCATGGCCACCCTGTGGGCCCCAGTTGTCCAGCGAATGGCGAATGCCTTTGCTCGAGAGAACTTCAGATAGGCGGTAAGTCGGCCCACTGTTCTCCCAGGGCCCAGTGCCGGTAGTGATGTGAATGTCGCAACCCGCGATCTGCTCATAGAACCAGGGATCGCTGGCGTTCGCAAGATAGTCAACGGGATTGTTGAAATAAAAATTGTCGTCGTACATTCCGTCCATAAAATTCCGCAGATCGTAAACACCGGACATCGCAAAACACCGCTTGATGACGTCGGGATGTTTGAAGAGCGAGTTCGCCGCGTGGTACGCGCCAAAGGAAGCGCCCATTGTGGAAATGGCAATCCCCGGTGACTGGCAGTTATTCCAGATGAAGGGCACGACTTCTTCACGCAGATAGGAATCGAAAACGGACTGCACGTAGCTGCGGTGAGACGGGTGAGCACCCTTGTTGTAAAAACTGAGCCCGTTGATCGAATTGACGGTGAAAAATTTGATTCTGCCGGCGTCAATAAAATCCGCGAGCGTGCCGACCATGCTCTGGCCTTCGAGTTCCCACTCGTCGCCGGCACTTGTCGGGAAGCCCATGAGCGGCGCGCCCCAGTGCCCAAAGACAGCGACGCCAAGCTCCATGCCGAGGCGGTGCGAGTACCAGCGGTGATATTCACGTTTCATCGATTGCCTCTTGGTACCTGCGGGGAGAAGAGAGTATGCCAGCGGAGCCGGTTCCGGGCAATCCGTTTGCCCGAGGAGAGAACGCCATTTTGAGAGTTTCCGCGTATATTATCCGTGGTATCTAAGTTGCCGCGCAGCGGGGTTCGTGCGGTTCCGGATCTGCCGCAGCAAGTGCTCCTCTGGGGAGAAATGGGAAACTCTCGTGAAGAAAAAAATCAAACGAACCACAAAAAAGAGAAACAAAACGGGCAATCACGATCAAGCGTTGCGCGATCAACTCGTCTCACTCCTGAAGGGCGGCCAGGCACACGTCCACTTCATGGACGCCCTCGATGGTTTCCCCGAGGCGAAACGGGGGACGTTTGTCGAAGGCTTGCCGCATACGGGATGGCAACTGATGGAGCATGTGCGGATTGTGCAATGGGATATTCTGGAATTCAGCCGCAGCGCCAAACACGTCTCGCCGGGCTTTCCCGAGGGCTATTGGCCGACGACCCCTGTTCCACCTGATGAAGCAACCTGGAAAAGGAGTGTCGAATCTTTCCAGCACGATCTCGAGGAAATGATCAAATTAGTGAAAAATTCGAAAACGGATTTGCACGCCGCGATTCCACACGGAGAGGGACAGACGATTCTGCGCGAAGCGCTGCTCGTGGCCGATCACAACGCGTATCACTTGGGGCAGTTGGTTGACTTGCGGCGCGCGCTGGGCGCCTGGCCGGAATCGTAAGCGCTCGTCGGCCGCGGGCGGGGCCGAGTCCCCCGGACGCT
>WNFF01004392.1_pt1 | contig 14793 bp, 17 predicted proteins | sample 5400441 | NCBI WGS metagenome assembly WNFF01 (sample SAMN13153345, study PRJNA577476) | soil metagenome | isolation source: 120 cm saprolite under Douglas fir tree site 2 hole 3 replicate 1 | place: USA:California | collected 2015-04-18 | reverse complement strand
TCGATACGCAGGAAATCGTGGAGATAACCATCACGGTGGACACCTATGTCGGCACGGCGCTGTTCACTCGGGCGCTGAGGATCAAGATCGAGGACGACGGAAGGCTGACCGCGATCGGCAAATGTTAAGGCTTGGCCTCTACCGAGGTGTGAATCAATTGCCGCATAACAACACGTCGCAGGCGGCTTGCAAACGCCGGGGCGGCCGAGCGCATGGGCCGCGGTGAACGGCGCGGGCCTGACCGACTGAAGCTACTGGGTTGGTGCGAGCTGCAGAACGAGATCCACGCCGAGAACCTGCTTGGCACGCTCGACTTGCGGAGTCAACCGGGTAATTCCGATCATGCCCGCGTCCAGGCCGCCGGAGCCGATGGAGGCTGTATGCACTCCCACCGTCACCAGCACTCCGACCGCCCGGCCGTCGCTCGAGATGACTCCGCTTCCGGAATCACCGGGAGCCGCGGCGCCCTGGGCGAACACGTGGTCCGGACTGGGCATGCCCGCCGCCACGGCGCTGCGGCCGGGGAGCACTGCGCCTACCCCGACGCCGTTGCCGAACCAGTTGAGCACCACGGGTTCCGTGAGTCCGGGATGGTCGTCATTGACCGCGGTGGGCCCGCCGAAGTGACACATGCCGGCGCTCGCCTGAACCTGCGGGTCGAGGCGGATCAGGGAGAAGTCCTTCGGGTCCTGAAGGATTGCGTACGCGAACTCGCCGATCGGATTGCCTGAAGCGTCGCGCGCCACCGGCCCCGTTCCCAGAGCCCACGCCATCTCGCCGACGTCGCCGCCAAGCGGGCTCGTGCCGAGGATGCAGTGGCCGGCGGTGCCGATGTAGCTGGCGCCATCGGATCCGAGGAAAAGGAAGTTGAGCGTGCACTGCCCGACGTCGGAGCGCACGATCGCGCCGGGACGCACGCCCGGACAGGTTCCGGTGCCGAGCGGCGCCGCTGCCGGGACCGGGATCAGGGCGCAGGGCACCCCGCCAAGCGTCCAATTGGTCGAATTGATCGAATTGGTCGGCGCGGGCGACCCGATGACGGCAGTGTCGGACGGAGCATTCCCGCCCGTGCCCGAGCCGCACCCGAGCAGGGCGATGACCGCGGCAGGTATTGCAATGATGGTTCGGCTTGCGAACATTTTGGGCTCCTCCTTCCTATCGGATGGGACGAGGCCGAGACGCAGTCAAAAAGCGCGGCGGTTTCCGGAAACGATGAACTTCCAAAATGACATTCGTTTGTTGGGCCATAGGTCATCCGGAACAGCGGCCCAACGCCTCTGCTCGATCGAGCGGGAATAGTTGACATACACCCGCGCGATGAACTGCGCGCAGCGCCGGTTCGATCGCGCGGAGATATTCCGGCGCTTCGCGCCCGGAATATCAGGATTTGAACTTCGCCGCCAGGGCCTCCGTCCCGCGCGCGAGCACGCCGACGTCCGCGCCGACCGCGACGAAGAGGCCGCCGCATTCGAGCCAGCGGCGCGCGTCGGCTTCGACGCCGGTGAGGATTCCCGGCGCCTTGCCCGCCTTGCGGATGCGGCGGATGGCGTCGTCGATGACCGGCAGGATTTTTGGATTGTTGGTCTCGCCCGGATAGCCGAGCGAGGCATGGAGATCCGCGGGGCCGATAAAGACGCCGTCCACGCCTTCCACCGCGGCGATTTTCTCGAGGTTGTCCAGAGCCTGCTGGGTCTCCACCTGGACGAGCACGCAGAGCTCCTCGTGGGCGCGCTTCGCGTAGTCCTTCACGCGCGCAAAGCGCGTCGCGCGCGTGCCGCCGGCCACGCCGCGCACGCCCGCGGGCGGGTAGCGCGTGTAAGCGACGGCGCTCTTCGCCTCTTCCGCGTTCTGCACGTAAGGGATCAGGATCGATTGCGCGCCGATGTCCAGGAACCGCTTGATCGTCACCATGTCGTTCCACGGGACGCGCACCACGGCGTGGGTCGGATAAGGCGCCGCGGCCTGCAATTGCTGCAGCACGGACTCGAGGTCGTTCGGCGAGTGCTCGGTGTCGAGCAGGATCCAGTCGAATCCCGAGCCCGCGACGAGCTCGGTCGCGTAGTGGTGCGAGAGGCTGCACCACAGGCCGATCTGGACCTTGCCCGCTTTGAGCGCGCGCTTGAAGGTGTTGGCGGGAAGTTCCATGCTAGACCTTGTAGCCTTTCTCCTTGAGCGCCTTGTCGACCCACGAACGATCGACGGTGCCGGCGCGGATCTGCTTCATCGAGCCTTCTTCCTTCGCGAGGATCGCCTTTGCCGAAGCGAGGATTGCTTCCGCATGTTCCTGAGGAACGGCAACCAGGCCGTCGGCGTCGCCGACGATGATGTCACCGGGATTGACCGTCATGCCGCCGATGGCGATGGTCACGTTGATCTCGCCCGGACCGTTCTTGTAGGGGCCGCGGTGCGTCACGCCGCTCGCGTAGACTGGGAAGCTGCCCTGGCGCAGCTCCGCGGAGTCGCGGATCGCGCCCCAGATCACCATCCCGCTCACGCCGCGCTGCTCGGCGCGCGCCGACATCAGCTCGCCGATGATCGCGTGGTCGTTGAATCCGCCGGCGTCCACCACGATGACGTCGCCGGGCTCGGCGATGTCGATCGCCTTGTGGACGAGCAGGTTGTCCCCGGGCGCGGTGCGCACGGTGAACGCCGGGCCGCAGAGCTTCGCGCCGTTGTGCATCGGCCGCAGCTGCGGCCCGCCGGCGTACAGGCGCTCCATGCTGTCGGAGAGATGCGGTGTCACCATCTTGGCGAGCTCGGCGACGAGCTTCTTGTCGGGACGCTTGGGGATGGGGAAGATGCGAAAGCCGATGGCGGTCATGAGCGATTCCCTCAAACGAACTGCACTGCGATCCCGCCCAAGGGGCCGAAGTCCCCGTGCAGGGTGTCGCCCTTGTTGGCGAAAACGACGCGGGTAAACGAGCCGGCGAGAATCAGGTGCCCGGCTTCGAGCGTCACGCCGTTTTTCCCCAGCCGGTTGGCGAGCCAGGCCACGCCGAGCGCCGGGTGCCCGAGCACTCCCGCGGCGAGGCCCGTCTCCTCGATCTCGGAGTTCCGGTACATGATGCCGCCGGCCCAGCGCAGGTCCATCTCCATCGGGCCGATCGGGCGGCCGCCGACGACGATGCCCGCCGCCGCGCCGTTATCGGCCACCGTGTCGAAAATTTTCCGTGGATTCACGATGCGCGCGTCCACGATCTCCATCGCCGGTATCACGTACTCGGTCGCGCGCAGCACGTCGGTGAGCCCCACTCCGGGACCCTTCAAGGGCTTTCCGAGAACCGTAGTCGGGCTCGTTGATCTGCGAGGAGGCCTGCATCGCCTTGGAGGTGAGCCCGACCTTGTGGCCGATGAGCTTCGCACCGCCCTTGATCTTGTGCTGCGCCACCGCGGTCGAGATGGCGTAGGAATCCTCGATGGTGATATGCGGATAGGTGACCGAGAGCTGCACCGCCTGCTTTTTATCCTTCTCGGCAGCCAACAATGTCTCGACGCATTTCTTGCGTTCGGCTTCGGACAGCGGCATGGGTTCCCCTCTTTTCGGAATGCGGATTTTACACTGCCGGGGATCGCCGGAATCCTCGGGAAGGGTCAAACCACCTCGAAAAGACCCGCCGCGCCCATGCCCCCTCCGATGCACATGGTGACGACGACGTGCTTCGCGCCGCGGCGCTTGCCCTCTATCAACGCGTGGCCGGTGAGCCGTGATCCGGTCATGCCGTACGGGTGGCCGAGCGCGATCGCGCCGCCGTTGACGTTCAGGCGCTCGTTCGGGATGCCGAGCCGGTCGCGGCAGTAGATCACCTGCACCGCGAACGCCTCGTTCAGCTCCCACAGGCCGATGTCCTCCATCCTCAAGCCCGTGCGCGCAAGCAATCGCGGCACCGCGAACACCGGGCCGATGCCCATTTCGTCCGGCTCGCAGCCGGCGACCGCGAAGCCGCGGAAGATCCCGAGCGGCTTCAGGTTGCGCTTTTCGGCGAGCTTCGCATCCATCACGACGCAGGCGGAGGCGCCGTCGGAGAATTGGCTCGCGTTCCCGGCCGCGATCGTGCCGCCTTCGATCGCAGGCTTGATCTTGGAGACACCTTCGAGCGTCGTGTCGGGGCGGATGCCTTCGTCCCGCTTTGCCGTGACTTCCTCGACCCAGCTTTTCCCCGTGTCCTTGTCGGCTTTCTGCGTGCGCACGGTGATCGAAAAAATCTCCTGCTCGAACCTGCCGCCGGCCTGGGCGGCCGCTGCGCGCCGCTGGCTCTGCACGCCGAACTCGTCCTGGCGCTCGCGGCCGATGTCGTAGCGCTTGGCGACGATTTCCGCGGTCTGGAGCATCGGCATGTAGAGGGCAGGCTTATGCCGCTCGATCCATTCATCGTGCGCCATATGCTTGTTCATTTCGTTCTGCACGCAGGAGATCGATTCGACGCCGCCCGCGACGACGACGGGCACCTTGTCGACCATCACGCGCTGCGCCGCGATCGCGATCGTCTGCAGGCCCGAGGAGCAGTAGCGGTTCACCGTCACGCCGGCGGTGGTGACCGGGCAGCCCGCGCGGATCGCGATCTGCCGCGCGATGTTGTGGCCGGTCGCGCCTTCCGGATGGGCGCAGCCCATGATGACGTCCTCGACCTCGGCCGGATCGACCCCGGCGCGCTCCATCGCGTGCTTCGCGGCGTGGCCGCCGAGCTTCGCCCCGTGGGTCATGTTGAACGCGCCCCGCCAGGCCTTGGCGAGCGGCGTGCGGGCGGTGGATACGATCACGGCTTCGGTCACGGGAGTCCTCCTGGTTTTCCCGTAGGATATCGGTTCTTCGCGCTTTCGCGAAGCCGAAGGGCGCCACGAGGAGGTCCATGGGAAAAGCGCTCCAGCCGGGCCTGCGCTTCGCGCCGGCCAGAGTCCAGATCGAGCGCCGCGCCGACGGCGCGATGATCCTGCGCTCGCCCCTCGCGCTGGGCGGGCACGCGCGCGCGGTCGGCGAGTGGCTCGAGCGCTGGGCCCGCGAGAAACCGGAGCGGACCTTTCTCGCCGAGCGCAGGGACGGTGCCTGGAGGAAGCTGGGCTACCGCGAGGCGCTCGCGCGGGTGCGCCGCGCCGGCCAGGGATTGCTGGACCGGGGGCTCGACGGTTCGCGGCCGGTGGTGATCCTCTCGGACAACTCCGTCGACCACGCGCTTCTCGCGCTCGGCGCGATGCATGTCGGCGTTCCGGTCGCGCCCGTCTCGCCCGCTTACTCGCTGATGTCGAAGGATTTCGCCAAGCTCAGAGCGATCTTCGAGCTGCTGCGTCCGGGCCTGGTGTGGACCGCCGATCCCACGAAGTTCGCGCCTGCGCTTGCCGCGGTCGGCGCGAGCTCGACGTCCATCGACGAACTGCTCCCGGAGAAGACAAGCTCCAAGGTGGACGAAGCCTTCGCCCGCGTCGGGCCCGGGACCATCGCGAAGATCCTTTTCACTTCCGGTTCGACCGGAATGCCCAAGGGCGTGATCAACACCCAGCGCATGCTCACCGTCAACCAGGAGCAGTACGCGCTCGTCTGGCCGTTCCTCGAGGACCGGCCGCAGGTGCTGGTCGACTGGCTGCCGTGGAACCACACCTTCGGCGGCAACAACAATTTCGGCATGATGCTGAGGAACGGCGGCACGCTCTATATCGACGCCGGCAAGCCCGCGCCCGGCTTGGTCGAGACGAGCGCGCGCAACCTCAAGGAGATATCGCCGACGATCTACTTCAACGTGCCCCGCGGCTTCGACCTGCTTATGCCCTTCCTGGAAAAAGACGCCGCGCTGCGCGGGAACTTCTTTCGCAAGCTCGACCTGATGGTCTACGCGGGTGCGGCGCTGCCGCAGAACCTGTGGGAGCGCATGCAGCAGCTCGCGCTCGCCGAGCGCGGAGCGCGGCTCCCGCTTATCTCCGCCTGGGGCTCCACCGAAACGGCGCCGATGGCGACGGGCGTGCACTACGCGGTCGACCGCGCCGGCATCATCGGGCTGCCGGTTCCCGGTTGCGAGCTGAAGCTCGTTCCCGCGGCGGGCAAGCTCGAGGCGCGCGTGAAAGGCCCCAACGTCACGCCCGGCTACTATGGACGCGACGACCTCACTAAGGCCGCGTTTGACGAGGAAGGCTACTACCGCATCGGCGACGCGCTCAAATTCGCGGATCCGAAAAAACCCGAGCTGGGCCTCGCTTTCGACGGGCGCATCGCCGAGGATTTCAAGCTTTCGACCGGCACCTGGGTGCACGTCGGCTCGGCGCGCGTGAAGCTGATCGCCGCGGGCGATCCGCTCATCCAGGACGCCGTGATCACCGGCCATGAGCGGAACGAAGTCTGCGCGCTCGTGTTCCTGAACGCTGCGGCGGTGAAAGCGCGCGGACTCGATCACGCGGGCGTGCGCGAACATCTGCGCGCCGCGATGAAAAAGCTCGCGGCGGAAGCGGGAACCGGCAGCTCGACCCATCCGGTGCGCGCGCTCGTCATGAGCGAGCCGCCCTCGATCGACGCGAACGAGATCACCGACAAGGGCTACATCAACCAGCGCTCGGTGCTCGAGCGGCGCGCGGCGATGGTCCAAATGCTGCACGCCGATCCCCCCGCCTCCGAAGTCATCGTCGCCACCCCATAGAGGAGTCTATCCATGACCCGGGCAGTTTTTCTCGCATCGCTTGCTTTGGCTGGTGCCGTCGCGGCGCAGGACCAGCCGATCCGCATCGGCGTCCTGAACGACCAGTCGAGCGTGTACGCGGATTTTCAGGGGCGCGGCTCGGTGCTCGCCGCGCAGATGGCGGTCGAGGACTACGGCGGCAGGGCCGCCGGACGCGGCATCGAAGTGGTTTTCGCCGACCATCAGAACAAGCCGGACGTGGGATCGGTGGTTGCACGCAAGTGGCTCGACCAGGACGGCGTCGACCTTATCGTGGATGTTCCCAATTCAGCGGTGGCGTTCGCCGTCAGCGAGATAGTGCGGCAGAAGAACAAGGTGCTGATCGGTTCGGGAGCGGGAAGCGCGGAGCTCACCGGCTCGAAGTGCTCGCCCAACACCGTGCACTGGACCTACGACACCTGGTCGTACGGGCATTCGCTCGCCAAGGCCGTGGTTCAGCGCGGCGGCAGGACCTGGTTCTTCATCACCGCCGACTATGCCTTCGGCCACGATCTGGAGAAACAGGCGACCGATCAGGTGCTGAAAGACGGAGGCAAGGTCGTGGGCGGCGTGCGCACGCCGATAGCGACGCCCGATTTTTCGTCCTTCCTGCTGGCCGCGCAATCTTCCGGGGCCCAAGTGGTCGCCTTGGCGGTCGCGGGCCGCGACACCACCAATTCGATGAAGCAGGCGGCGGAGTTCGGGCTACCGGCAAAGCAAAGCATCGTGGCGCTGATTTTCGGCATCAACAACGTGCCTGCGCTGGGACTCAAGGCTTCGCAGGGGGCGCTCACCGTGAACCCGTTCTACTGGGACATGAACGAGCGCACGCGCGCGTGGTCGCAGCGCTTCCGCAAGCGCGCGCACAATGGCGCGATGCCGAACGACATGCAGGCCGGGGTCTACTCATCGGTGCTGCATTTCCTCAAGGCGGTCGACAAGGCGGGCGGCGCGGGCGACGGAAAAGCGGTAGTCGCGGCCATGAAGGCGATGCCTACCGACGATCCGCTGTTCGGCAAAGGAAGAATCCGCGAGGACGGCCGCAAGATCCACCCGATGTATCTCTTGCAGGTGAAATCGCCCGAGGAGTCGAAGGGCGACTGGGACTATTTCAAGATCGTGGCTAGCATTCCGGCCGAGCAGGCGTTCCGTCCGCTGAACGAGGGCAATTGTCCGCTGGTCGCGGGGAAATGATTTGGCGCCCCGGCTTCAAACCTCGACGACGAAGTCGAACGATCCCTCGCCGGCGCCTTTGCCGGCCATTCGCATCTCCAAGTCCGGGCGATAGAGTCCGTCGCGGCGATTGCCGGGCTCGTCCCGGAAGTAGAGCTGCGTCGTGAGAATGCGCTTTCCGGGCGCCTGCACCTTGACGTGGATGTGACGCGTGCGCCCGGTGTATTCCCCCGGAATGATGGTTTGCAGGCGATACCTCCCTTGAGCGTCGGTGAACTGGTGGCCGCGATAGCGAAAGCCGCCGTTGTCGTACTCGCCGCCTTCGTCCGCGTGCCAGAAATCGAGCAAGGCGTTCGCGACCGGCTGGCATCGCGCCGACAGGACCTGGCCGGTCACGATCAGCCTCGGGGCCTTGGACTGCGCTTCCACGAGCGAAACGCGGAGTGGAGTATTCGTCTTGAAAAAAGGCCCTTCGGTCTGCGAAGACGTGAGTGCACCGCAGGTGAGCGGGCGCGTCTGAGCAAAGGCCCGAACCATCGGAAGCGCGGCCGCGACGGCAAGGAGCCGGCGGCGGGTCAAAGAGGCCATGGTTTCATCCTTTCATGCGCTGTTGCGGAGCCGTGGATACGGGACCCGAAGCGGCCGGAGTCGAATTCTCTTCCTATTGGAAAATAAAATCGACTCCGAACCTATTTTTCCAGGGCAACCTCGATACCGGCCATCAACTGATGACGGCCGTAGTCGTAGGTATCCAGGTTCGATTCGTTTCGATAGTAGCTGTAGTCGATGAACACGCGCCACGGAACGGTCAGTCGACGATTTGCGCGCAAGGCGAACCCGTAACGCCGGTCCTTGCGCGTGACCTCGAGAGTGCCTCCGTTGACAAGATTGGGATCGTCGTAACGGCTGACGCGATAATCGCCGCGGGCGTCGACCTGCCAGGGGTCGATATTGCGCAGGGCGACGGTCGCGAACAGCGAATGCCGCGTCGGCGACGCGCTGAAGAACTCGCCATCCTGCTGGAGATCCCGGCGATTGTTGAGCTCGAGTTGATAGCCGATGCGCAGTAGAGCGGGCGCCAAGGCGAAGCCCGCATCGGTCGTAAAGCGCTGTTCCCATCCGTCGAGATACTTGAAGCCCGCGCCGCCGGCGATGTACGCGAACCGATAGCGCCCGCGCAGCTCGCCGCCGGCATCCAGGCGGCTGCGCGCCTCCATATCGACCGCCGCGGTCTGCTCGAAGCGGTCGCCGCCCAGGTAGACCGCGTCAAAATAGCCGCCGACGCTTGTCCGCAAGCGACCCGAGTTGGTGTCCTGGCTCAGGCCGACGCGCAACCCCGTCTGGTCGAATTGACCAAGATTCCTGTATTTCCTCAGGACCAGGCCGCCGTGGGCAACCCACCCGCGCGCGGTGTTCCCGGCCAGACGATGACTCGCCACTGCGAGCGCTTCGACAAAAACGTCGCTCTGGTGGCTGGCTCCGACCGTCGCGGCATCCGGCGACAGCGTCGCGTTGCTGTCGTAGCCCCCGGCCAAGGAGACCACGGCGCCCGTCCCCGGCGACGGCTGTGCGCCTCCGAGCCGCTCGAGGGCCGTGGCCGCGAGCGCGCGCAGGTTCGGGTCGGTAGTGGTGCGGTGTGCCTGTTCGAAGTGTTCCGTCGCCTCTTGCAGGCGACCCGCGCGCTGCACGGTCAGGCCGAGATTGTAGTAGGCGAGAGCGGCCCACTCCGGATCGGGCGCGAGCGCCTGGAACTCGAGCTCGGCCTCCGCGTAGCGGCCCAGCCGGTAATACGTCGCTCCGAGGTCGTAGCGCAGACCGGGCGTGTCCAGGCCCGCCTGTCGCGCATCCAGGAACGACTGAAGCGCCCCTTGGTAGTTGCCCGCGCGAAACGCCAGTATGCCCTGCTCGAAAACCTGCGTGCCGGGGGTCGCGGCGTGCGCAGCCCGCCCCGTAACAACGCAAAGGAGGAACGAAACGAGGAGGAGACGGGAAATCCGGATGAGCGCGCGCACGCGCCGGAGTTTACTCCGGCAGGGTGCGCGCCCGCCGGGACGGGCGCGTTACGGACGCCTGGATTGCGGCGGGAGGTTCGGGCTGTGGTCCCGAGCGCGTGCCGCCTCGGATACTTCTTGTCCGAAGTCGCGGCCAGTGAGATCGTCCTTGTCGCGAGCCAAGTTTGCGGTGTCGTGGCCGAAGGCCGAAGCGTCCCGCGCCCTGGCCGACGCCGTCGGCGGGAGGGTGATGGGCAGCTTGATCTCGCCGGCGGCGCCGGCGGACACATTGGCCGGCACGACGTCCATCGTCACCTCGAGATCGCGCTGCTGCGCCCACGCGCTCGACACTCCGAGGACAAGAATCGTACCCATCGCATACCGTGTGAATGTCTTCATGACACACCTCCTGTTGCCACTGGACTCCCAATTCCGCGAGCCCGGCACGCTACATGCCCCTGCCTGCGTTGTCGACTTCAATCCTCAGCCGGAACGTCTTGCTGCTCCCTTCGTGCGACAGGCTCGCCACGAGATCGTCCTTCGTCGCTCCGCGCACGACCAAGGGAAGCTGCATCAGGTTCCCGCCTTCGCGCAAATCCGTCTGCCAGGAAAGCTCGCGCCGGTCGCCGTAGCCGACGAGCTCGACGTTCTCGGGCAGCGCGAGGCTCAACGTGGCGGCCTTCAGCGGCTTCACGCTGTTGAACATCAGGCGCACGGTCTCGGGGCGATCGATCGTCAGCGCCACCGTCTGCACCGTCGGCTGCGTGGCGAAGAACACGCCCACGGCCACGCCCAACACCAGACTCGCCGCGAGCGCCATGCCGAGCATGGGGCGCCACCCGGGGCGTGCTCCACCGACACGCGTCGCGCGCGAAAGGGCCTGGTCGATGAATCCCGGGTGCAGCGCGGGCGGGGAAAGCTCGTGCACGGCCTGCCGCACCGCCACCGCGTGCTCATGCTGGCGGCGGCAGTCCGGGCAACTCCCCAAGTGCTCCTGAATCGCCTTGCGTTGGAGGGCGTCGAGCCCCCCGTCGAGCAGGTCGTCCAGTTGCTGCGCGAAATCGCGGCATTCCATTTTTTGGGTCTCCTACTCCTTAACACGCTCGGCGGGGGAAAAAAGTTCCATCGGCAACAGCGCCCGCAACCGCTGCCGGGCCCGGTGCAGGCGCGACTTGAGGGTGCCGAGCGGTGTCTCCAGCACCTTCTCGAGCTCTTCGAGGCTGTACCCCTCGACGTCGTGCAGCGCGACCACCGCGCGCTGCTCGGGATTGAGCCGGTCGAGGGCGCGCAGAATGCGCTCGCGCTGGCCGCTGCGTTCCGCGTGCTCTTCCGGACCGTCCTTCGTCTCGGGCAGGGCATCGAAGGGGTTGTCCTCGCTTTCGTCGGTCACGAGCTCCACGATCGGCGAGCGAGCGCGTTGGCGGACCGAGTCGACGTACTGGTGGTAGAGCACCCGGGCGAGCCAGGGCCGGAGCCGCTCGATCTCGAGCAACTCCTGCGTACGGGGAAAGAGCTTGATCAATACGTCCTGAACGAGGTCTTCGGCGTCGGCCACGCTGCCGGTGAATCGCCAGGCCAGGCGATAGAGGTACTCGACCTGCGGGCGCAACAAATCCTCGAAATTCAACGCGGCGGGCCGCGCGCGGCGGTACTCAGACGCGGCGGCCCGAATGCGGCGGAACGGCGAAACAGGAGGCATAACCCAGCTTACACGTCCGTGCGACGGAAAAGGTTCCCTCCGCGGCGTGCTTGCCGAGAATTTGTGCTCGTTCTCCTAGAATGTCGGCAAAGCGCTATTTCGCGCGCCGCCTGCACCGCTCAGGCTCCCTTTCTCACCCGGTTGGCGAGGACCCCGATCGCGTCGTTGACGACCTCGACCAGGTCCCCGTCTTTCAGCGCGGGCTCGGTCGGCCCGTCGCAGCCGAACCATATGACATCGTCGGGATGGAGCGTCACGTAGCGTGACATGCGCGAGATATAGCGCGCCACGCTGAAGATCATGCCGCGGGTGTTGTAGCTCGACACGGTACGACCGTTGACGCGCACCTCGATCACCTGGTTCATCGGGTCGATCCCGGACACGATCCTCGGCCCCATGGGCTTGAACGTATCGGCGCTCTTCGCGCGCCACAGCGTGCGGTCGCTCTTCTGCCAGCTGCGCTCGCTCACGTCGTTGCCGAGCGTGTAGCCGCGGACGCAGTCGAGCGCGTCCTCCTCCGACACGTTTTTCGCCTTGCGCGCTATCACGGCGACGAGCTCGCCTTCGTACTCGACCGGCCCGGGCGAGTCCGCCGGGATCACGATGCCGTGTCCGCTGCCGATGAGCGCGCTCGCCGCACGGTAGCCGATGTCGGGCTGCGTGGGCACCTTGTGGCTCGCCCCGCGGCTGTTCGCCCACTCGATGTGTGCGCGGTAATTCAGCCCGGCCGCGTAGAAATTGCGCGGGATGACCGGCGGGGGGAGCTGGTCCACGCCCGGAAGATTACACCGGAAAGGAGGGCTTGTGTGAATTAACGTAACACGTTACTATAATTCATGAACGATCCCCGCCGCCGCCCCGGACGCCCCCCGACCGGCCGCGCCCAGTCCGCGGCCGAGCGCATGCGCCGCTACCGCGCCCGCCAGCGCGCGGCGGGGCTGCGCATGGCGACGCGTTGGCAGCCCGCAAGGCCCGCAGCGATCTCGCCCGGCGCGCTGAAGCACCGCATCATCGAGGCGCGCAGCCTCGCGATGCACTGCCTGATCGCGCGCAAGATCGAAGCCGACCGGCGGCTCCTCGCCGCGGCGCGGCGCAATCTCGCGACATGGATCGCGCGCTACGGCCACGGCGCTCCGCTCGCGCTCGGCGAGTGGCGCGAGATCCTCGATCGCCCGTGGCCGGAAATCGCCGCGCTGATCACGGGCACGGACGAATCGGCCGTGCGCCTGCGGCAGTCCTCTCCTTTCGCGGGTGCGCTCACGCCCGCCGAGCGGCGGCGCGTGTATGAAGCGTTCCGAGCTTGAGCATCTGATCCGCGCGGCGGGGCGCATCGCCGGCGGGCGCGAAATCGTCGTGATCGGCAGCCAGGCCGTGCTCGGCCAGTTTCCCGACGCGCCGATCGCCCTGCTCGCGTCGATGGAGGCCGACCTGTATCCAAAGAGCGACCCCGCGCTCGCCGACAAGGTGGACGGCGCCATCGGCGAGGGATCGCGATTCCACGAGCAATACGGCTATTACGCTCAGGGCGTCGCTCCGGACACCGCGACGCTGCCCCGCGGCTGGCAGCGGCGGCTGGTGCGCATCGAGAATTCCAATACGGGCGGCTATGCGGGCCTGTGCCTGGAGGTGCACGACCTGGCGCTGTCGAAGTACGTGGCGGGCCGCGAAAAAGACCGCGAGTTCACGCGCGAGCTCGCGCGTCACGAAATGACGGACAAGAAGATCTTGCTGAAGCGGCTGGCGGCAACCGGACTCGACGCCGTGCTCTCACGGGCGGTGCGCGGAAGGATCGAGCGGGATTTTGCGCCGCCGGGCGCATGAGCCGGTCGACTCCACGAACGGCCGATGGATAGCGAGAAGGGACGCTGCATCGACCAGGGTGGCGGGACGGATTTTCAGCGCGCCGGTCGCTTCAGCGCTCACAATGGCGGGCGCCGGCGCCGCTATCGAGCGGCCGCTATCGAGCGCTCGGCGTGCGGTTCCCCGCGCGCTCGAATTCCGCCGCGCACGCCGGCTGGAGCTCCGGCTGCCGGCTCTTCAGGCAGGACAGGATTCGCCCGCCCCCCGGCGCAATGCCCTTGCAGAATTTCTCCGCATCAGCCTTGCATTCCTCGCGCACCTTCTCGGCTTTCTCGGCGCGCGCCTTGATCCCTTCCCGGCACGCGGGCGAGAGCTCGGCCTCGTGGCCTTTCATGCATTTCGCGATCGCGCCCTGCCCCGGCTTGACGTCGCCGCAGAATTTCTTGACGTCCCCCGCGCAGGGTCCTTCGCTTCGCTGCTGGGCGCCGGCCTCCGCTGCAACGCCTGCGGCGAACAGCACGAATACCGATGAAACGAACGTGGTTCTGATCGACATGGTTCCTCCGAAATCTTTCTCGACGATACAAGCCCCGCTTCGCCAACGGATAGAACGGATACGAGTGGGGGATAATAACCTCAGCACGGGAAGAAACCCATGACAGCCTATTCGAGCACCCTCGGCGGCCGCACGGTCCGGTTCCTCAGCCTCAAGGACTTGATGGCCAAGGCGAGCCCGAAGCGCTCGGGCGATACGCTGGCTGGGATCGCGGCGAAAGACGACGAGGAGCGCGTGCTCGCGCAGATGGCCCTGTCCGAAGTGCCGCTCAAGGCGTTCCTCAGCGAAGCGCTGATTCCCTACGAAGAGGACGAGGTCACGCGGCTTATCGTCGACGGGCACGACGCGGCCGCTTTCGCGCCCGTCGCGCATCTCACGGTCGGCGATTTCCGCAACTGGCTGCTGTCGGACGCGGCGGACGAAGCGGCGCTCGCCGCGCTTGCCCCCGGCCTCACGCCCGAGATGGCGGCGGCGGTGTCCAAGATCATGCGGGTGCAGGATCTGATCCTGGTGGCACAGAAGTGCCGGGTGGTGACCCGCTTCCGCAACACCCTCGGGCTGAAAGGGCGGCTCTCCACACGGCTCCAGCCCAATCATCCGACGGACGACCCGAGCGGGATCGCCGCCAGCATCGTCGACGGCCTCATGTACGGCAGCGGGGACGCGGTGATCGGCGTCAACCCCGCGACGGACAGCGTCGCCGCGGTACTCGCGCTCATCCACATGCTGGACGCCATCATCGCCAAGTACGAGATTCCGGCGCAGTCCTGCGTGCTCACCCACGTGACCACGACCATCGAGGCGATCAACCGCGGCGCGCCGGTGGACCTGGTGTTCCAGTCGATCGCGGGGACTGAAAGCGCCAACGCCGGCTTCGGCGTCGACCTGCGCGTCCTGGAAGAGGCGCGCGACGCGGCGCGCTCGCTCAAGCGCGGCGCG
>WNFF01002589.1_pt1 | contig 14801 bp, 6 predicted proteins | sample 5400441 | NCBI WGS metagenome assembly WNFF01 (sample SAMN13153345, study PRJNA577476) | soil metagenome | isolation source: 120 cm saprolite under Douglas fir tree site 2 hole 3 replicate 1 | place: USA:California | collected 2015-04-18 | reverse complement strand
CGCCGAAGCCGCCTCCGTCCGCCGGCCGCGACGGGAAAAGGCCGCGGACAAGGAAGCCAGCTGTGTAAAAGAACGGCATCTGACTGACGGATTGGTCGGGAGAGATGAGAACCGAGCCGGTGACGCCGAAACCGCGGTTGCTGCCAGGCTCGCCGAACCGAACCAGCATCTGGTCGAACAGGCCATAGAAGCCACAGTTACCTCGAGTGACGCCAGGGGCGTGGCCGCGCGCGACGGTGTTGAAGTCGGTGAATTGGCTGTCATCGTACCAACCTCCCACCTTGTAGTTGCCGATCAGACCTTGGTCGCCCGGGAGACCGTTGCGTTGGTACCCAGCCTCCCCAATGGCGAAGAGTGGCCCATCCATCGACCAGTCCAGGCCGTGGTGCTTATTGTCGCGGATGGAGGGGTCGCCGTTATACAAGCCGCCCTGCACGTACGTCCGCGCGGTGGGCCTCCCCATGACGAGACCACCCCACGTGGCGTTGGGGTAGGGGGTCATGCCAGGCGCGTTGAAGAAGATGGCCGCCGGATTGCCGTCGAAGCCGTTCTGTACGAACACGTAGTTGTAGGGGGACACGAGGAAATCGTCCCCGGCGGCGATGCGGCCGACTCGGAACTCGACGCGGTCGTCGAGAAGCTTCTGCCGGTAGGCCACATTGACGAGGCGGTATGTATCCTCTCCGTACACCGCTTGCACGTTGAAGACGTTGCCGATGTATTTCGCCGAAAGGCTGGCGCCGAAGCGCTCCGAAAACGAGAGTTGGAATGAGCTACCCGTAAGCCCGCCTAGCTTCTCGAGATCGACGTTCAGATCAAGGCCGACGTTGTTTCCCGCGCTGAAGCCCTGCCGCCGGCCGCCGGTCGGATTGCCGAGGGCATCGGTGAGAAGTGTCAGCGTCGGAGTGACGCCGCGCTCCTCTAGCCAGCTGTGTGCACCGTACCAGTCGCCGAGCAGGTTCTGGCGGGGCAGGATCAGCTGGAACGGCGTCTCTGCTAAGGAGCGTGTTCCAGCAGGGGCGTTCGAGACGGTTTGTGCAGGAGCAGCAGCCGCGCCGCTCAGTAGCGCAACAATGACGATCAGCACAAGCGTTTCCCGGACTTGGGTGCGATTGCGCCGGCTCGTCTTCTGCGAAAGGTGTGTTCTGGCAATCATTGTGTATCGATGGGACCCGGAACGAATTGGGTTCTTCAGGCTGCTTTAAACTGCTGCATGCGGCCGGCGAGAGCGGGATAGAGCGACTCCGCATTCCGATGAGCGATGGAACAAACGTCTGTGTCGCTGAAGCCGTTCCAGCGCTGCATATCCTGAATAGCAGGTGGAAACGTCCATCCCGGCATGAACGGATTGTCGAAGCCCATCACCAGGTGGAAGATCGGCACCATTTGCTGTAGAGCGAAGAGTTGCGCGGGAGATGTTGCCGCGGTAAGGTCGTAGTAGAAAGAGGCCAGACCCTCGCGGATATCCGACGTACTCAGCTGGGGCCGACCCTTCCCAGGACCGAAGACCTTTTCAAGAGTTTCGATACGCGTCATCAAATAGGGAATCGTTCCTCCGCCATGGGTGGAAATGATCTTGATCTTCGAGAAGCGACTCTTGGCCCCGCTGAAGATCATATTGGTAAGCATGCGGGTGGCGTCGAACATGAACTCCAAAATCGACACGTCGATGCCGAGATCGACGGAGCGAGATGCCTTGGCTGGGACGGGGTGGACAAACAAGGTGACGCCACGGCGGTTCATTTCCTCAAACCATGGGTCGTAACGGTTGTCACCAAGGTAGATGTCATCGGTGCTTGTCGTGGTCGCGACGCCGTCAAGCTTTAGCGTATCGAGTGCGTAAGCCATCTCTTCGAGCACACCGTCTGTCGGCGCCAGCGCTGGTAACGTCGCCATCGCTCCGAAGCGCGTGGGATGTTTTGAGACGATGTCTGCCAGTTGTTCATTGATTCGCCTTGCGAGTTGGCAGGCCTCCGGTCCCTTCGCGTGACTGGCCGAATCAGGCAGCGATAAGACTGATGCGGCGATTCCATTCGCATCCATGAGTGACAGAGACTGCTCGATCGACCAAGCCGGCAGCTTGTCCATCGGCGCCTGCGATCCGAGGTTCGTAATGATGTGGGAGTGGACGTCGATGATGCCTGTCATCTTTCGCGTGGAGGGAGTGGACACGTTGTCATTCTTCTGTACGTTCGACATAGCGTTAAATCTCCTGGCTTTCGGTGAATAGTTGATATGGTCGAGATTTGCTGATGTGCGCTCGCGGTCGGAGTTCTCAGGAACATTACGTGGAGCTGCGCCTGCGGCACGTTGGTGTGACGGCATGCCGGGGAAGAATGATCCTCGTAAGACTGCTTTCTTTCTCCAGGCTGCACAGTAGGCCAAAGCTCCAATAACCTGAGCGCCGCGTGCTTCCAAAAGCAGAGTGGTAGCATAACCAGCGTTACGTTTGGCATGACATAGCCTTTCTTTGACACCACAGGGCTTCGACACCATCGCTTCTCCTTTCCGTCTCGTTCGAATTCCAATCACCCTTTTCGGCTTGTTATTGCCGCCAGCCTCCGCCAAGCGCTTTGTAAAGTTGCACAAGACTCTGGAACTCGTTGCCGCGGTCCTGCGCCAACGTCAGTTGCGCGTTGAACAGCGATCGCTGGTTATCGAGGACCTCGAGGTAGGTGGCGATGCCGCCGCGATAGCGCTTGAGTGATGCGCTGACAGAATCGCTGAGATCTTGAACCGTCGTTTCCTCTGCCTTACGGACTTCGTAATACTTCTGATAAGCGATGAGAGCGTCCGAGACGTCCTTGAAAGCGCCCTGGATGGTTTGTTTGTAAGCGATCAGCGATTGTCGCTGTTGGGACTCGGCGACGTGAAGGTTACCGCGGAGTCTGCCGGCCTCGAAAATGGGTTGCGTCAATTGCGCTGTGCCGCCCCAGGTGCCGATATTGCTGTTTACGATGGAGGAGAAAACCGTGCTGCGCCCGACCGCACCACCGCCCGTGCCGGTGAGAGAAATCTGCGGAAAGAAAGCAGCTTTGGCGACGCCGATCTGCGCATTGGCGGAGATCAGATTTTGTTCGGCCTGGAAAATGTCGGGGCGCCGCGCGAGCAACGAAGAAGGTAGGCCCGCAGGTACTTCGGGAGGAAGCTGTTGATCCACTAGCAGGAGTCCGCGTCCCACGCTGTGGGGATAATCGCCCAAAAGAATACTTAGCGCATCCTCTTCCAGTCCGATCTGTCTTTGCAGTTCGGGAGCCTGCGCGTTCGCGGTGTCGAGCACCTGTTTGGCTTGCAGGACGTCGAGGGTCGTGGCGACGCCGTGCTCAAGGCGGTACTTCGTCAGCTTGACGGCATCTTCCTGGGTTTTGATCGTGTCGCGGGTGATCTGGAGCTGCAGGTCAAGCGCAAGAAGCGCGAAATAGTCGCTGGCCACGTCACTCACCAGTGTGAGGATCTCTGTCCGTCGGGCATATTCGGTGGCCAGAAGCTGGGCGCGCGCAGATTCGGTGGCGCGTCGTAGCTGGCCAAAAAGGTCCAACTGAAAGGTCGCGTCCGCCGCGTAGGTTCCATATCTGGTCGTGAACGGGAAGCCCTGGAAGGTCCGTTCATCCACTGCACTTCCGTTTGCGCTCAGTTGCGGGTATTGGTTCGAGCGGGTGACTCTAAGCTGGGCGCGTGCCTGGGTGATTTTCTCCGTGGCCGTTTGCAGGTCGTAGTTCTGCTTGAGAGCACGCCGGATCAGGTCCTGTAGAACAGAGTCTTGGAAGACCTGCCACCAAGGAAGGTCCGCAAAGGAAGCGGCCTGGGCCTGGTCCTGCGGATTATCGTCCGGACCGTAGTAGGCGTTAGGGACTGGAACTACGGGTTTACGGTAATTGGGGCCGACCGTGCAGCCCACCAGCAAGCTTGCGGCTATCAACAGCAGCGTGGAATGAATCAGCGGATGTTTCATCTCAATCACCCGGAGCCGGGCTCGGTGTTGCGGGCACTTCGGCAAGGCCGCGTTCTTTGCCGGCGGACCATTTCTCAACCAAATAAAAGATCGCGGGAATCAGGAAAATGCCGAAGACCGTGGCAGCGAGCATGCCGCCAATGACGACCGTGCCGATGATCTGACGCGCAACCGACCCGCTACCCGAGGCGATCCACAACGGAACGTTGCCAAAAATGAACGCAAATGAGGTCATTAGAATTGGGCGCAGCCGGAGGCGGGCTCCGGCAAGCGTGGCGTCAATCAGCGGCTTGCCTTTCTCGTACTCCGACTTGGCGAACTCGACAATCAGAATGGCATTCTTTGCCGTCAAACCGATGAGCATCACCAACCCGATTTGCGAGTACACATCGCTCTCGATCTGTACCATGTAGGCGGGAGAGAACCACCCCGCAATGGTGCGCCGCAGCCACAGAACGGCAAATGCGCCGAAGACCGCGACGGGAGTACTGAGCAGTACGCTGAACGGCAGCGACCAGCTTTCATACAGCGCAGCCAGAACCAGGAAGACAAATAGCAGGGAAAACCCAAAGACGACCCATATTGGCACGCCTTGCTGGGCCGCTTTTTCTTGAAAGGAGATACCCATGTAGTCGTAGCCCATCTCCCGAGGCATGGTTTGCGCGAATGTCTCTTCGAGGGCCTTCATGGCCTGCGCGGAGCTGTAGCCCGGCGCCGCGCTGCCGTTGATTTGCGCACTGCGATACTCGTTGTAGCGCATGGTGAACTCGGGGCCGGAGCGCGGCTCAATCCTGGTTAGAGCGGAGAGGGGAACGTTGTCGCCTTTACTGTTCCGCACGTAGAACTGCCCAACGTTTTCGGCTTTGTTGCGGTTCTCGGCTTCCGATTCGATATAGACCTGCCATTCGCGCCCGAAGCGATTGAAGTAATTAACAAAATATCCGCCCATGAACACCTGAATGGTTTTATAGACATCGCTGACGGAGACGCTTTGCTTAATTACTTTGTCGCGGTCCACGTCAACGAATTGCTGTGGCACGCTCGGGAGAAGTGTGGAGGCCGCTAGCCCTATCTCGGGACGTTTGCGAAGTGCGGTCAGGAATGTGTTTAAGTTATTGGCGAGGAATTGAATATCCTTCCCAGACCGATCTTCGAGTACGAAAGTAAAGCCGCCAGAGGTACCGACACCGGGAATGGCTGGTGGCGAGAAGTCGAAAGCGATTCCCTCCGGCCGCTGGCTCAGTGCTTGATTCAAGCGTGTTTTGATCTCCTGGTATTGTTCTTCTCTCTTCTTGCGAACATCCCAATCTTTCAATGTGACAAAGAAAAAGGCGTTATAACTGGTTCGGACGAAGCTCAGCAGGCTGAAACCGACGACGCTGGTGGTGTACTTCACACCCGGCGTTTCGGCCAGGATTTTCTCGATCCTCTTCGTGACTTCGTCGGTACGCCGGAGTGAGGAGGCATCAGGTAGCTGAAGGTTGATGAAGAAATAGCCTTGGTCTTCATCCGGCAGGAAGCTCGAGGGCACTCGATTGCTTAAGAAACCGGCGGCCACGCCAAATACGGCCAATATCACCAACGCAATAGCAGCCTTGTGAATTAAGGCGCCAGAGAAGCGAACGTAGCCGTTGGTGGCGCGCTCGAAGGCGCGGTTGAAGTGTTCGAAGAACCTTCGCAGCAGGCCTTTACTGTCCTGTCGAGGCCGGAGCAAGAGGGCGGCAAGCGCTGGGCTGAGGGTGAGGGCGTTGAAAGCCGAGAGGATCACCGATACCGCGATGGTCACGGCAAACTGCTGATAAAGGCGCCCCGTAATTCCTGGGATTAGGGCCGTCGGTATAAACACGGCGGAGAGCACTAGGGCGATGCCGACCACCGGGCCGGAGATCTCTTCCATGGCGCGCAGTGCTGCGTCCTTGGGTGTCAGCCCCTCCTCGATGTGACGTTCGACTGCTTCCACGACAACGATCGCGTCGTCCACGACCAGGCCGACGGCAAGCACCAGCCCAAGAAGCGAAAGAGTATTGATTGAAAAGCCAAAAACCGGGAAGAACAAAAACGTTCCCACCAGCGCGACCGGCACGGCAACCATCGGAATCATGGTGGCGCGCCATCCTTGTAGAAAAATGTAGACCACGAAGATTACCAGCACGATCGCGATCACTAGGGTTTGCACGATCTCCTTCATTCCCGAGGTGACAGCCTGGGTCGTGTCGAGCGATACGACGTAATCCATATCTTGTGGAAAACGTTGCTTTGCTTCGGCCAGCAGCTTCTTGACGCGGTCGGCGGCGATGACGGCGTTAGAACCGGGTAACTGGTACGCCGCAATAATGGCGCCAGGTTTCCCGTTCAAGCGGCTGAGAGTGCTGTAGTCCTGAGCACCCAGTTGCACGCGCGATATATCCTTGACGCGCACGATCCCGCCATCCGGCGTTTCGCGGAGCACGATCTGCTCAAATTCCTCTGGGGAGACTAAGCGGCCCTGGGCGCGCACAGCGTAGGTGTATTCCTGGTCTTTGGGCGATGGCTCGCCGCCGACCTGGCCGGCAGGATTCACGGTGTTCTGCGCCTGAATGGCGTTAATGACGTCGGTAACCGTGATTCCCAGCTTGGCCAACTGGTCGGGCTTCACCCAGAGGCGCATCGCATACTGGCCGGCGCCAAAGATCTGGACATTGCCGATGCCGGGTGAACGTGTGATCGGGTCATGGAGATTGATGTAAGCGTAGTTGGCCAGGAACTCTGCGTCGTAGGTGCCGTGCGGCGAGTACAGGGTGACCAACATGAGGGGGGATGTCACTGACTTTTGAACGGTGACTCCATAGTTCGTGACATCGGCGGGAAGCTGAGATGCGGCTTGTGTCTCCCGCATCTGGGCGAGAATCAGATCGCTGTTCGGATCTGTCTTCACATCGAAGTCCACGATCATGGTGGTTTGCCCGTTGGCAGTGGCGTTCAAGGAATACATATAGTTCATGTTATCCACGCCACTCATCTGCTGTTCGATGGGGGTCGCCACGGACTGCTCGAGTGTCTCCGCGTCTGCGCCGACATAGGTCGCTTGTATCTGCACTTCGGGCGGGGCAATGTTCGGGAACTGAGCAATTGGAAGGCTTGTGATGGTGATGGCGCCAATGATTACCATGAGGATTGCAATCACGATCGCCACGATGGGACGATTGATGAAGAACTTGGACATCTGGGTTATTTCCCCTTCGTCTCGCCGGCGCTTATGGCAAACGGCTTGGGATTGACCTGCTCGCCTTGACGGACTTTCTGCACGCCCTCGGCGACCACGCGTTCACCGGGTTTTAGCCCCTCTTTGATAATCCACATGGCGCCGGCGCGCGCTCCAACCTTTACGGTCAAGATGCTTACCTTGTTGTCGGTCTCTACCACCGCGAGTTGATAACTGCCTTGAAGTTCTGAGACTGCGCGCTGGGGAACGAGCAAGGCACCTAGCTTGATGCTAGTCGCGGCGCGGACCCGGGCATACTGTCCGGGACGTAGAATATTCCCTGGGTTGGGAAAGAGTCCTGCTATGCGGATCGCGCCTGTTTGCTGATTGACTGCGCGGTCTGCGAAGTAGATTTTTCCCTTTTTCGCATACGTTGTACCGTCAGCAAGAATGAGCTCGAGTGGCGTACGCTTTTCCTCTGCTTCTCGGCTCGCTTCTGTCGGGTACTGCCTGTTGAAGGCGAGATACTCCTGCTCGCTAACCGTGAAAAAAACCTTGATCGGGTCAACTGTCGAAACCGTAGTCACGGCTGAGGTGCTCGAATTAACTAAGGCGCCGACCTGAAGCTGGGCCTGCCCGGCAATGCCGTCGATCGGTGCAACTAGTCGAGTAAAATCAAGATTGATCTGAGCACTTTCGACCGCCGCCTCCGCTGCCCGAATCGCGGCTTTGGAATTCACTACAGTAGCCTTCGCCGCAACGTTCGTTTGGACGGCATTATCGAGATCTTGTTGGGTAGCAACCTGCTCCGCGGCCAACGGCGTGTACTTGTTCACGTTCAGCTGGGCTTGGAGTTGGACGGCTTCCGCGTTGGTGAGCTGCGCTTGAGCCTCCATTAACAGTGCGTTGGCCGAATCGAGGGATGCCTGAAAGGGTCGCGGATCGATCTGAAAGAGCAACTGACCTCTCTTGACGAAGGAACCTTCCGCGTAGGCTTGCTTCAGAAGATAGCCGGTGACCTGCGCCTTGACATCCGCATTCTCTAGTCCATCGAGCGTTCCGATCCATTCTCCATAAATCGGAATGTCCTTCTGCTCAACCTGAACCACCTCCACGTCAACGGCGGCTGGCTTTCCGGCCTGCGCATTCTTTTCTCCGCACCCAAAACTGAACAGCGACACGCCTAATGCGAGCAGTACCGTCGAAAGGGCACCGGCCATTGGGAGTTGGAACGGGACAGATGTCATGCGCCGGCGCCAGAGGCCATTCGCCTTACGGCTCGCCCGCAAGCTCTGTTTCCCGGACATCCAGGCGGACTCGCACTTCAATACTTGGCTCAATTTCTTCCGCCCTTGGAACACTCGGCCTTTCACCGCTTCGACCGAGAGCCCCATAACCCGAGCGGCTTCTTTTGTGGATAACTCACCAAGTTCTCGCAGCTCGATTGCTGTTCGTGTTCTTGTTGTCAACTTATCCATAGCCGCGGATAGAATCCGGCTCCGCTCGTCGTGTAAAAAGGCACTTTCAGGACCTGCGCGTGAATCGGGCATCTCCAGCCGGAGTGCGCTTTCTTCATTCCCGCTTAAATCGTCGATCGATACCTCGCGTAGGCTGCGACCTCTGCGCAGCAACATAAGAGCTTCGTTGATGGCAATCCGCGTTAACCAAGTGGAGAAGGAAGACTTCCCTTTGAATCTGTGCAAGTGGACGAAAGCTTTTTGGAAGCTCTGCTGGGCGATGTCTTCCGCGTCTTCTTGGATACGGGTGAAGCGTCGAGCAATGGCTAGAATCCTTCGCTGGTAACGTTTGATGAGAATTTCAAATGCTTGTCCATTTCCACTTTTGGCGGCGAAGACCAGCGCTGCTTCTTCGTCCTGGCCCGCGATGTCCCGTCGCTGCGCATCCGCAAATTGGCGTGACGCACCACTCCGCTTTTCTGCGTCCAAGCCTCGTATTAGGGCCGATTGCGTCGCTGTCGCCATGATGTCTCCTTTCCTGTCGTTGCCAGCAATCAACTGGTACACGACAGCCATTTTCAATGCCGCGAGACGGACGAGTGACGTCCTTCTCGTTTGTTAGCCAGATGAACCGCTAACTTTGGCCTCGTTCTCTCGTGATCCACTCACGGATATACGCTGGGCAATTCTTGAGCGTGATGTTGTCCGCTTCGCACCGATTGAGAAAACTGACAACGTCTTGATCCACCAGCGTTAGGTCTTTCAAGTCCAAGACGATGCGGCGACCGCTCGCTTCTGCGCTGAACAGCTTTTCCAACTCGCCCACGTCTTCTGCGCCCATTCGACCGCTCACCGTAAAGACCACCTCTCCATTCGCTGCCCGGCTGATTTTGAGCATCTTCTCTCGCCTAAACATTGTTTCTGCTGCAGCCTGACAAACCGTTACACGCTCCGGGAATGGCAATCGCGGTTCAGCACGTTCTGCATGGTTGGCAAAGTGGCAGCGGCTATTAGGGGAGAGAGGACGCGGCGTTGCCAGTCCGTGTCCTTCCCCCGATGCCTGAATGCCTCTGTTCTACTTCTCGCTCTGCGAGTGGTCGTGGTCGTCGGAGTGCTCGCCGCGATCCTTCTCGTCGGCCACAGTGAACGCGTAGACTCTGTTATTTCCGGTTCCAGCGATAATCCGGTAACCGGATCCCCAGTAGAGGGCGCCGTCCACGATCGATGGCCCGTCGATTACCGTGCCCCCGCTCGCGAAGTTCCAGAGGATATTCCCGGTGGTCGCGTCCAGCGCATACATCTCTCCTGAATTAGAGCCGGCATACATGACCCCGTTCGCAACGCTCACCGAACCCCTGTCAATGGTGCCGACAGTGGGGTCTGCTGTCTGCCAAAGGATCTTCCCAGTGGCAACATCAAGAGCGCTCCATGCACCCCAGGTGATCTGCTGTCCCGAAGGCACCAGCGTGAAGGGCAGATGGTCGCTATTCGCGATAGCAACATAAATGCGCTGACCATCCGTCGCGGTGCCCCACTCGATGCCTCCTAGCGAAGCGCCTGGCCCCACCGGTGTACTCCAAATGATGTTGCCGTTATCGGGATTAAGCGCCCAATAGATGCCGCTCTTCTGGCCAAAGCCAACAATATTTCCCACCAAATTGGGCCCTGACCCTCCAAGGTCGAAATCTGGGCTTGTGGGCACCGGACAGTTCGCTTTTGGTCCCGTGGGAGTAATGCACGCTACTGTCCAAGTGTCAAAGCCTTGCAGCCGCTTCGCCCACTTGATCTGCCCCGTTTTCAAATCCAGCGCAAACGCGGTGTCGAAGAAATCGTCAGCCGCGGTGCAGTTCGCCAGCGGAGTTGCGTTCTGGCAAGCTTCCACATCTGCGGGGGCGGTGTAATTGTTTCCGGTACCAATGAAGAGCGTACCGCGCTTAGGATCAATCGCAGGCGGTTGCCAAATCGCACCGCCGCTGTATCCTCCCGGCTGCCCGCTATTGTCCGGCATGTCGAAGGTCTTCCAGAGAATCGCGCCGGTCTTTTCATTCAGCGCCACGATGCTCCCGCGAAAACTGCAGCACGGATACGTCGGGTCCAGTGCCAGAGTTTCTTCGCTCGACGAAACGCCAATGTAAATGACGCCGTTGAACACTACCGGCGATCCGGTAATGATTGCCGCCGGATGAGCATCCACCTGCGTTATCCACCGCAGCGTTCCTGTTTCGCGATCCACGGAGATCACGTTCGCGCCGTTGTGCACCAGCTTGGAGCTCTGAATGTCTCCAATAATTACCTGCTTCCCGTCCACTGCCGGGCTCACGCGAGAGATAGCCCCATCGACCCCATCGTAATCGGAGATCTTGTGAGACCAGATGAGGTGGCCGCTGTCCTTCGCGACTGCGAAGAGATTGCCACCCCAATCCGGGAAGTAGACAGCGTCACCATCCACGGTAGGGGTAGCAGAAACATCGCCACCCGTTGTGAACACCCATTTCGGGGTAAGACCATTGACGTTGGCGGGACTGATGGAGTGCTCCGCCGGTTGGCTCCAACTGTTGCTTAGATTCTGTCCGGCGATTCGCCATTGCCCAGATCGGGATTCATGTGAACGGTTCTGCGCGCTTAGCGCCGAGGTTGACAAAAGGAGCGTGGTCAATACGATCGTTGACAACGACCAGTTCTCCGGACCAAAAGCGCGTAATTTCCAAGCTTTCATGGCTTCTTCTCTCCTGTGCAGCGTGAGGCAGTCATACGCTCCTGTGTGATCGCAATCACAGTTCCAAACGGAAGGTACTTAAGATGTGCGAGTTAGCTGCTTGCGGAAATGTCGAGGTTCGGCAAATGTCGAAATTCCTACAGCAGTTCTCAGCAGGCTTTTTTCGAGCAGGTATACGTGCGCTAGCTATTTTTCGAGGTGCTTGCAGTTTTAAAGCGATATTTGTCGATCTTCAACAAGATAATTTTTGATTCTAAGGTTGATCGATGAATCCCCAGCTTTGCAGCGGCTCCGGACGGTCCCGCTACCCGTCCTCCGGTTTCGCGGAGGGCAGCTTCAATGATCTCTTTTTCTTGGGCAGCAGGCTTACGAGATAGCGCCAGGTCGCTTTTGGGTTTACTCACATGGGGCTGCCGCGAAACCCAGCTCTCATCGACTGAGAGATTCTCTGTTTCGCATACAATTACAGATCGCTCAATGACGTTCTGCAATTCGCGAATGTTACCCGGCCAAGGGTATGACTGAAGCAGATCGAGGCTCTTTTTGCTAACTGTCTGAAAGCTCTTTCCTGCTTTCCTTGCGTAACGATCAACGAAGTACCCGACCAGGAGGGGAATGTCTTCTCTTCGTTCCCGCAGAGGGGGCAACTCGATGGGAAAAACGTTAAGGCGGTAAAAGAGGTCACTCCGGAATATGCCTGCAGCGATAGCCGCTTGCAGGTCACGATTGGTGGCGGCAATCACGCGAACATTCGTTCGGATAGATCCCGTTCCACCGACGCGTTCGAATTCATGTTCCTGCAAAACACGCAAGAGAGCGATCTGGGTCTCGGCAGGAAGCTCCCCGACTTCATCGAGGAAGATCGTGCCTCCTTCAGCCAGCTCAAAGCGCCCTAAGCGCCGCTGAGTTGCCCCCGTGAAGGCGCCCTTCTCATGCCCGAACAATTCTGACGCGATCAAGTCGCGTGGAACTGCGGCGCAGTTAACGCTGACAAACGGTCGCGAGCAACGCTGTGAGCGTTTGTGGACGGCACGCGCGATCAGTTCTTTGCCCGTCCCCGTTTCGCCGGTGATGAGAACAGTGGAGTCCGTCGGAGCAACCTTGGAGACACGAGAGAGCACCGCGCGTAGGGATGGAGAAGCTCCCACGATCTCCTCGAACATCGATGCCTTATCGATTTCCTCGCGCAGCGCAACGTTCTCGTCCTGGAGCCGCTGCTCCGCCTGCTTGCGCTCTTCGATATCGGTCGCTGCGGCATACCAACGGGTGACGCGTCCCTGTTCATCTCGTAGCGGGCTCCAGCGGAAGAGAAACCAGCGATACTGCCCGTCTTTTCTCAGAAACCGTGCTTCGTATTCGTGCGGGATGCCACTTGAGAATTTACTTTGCGTTTCGCTGGTCAAGCGTTCCCAATCATCTGGGTGATAATACTTGTGACGGTCGGTGCTGCGCCACTCCTCAAGGGTAAACCCGAAATAATCGAGCATGGTTTGATTGGCGTAAAGACGAGTGCGATCGCTATCAGGCCCTAATACCGCGACGTACTGCGGCGCGAAATCCAGGATCTGTCGAAGCTCCATTTCACTCTGCCGGATCTGCTCTTCCGCGCGCTTTGCCGCGGTGACGTCTGTCACCGCACCCACATATTCGAGGTTGCCCGAGGAAGTCTCCAATGCGCGAGCTAAAACCTGGACGTACTTGACCGAACCGTCCGGCATCAGCAAACGGTGCTCCAAATCGAGATTTGCCCTTGCTTCGGACGCGCGGTCGATAGTCTGCTGCGCGATATCGCTGTCGTCAGGATGAATTCGCTGGAGAACTAACTCCGACCTGGGCTCAATCGCTCGAGCATACTCAAAGATCTTGTAGGTTTCCTCCGACCAGAATATTTCTCCACTCGAAACGTTCCAGCCGAAACTGCCGGTGTGGCTCAATTTCTGCGCTTCCGACAAGTAAGCTTCACTCCTCCGCAGCTTCTCTTCTCCCCTCCTCCGCTCGTCAATGTCCGTAAGCAAGTTATACCAACGGACGATGCGACCTTTAGGGTCACGCAGAGATAGGCCACGTGAGTGAAACCAACGGTACGCACCGTCAGCGCGGCGCAGACGATGGTCAACATCATACGGATCCCCCGATTCGACCGAGTGCCTCCAGGCGGCGACCGCCTGAGGGAGGTCATCAGGGTGGACGGCGTCGCTGGTACTCCAACCTTTCAATTCTTCAAGAGTTTTGCCGAAGTATTCCAGAACTTGGTTGTTGACGAATTCGACCTCACCCTCCGGCGTCATTATTGCAACCAGGCCGGCGATGCCATCGACGATCAGGCGAAGAGTCTTTTCGCTCTCACGGAGGGAAGCTTCATTGCGGTGCAGGTCCGTGTAGAGCTTGGCGTTCTCGAGAGAGATAGCGGCTTGCGAAGCCAACAACTCCAGCACAGCGACCCGGTCCGACGTGAAGGCGCGCGGAGTCAAATTGTTCTCTAGATAAAGAGCGCCGATAAGCTTGGCTTGATTGAGGATAGGCAGGCAAAGGACGGATCGGGCATGCTTCCGCCGCACATACCGGTCGTCCGAGTACAGGGTCCCGACCGAGGCATCATCAAGCACCACGCGCCCTCGCGTCCGGATCACGTAATGAAATACCGACAGGGGGAGAGCAGATGGCGTGATGTCCTCTTCTCGAACAGTGACCTCGGCCCTAGTGTGTCCCGTGGCCGCCTCTGCCGCGATACGCGGCTCATCACCGCTGAGAAGAATGAGAAGACCTCGCTCGGCGCCTGCATGCTCGACCACGATTCGCATGAGTTTCTCAATCAGCTCGGGCAGGACAATCTCACTTGAAAGGGCCTGTGAGGCTTTGACGATAGTCTCGACGTCCAACTGCTTTACCGACGTCCCGATTGTGGTGATAGGTGTAGGAACCCGCTCCTCGTGCAGTTGCGGATAGAGATCGTCGAGTTGCTTCACCTTGCCGAGCGCGCCCCAGCGGTCATAGCAGTTCCGCGCATTCCGTAGATAGGCATGGGTGATCGTCTCCAAGCCGCGCGCCGAGTAGAACCGCGCGGCCACTTCATAGGCGAGGCCCTCATTCTGGACGAAGCCCTGTTCGCGCGCCAACACGATGGCCTGCTCGTAATGGCGCATGGCCTCGAGATCTCGGCCTTCGAGGCGAGCGATCTCGGCCAATACCAGCGCGTGTTTATCAGCGAAAGTCGGTGGATAGTTTTCGGCCCATTCGCGCAGTCGTTCCCGGTGCAAGGTCAGGAGTTCCCGCCACCCTTGCTGCTGGTCGGCCGACGCGTTCTCATAGCATGCCGCCACCGTCAGCGCGGCATAGTAGAAGTAGTCTAGCTGCTGCATCTGAGCGACTGAGGTCCAAAGCAGCACCTTCACCTTGCCGGCTGCCGCGAGAGCCTCGGCGTAGTCGCCCGACAGGAACCGCGCCTTCAGTTTGAGCATCCAGTACCAGAAGATCATCAGGGCCATTCGATTCCCG
>WNFF01005767.1_pt1 | contig 14804 bp, 15 predicted proteins | sample 5400441 | NCBI WGS metagenome assembly WNFF01 (sample SAMN13153345, study PRJNA577476) | soil metagenome | isolation source: 120 cm saprolite under Douglas fir tree site 2 hole 3 replicate 1 | place: USA:California | collected 2015-04-18 | reverse complement strand
ATACCTGATGCTGGCAAAGGTCACGCATTTTTCCTCCGCAAAGATGTTGCAGCCCAGATACAGCTTCCCAGCCGCAGGATGCTGAGGGAGGAGGCACAGCGGCGCATCAAGGTCGCCCGGAAGAAGAAGTGGGCAGAGTACAGGCTAGCCAAGGAAATCGTCTTGGGTAAACCCATGCGACGAGTCCGTGCGAATTGTCGACACTTGGGAAATGGCTAGAAATGACATCTGGGAAATAGGTCTTGGGTTGGTCCCGATGTGGCGGGTAATCCTGCCACGCGGTGTCTCGCGGAACCGTGAGCAGCATCGCCAAACACTACGGCGTCAGTCGAGGGTAATCCAGGCACTCTGAACGGCAGATGCGCTCTCGATTAGAACCAGTGCGTAGGCGTCCTGGCTGCGGCTAGTTGTGATGATACGATCCGGGCAGCTCCGGTATCCTATTGCGATCAAACGGCTTTGACTCCTACTCGAATAAACCCCTTGACTCTAGAGTTAACTCCAGGGTGTATGGTTGGAAGTGAAGATGGCGCACAATCTCCAGATCGGGCAAGTGGCGCAGCAAACCGGCCTAACGGTTGACGCGATCCGCTTCTATGAGAAGGAAAGGCTTTTGCCAAAGGCTCTCCGCAGCGCAGGCGGATTTCGCCTCTACGGCAGCGATCACATCGAGCAACTACGCTTCATTCAGAAGGCGCAGACCATCGGCTTTTCTCTGGGAGAAATTCGAGAGCTCATTCTCATTCAGGATGACCAGGTCGAAACCTGCTCTCACGTCCGCGACTTGATCCGGCAAAAGCTGGCCACCGTTCAGCAGAAGATGAACGAGCTGGCTCAGATCGAAGGGCAACTGAAAGAGTCCCTGCAGAAATGCAATCGTCAGCTGCGAAAAACATCGGCGCGGCATGACCGCTGTCCTGTGCTTGATCTTATCGCCAGTTCCGAAAATGCGAAGGAGTCGAAACGCTTATGAAAGTTCAACTGTTTTACTTTGATGGCTGTCCCAACCATTCCCACGCACTTGACCGGCTGAGGCAGATTCTCCGGCAGGAGGGACTGGCCGAGCACGTCGAGGAAATCAATGTCACCTCGCCCGAGCAGGCCCAGGCCCTTGCCTTTCTCGGCTCTCCCACGATCAAGATCAACGGAGAGGACGTGGAACCGGCGGCCCGAGCCTCACAAGCCTATGCGATGGCCTGCCGGACTTACCGGAATGCGGGGAAACAAGAAGGGCTGCCCGATGAAGCAATGATTCGTGCCGCCCTAAAGGAAGCGTCCGGTCAGCCTGCTGGCGGGCGTGATTGCTGTCCTCAAACGGTTCCCGCCGTTGCCGCTAACAACGGCGAGTCGAAGTCTTCTTCGTTGGCCATGGCCGGTTCAATCTTTGCCGCCATTCTCGCGAGCTTCTGCTGCATTCTGCCGATCGTGTTTGGTCTGACGGGTCTGACGGTGGTCGGTGCATCGGCGGCGTTTGCCGCCTGGCGTCCTTATCTGCTCACGGCGACGTTCGGATTGTTGGTGGCATGTTTTTACTTCGCCTACCGCCCGGCCAAAACCGAATGCGCTCCGGGAAGCGGTTGCGCCATACCCGCCACTAAGCGATCCGGTCGTGTTGTTCTATGGCTAACCACGGCGGCAGTCGCGGCGTTTGCGCTGTTTCCGTATTACTCGGGGCCGGTTGCGGAATTTCTGCTCCCGGACAAGACGGCTCACGCCGCATCGCCCGCACCCACCCTGCAGCACGCTTCATTCCGCATTGACGGAATGGATTGCGCCGCCTGCGCCACGTCTGTCGAAGGAAAGCTGAAGAGCGTCGCCGGTGTGCAAACGGTGCGAGTTTCGTTCGAGCAAAAAGCGGCTGAAGTGGATTACAACCCCGCCGTCGCCTCTCCAGAGCAGTTTCGCAAGGCGATTGAAGAGGCGGGCTATCGGGCAGTGAAAACTAACAAAGGAGCTTAAGAAAATGCGTTTTTTCAAAGGAATGTTGATATCGGGCGCTCTCTTGGCCGGGCTGGCCAGCGCCAAAGAAGTCACCACGCAGATCCCGGTGAGCGGGATGACTTGCGGATCTTGCGCGGTCGCCGTGAGAAAGGCGTTAACCTCGCTGGAAGGCGTCAAAAAGGCCGACGTCAGCGTGGAGCAGAACAAGGCCACGGTAGTTTACGAAGACAGCCAGGTGACCGAAAAGCAACTCCGGGAGGCGATCAACAAGACTGGTTTCAAGGCTGAAGTCACCAAATGAAGAGGCAATTCGATCTCGTGGTCATCGGCACGGGTGCTGCCGGTTCGGCCCCGGCGCACAAGTGCCGCGCCGCGGGCTGGCAAGTCGCGGTCATTGATGAGCTGCCATACGGCGGCACTTGTGCCCTGCGCGGCTGCGATCCGAAAAAGGTGCTGGTTGGAGCCGGAGAACTCACGGAGTGGTCTCGCCGAATGCAAGCACACGGCGTGTCAGGGGATCTCCAGATCCGCTGGCCGGAATTGATTCAGTTCAAACAAACCTTTACAGAGCCTGTGCCGGCCCAACGCGAGGAGAGTTTCAAAGCCAAGGGCATCGAAACTTTCCATGGCCCGGCAAAATTTGTCGACGGCACGACACTCCAGGTCGGCGACAGCTTTCTGACCGGGCGTTACGTTCATATCGCCACCGGAGCAAAGCCTGCTCAGCTCAAGATTCCAGGAGAGGACCTGTTAACGACAAGCACGCAATTCCTGGATTTGCCGCATCTCCCCCGGCGAATTCTGTTTGTCGGCGGCGGGTACATTTCCTTTGAGTTCGCTCACGTTGCCGCCCGTGCCGGAGCCGAGGCTCGCATTCTGCACCGAGGCCCTACCCCTTTGATCGGGTTCGACCCGGACCTTGCGCACCAGCTTGTTGAGGCCACAAACGCAGCAGGCATCGACGTCAGGCTCAACACGCCCGTGCGAGCGATTCGCAAAAAGACTGACGGCTTCATTGTGGAAGCAGGCACCGCAGACTCGCCGACAACCTTTGAGGCTGATCTGGTCGTCCATGGGGCTGGGCGAGAGCCGGCCCTCGCAGATCTCGATCTTCAAGCGGCAGGCGTTCGATATGGCGTCAACGGTGTCACTGTGAATGAGCATCTGCAGAGCGTTTCCAATAACTCCGTTTATGCGGCAGGCGACGCGGCGGACACCCCCGGCTTTCCACTCACGCCGGTTGCAGCGATGGAAGGCCACGTCGTAGCCGCCAATCTCCTGAAGGGTAATTCGCGAACGGCGGAGTACCGTTCAATGCCAAGCGTCGTCTTCGCGTTGCCGCCGCTGGCCAGAGTGGGAATGCTTGAGGCCGAAGCTCGAGCAAAAGGATTGCGATTCAAGGTCAACGCAGCGGACACATCCCAGTGGTACTCATCGCGACGACACATCCCAGTGGTACTCATCGCGACGCGTCGCTGAACGGGTCTCCGGTTACAAAATCTTGATCGAGGAAGGTACTGACCGAATCCTCGGAGCACATCTTCTGGGCAAGGATGGCGAAGAAGTGATCAACGTTTTCGCTCTGGCGATCCAAACCGATATCAAAGCAGCGACACTGCGCCACATGCTTTTTTCCTATCCTTCACGTTGCAGCGATATCCCCTACATGCTGTAGTGGCACGGGTTTTATCGCACTTCGGCAAACTCAAGAGGCCCAAGAAACTGAGCGCGAAAGCCTCTTTCTAAAGAGCGACCGGATCTGTCATGCATACTCGGGACGGAGCATCTGGTCTTACGGCTTGGCGTAAATAGCTCCTGCCTTGTCGCCCAGCGTTTACCAGCGTGTCCGCTCCACGTCGGTTGACGGCGTATCCGTAAGCCACCACAATGACGGGCGGCTGACTGGGTTCGCATAGGATGTTTTCAACATTACTGGCAAACGTGTAGGACGGTTTCAATAACTCTGACGCGCTCGATAGCACTGCATCGGGACAGCCCCAAGGGCCCAGTTCCTACCGAGCAGCGATGCCATTGCTGCACCGAATGCCAGGTGGGCGGCCAGCACCGTAGCGGCAAAGTGCCATCCGAAGTTTACGCCAAACAAGCCGACACCCAATCCCTGAACCACAGGACTCACCAGAAATCCGACCCCGATAGCGATGCCGTAGGGAATCGCCCACCAGTTCGGCAGCCTGAACCGTCCCAGGGCGAAGACGATTCCGAAACAGGCTCCATTCCAGAAGTGATAGGCAAACCCGGCAACAGTGGACGCAGTAGTTGGACCCAAAGCAAAGCGGTCGAACAGCAGCACGCCCATGAGTTCCGGAAGGTTGCCAGGCATGAAGCCCATTCGAAAGCCGGTGTAGCGCACCGCTTCGAGTGCGATGGTCGCCAAAGCACCAGCTATCGCACCATTGCGAATTAAGACAGCGAGTTCATGGAAGCCCGACCTTCTGAGCAAAATCCACGCGATACCGAGCACCACGGCAGCAGGGAGGATCGCCGAGAACGCCAGACCGTGAAGCGTGCCGAAGCCGGCAAGTGCCGAAGGAAATGCCGTCGGCGCTACTGCTGCGATCACGATCAGCGAGCCCCTCAAAGCCAAGCTAGCCCGAATGTTCTTCTGCATAAAATGCCTCCAGGAAGAATGGGGGGGCGCTTGGGCGGCCCCCCATGGCAACGAAGGCCTTAGTGGGCCGCCATATTGGCAAGACCGTCCAGTTTGGTCCAGCATCTGCGCGACCATGCCGATTTTCTCGTTCCTGAATTGGGCGAGGATGGCCGAAGGCCGATCGTAGGAGACGAAAGTCTTGCCCGCCGCATCGGTATATACGAACACGCGCAACGGGACGTACAGGCCGGCGCCGTGATCCTGCTCGAACAGTTGCTTGCCCACAGTCGGATTGCCGATGATGAAGAGTGTCGCCTTCAGGCTGAGGCCGGTCATGGAGAGCATCTTGCCCTGGTCTACCTCGGCCATCACCATCATGCCGTTCTTCGCCACGAGCGACTTGACCGCACTGCTGACGTCTTCGAACGACTTGTCGGAGGAGACGGTCACGCGATCGCCGCTGAAGGACGTGTTGGAGGCTGCGAAGCTCAGCCCAAGGCTTGCGACGCTTACGACGGCGCCGAGAATGATCTTGCGAAACGAGGATGTAGAGTTCATCTGTTGATTTCCTTTTTTGTGAAATTGTGAAGGCGTATTTGCCTTCAACCGTGAGTGCGAGTAGATTGGAATTTCTTACAGCGAATCGAAAGATGACACCGGCGGTCCCCATCAGCGCGAGTTTTCTCGAGCGTCTCCGGCGGCGGGACCCCGATGCGCTTGCCGAGGCTGTACACGATCACGCGCGACCATTAATAAGAGCGGCAAAGGCGTTAGGGTTCGCGGAACAAGACGCGGAAGACCTGGTCCAGGATGTGTTCACAACGTTTCTCGAAAAGCTGGAAACCTTCGAAGGGCGGTCGCAGCTTCGGACGTGGCTGTTTGGGATCCTGCATCGGAAGGCGATGGAGCGTCGCCGGGCTTCGATCAAGGACGATCGGATGGACCCGATCGACGAAGTGTTCGAGTCCCGCTTTGACGCTGACGGAAACTGGACCCGCCCTCCCGCCGATTTGGAGCGGCTGCTGCTTTCCAAAGAGATTGGCGAAATTATTCGGGGCTGCATGGACGGCCTGCCGGTGAACCAGCGCGAGGGTTTCGTTTTAAGGGAGGTCGAGGGGCTGGACACTGGTGAGATTTGTAAGATTCTCGAGGTTAGCGTCACTAACTTTGGAGTGCTGATGCATCGAGCGCGTGCACGGCTGCGTGAGTGTCTCGAAATCAAAGGCTGGAGCAAACCATGATCTCGTGCAAAAATGTGGCCAAGCTGCTCATGTCGGATCAGCTTCAGGCGCAGAGCTGGTGGAAGCGCATGGAGGTCCGCCTGCATCTGGCCATGTGTGGTTTGTGTTCCCGCCTGGCGCGACAGGTGGAGCAATTGCGCTCCGCTGCCCGGCGGATGAGCGATCAGGACGAGGCAGACCTGGGCCTCGAAGACCGCCTTATACGCCGTCTCTCGGGGCGTTAGGAATCAGCGAACGGAGGCAAAGTCCCGAATGATGGCAGGCGTTACGCCTTCGGCGAGTAATCCTAAGGTTGCCAGAATAATCTCCGTTTGAAGTGCAGGGTTATTCGGGACTCCCAGGGGGAAACCCAACGGGAAATCAACGAACAGCGCCCGAGGAGGAGCCACCCGTTCCGTGATCTCGCGGAGTAGTGTGACGGAGGCCGTGGGAATGCCTGCTTTCTCGATGATGCTCTGGATCAGTCCGACCGACTGATGGCACATCGGTCAAACCGGCGTCAGTAGAACAGCATCCACCTCATCTTCCAGCAACATCCGAGCAACCTCGGGAGCAGTGTTGGCGATGAGCCGGCCTGGACCGGCGATCGAGCCCATGAAACTGAAATGACGCGGCGCAACCGATCCGAGGACGCCCCCCGCCGCCAGGGAATGCAGCCGATCCAGCGGCAGAGCCAGATTCCTGTCAGACGTGATCCCGCGGATGTCGAAGGCGTCGCTCCTGTGAACGATGCCCAATGTACCCAGGTCGGTATCGCTCCGGATGATGCGATAAGAATAGTCTCCTCCACGAATCGAGGTGTCGAATGGAGGCTGGTCCGGCCTGAAGAAGGCCGCTGTCGTCACCACCGCCACACGAGCGTCGCATAGCGGTTTCTTTAAGCGCGCACCCGGACGCCAATCGACTCTCCGGTACGGGTACGCCTTCATGAAGACTTGATACGCCAGCTTGAGGTCGGAAATCTTCGCCATCCAGTTCCTTCTTCGATGAGTGCGGGATAAACCCGTTTTCTTACAATGGGTTGCCCGACTTCGAGTTTTCTGTAAGATTAGAGCATTCCCTGCCACTCATTGTAGGGCCGCCTACATAAATGATTATGGAAGAACGGAGTTCCGACGCAGGGGCAGGTGCCACAGCCCTGGCTCGCGCGCGGCCCCGGCTTCCGATTGCCCTGCTCGGAAACGCTTTTATGCGGATTGCCGGCGGAGCGAGCGTCGGGCTGTATCTCGCCGCCAACGAGAACCGACTGACGGACTCTCGCGTTGCCAATGTCCAAGGTGCAGTGCTGCGGGGCAGGGTCAAGCGAGATGGCTGCCCTGTCGAAGCGGTGGTTGAACAGGCTTTGGCGCCCTTCAAGCGCTGCGCGGCTGCCAGCAAGGATTGAGTCCGGTTCTCTCATTCTTCACGATTCTTAAGCCTTCGAGATAAATCCAGCGCCGCCAAACGTTATAACCAGAGTGGAGGAGCGGGCGGCCTTGAAGATTCTGCGGTTTCAGCCTTCAGATGATCAGCATCGCGCCGAAGTGGTTTACCGGGTTCTTCTCGAAAACCTGGACGCTTTGTACAGCACTGCAAAACGCCTTACGGGACGTGCCGATCTCGCTGAAGACTTGGTACAAGAGGCCGCCCGAAAGGCACTAGAAGCCATTCCAGCGCTCAGAGATGAGCGAAACACCAGGGCTTGGCTATTCCGGATTCTGCTGAACGGAATCCGTGATCAGGCTCGGCAGAAAAGGCTTTGGATAGAAGTGGAAGCTGACGAGAAGACTCCTGATCTCAACGTGATTGCCGAAAGCGTCCAGGGCGCCACAGCGGAAGATGTCCGGCGGGCTCTCTTCAGCCTGACCCCCGAGACTCGATCTCTCGCAATTCTGATCGACATCGAAGGATTCACAATCGCGGAGGCAGCGGCGATGCTGCAGATTCCCTCCGGCACTGCAGCGTCCAGGCTTTCGCGCGCGCGCCGGGGATTGCGGGAACTCCTGCAGGACTATCGGTCCGGATCATCGCGGAGCGGAGGAAAACCATGAATTGCTCTCAGGTGCGCCACACCCTGTTCCCAACCCCAGAAAAAGCTCTCGTCACCACTGAAACACCCGGCGCGATGGGTCATCTGCGCGATTGCCAGGTGTGCCAAGCCTTTTTCGAGCAGCAACGGGAGCTTTCCACGAGCATCCGTTCTAAGGTCGGCACCGAACCGGCGCCTGAGGCACTACGGGAGAGAATGGCGCATCTCGTCGAAACGCACAGAGCCGCTGTCCTGCACTTGCCGAGGAATAGAAGGCAGGTACTGGTGGTTGCCGCCTCAATCGTACTCACTCTTGGTTTGGGCGGGCTCTGGTTGGCGTCGAGGATGCCATCGCAGGCTCTATTCCACGAGATGTGTGCGGATCACGCAAAGTACCTCGATGCTCAGTCGCAATTACCATCGAGCGATCCCGCGGCGATCGAGTCCTGGTTCCGCGACAAAGCGGAATTCCGGGTGAACGTTCCGACTCTGGAGAGGACCGACCTATTGGGCAGCCGGCTCTGCTTCCTGAAGCGGCACAAGGCGGCCCTGATTTTCTATCGCAAGGAGGGTCGTGCGGTTTCACTATTCGAGCTCAGCGAGGTCGGCGTCAGTCTCTCGGCGCTGAATCGCACGGTAATCGACGGCAGTCCGATCTGGCACCAGTCATTCAATGGATATAGCCTAGTCGCGTTTGCAAACCGCGGCGTCATCACCGTGCTTGTCTCTGACCTGCAGGAAGGCGAGTTGCTGCCGCTTGCTCTTGCGGCACGTCGCGGCTAGGAGCACAAATCTTGGTACGTGGATCTCTCAAGAACCCATATGTAGTCGTCATCGGCGCCTTGACGGTAATCCTTCTTGGCGCCGTCGCCGTGAGTCGCATTCCCACGGACATCCTGCCCACGTTCCGGACGCCGGCGGTCCAAATCCTGACCCTGTACCCAGGCATGCCTGCGGAAGTCATGGAACGCGACATCACAAGTCGCCTGGAGCGCTGGACCGGCCAGGCAAACGGAGTGGCGAGGCAGGAGTCGCGATCCATGACCGGCGTTAGCGTTGTGCGGGACTACTTTCGACCGGACATCGACCCTAATACGGCGATGTCGCAAGTATCGTCACTCGCAATTTCCGATCTTTACTATCTTCCGCCGGGAACGATTCCGCCGATGGTGATGCCGTTTGATCCCACCGCTACGCTCCCGCTAGCGTTGTTGAGCGTGAGCAGTCCGCTGTTCGACGAAACGCGCCTCTACGACGTGGCGTACTTTGACCTGCGCAACCGCCTGCAAGGGATCTCCGGCGTCATCGCGCCGGCGGTATACGGTGGACGCATTCGGCGTATCCTCGCCTACGTGGACCGGGACCGGCTGGAGAGCCGGCATCTGTCGCCGATGGATGTCGTGCAAACGCTACAGGCGTTCAACACCTTGATTCCAACCGGAAACGCCAAAATCGGCGACTACGACTATCAGGTCAACGCGAACGGGATGGTCCCGAAGGTGGACCAGATGAATCAGTTTCCGATCAAGCTGGATGATCACGGGGCGCCGGTGTACATCAGTGACATCGGCAGGGTCGAGGATTCTCATCAAATCCAGACCAACGTGGTCCACATCGACGGAAAGCGCCAAGTTTACGTTCCCATTTACCGCCAGCCGGGAGCGAACACGATTGAAGTGGTGGAAGGCGTCAAGAGAGCTATCGGCGAGATTAGTGCTCGCCTGCCCAAAGGCATCAATCTCGACGTCGTTCTCGATCAATCCGTGTATGTCCGGAAAGCGATCAGCAGCCTGGAGCACGAAGCGCTGCTCGGCACGTTTCTCGCCGGTCTCATGATTCTGATCTTCATCGGCAGCTTCCGCTCGACAGTGGCGATTCTGCTATCAATTCCGCTCTCGATTCTGGCCGCCATTATCGGACTGTTCTTCACTGACAACAGTCTGAACCTGATGACGCTAGGCGGCTTGGCACTGGCCGTTGGCAGGCTTGTGGATGACTCGATCGTTGTGCTGGAGAACACGCACCGGCACCTGGCGATGGGGAAAACGCCGGAAGCGGCGGCGCGCGACGCGGCCGAAGAGGTCCGCACGCCGATTATGGTTGCAACGATCACGACAGTAGTGGTCTTCGCTCCGGTTGTATTCCTCAGCGGGATTGGCAAGTTTCTGTTTAGCCCACTGGCGTTGAGTGTGACGTTCGCGATGCTGGCCTCCTACGTCGTCGCCCTGACCATCGTGCCCACCTACTGCGCGAAATTCTTATCACATTCCGGAGCCCCGCCGCGATGGTTTAGCGTGTTCGACCGATCATTCGAGCGCACAAAGGCCGCCTACGGCCGAGCGCTCAACCGAATCCTGAATCGGAAAGTGATCGCTGTGCTCGCGGTGTTGGTACTTGCAGCCGGATCGGCGCTGCTGTATCCGCTAATCGGAACCGAACTCTTCCCCAAGGTAGACTCAGGGCAGTTCAGCATCCAGATGCGCGCGCCATCAGGCACTCGGATTGAGAAGACGGAGAGCTACGTCACGGATGTCGAACAACTGATTCGCCAAGAGATTCCTTCTGCCGACCTGCAGATGCTCATCTCCAATACCGGCGTGCTTTACGACTGGCCTGCCGCTTACACGCCGAACGCCGGACCGATGGATACGAGTCTGATGGTGCAACTCACCCAGCAGCACTCCGTCTCATCGATCGAATATGTGCGGCGACTTCGGCGGATGCTGAGGGAGAAGTTCCCGTTCCTGGAGTTCTCGTTCGAAACCGGCGGGCTGATCCGGTCTGCCATCACCTTCGGCCTTCCAGCGCCTATCAATGTGCAAGTCGAGGGCAACCGGCTGGAGGTCGCCGATGGAATCGCGAGAGAGATTGTGCAGGCCGCTGTCGCGGTCCCAGGCACGGCGGATGTTCGCGTCGCGCAGCGGCTCGATTATCCACAGTTGTCGCTGGACATCGACCGGACGAAAGCCGCTTTTCTTGGGCTGAACGCAGTGGAAGCTGTGAAGAACATCGTCACCAGCCTCAACTCCAGCGTCAACTTCAGTCCGGCTTTCTGGATCGACGAGAAGAACGGCAATCATTATTTCGTGGGCGCCCAGTATCCGGAAGACAAGATCCGCTCGCTGGATACGCTGCTCGATATTCCCATCACCGGGGCCTTGCAGCAGCGCGCCGGCTTGGCGATGGAGAAACTATTTCGCCCCGACAGCTTCGAGAGCGGCACCCGTACCCGCCCTGTACTGATTCGAAATTTCGCTTCCATTAGCCGAACCTTTGCACCGACCGAGGTGAGCCATCACAACATCAGTCGCGTGATCGACGTCTTCGCCGACATCGATGGCCGTGATGTGGGTTCCGTCTCGGCTGCGATCGAGAAGAAGCTCGCGCAAAAAAAATGGCCGGAAGGCTACACCGTCAGTATGCGGGGGGAGGTGTCCTCGATGCGCGAGTCCTTCCGGGGCCTCGCGTTCGGATTCCTGCTCGCCTTGGTCCTTATTTACTTCGTCATGGTCCCCTTGTTTCGAAGTTTTCTCGATCCCCTCATTGTGATGCTGGCGGTACCGCTTGGCTTGATCGGGGTCCTCGCGATTCTCTTCGCGACCGGCACAACCATGAATATTCAGTCCTTCATGGGAACCATCTTTATGGTGGGTATCGCACAGTCCAACAGCACACTGCTCGTGGAGTTCGCCAACCGGCTTCGCGAGCAAGGCCGGCCGGCGCGAGCGGCGGTGATCGAAGCCGCCCAGACCCGGCTGCGTCCGATCCTGATGACCGCCGGAGCCGCTGTGCTGGCTCTAGCCCCGGCGGCGCTCAATTCCGCGGACGCGAGTGCGCCACTGGCGCGAGCGGTGATTGGAGGGCTCGCTTCATCCACCTTGCTGACCCTGGTGATCGTACCGCTGCTCTATCTGGAGTTCAAACGATGAAACTTCTCCCCCTGATCATGATGATCTCAGTGCTGATCGCTTGCGCTGCATGTTCGCGAAGCGGCGGCGCCGGCCCGGCGCTCGCGCAGACGTCGCTGGCGCCGGTCACGGTTTCGACCGAGAAAGCACAGCACCGCGATCTGGCCGACCGGATCGATCTCACCGGAATTCTCACCGCCGATGGACAGGTGACGGTCTATGCGAAAATCCCTGGCTACCTCAAGACCATTCACTTCGATATCGGCGATCATGTGCGACAGGGACAACTGATCGCCGAACTCGAAATACCGGAGATGACCACGGCGCTTGCCGAGAAGCGGGCGGCGCTGGTCAAGGCACAAGCCGCGTTGGAGCAAGCTCGTGCCGTGGTCGAAGAGAGCCGGGCAGAAGCCGAGTTCGCCCAGATCAATTACCAACGGCTGAAGAATATTCATGACCGGAACGCCGACGTGCTGCCTGGCCAGGATGTAGATCAAGCTCGCGCCAGCCACGGCGTGGCGAACGGCAAACTCAAGAACACTGAAGCGCAGGTCAAGGTCGCCGAAGCCGCGATAGCGGCTGCCGAAGCGGAAATCAACACGTTGAATACTCTGATGGCCTACGCCCGGATCGAGGCGCCCATGGCAGGTATCATCACCCAGCGGTTCGTTGATCCAGGCGCGCTGATCCAGACGGCTTCATCGTCGCGGACGCAGGCGGCTCCACTCGTGACGATCGCGCGAGTCGACCGACTCCGGGCGATGGTGGATGTCCCCGAGCCATCCGCTCCTTACATTCGGCCCGGCACTATCGCCAGAGTGCAGGTGGCGAGTTCTGCAAACCAATCGTTCCCCGCGACGGTGGCGCGAACGGGAGGCGTCTTGGATCCGGCGAGTCGAACGTTGCGCATCGAAATCGGCGTGCCGAACCCAGGCGACCGTTTACGCCCCGGCATGACCGTGAAAGTCTCGCTGGAACTGAGGAAGCTTGCCGGCTCGGTTACCGTGCCGGTCGCCGCCGTCCGAGCACAAGGTTCGGAACGCTCGGTGTTTGTCGTGCAGGACGGCAAGGCGAAGCAGGTGAAGGTAAAGACTGGCCTCGAGTCGCCGGACTGGATTCAGATTGTCGATGGGCTGAAGCCCGGCGAAGAAGTGGTTGTGGCTTCCGCAGGACTGCTGAACGACGGAAGCGTCGTGAGCGTGCGCCCGTGAGAATCTGTTGGCTGCTGCTTTTGCCGTCGCTGGTGTTCGCTTCGCCGCCTGTACACCTGACTCTTCAGCAAGCTATCGAGACCGCCCTGCGGCAGAACCCTTCGGTAAATGAGGCCCGACACACGGTGGAAGAGGCCGACGCCCGAATCCGCCAGGCCCGTGCCGGTTACTACCCACAGATCGGTTTCAATGGCATCGCGAAAGTGGGTCTTTCTGGAGCCACCAACGCCCTCGGCCTGGTCGGATTGCCAGCTTCGCCTTTGTTTCGGAACCTCGCTGACTCGGTGAATGTGTCGCAATCAGTGTTCGACTTCGGCCGCACAAAGCACCGGGTGGCTTATGAGCGCAAACTGCGAGATGCCGTCGAAGCCGATGTTGCTACCGTTGAAGCGGCAGTCAGGGTAAAGGTCGAGCAGGCCTATTACGGGCTGCTCCGCGCCCAGCGGCTGCGTGAGGTGACTGCGGAGATCGTGCGCAGCCGCGAGGCAACGGTTCGTCAGGCTCAGGCTCTTTATGAAGGACAGATTCGCTCACGTGTCGACCTTGATCTGGCCCGGGTCAGTCTGGCCCGCGCGCAACTCCAGACAGCGGAAGCAGAGAATCGAGCTTACGTCGCTGTCGCGACATTGGGCCTAGCGGTTGGCGGCGCCCAGGACGCCGAATATGTTCTGGAGTCGCCGGACTTGAGCGCCCCTAAACTGGAGCCCTTAGATCCCCTCGTCGAGGAAGCTTTCCGGGTGCGACCCGAATTCCAAACCTTGCGCTTCGATCGGGAAGCCGCCGCAGAGCAACTGGAGTTGGCACGGAGCCAGAAAAAGCCTTTGCTGAATCTCGCCTTCAGCGGCGGCTACGCGCGATTCACTAACGTACTCGCACGGCAACTGGTGGCTGGAGGCGCAGGCCTGGTTCTGCCCCTATTCACCGGCGGCCGTATCGAGGGTCAGCAGGAAGAAGCAGAAGCGCAACTTCGAGTGCTGGATGACCGCGAGGAGTCCTTGAAGCAGCAAGTGGCGCTTGAAATTCGCACGGCTTGGTTCCGGCTGAAGAACGCGATCGATTCTCTACCGGTATTGCTTCTCGGAACTGAGTACGCCCGGAGCGCGGCGCGCCTGGCCGAAGAGCGTTATCGGGAGCGCCTCGGGAGCTTCGTCGAGTTGGCCACGGCGCAGGCCAGTCTTGCCGAGGCGTCTGCGAGCGAGTCGGTAGGGCTGCATGACGCAAGAATCGCAGAGGCAGAACTCCGGCGCGCGGTGGGCCGCCGTTGAGTATGCGGGAAAAGCCCGTTTCCCTTAAATGGGTTGCCCGACTCCAAGTTTTCTGTAAGATTAGAGCTTTCCCTGCCACTCACGGAAGAGCTGCCTACATGATGATTATGGAAGAGCAGAGTTCCGAGGCTGGGGCAGGGGCCGCAACCCTGGCTGGCGCGCGGCATCGGCTTCCTATAGCGCTGCTGGGAAACGCTTTTATGCGGATCGCCGGCGGAGCGAGCGGAGTGCTCGTCGGGCTGTATCTCGCCGATCTCGCCAATCGGGGTAGGCAGGTGGATGCCGCACTCGTCGGGACTTTGGGAGCCGTGTCGTTTGGCGCCGAGCTTCTCTCCGCGTTGCCCATGGGAATGTTGTCCGACGCGATCGCGCCGCGGGCGCTCATGACAGGCGGGGCGCTACTGGGCGCAGTCGCCACGCAAATGTTCGGCATGACTGGATGGGTCAGCATCTTTTTCGTGAGCAGAACCATTGAGGGGCTCGCCGCCTCCGCCGGTGTTCCGCCACTGCTGGCTCATATCACCGACGTCACGGAGGGGGACTCCGCCTTACGCGCTCGCGCGATGAGCTATTTTGAGCTGTCGCTGTTGGCAGGGCTTGCGCTCGGCGGTCTGATTGG
>WNFF01002582.1_pt1 | contig 14809 bp, 11 predicted proteins | sample 5400441 | NCBI WGS metagenome assembly WNFF01 (sample SAMN13153345, study PRJNA577476) | soil metagenome | isolation source: 120 cm saprolite under Douglas fir tree site 2 hole 3 replicate 1 | place: USA:California | collected 2015-04-18 | reverse complement strand
GACCCTGCGCGTCCGCTACAAGGGCAAGAACATCGCCGAAGTCCTGGAGATGAGCGTCCGCGAAGCGAAGGAGCACTTCGGCGTTCACAGAGACATCCTCCGCATCCTCCAGACCCTGGAGGACGTGGGACTCGGCTACATCCGCCTCGGCCAGAGCTCTCCGACCCTTTCCGGAGGCGAGGCGCAGCGGATCAAGCTCTCGAGGGAGCTCTGCAAGGTCGCCACCGGACGCACCCTCTACATCCTCGACGAGCCGACGACTGGATTGCACTTCGAGGACATTCGCAAGTTGCTCTCGGTGCTCAACCGCCTCGTCGATGCGGGGAACACGGTTCTCGTAATCGAGCACAACCTCGACGTGATCAAGAGCGCCGACTGGGTCCTGGACCTTGGGCCGGAAGGCGGAGCCGCCGGCGGTGAATTGATTGCCTCCGGGACGCCGGAACAGGTGGCAGAGGTCGAACGCAGCTACACCGGAAACTATCTGCGGCGGGTGCTGCGTGCCCACCCCCGGCGTGAGTGGCTTCCCCGGCCGCGCGGCGCCGCCGCCTCCGCTTGATCCCCCTGCGCCCAAACCGACCACCTGGGTCAGAGCGCCCACGGCCCCCTCAGGCGCCGGTGGGTGGGGCCTCAGCGGCGGCGACGAAAGCCACCGGCTTGTAGAGCGCCGCGGCGATGGCGAAGACCACCGCGGCGGCGAACATCAGCGAAGCCCAGAAGATGAAGTAGCCGCTGCGCGCGGCGAAGGTGACGTTTCGCGTGACCAGGCTGGTGACGAACGAGCCGGCGCCGAGCGTGAGGAACCACAGGCTCATGATCGTCCCTTTCATCGCCCGCGGCGCCTGCGAGTAAGCGAATTCCAGGGCCGTCACGCTGACCAGGGTCTCGGCGATGGCAATCAACACGTATTGAATGACCTGCCAGGCGATGTGCGGGTGGGCGCCTCGCTCGATCCATCGTTGGATCATCGCCGCCGAGAGGAAGGCGGGCACCGCGAGGAACATCCCCGCCGCCATTCGGTGCAACAAGGTGATCTTCAAGCCCGCCCGTTCGAGCGCGGGGTAAACGCCGTACGCGAAGGACGGGACGAGGATGAGAATGAGGATGGCATTGAGCGCCTCCATCTGCGCCGACTCCATGTGCCAGCCGAAGACGTCGCGGTTCATCTGCTCCGCCTGATTGAACCAGGAGGAACCGTACTGGAAGTAGAGCGCCCAGAAGGCGACGATCGGCAGGAAGATCAGCGCGATGCGAAAAACCGAGCGCATTCCTTCGACCGCGGCCTCGCCGTGCCGCCGCCGCGCCTCTTCCTTCCCGGAGCGCACGCTCGTCGCCAGGACGGCGCCGAACGAGTTCGGATCGCGTCCCGCGGGCGGCACCTTCACATAGAGGCGACGGCCGGCGAGATAGATCACCAGCGCCAGCGCCATCAGAAGGCCGGGAACGCCGAAGCCCCAGGCGACCGCGCTCTTCTCGCACAGCTTCAACGCGCCCAGCGCGCAGCCGGCGAGGAGCCAGGGGGTGATCATCTGCGAGGCCGCCGACCCCACATTGATCGCGAAATAGAAAAGCGAATAGACGCGATCCAGCAGTCGCTCCTGGCCTTTGCGGAACTGGTCGCCCACGAAGGCTGAGAGATTCGGCTTGATCCCCGCCTGGCCGAATGCGACCAGGGCCAGCCCGAGGAAGAGCAGGCCCACGCGCAGATCGGGCAGGACATCCATCGACGCCAGGATCGCGTGCCCCAGCACATATCCATACGAGAGCCAGAGGATGGTTTTGTAGCGGCCGAAGAAGCGATCCGAGAGCCACCCGCCGAGCACCGCCGCCGCGTACGCCGCGCCGATGAAATCATGGTAGACGCCCTCGGCTCGACCGCGCTCCCATCCGAGGAATTGCTGCATGTAGGGCACGAGGATGGTGCTCATCCCGTAGAAGCTGAAGCGCTCGCAGGCCTCGTTTCCGACGATGTACTTGACCGCCGCCGGAAGGCGGCCTTTCGCCTCATCCGCCACGCTTGCGCTCGATTGCTTTGACCGCGGGGCCTCGCCGGGTGGGCGTCGATTCACGTTGCGCAGTCGGCGTGGTCATCTGGCGTTCGTGCCTGAATCTCTTAGCAGAACGCGCGCCCGGGCGAGCGCGGATTTCCACGCTCGGAAGGCGCGCTCGACGAAAAGGATGCCGAGCGTGGCTGAAGACCGCCTGGATGAGGTGTGTGACATTTTGGGTCCTCGCGGTACCAGAATGTCACTCACTTCGCTGGAAGCTTCACGGTGATGGCCCGGCGGGCATCAGCTCCCTGGGCGGCCGCCCGAAAGCCCGCCGGTAGTCCTCGGGCGTATTGAGGTTCAGAGCCACGCCCGGATCGTCGACCGGCACGGTGTCCAAACCGATCGAAGCCAGCGCCGCCTCGAGGGACGTCGCGCTTCCCACGCTTAAGACTTCTTCGGCGCAGGCGCGCGGCAACAGGAGCGGGTGCCCCGGCTTTCCCAGATATGCGGGGGCCGTGGCCCGGTGCGCGGTGCAATGGGAAAGCAGGATTCGCACGGTGGCCGCGCGTATCGCCGGCGCGTCGACGGGATGAACGAGGACGACGGACGCCTTTGCCGCTAGAGCCCGGGCGATTCCCACCCGGGCCGAGGAGAGTTGGCCCTCGTTCCAGCCCGCATTTTCGACGCAGGCCTGCTCAGGGTGCGCCGCGGCGACGCGGGCAGCCTGGTGGCCGGTCACCGCCACTACCTCGCACCCCGAAGAGGTAAAGACCCCCGCGAGGTGGCCAAGGAACGTCTCGCCCTCGGGAAACTCGAGGAGGGCCTTGGTGAAACCCATCCGGCGGCCCTCTCCCGCGGCGAGGATCACCGCGATGGGCTTGCCTGAGGGCGCGCTGGGTGTCACCAAGGCTCCGCGGAGCCGCCAACTCCCGCCCTTGACCCTCCCCACGGAGGGTTGCCGGACGGGGAATCGCCCCGCGCTGGCGTCTCGAACGCCTGCAAGTTAGACCAATACCCGAGGTCGCCGCTATGAGCAGCCAGTACATCGATTACGAGCAGGAGATTCTCAAGCTCAAGAAGTCGCTGAACGCCGTGATCCTGGCGCACTACTACCAGGACAGCGAGATTCAGGACGTCGCCGATTTCGTCGGCGACAGTCTTGCCTTGGCCCAGAAAGCCGCCACCACGAAGGCCGATACGATCGTCTTCTGCGGCGTGCACTTCATGGCCGAAACGGCGAAGATCCTCAACCCGGAAAAGCTGGTCCTCCTGCCAGACCTGGCCGCCGGATGCTCCCTCGCGGATCGTTGCCCTCCCGATGCCTTCCGCGAATTTACCCGCCAGCACGCCGGCGCATTCGTCGTCAGCTACGTCAACTGTTCTGCAGCGGTGAAGGCGATGAGCGACGTCATCTGCACCTCGTCCAACGCAGAGCGCATCGTGAATCGGATTCCCAAGGATCGGCAAATCATCTTCGCCCCGGATCAGCACCTGGGACGCTTCGTGATGAAGCAGACGGGCCGCGACATGGTCCTCTGGCCTGGCAGTTGCATCGTCCACGAAATCTTTAGCGAGAAGAAGCTGGTTCAACTGATGGTTCAGCACCCGGACGCGGAGGTCGTCGCCCATCCAGAATGCGAGCAGAGCGTCCTGCGCCATGCGCACTACGTAGGCTCCACCAAGGGGATACTCGACCGGGTGGTGAACAGCCCGAAGCAGAAGTTCATCGTGGTGACCGAAGCGGGGATTCTGCACCAGATGAAGAAGCTGGCGCCGGGGAAGACGTACATTCCCGCTCCTCCAGACAATGGGTGCGCATGCAATGAATGCCCCTATATGAAGCTGAATACGATGGAAAAGCTGTACTTGTGCATGCGCGACCGGCAGCCTGAGCTGGTGCTCTCCAAAGAAGTTCAGCAAGCTGCGATATTGCCATTGAAACGTATGCTGGAGTGGAGCTGACGAGCTATCATCCCTGTTTGTGATCCGCTTCTTTGCCGCTCCTTTCTACCGACTCGAAGAGACTCGTCGCCCGATCCCGGCCGACGAGTTGATCGAGGCAGCCCTGGCGGATGGGTTGGACACGTTGAACCGCGCATTGGCGGGGGCGGAGTTCCGCGATGGCCGGGTGCGGGACCGCTTCCAGGAATTGATTTCTTCCAGCCACAACCCATCTCCGTTCGAACCGATTGCGGAAGGCTGCGGCAGACCCGTGCTTTTCGCCCGGCCGCCGCACGATCTGCCCGCGCTGCTGCGCCTTGCCGATCAGCTCGAGGCGCTGGCGGGGGAGCATCAGGGGGAGCCGGCCCTGGTGTGGAAGTGCCAGTGCGGGACGCGTTACGCCGTCCCGGTCGCCCTTTTCCGCCCGGTAACCATCCGCTGCGACCGGTGCGGCCGGCCGGTGGAGCTGGCCGCGGACCGCAGCGTCGGGCAGGATTCGCTGCTCGATCCAGGCGAGGATTCGGCAAACCGCTTCCGCAGGGAGCTCGCGCGTTTCTTTCGCGACGCGATGGCCCGCGGCTGGCCCGTCGTGGTGTGCTCGACCGACTGAGGTCGTCCCTAGCGCATCCGTCCGAGAAGTTCGTCGCGCGGGAGTCATTTGAGGAACTGGGGCGCCCCTCCGAACAACACCGAGGGCAACGGTTTCCTTTCTCCGCCGGCACGCATAGTGTCCCTCGCTCTTCTCTCGGAGGGAAACATGAAGACCTCGACCATTCGAGCGGCGTGGATTTCTCGCCTCGCAATGTCCACCGTGCTCATGGCGCGTCTGGCCCAGGGCGATGGTTTATCGTTCATCGCGAGTCGAGATTTTGCGACTGGACATCAGTCGAAATCCGTCGTCGTGGGCGATTTCGACGGCGACGGCATAGCGGATCTCGCCGTCTCGAACGGCCTAACGAACGACGTGTCAATCTTCCTTGGCACCGGCGATGGAAACTTCCGACTCGGTCGAAGCTTGGATGTCGGCACAAATCCATCATCGGTCGCGGTGGGCGACTTCAACCGGGATGGGATGCAGGACCTGGCCGTGGCGAACAATTGGTCCAACGACGTCTGGATACTCCTCGGCCGCGGCGATGGAAGCTTCCAGCTCCCGCTCACGTTCGCGGTCGGTACTCAACCCGTTTTCGTCGCCGTAGGCGACTTCAACGCCGATGGGGTTCAGGATCTCGCGGTAGCCAACGACGGATCAAATAGTGTTTCTATCCTCCTGGGCGACGGCGAGGGCAGTTTTCAGGCGGGCCCGAGGCTTGTCACCGGTGCACATCCTTCGTCGATTGCGGTGGGCGACTTCAATCGAGATGGTGCGCAGGACATCGCCGTAACGAATATGGGGGTGTTTCCTGGAAACATCGGGAGCATCGATGTCTTCATCGCCAATGGTGACGGCTCCTTTCAAACCCGTTCAAATTATCCCGTCGGACGCGGGCCGCGAGCGGTCGCCGTTCTGGATTCCAATGGCGACGGCGTCCAAGATCTGGTCGTCGCCAATTATGGGTACTACCGCTTTATGGGCGAGGGCTACGTCCACATTCCCGACCAGACGCTCTCTCTCCTGGTCGGTCGAGGAGATGGAACTTTTGAATTAGCTGAACCCATCCAGGTGGAACCGGGTCCTTTTTCCCTGGTGATTGGCGACTTCAATGGTGACGGCCTCCAGGACCTCGCGATGACGCACTCCACCTGGAACGTGTCGGTACTGCTGAGCAACGGAGATAGAACATTTCAGACTACGCCGAGCTTCTTCGGCGTTCGAGACCCTACCTGTGCCGCGCTGGGCGACTTCAATGGCGATGGCGTGCTGGATTTGGCTGTGACCAGCGGTTTTTTTGACTCATGGAGCTCAAGCAAGGTCAGCGTTTTTCTAGGAAAGGGTGACGGGAGTTTCCTCGCGGCTCCACGCTACCACGTGCAGGATTACTCATCGTCCGTGGCTGTCGCGGATTTCAATGGTGATGGAGCGCTGGACCTGGCCGTCGGGACGTTCGATATTTCGGAATACACAGTGTCCTTGATCCTGGGTAACGGCGACGGCACTTTTCAAACGCCTCGGCTGGTGCGAGCCGGCCCTAATATCGCACTCTTCATCGCAGCCGCTGACTTCAACGGAGACGGTGTCCCGGACCTCGCCGTACTCAATCAGGGCCGCATCGATGTTGCCGTGGTGTTGGGCAATGGCGACGGGAGTTTTCAAGTGCCACGCACCTTCCCTATCGGGTACGAACCAAGATCCATTCGGGTGGCTGACCTTAACGGGGACGGCGCACTGGACCTCGTAGTCGGCAGGGCAAGCACCAACTTCGTCTCGGTGCTGCTGGGGAATGGCGATGGCACCTTTCAAACCGCTCGCGAAGTTTTCGCCGGTGCAGCTCCTGCCTCTGTCGCGATTGGGGACTTGAATGGTGACGGTGTGCTGGACCTGGTTGCGGCCGCGTACGACTTGAGGGTCGTTTCGGTGCTGCTGGGCAATGGTGACGGCACGTTCCAGCCGGCGCAGTTCGTGGAGGCCGGCCCCCATCCTGGATCGGTCGCGCTAGGTGACCTCGACGGCGACGGAAGGTTGGACCTGGTAGCCACCGGTGCTTTGACGCAAGAGTTCTATGTGCTGCTTGGGAATGGTGATGGCACCTTTCAGGACGCTCGGACCTATACCGCTCTAACTACGCTGGAGGTCGGCGTCGCAGATGTGGATGCGGACGGCGCGCTGGACCTGGTCGTCTCCGACTACGGTATGGGGAGTGTCGGAGTGCTTTTGGGCAACGGCGACGGAACCTTCCAGGCGATACGAAACTTCGGCGCTCGCATCGCTCGTTCTTTTGCCATCGCCGACTTCAACGACGACGGCCTGAAGGACCTCGTCGTCGTCAACGGCGGGGGCGCTGGATTCGTCTCCATTCTCATCAACGACACTATTCGGGATGCCCAATCGACGAACCCGGCGAGCGGCTCGACGCGGCGATGATCGAAATCGACTAACCCCAGCGGTGAGCCTGGATATACGAGGTTGGCCGCTCGGACCGATGCCGAATCGCCGAGGCGTCCAGGGAATATCGCGGCGCTGCGCGCCATCGTAGATTCGTTCGGGCGTGAACCGACAGGACCGGCCGCTCTACCTGATTGCGCTCATCTTCGGCGCCCTGCCGCTGTGGGTGAGCAGGCATTTGCCGCTGGTCGATCTCCCTCAGCACCTGCACCTGATCTCGGTGCTTCATCGGATCGATGACCCGACGACCATCTACCCCAGGCTGTTCGCCATCCGCAGCGAGCTGACGCCGTATCTCGGCTACTACTACGCCGTCAGTTTTCTCAACTGGTTCTTGCCGCTGGACATCGCGAACAAGGTGTTCCTGTCCGCCTACGTCGTCGGCATGCCGCTGAGCCTGGCGTTCCTCCTGCGGAGCCTCGGCCGCCCGATCTGGCCGTCGCTGCTTTCGCTGCCGTTTGCCTATGGCGACAGCTTCGCCTGGGGGTTCATCAATTACTGCTCGGCAATGCCGCTCGCCTTCTGGGGCTGCGGATTGCTCGTGCGTTCGATTTCCGGCCCGCCGCGGCGGCGAGCGGACGCCATCGGGCTCGCTGTTTCGCTGGTGCTGACCCTCCTGTTCCACGTTCAGATTTTCGCGTTTCTCGGATTGGCATTTCCCTGGCTGTTGCTCACCACGCGCAGCCCAGACGATGCGCCGGACAGCGATTCCACCGGGAAACGCGTCGCGGCCTTCCTTTCGGCGCGCGGACCGGCTTTGGCTGCCGCTGTTCCATCGCTGGCGCTTTTCCTTATCTGGGTGGTGGGCCGGGTCGGGCAGCCCGCGCAAATCGAGTACGGCGTTCCCTGGAAGGCCTGGGGCCCCCTGCTCTCTCCGGCCAATCTCTCGTTCAAGACCGCGGCACAGAACCGGGCCGAGCTCTTCAGCGTGCTCGCCAACATGTTTCGCGACGGTTCAGACCGATACCCGCTGTACGCCGCGGCGATCGTCGCTGCGGCGGCGGTCGTCCTCGGCTGGCTGCCGCGGGCGCGCGAACCGGATTCCCCGGAGGGCCCCATCGAACGCTGGCGGATCGTCGGCCTCGGGCTGATTGCTCTGTGCCTCTACTTCGCCCTCCCCTTCGACATCCGCGGGACCATGTATTACCTCAATACCCGCTACGCTCATCTGGCGGCGGCGTTGCTCGTTTGCGCCGTTCCTCCGCTGCGCCCCTCCGCCGCAAAGTACCTGGCCATCGCTTCGTCCGCCTGCGCGATGCTTCTCGGACTCGTTCTGGCGCGCGGTTTTATCGCCTTCGGTCGAGAGGCGGGGGCGCTCGATCGCCTCGCTCCGCTGTGTCCGCCCGCGCCGATGATCATGGGACTCATCTTCGACCCTTTCTCGAATGTCGTGAATCACCCGGTCTATCTGCACAGCGCGGCCACCCTGGCGCTCGAGCGCGGCGGCGCCACGAACTTCAGCTTCGCGAGCACCCCGCACTCCCCCATCCGCTACCGCGGGTCGGCACCGCCAACGTTTCCATCGGAATGGCGACCAGACCAATTCGACTATTCCCGGCACGGCCGCGCTTACGACGCCTTTCTCATCCGCGGGGCGACACCGGCGCAGATCTTCGGCCCGCTGCTCGGAATGGAATTGGAGCTGGCGGGTGGCGCCAACGGCTTCTACCTGGTCAGACGACGCTGACCTCGGCCCCTCTTTGGGTTAGATGTTCCTCCATGAAAAGGTCCGAAAGTCTGGAAACCAAATCGCTGGTCGACTCCCTGCTCGCCGACGGCCCGGCTCCGACCAGCGTGGCGCGCGAAGAATTCGAGCGGGCGCGGGCGTTGGCCCGGTCGATCCCGAGCGCGAATCCTCCCGATGTCGAGTCGCTCCCGGAGCCTCTCGCGGTGGCGGTGCTCGACGCTTCGGTCCGCGCCCGGGACCCGAGGCTCGCCGAGGCGCTCTCCTCGTCGGCTCGAAAGCCGGTGGCCAAGGCGGCGAAGAAGTCCCTTTATCAGCTCCGCTCGCTGGGCCTTCCCGTTCCCGAGCGATCCGAGCCGCCAGCCGCGCCGCCGATCGCCGCGCCCGTTGAGGAGCTGCCATCCCTGCTCTCGTCGGTAAGCGGCGAAGGAGAACAGGCCCTGCTCATCCCCCGGGCGCTGCGCGGCGGCGGAGTGGAGCTTCTTCAGATCATCATCTCGGACGAAAAGGGAGTCACCGAGGTCATCGCCAGCGACGTCGGCCGGAGCGCCTATCGAAAGCAGCTTCGCGAAATCAAGGCTGGGCGCGCCGCCCCCGCGGTGGAAATCCCGCGCGAGCAGGCCAAGCGGATTTTTTCCGCCGCTGCCGCTCTCAACGTTGCTTCGGGCAACCCCTACCCCGCCGGGACCGAAGAGGCCCTGCGCCATCTGAGCGTTGCGCCGCAGCCCGAAGACGCGGCGATTCCGCCGCCCGAGGCGGAAGATGAGCGGCTGGCCATCCAGGGATCGCAGCTGCACACCGAGCCGGAAATACAGCCCTGGCTTCCGCCGGAGCCGCAGATCCGGCTGCTGGCCGCGAAGATGGATCAAGTGACCCACAGCCCGCTCGAGCTCAGCGAAGCCCAGCGCTCGCAACAGATCCTCAACCTCTTCCACACCGCGGCGCGCGAGTTCTTCACCCCGGCGATGCTCAAGCTGTACGCGGGGCGGCTGTGGCGGATGGCTTCCTTCTTCGAGGGCACCAAGAGAGACCGCCAGGCCCAGATCGCCCGGGCGGAGGCGCGCCGGATGTTCCACGGTGTGGTCGAGCCGTTCTCGCGTTTCGGCGAGTTCCTTTTCGAGAAGGTCCTCTGGTTGTCTCAGCGCGGTCGGACGGGCGAAGCACCCCAAGGCGCCGCGGAGCCTCCGCCGGAACCGGCGGCTCCGACCGAGCACCGCAGCCCGGGAGGGTTGATTCTCCCCTAGTATTTATAGAATCCCTCGCCGCTCTTTCGGCCGAGCTTGCCTGCGCTCACCATGTCCTTGAGCAGCTGGGGCGGCCGGAAGACCTCGCTGCGAAGCTCCCGGTGCAGGTATTCGGCAATCGCCAGCCGCACGTCGAGACCGACGAGGTCTCCAAGCTTGAGCGGCCCCATCGGGTAGCCGTAGCCGAGCTCCATCGCGCGGTCGATGTCCTCGGGGCTTGCCACTCCCTGCTCGACCATGCGGATCGCTTCAAGACCCAGCGCCAGGCCCAGTCTCGAGGAAGCGAACCCGGGCCGGTCGCGCACGACGATGGTCTCCTTTCCCAGTCGGCCGGCGACGCCCCGGACGGTTTCAATCGTGGCATCCGAAGTCGGCTCGGCGCGAACGATCTCGAGCAGCCGCATGATGTGAACCGGATTGAAGAAGTGCATCCCGACCACCCGCTCGGGGTGGGAAGCGGCCGCCGCAATCTCGCTGACCGAGAGCGAGCTCGTATTCGAAGCGAGGATGGTGCGCGGAGAACAGACCTCTGAAAGCTGGGTGAAGATCGACCGCTTCAGCGCCAGATCCTCGGGAATCGCCTCGATGATCAGACCGCACTCCGCCAGCTCCAGAAGATTGGCAACCGCCCTCAAGCGCTTCAAGATCAGCTCTTTGTCTTGTTGCTTGACCTTCCCCTTCTCGATCCCGCGCTGCAGATTTTCGGAAATTCGCTGCAAGCCCCGCTGCGCCAGATCGGAGGTCACGTCGTACAGCAGCGTCTGGTAACCCGCCTGGGCGGCCACCTGCGCAATTCCATGTCCCATCGTCCCCGCGCCAAGCACTCCGACCGATTTGATCTCCGACATTCCAAGCCTCCTCCGGCAGACACTGCGACCAACTCTATTTCTTGGCCCTTTTCGCGAGGAAAGAAGTCATCCGCTCGCGCTTTTCCGGGGAATCGAACAGAAGGGCTTGCCCCAGCCGCTCTACGGCGAGCGGATCCCCGCCCCGCGCCCCGGAGTTGAGCGCCATCTTGGCGACCTGAAGCGCGAGCGCAGCGTTGGCGGCGATCGATCTCGCCCATTCGCTCGCCACCGCCACCGCCTGGCCCTCGTCGCACAGGCGCTCGAAGATTCCGAGGGCGTACGCCTCTTCCGCCTCCACGATTCGCCCGGTGAAGACCAGGTCCTTGGCCCGGCCGAGCCCAATCAATCGGGGAAGCCGAAACGTCCCTCCCGCAGCCGGATAGATGCCCAAGGTCGCCTCGGGCAGCCCGACCCGCGCCGAGCGGGAACCGACGCGAAGGTCGCAGGCGAGCGCCAGCTCCAGCCCTCCCCCGAGGGCGTACCCCTCGATCGCCGCGATCGTCGGGCGCGGGAAATCTTCTAGCCTCTGGAACAGCGTCGCGTTGATCGCGAGGAAGGCCTCCCGGTGGGTCCGTTCGCGCAACTCGGCGATGTCTGCGCCACTGGCAAAGGCCTTGCCACCGGCGCCGGAGATGATCACCGCCCGGACCTCATCCCGCTCCGCCAGCGAATCGAGGGCGGCCCCTAGCTCCCGCACCATCGCCAGATTTATCGCGTTGCGGGCCTCAGGCCGGTTGAGCTCGACCTCGGCAATTCCGTCTTTGACTTGAAGGTTGAGGGTCGACATGGTCCTTTTACAGGAGCCCCTTACCTCAGCGGAGGCGAAATGAAAGCGGTCGCGTTCTACACCCATGGAGGACCGGACGTCCTCAAAGTCGTCGACTTGCCAACCCCACCCCTGTCCGCGAACGGCGTTCGCGTTCGGGTCAAGGCCGTTGGCTTGAACCACCTGGACATCTTCGTGCGCGAGGGTTGGCCGGGATTGAAGCTGTCTTTCCCGCACGTGCTCGGAGCGGACATCGCCGGGGTCGTGGAAAGCGTCGGGAGCGAAGTCACCGACGTCAAACCGGGCGAAGAGGTGGTGGTCAATCCCGGGTTGTCCTGTGGCCACTGTGAGCGCTGCTTGCTGGGGGAAGACAACCTCTGTCGTTCGTACAAGATGGTCGGCGAGCACAGCGCGGGCGGGTACGCCGAGTTGGCCTCGTTTCCGCGCCAGAACATCCTCCCCAAGCCGAAGAACCTTTCATTCGAGCAGGCGGCCTGTCTCCCCCTCACCTTCCTCACCTCCTGGACGATGCTGATGCGACGGGCACTGCTCAAACCGGGCGAAACGGTCCTGGTGCACGCCGCCGGCTCCGGCGTGGGGAGCGCCGCGATCCAGATTGCCAAGCTCATCGGCGCGAAGGTGATCGCCACCGCTTCCACCGAAGAGAAGCTCGGCAAGGCCAAGGAGCTCGGTGCGGACCATCTGATAAACTACGCGAAGACCGATTTCCTCGAGGAAGTGAAGCGGATCACTCAACGGAAGATGGTCGATGTCGTCTTCGAGCACGTAGGAGTCGCGACCTTCGAGAAGAGCATCGCCTGTCTGCCCTACGGCGGGCGGCTGGTGACGTGCGGCGCGACCACCGGCTACGACGCCAAGCTCGACCTGCGCGTTCTTTTCTACAAGCGGATTTCGCTGCTCGGCAGCACCATGGGATCCAAAGGGGATCTGTTCCGGATTCTCCAACTCGTCGAGGAGGGCCGGTTAAAGCCGGTGCTGGACCGCGTGCTGCCGCTGGAAAAGGCGGCCGAAGCGCAGCGACTGCTGGAGAATCGGGCGCAGTTTGGAAATGTGGTGCTGACACCTTGAGGAGATTCTAGATGGCCGAAGCGCTGATCATCGACGCCGTGCGCACACCGATTGGACGGCACCGCGGTGCCCTCAAGGATGTGCGACCCGACGACCTCGCCGCGGTGGTCCTTCAGGCTTTGGTGCGGCGCAACCGGATTGCGGCGCAGCGGATCGATGAGGTGTTTCTCGGATGTGCGAACCAGGCGGGCGAAGACAATCGCAACGTCGCGCGGATGGCCACCTTGCTGGCGGGGTTTCCCGATTCGGTACCCGCGGCCACCGTAAACCGGCTCTGCGGAAGTGGAATGGAGGCGGTGATTCAGGCCGGCCGGATGATTCGCCTCGGGGAGGCGGACATGGTCATCGCCGGGGGGGTGGAGTCGATGACGCGCGCTCCCTGGTCCATGCCCAAGCCCGCGGACGGATTTGCGACGGGGAAATTGGAGGCGTACGACACCTCGCTCGGATGGCGGTACCCGAACCCCCGACTCGCCGCCCTTTTTCCGCTGGAGCAGATGGGTGAGACGGCGGAGAACGTCGCCGAGCGGTGGAAAATCACCCGCTCCGAGCAGGATCAATTCGCGCTGGCGTCCCATCAGAAAGCGGCCGCCGCGCAGCGCGACCGAAAGTTCGAGAGCGAGCTCGTCGAGGTCGAAGTTCCGCAGAAAAAAGGTCCCCCGACCCGCGTCCAGGTGGACGAGGGGCCCCGCGCGGACACCAGTCTCGAGAAGCTGGCCGCGCTTCGCCCCGTTTTTCGCGAGGGCGGTACGGTGACCGCCGGAAATTCGTCCAGCCTGAACGATGGCGCTTCCGCCGTTCTCTTGATGAGCGAGCGGGCGGCGCGCGAGCTTGGACACAAGCCGCTCGCCCGATTGGTCAGCTCGGGGGATGCGGGGGTCGATCCGCGCTACATGGGAATCGGCCCGGTGCCGGCCTCCCGAAAAGCGCTCAAGGCGGCCGGCTGGTCGAGCGGCCAACTCGACCTGGTGGAGCTCAACGAGGCATTCGCTTCCCAGTCCTTGGCCTGTATCCGGGATCTCGACCTCGATCCAGCCAAGGTCAATGTCAACGGCGGGGCGATCGCGCTCGGTCACCCGTTGGGGTCGAGCGGCTCGAGGCTGATTGCCACCCTGGTGCATGAGATGAACCGGCGGGGCGCAACGCGCGGCCTGGCGACGATGTGCATCGGCGTTGGCCAGGGAATCGCGGTCACGCTGGAGCGCTGATCGCCTGAGTCGCGGCGGTTGAGCGGGCGGGTCGCCGAGGAACGGCGAGCGATGCTCGTTCGCGTCGCACTTCAGCAGCGCGGAGCCACCCATGCGATGATCAGCCCGGACAACATTGAAGTGAGTGACATTTCGGTTCCACGAGGACCCAAAATGTCACACACCTCGTCCAAGCGAGCGCAGATCGCTCGCGTCCGCGTTTCAGGAGCACGGAGCCACCCAGGACGGCGAGCGCCGATCGCTCGGTCACGGCCGAGGAATGGCCCGCGAACCCAAGCAGACGGTCTCCGGATCGCATCTCAGGAACGGCGAACGAGCTCAAGCAGATGCCCTCCCGATCGCAACTTGCGATCGCCGTGGATCATGGCGTATCCCCAGGAAACGGAACACGTCACACCGCCACGGGTTGGTGAGGACGGAACAGGTTGAGCAAACACCGCCACGGGTCGGTGAGGGAGGCAAGCGTGTCAGCAGTTCGCGATTGGACTCAGGCCTCAGCAAAGACGCTCGTCGAGTACGAGGTCAAAGAAGGAGTCGCCTGGATTCGCCTCAGCGACCCGCCGGCGAACACGTACACCCATGCGATGATGCGGCAGCTCGACGACGCCATTCTGCGCGCGCGATTCGATAACGGCGTGCACGTGCTGGTGATCACCGGCGCCGGGGAGAAGTTCTTCTGCGCCGGCGCAAACATCCAGATGCTTCAGGAAGTGGATCCCACCTTCAAGTACCAATTCTGTCTCCACGCGAACGAGACCCTCACCCGCCTCGAACAAACCCCGAAGCTGGTGATCGCGGCGATCAACGGGCACTGCGTCGGCGGCGGGCTCGAGATCGCCCTGGCGACCGATCTGCGCTTCGCGCGAAAGGGCGATGCCAAGATCGGACTCCCGGAAGTCAACCTCGGGGTGCTCCCGGGCACTGGAGGGACGCAGCGCTTGGCAAGAACGGTCGGACGCGCCAAAGCCATCGAGCTCATGGTCGAAGGAAAGAAC
>WNFF01015608.1_pt1 | contig 14820 bp, 13 predicted proteins | sample 5400441 | NCBI WGS metagenome assembly WNFF01 (sample SAMN13153345, study PRJNA577476) | soil metagenome | isolation source: 120 cm saprolite under Douglas fir tree site 2 hole 3 replicate 1 | place: USA:California | collected 2015-04-18 | reverse complement strand
CGAACTCCCACCGGTGCGGAGAGACGAAATGCGGTCTCCTTCCCTTCGGCGAAAACATGGCCCAGGAAGACATTCTTGCCTGCCAGCGACGCGAATAGTGGGACGGCGGTTACAAGGCTATCGGGTGCGTGCTCTTGCAGGATCGTGCCGGTAATCAAGGTTGCGCCTGCCTTATCGGTGAACTTGACTCCACGAAGCTCAAAAGCCGGAATTGCGCTTCCATTCACCCAGCTCTCATATAACCAGTCCAGCGACTTGTGGCCTTCGTACCAGACCGATGACGGTAGTTCGGACTCCAGCACCGCCATCAGTTGCGCGGTGTTGACCGCCCGGCCTTCGTATTCCGTCCGCAGCCGGCGCAGAGCGCGCAGGAACGGTTCGTCTTCGGTTTTTCGGGACCGAACAGTCCCGCCTTTGCGGTCTGCGTCGCGCATCATAGTCCGCAACATGTGAAACAGCCAGGTGCCGCGTCCATAGCTGATCGCGTTATAGGCGTTGGGTGACTGGGAGGAGGAAAGCCGAAGGCCAAGCGTCACCGGTCCGGCATCCATCAGCGGCATCCCATCGCGGTTCTTGGTCAGCAGGTCATCGCGATACTTTTGCATGACCTGCCGGAACTGGGCGGGATTGCGCGATTCGAGCAGCATCATGGCGCTGTAGTTGGCCAGGGCCTCCATGATCCACTGATCGCGATACCCGCGCCAGGTAACCAGATCTCCCCACCACTGGTGGGCGGTCTCATGGGCAATGATCTGCTCCGAAAGCAGACGCTGGGTTGGGTCGCTTTGGGTCTGTTCTCTCTGCTGGGCCCGCACGAACGCATAGCTGGACAAGAAGATCAGGCCTGGCCAGCCCTGGCTGGTGTAGCCAGGAATTTGCGTAAGGGCCAGTTCGTCGTATGGAAAGGGGCCAAAACAGCGTTCATAAAATTCAAGGGCCCTGGCCGAAACCGCGCCCACCATCTGCGCGTTCTCAGCCGGAGAAGGAGGCTGCCGCATGATCGTACCGCCGCCCAGCGGCCCCACCGATCCGGGGACTTTGAAAAGATCAGGGATCTTGGTCTCAATAGGGTCGGTTCCGACGAAACCCCGCTCTACGGTACCGGTTGCATAGGTAACGACATCCACTCTTCCGGCATGAGTCGTGGTCTGCGAATACTTGCCGAGATTGAAGCCAGCCACCGGGACCGGGCGCTCTGAGACCCAGGTGGAGGATTGTTCTGCTCCGATGGTGTTTGCTTCGGTGCGGCGGCCGGTCGCCACCAGCGTCCACCCGACCGGGTAGCGAAACTGCAAATCGAAGAGCGCCATCGCCAGCCCTACATTGGGATACCAGGTGCCGTGCTCCCCCACGTACAGTAATCCGTTGGCTGCCTCGGAAAGGACTGAGCCGGAATAGTTGAAGCTCAATTCGACTCTCTGGCCGGCCAGCAACGGAGCCGGCAAAAAGACCGCCAGCGCATCATTGCCGCGGCGGGCCAACTGCGAGCCCTCAATGGCCTGGTTGTGAATGAATTCGACCGGATGCCCATCCGCCCGCACCTCCTTCACCTGGAGAAGGCGGGAGAGTTCGAAGGTCAACATCCGCCCTCCATCCTTGCGCGCGGTGAGACTGAGAACGGCATGGGCCTCGAGTTCAGCCGGAGGTTTGACCACAGCCTGAATTTTGAACTGCGAGATCCCGATTTCAGGAATGGGATCTGCGTCGGCGTCCCGGTCAGTTGTCACACCTCCCGGGCGCGCGGCAGCCGGAAAGGAGACCCATACATTGTAGAAGTCTTCGCCCTCAACCGTCTTGTGTTGCCCGGCGGCAATCTGCTCGGCCAGCAGGGAGTCATACCGGACATCAAAGGCTCCCAGCTTGTTTCCCTGCAGGTAGGCATGCAGAAAGTGGTCGCCCGCTGCTGGTTTGTCCGCCGGGGGCAAGTCGCGGTTGAAGGAAAACAACAGGCGCAGTGCGTCCGGCTGCGCCAGGTTGTGGGCAGTCATGGTCCATTCGGCGGCAAACGACGCCGGGTCATCGGCGGTTCTCAGCGCCGGCTGCAACTCACCAAAAACATTGTCGTTAAAACGAAAATAGGCCGTGGAAAATTTCTCTTCCAGAATCGCCGCCCCAGTGAACAGCGCCAGAGACGCCCGTTCCGTGGTGTTGGGCGGAAACAGCAGCAGTTCGCCATCGCCTTGGAAGAACGCCCCGGTAATATGGCCGCCGGCGTCTTCGGAAAATGCGATGGTTCCGTCGTCCAAAGAAATGTGCAGCGCCGCACGCTGGAGCGATGCCTCCCTGACCTTGTAAACCCTTGTCGGATCCAGTCCGACCGATCGCAGCTTCAGGTAAAGCGATTCTGCCGGGCCCGGGGTTTTGGCCGAATCTGGCGCTTGGCCATATGCGTCGCTGGCCAGGCAACCGAGCACCACCACCACCAGCAGCCTGCTCGTTCTGAGCATTACCTTGGGCACCTTCGATACCGCGTTCTGAGCATCTAGAATGCGCCAGAGTGCGTTCATTTGTCATCCCACGATGCTGGCTGTCGCTGGCCTTGGCCGGCGCCGGAGTTATTTCCGCGTCGGCGGAGGTGATTCGCTTGAAAAGCGGCGATGTCATCTACGCTGACTCGGTTAAGGAAGGCACGGACAAAGTCGAGTACGCCATCGGGGATGACACCTATGCCATCCCTAAATCCAGAGTGCAAAGCATCGAAGCGGGAATTCGTCCTCCGGCTCCATCCCAGAGTCAGCCCGAGATTTCCGCCTACACACCTGATACTCCGCTGTCCGGAGAGGGCCATCTACTGGACAGAATCGTTCACGAAGGCAATGTGGATCGCGTCGCCCTAGAAGCGATAGCGTCCGAACACAACGCCGCCCAGACCGCCGCGGCCTTTTACGTTGCCGGCAAGCTGGATTTCCAAGCCGGGAAATACAACGAAGCTCGCCGCGATTTCGAGAGGTCATTGGCGAACGACCCGCAGAATCCTACGATCCTGAATTATTACGCCGCCTTGCTGGTGCGAACCGGCAATGCGCGAGATGCAATTCCTTACGCCGAACGCGCGGTCCGCCTGGCCGCCGATTCTGCCGACGCCCTGGCGGTCCTCGGCTACGCCCAGTTCGCGGCCGATCACCCCAAGGACGCAATTCAAAGCTGGAAACGTTCCCTGGCGCTGCGCCCCGACGCCTCGATTCAGCAGGTCATGGCCCGGGCCGAACGGGAAGCCTCCGCAGAGAGCGCTTACTCGGAGCGCGAAACCGGACACTTTGTTCTTCGCTACGAAGGCGCGCAGAGTTCCAGCGCGTTTCGCAGTCAGCTTCTCTCGACGCTCGAGTCCGATTACGAAGAACTGTCCCACGAGTTTGGCGGCGAACCCCGGTCGAGCATTCAGGTGATTCTCTACACCGATCAGGCATTCTTCGACGTCACCCAGTCGCCTTCCTGGGTTGGTGCAATCAACGACGGCAAGCTTCGCATTCCGCTGCGGGGGCTGGATTCCGTCACCTCTGGTCTGGCCCGGGTGCTGAAACATGAAGTCACCCACTCCTTTGTGAATCAGCTCTCGATGGGCCGCTGCCCGCAATGGCTCAATGAAGGCATCGCTCAAATGATGGAACCGAGATCGCTGCCGCGAGGCGCGCAGCTGGCGGAATTATTCCGCGTGCAGCAGGAAGTCCCGCTGAATTCGCTGGAAGGTGGGTTCACTTCCTTCTCAGGGACCGAGGCGGCACTGGCTTACGATGAGTCCCTGGCTGCCGTTCAGTACATACGAGACCGCTACGGGATGAGCGATCTGTTGCGCATCTTGCAAAGACTTGGACACGGGGAATCTACCGAAGCGGCCCTGCGCTCCACCATCCACTGCGACTACCGGCAACTGCAGGACGAAATCCGCGCCGAGTTGGTGCGCCAGTTCGAACGCTGATTCGATTCCGGATTGCGCCCAGCTACTTTCGTGCGCCCGTCCCCACCACGAATGGGTTGGCTGCGACCCGGATCGGTGGTAATTTCTTGGTGCTGACTTTATGCCACCGCTCTTGAATCAGCGTTCCGCCTTCATGCCCTGGAAGGATCCGCTCCAGGCAAACATCCCGCAGATCCGCGACGGGTTTATGGCCGCCGTCTATTACGGGCAGCGCTGCAGCGGTGATTTCTATGACTTCCTCCGCATCGGCCCTGAACGAGTGCTTTTTGGCCTATTTGACGTGGCTGGAGACCTGCACCGAACCCGCGCCATCGTGGTCGCCATTCAGCAGAAGTTCCGCTCTACGGGGGCCAGCCTGCTGGAATCCAGCGACACCAATGAATCGGAAGCCATGCTCGAGTTGTGGCTGGAACTGAACCGGACGTTGATGCAGGCTGCAGCCGGAGTGCATTCCTGCCCCGCCTTCGTCGCTTGCTATAACGAGGAACTGAGGACGCTCAGCTACGTAAATTCCGGCCATACTCCGGGATTGATTCGCGACCAGGACCAGATCCTGGAACTCAAGGCCACAGCGCTGCCCCTCGGCCTGTTCTCCCATTCCGTCCCCGACTCCTCGGTGGTGGCCCTGCAGCCCGGCAACGCGCTCCTTCTGGTTTCACAAGGCATTGTGGAAGCCAAACGCCGGAGCGTGGAATACGGTATCGAGCGGGCTAAAGAGTATCTTCAAAAGACTGCCTTCGAGACCGCTCACGAAACTTGCGTGGGGATCCTGGCCGATGTGCAGCAGTTTATGGGCACCGCCCCCACCCACAATGATGTGACCGCGCTCTCCGTAGTCCGTTCGAACTGAAGTCCGTTCCTGAAGTCAGTTCCTGAAGACCGTTCAAACCGGACCGGCCACTGGTGCCCCCGACTCCCGCGGGTTACAATTTTGCTGAGGCAGGTCCGGTCCAGTCTGCTTCCTGGTGTTTTGTCCATGCGCAAAAAGCTTTTTGCCCCCGCCCTTCTGATTGCTGCCATATGGCTACCGGGCTTTCTCTCCGCCGACACTGTGGTCGAGGAGATCGTCGCCCGCGTAAATAACCAGATCATCACACGCTCTGCGTACCAGCACGAGCAGCAGCAACTCATAGACGAGGCCAAGCAGCAAGACACCGCTCACGCCGACCAGATTGCCGCCGAAGGCGCAAAGGACGTGCTGCGCGGACTGATCGACCGGGAGTTGCTGCTTCAAAAAGGCAAGGACCTGGACATCACTGCCGATACCGAACTGATCAAGAAGCTGGATGAAATGCGCAAGCAGATGAAGCTGGACAGCATGGATGATCTGGACAAGGCCGCCGCGGCGCAGGGCATTTCGTTCGAAGACTTCAAACAGAACATGCGCACCGAGATCATCACCCAGCAGGTAATTCAGCGCGAGGTGGGCGGACACATTAACGTCAGTAAGGACGACGAGCAGAAGTTCTACGACCAGCACAAATCCGACATGGAACGTCCGGAGGCGGTCAAACTCAGCGAAATCCTGATCTCTACGGAACAGGCGGGGGACGATCCGCAGAAGCTTGCTGCGGCGGAGGCCAAGGCAAACGATCTGCTCAAGCAGATTCGTGCCGGAGCCAGCTTCGAAGACATCGCCAAGAAGGATTCTCAAGGCCTTTCGGCGGCGCAGGGCGGCGAGCTCGGTTACTTTGAGCGCGGCAAACTGGCGAAACAGTTGGAAGATGTGACTTTCGCCATGAAGAAAGACCAGGTTTCCGATGTGATTCGCACCAAACAGGGGTTTGTGATTCTAAAAGTCACTGACCACACGACGGCGGGAATTCCGCCGATGAGTGAAATCGAAAACCGGCTGCAGGAAGCGGTTTACATGCAGAAGCTGCAGCCGGCGCTGCGAGAATTTCTCACCAAGTTGCGCGAGGATGCGTTCATTGACATCAGGCCTGGATATGTGGACAGTGGCGCCAGCCCCAACCAAACCAAGCCCGTGGTGACCACCGCAGCCAAGGAAACCACCGCCAAGACACTCAAAAAGAGGAAAAAAATCGGACCGTTTTAGTTTAAGCTTGGCGGAACCCGGAACTCCGAATAGCGGCTGCGCCCAACGCAATGAAAGAATTCTTCTTATCCGACTGTCCGCAATTCGAAAACAAAATCATCACTTCCAGCTTCGTGGTCACCACCAAACAAGTGAAGCCCAAGAAGAGTGGCGAGCCCTATCTCGCGCTTACCTGCCCAAGACAACGAAAGATGTTGATGAATTGTGGCGGGCGCTGGAAGACTTCGTCAGTTCATTCCAGGATCCGCACTTGAAATCGTTGGTACAGGCGTTCATGGCCGACCCGGAGATCGCCGCTGCCTATCGCAACGCGCCCGCCGCGAAAACGCTGCATCATGCTTACATAGGCGGACTGCTGGATCATGTCGTCTCCCTCTTCCGCTCTTGCGATCTGCTTTGCCGCAATTATCCGCAGGTCAATCGCGATTTGCTGCTCACCGGAGCCTTCCTTCACGATATTGGCAAGATTCACGAGCTCACGTACATGCGGTCGTTTTCCTATACCACGCGCGGACAATTGCTCGGCCACATGATTATTGAGTTTCCCGAGGCCCTCATGCTGCATTATCTGGACGACCTGGATTCGAAAATGGAAAGCATGCGAGCGCATTTCGAACGCGAGGCGGGAAGCGAGTCCAGCTGGACCAGTTACAACCCGTCTCTGGGCCGCACTTTGCTGAATACGGCCAAGTTCTTGAAGGACGAAGAGGCTGCGCCAGCCGATACCTCGCAATCCGAGAAGCCTGAGAATAGCGCGGCAAGTTCCCCCAATGGTTCCGGCGCCGGCGTGTCATTCGAGGAGGAAAAAGTCTGACTCTTTGGTGGTCGGGGAGCTGTACTGTTGTGAGTTGCTCTTTTCGACGCTTCTGGTACATCATCAGACAGAAATGGAGGCTCTATGAGATTGCGCATCGGAATGTTCGCGGTGAGTTTGCTCTTGGTGTTCGGCGCCGCCTGCAACAGCAAACCGAGCCAGTTGCAAAATCAGAATTCGGCGCCGGGCAGTGATAGTTCCGCAACATCGTCAACCGGGAGCCAGACGCCAAACGGCGGCCAGCCTGCGCCAGAGACCGCTCCACCTGCGCCGGTCACGATCACCATTCCGGCCGGTAAGGTCCTCACCGTAAGCCTGGCGGACGAAGTCGGTTCCAAAGTCAGCCAGCCGGGTCAAAGCTTCGGTGGCACGCTGGCGAAGCCGGTGGAGGTGCGTCGTGGACGCCAAGCCGTTGGGTCGTTTTAAGGGCGGAGCGCTACTGGAGCTCAAATTGACATCAATCCGTGTAAATGGAGAACAACTGCCGGTGCAAACCGCCATGTTCACCCAAACCCTGAAAGGAAAAGGCAAACGCACCGGTGTGATGGTCGGTGGCGGCGCAGGCCTGGGAGCGCTGATCGGTGGCCTGGCTGGTGGAGGCAAAGGCGCCGTCATCGGAGCAGCCGCTGGAGCCGGAGCCGGAACGGCGGGAACCGCCTTCACCGGAAACAAGGAAATCGTGCTGCCCGCCGAAACCGCTGTGTCGTTCAAATTGAAGGAGTCGCTGAAGATCACTCGATAGTTCTCACCAGCAACTCAACACCCCAGGACTTCGCGTTCTGGGGTATTTTATTTTCAGGACCATTCCGTTGAACGCCACCTTCGACTTCTCCCCCTTCCGCGCCATCACCTTTGACTGCTACGGCACTCTCATTGACTGGGAAGCCGGCATCCTGGAAGTGATCCGCCCGATCCTCGTTGCGCACGGAGCAGAGGTAAACGATCCGGAAATTCTTCGCCTGTACAGCGAACTCGAGGCGGAGGCAGAATCGTCCCACTACCAGCCCTACCGGCAAATTCTGCGCGATGTCGTGCGCGGCTTTGGGGATCGTTTGGGCTTCCGTGCGAGCGATCAAGAACAGCAGTCGCTCCCGAATTCAATTACCAACTGGAATCCGTTCCCGGACACTGTTGCAGCGCTGCACCGTCTCAAGACCAATTTCAAGCTAGGCATCATTTCGAACGTTGACGATGATCTGTTCTCCGCCAGCGCGCGGCACCTCGAAATAGAATTCGACTACGTCACCACCGCCAGTCAGGCTCGCGCTTACAAGCCGTCACTCGAAATCTTCCGGCTCGCGCAAAAAAAGATGGGTATCCTGCCCGAGCATTGGCTGCACGCCGGACAGAGCATCTATCACGATGTGATCCCAGCAAAGTCGCTGGGCATCTCCACAGTTTGGATAAACCGTCCGTCTCCGCGTCCCGGCGCCGGCGCCGCCAAGCAAGCCTCCGCCGCTCCGGATGTTGAAGTTCATAGCCTCGCCGAACTAGCGCAACTCGCGGCCTGAGACGGGTTTCGTGTCCGGTGCCCGTCTTTGTCCCCCGATCTTTGGAGGGACAGGGCGGGGGTACTTTTCTCAGACGCGAAGGTATTAAACTGATGAGTCCCAACCCGCGCGAATTCGCGTAGTCCGCAGCCGAATTGTTTGGAGGCGCAATGCCCACAGCCACTCGCACCGACCCGCTTTCATATCTCACCGAGCAGCTCAACGACCTCAAATCCAAAGGCACGCATTTCCGGCTGCGCGTGCTCGACGACGAGCAGGCCCCGGTCTGTACCTTCGATGGCAAGAAGGTCATCAACCTGGCCTCAAACAATTATCTCGGGCTGACTACACACCCCAAGCTGCGCGAAGCCGCGCTCGCAGCCACGCGCAAATACGGCGTCGGCTCCGGGGCGGTGCGGACGATCGCCGGCACCATGAAAATCCATATGGAATTGGAAGAGAAGATTGCGCACTTCAAGAACGTCGAGGCCTGCGTGGTCTTCCAATCCGGCTTCGCTGCTAATGCGGGGACAGTCTCGGCGGTTCTTGGAAAAGAAGACTTCATCATCTCCGATCAGCTCAATCATGCTTCCATCATCGACGGCGCACGGCTCTCCCGCGCCAAGATTCTAGTGTTCGAGCACAAGAATATCGCCGATGCCGAAGCGAAATTGGCCAGCATCAAAGACCAGCCCGGCAAAAAGCTGCTAATCAGCGACGGCGTCTTCTCTATGGACGGGGACATCGGTCCACTGCCCGCGCTCTGCGATCTGGCGGAGAAGTACGGCGCCATCATGATGGTTGACGATGCCCACGCCTCCGGCGTTCTCGGCCACAATGGCCGAGGCACCGTTGATCATTTCAAAGTCCACGGCCGCGTGGACATCCAGGTCGGCACGCTTTCGAAAGCCATCGGAGCGCTCGGCGGATATGTATGCGGCACCCGCGATTTGATTGATTTCCTCTATCACCGCGCCCGGCCATTTTTGTTTTCCACTTCGCATCCTCCTTCGGTCGCGGCCACGTGCATCGCAGCTTTCGATGTCCTCGAAAACGAACCCGAGCGTATCGAACAACTCTGGGACAACACCCGCTTCTGGAAAAAAGAATTGGGCCTGCTCGGTTTCGACATCGGCGGAAAAACCACGCCCGCCAGCGAAACCCCAATCACCCCAATCATCATCGGCGATGGCGAGCTCACCATGAAGTTCTCGAAAGAGCTGTTCAACGAGGGCGTGCTGGCGACGGGAATCACCTTCCCCACCGTCCCCGAGGGTAAAGCACGGGTGCGTACCATCATGACGGCCACGCACACGAAGGATGAATTGCAGCAGGCGTTGGAAGTGCTGAAGCGAGTCGGAAAAAGAATGGGAATATTGCAGACTTCGGGGACATAGGTCAACCAAGTCGGCATCGAGGAGGTTTTATGCGCTCACTATCAAAAGCCATCGCCGGATTGTTCCTCCTGGTCAGCGTCAGTTGGGCCGATGAAGGCCATCACCATGCCCTCACCGAACAGGAAGTCGGCTCCGTTCACTTTGAAACTTCGTGCTCGAAAGACGTCGCTGAGAGTTTCAAGCGCGCCGTCGCTCTGTTGCACTCCTTCCAGTACGAACAGGCCCGGCAGTCATTCTCGCAAATCGCAAAAGAGCATCCCGAATGCGCGATGGCGCAGTGGGGCATCGCGATGTCGCATTATCACGGCCTGTGGGACAACGGTGACTACGCCGCCGGCCGCGAGGCCCTCCGCAAAGCGCAGCAGATTGCCGCCGCCGATCTCAGTACTACGGAGCGGGAAAAGGCCTACATAGACGCTCTCGCTGAAATCTACCAGGAAGACGGCAAGGACAAGGCCGCACACGCGCAAGCGTTCGAACAGAAAATGGGGACGTTGCAAGCAGCCTTCCCGGATGACAGCGAGGCCGCAACATTTCATGCTCTGTCGCTGGCCATTACGGCGCCAAAAACGGACAAGACCTTCGCCAACCAGCGCAAATGCGCAGAGATTCTCGAACCAATCCTGGCCAAACAACCGCACCATCCCGGCGTCGCCCATTACCTAATCCATTGCTACGACAACCCGGTACTGGCGGAGAAGGGACTGAGCGCTGCCCGCATGTATGCCAGGATCGCGCCCGCCTCGGCCCACGCTAACCATATGCCCTCGCATATTTTCACGCGAGTGGGATCATGGGACGAATCCATCAGCTCCAATCTGAAATCTGCCGAACTCGCAACCAAGGACGAAGCCGCGTCCGCGAACGGAGAAGCCCGCGACCAGCGGCTCCACGCGATGGACTATCTGGAGTATGCGTATCTGCAAAGTGGACGAATGTCGCAAGCCAAGGCAGTCTTGGATGAAATGAAGTCGCTGAAGCCCATGCCGGGGCTGACTTTGACCGGAGGCTATGCGAATGCCGCCATTCCCGCGCGCTACGCTTTGGAGCGCAGCGACTGGCAAACAGCCAGCACGCTACAACCGGCGACTGACACCGTTCCCTGGGCGCAGGCCATCACTTGGACGGCGATCGGTATCGGCGGCGCGCGAAGCGGAAAGCTCGATCGTGCTTCTCAAGCCGAACGCACTCTGGCTACTCTGCGCGATTCCGCTGCCGTCCAGAACATGTACTGGTCGAATCAGATCGAAGTCCAGCGCCGCGAAGTTGCTTCCTGGATCGCCGAGAAGAATGGCAAGACCTCGGATGCCATCGCGTCAATGCGCTCCGCCGCCGAGCTGGAAGAAAGCATGGACAAGCACGCCGTTACTCCCGGGGCCATAATTCCTGCCAGAGAAATGCTGGCTGAATTACTGCTCCTGCACCATCGCGCCGACGAGTCGCTGACCGAGTACCAGGCCGTTCTCAAACTTGCACCGAACCGGTTCAACGCGCTATATGGCGCAGCCAATGCCGCCGAAGCGTCCGGAAACGCGGCGGTTGCGAATCAATACTTTCGGAAACTGACTGAGATTGCCGTCGGAGATGAACGGCCAGAGTTAGTTGCGGCGCGGAAGAAGATCGAAATCACCGAGCGAAGCTCTGCGCAGTAAGGCGCCTGCGCACCCAGGCAGAAACGTCCAAGCGGCTCGCCCGTTCGAGTCGCGAAGCGACGGCATTTAATTAGCCCAGCACGTAAGTGCTGGGAGAGGAAAGGAAAGGACGGACGCAGAGTTCCCTTTAGGGAACGGCAGTTCTCCCCTAAAGAGGACTCGGGACTCGGTCCCACTGCCACCCGGCGCTGGGCCAGTTAAATCGCGTCGCTTCGCGACTCGCAGCGTCCCGCGCTCTCAATCGCCATTAGTGATGGGTAATGCGGAAGGATGAAGGGAGAGTTCCCCTTCAGGGAATTGCACAGAGTTGCCCCGCAGGGGACGGCACCCCATAGCTCACCCCGCCCGGTGCACGACCTTCCCGCCTACAATCGTTGCCACCACCTTCCCCGTAAGCTGTCGTCCGTCAAACGGGGTGTTGTGTGACTTCGATCGCGTCTTCGCTGCGTCGAACGTCCATCGCTTCTTAGGATCGAAAATGGTCACGTCGGCATGACTCCCGCGCAGCAGCGTCCCCCGGCCGCGCAGATCTATGACTCGCGCCGGCCCTGAGGTGAATAGCTCTACGATGCGTGCCAGCGGCATTCGATGACCGGAGTAAAGGACGGTGATTGCCAGCCCCAGGGCGGTCTCCAGACCGGTGATCCCAAACGCGGCCCGCTCAAACTCGATGATTTTCTCGTGCGGCGCGTGGGGTGCGTGGTCGGTAGCAATTGCGTCCACGGTACCATCCGCCAGCGCAGCAATCAGGGCCTCGCGGTCCTCCGCCGAACGCAATGGTGGATTCATTTTGAAATTAGTGTCGTAGTCGCGCACGTCGGTGTCGGTGAGCGCGAAGTGGTGAGGCGTAACTTCACAGGTCACTCGGGCCCGGTTTCGCTTTCCCCGGCGCACCGGCTTCAACGCCTCCGCGGTTGAAAGATGCGCCACGTGCAGGCGCGCGCCATTGAATTGCTGCGCCAGTTGCACGTCGCGGTCAACGATCGCGGCTTCCGCCATCACGTTCATGCCCCTAAGCCCCAGCCGGAATGAGGTCGCCCCTTCATTCATCGAGCAGCCCTGGGTCGCGCGAGTATCTTCAGCATGCTGGACAACCGGAAAATTAATCTCGGCGGAAGCGCGCAATGCGTCGCGCATGGTGGTATCGCTGAGGATGGGCTTGCCATCGTCGGTGACGGCCACCGCCCCAGCGCGTTGCAGAGCGCGAAAGTCGGTAAGCACCGCGCCTTTGCTGGCCTGGGTAGCGGCGGCAATGGGAAATACGTTCACCACCGCACCCCGCTGCGGCTGCCGCAGCCACGTGACCCACTCGGGAGAATCGAGCACCGGCTGGGTGTTAGGCATGCAGCAAACCGACGTAAATCCACCTGCAGCAGCCGCCGCCGTACCCGAGGCAACGGTCTCCTTATAGCTCTGCCCCGGCTCCCGCAGGTGCACGTGGAGATCAATGAATCCCGGCGCAACGATTAGCCCTCGCGCATCAAACTTCTCATCCGCCCCGCCGCGGATTTTATTCGGAAGGGCGATCTCGACAACCTGCCCGTCGCGCAAGAGGACGTCCATCAGCGCATCCACTTTCGCCAGCGGATCAATCACACGTCCGCCGCGAATTAGAAGCGACCCGGATTTCGCATCTCTAGACATTGTCGGAAAATTGAATCATTGAATCATCGGATCATTGAATCATTGAAAAAACAGCTGGGAGCGATGGCGACTTTCAATGATTCTCTTCGACGATCACCGATTGCGGACAATCCGCCACTTCCCAGGTCAGTTCCAGACCGCGAATAATCGGGCCCGGATGCATGAACATGGCATCGTTCTTCGCAAGTCGTAGCCGCGCCACCGTCATCTGATAACGGGCAATATAATCCGGCAGAGAAACTTTCAGACCCGCAAGCCGCTCTTTCTGTACCCGCAGCACCATGACCACATCCGCCCCGCGGACTGCATCCTCGCAACTTCGCGTAATTCGCAATCCGGGCGCTAGAGTGGTCGTGATTTCCGGTAGCAGTTCTGGCGGCCCGCACAACGTAATTCGCGCGCTGGATTTACTCAGCAGATGAATCGCCGACCGCGCCACCCGGCTGTGATAGATGTCTCCGACTATCGCTACTTGCAGTCCGGCAAGCTTCTTTTTGTGACGCAGAATCGTATAAGCGTCGAGCAAAGCCTGCGTCGGATGCTCGTGCATACCATCGCCAGCGTTGATCACGGGAATATCCAGATGGCTGGCCATCAGGTGCGGCGCTCCGGCGTTGGGGTGCCGGACCACAATAACATCCGCGCCCACCGCGCGCAGCGTGTATGCCGTGTCGAGCAGGGACTCGCCTTTCTCAATGCTCGATCCGCTGGAGAGAATGAGCGTTGTCGTCGCCCCTAAAGCTTTCGCTGCTATTTCAAACGACGCCCGCGTCCTCGTGGACGCCTCGTAAAACAACAGCAGCACCTGCTTGCCGCGTAGCAACGGTCGCGCCTTCAGCGGATTCATCTTGCGGGCCAGCTGCAACAGCCGGTTGATCTCCGCCGCTGGCATGCCTTCAATGCCCAACAGCGATCCCCGAGCTGCGATTTTTTTTAAGGCCTGTTGTCTGGCAGCTTGCATGGTTGCCACGGTTGCCAAGATTGCCGACTTCAACTCTGTTTGTCTTTCTCCACCAGGAGGACCTTTTCGGTTTGGTCCACGTCGCGCAGCAGCAACTCGATCATCTCTTCACGCGTCGTCTGCACCTTGCGACCGACGAACGTCGCCTCGATGGGAAGCTCCCGATGCCCGCGATCAATCAGCACGCACAATTGCACCAGCGTCGGCCTGCCCTGGCGAAACAAAGCGCAATATCGGCCTTCTGCACCACCGGCTTGGCCAGCGGAGACAGGTCGTCGCGGTACAGCGTGATGTCGAGGGTCCCAACCGGTACCGGCACTTTTTCAATGCGTTGAATCATTCGCCCGATGCGCTCGGCCAGAAACACCCCTCGGCGGCGGATTCCCACCAGGCCCAAATCCTTTGCACCGTCGTTCTTTTCAATGATTTCGTGCACCAGCCGGACCAGCGTCCGTTCGATTTCGGACGCCGACATCAACTGGGCTTTCTGGCGCAGGTTCGGCAGGCGAAGAGGCGTCTTAGAAGACATAAACGCTGCATCATACGCGGGGCAGGCGGTGTTGAGCAAGAAGGTGGGTGGACCGGCCGAAATCAGGCCGACGGCCCCTTCCGCCGCAGCATGGCGGCGGAGATTGCCCCTCCCAAACCGGAAAGAAGCACGAACACCACGCACACAAATACAAAACCGAGAACCAGCATGACAATCAGGCCCTGCTGGGAGGTGAAATAGTCGAACACCTGGCGGGCCTGCGGGTCTGGATTGCGGGCTTGCGCACGACGCACCGCCTCCATCATTACGCCCCGGAACTCGTTTTGCGCATGGGAGGCCAGCGTAATGACCGCGGTCAGCGCGGTGAAAATTACAAATCCGAATGCGCCGCAGAGCG